>Ga0210019_1001371_pt1 | contig 26337 bp, 22 predicted proteins | sample CryGeyCG2114_020_2_FD_183969 | JGI IMG/M metagenome (GOLD analysis project Ga0210019, IMG submission 183969) | Groundwater microbial communities from aquifer - Crystal Geyser CG11_big_fil_rev_8/21/14_0.20 (SPAdes) (version 2) | ecosystem: Environmental > Aquatic > Deep subsurface > Groundwater ...
TTGCCTGCGAATGGGGTTTCCCAAGTGGTTTAAAAGGTTTAAAAACGCCCGAACGAGAAAGCTTGCAGGCCCTGCTTGGGCTTTCTGCAAAGGAATTAAAAAGTTGGGAACCTCAATTGAGAAAGTATGCTGAGTTTTCTTTGGATACGATGAAAATTGCTTAGGGAAGGACCGACTGTTATAAATCCGGCCCCATAAGGCGGATAAAATTCTGCAACAGCTCCGGATCAAAGTCATTTGCCATCTGCTTTTTCATGATAATCAGAGTATCGAACGCGCTTAAAGCTTTTTTATAGGACCTCCTCGTTGTCAAAGCATCATAGACATCCATGATTTTGCAAATTCGTGCAAACAAATGGATTTCATTGCCGATTTTCCCGATTGGATAGCCGCCTCCCTTGAATTTCTCATGATGCTCCGAGGCCATTCGCACCACATTGCTGGCAAAACAATGCATCCCGGAAAGAGTTTTTGCCCCTTCAGTGGTGTGAATTTTCATTTTTTCAAACTCTTCATCGGTGAGTTTGCCATCCTTGTTGATCAGGGCATAATCCACCTTCGCCTTGCCGACATCGTGCAACATGCCCCCTAACGATAATTCCCGTGTATCGTTTTTGGGCATCTTGCTTTTCACACCAAAAGTCATGCAATACAATCCCACATTAACGCTATGGGTATAAGTGTAGTAGTCCTTGCTGGTTATTTCTGTGATTCCGTGAAAACCTGCCTCAGCGGTAGACATACACTCTTCCATCATTTCCATGACTTCTTCTGAAGTTTCCAGGATCTTTTCTGAGGTGTTATTATCAAAAAACTCTTTCATCACCCCTTTGGAAACTTCATAAATCTTCTCGGTTTTTACCTTCACGGGAATATTCGGGTTAGACATCACCGCCCTAAGGGACCTGGTGGCATGGCTATAATATTTGAACAAGTCCTCTTCGTGAATGTAAAAGTCCTGATCCGTCCCCTCTTCCAGAAGCCGTTTCACCTTTTCCTGGTGCCTGGGCTCAGTACTGGCAAACTTTACAAATTTATCGGTGCCAAAGCTTTCCGTTTTATAGAAAATATCAAAAGCTTCCCCCCCACCCTTTGCGAGGAATTCTATATTGATTTCCCTGAATTTGCCTTCTTCCGTTACGGCGCCCACGCTATCCTCGCAAAATAAACTAAATCTTTCCCCCTGGCCGCATGCATAAATATCAATGCTGATCGCAGGAAAATTCTTAACAATTTTGTTTCCCGATTATAAACCTTTAGGAACCTAAAAGTAATGCCGTATTGCCATTTAAAATTTTAAATCCTTTCCTGCAACACTCAGTCAGGCTAAAACAAAAAACCTGTAACAATTTATATTTCATAGCCTTCCGAGAATACGGATCACCGAAGTATTACATTTTGCATGAAAAAAAATTCTTTCAAAAAATGCAAAAAAAAACAGGGGTTCCTCAGAATGAGGATTTCCCGTACACTTCATCAATTCCAGACAGAAAATGTATGATTGAGGATGTGCATCCCAATAAATCTGGCATGGACAGGCTTTCTCCCGGCTCATGCATTCTGGCATCCGGGTCGTACGCTCCCAGACAAAGGGGATGGACATTTCCTAAAGCCTCCATGAGCTTTGCAACAAATGGGATCGTACCTCCACACCCGTAAAGACAGGCCTTCTCCCCAAAACCTTTTTCCAGAGAGTCCAGTATCAGGGAAAATACTGGATGCGCGATTTCTGTCATCCAGGGAGAAGCACCTTTGTCAGCCTGGATGCTCAACCCAAACCCCGGCAAAATATTCTTCTCAAGATGGGACAGGAGTGCTTCTCCCGCTTGTTTTTCATTATTGCCGGGGGCTAACCTTATTTCCACCCAGGCCCTCGCAGACTTTTTCTCGAAGGGATACGCCGATAAATCATGATCAACTCTAAGGGATTGCACCCGACCCATTCCCGCACCAGGATTTCGTAATTCCTCAAGCCTGGGATGCCAGCGACCATCAGAAGCAATGAGGACATCAATCATACCAGCCAATTGCAATTCCGGAATAGGAACCGGCCCGCCATGCACTCCCGAATGAGGATCCTGGTCAGCCGAACGCAACAGGATATCTATCGACAATGGGCTCTCACTGACGATTGCAAGTTTCATTTCCAGATGATAACGGTTTTGATCAGCAAGGATTTTTTCCAGCCGCCATTTGAATTCTTTTAAATTACTGACACCGGGGAACGTGAGACGGGCTCCGGCCGCTCCCAGGATCACACTTCCTGTAACCCGATGACCTGGGCGGGCATTGGCAAACGAGGTTCTTAATTGTGCAATCAGCATTGAAGAAATATCTTCGGGAACCGTAAGCCGGGTATTGGGAAGAAGGCCCGCCGACTCTTTCAAAGCCGCCACAGAAGTCGGAACCCGGGAATAGCCCGCTCGCTCAGCAGTTGTCACCGGCCAGTCGGCATTGGAAATTTCCCCAACCCCCAAGGAATGATCTTCTCGAATAAGTGTAGCCAGAAGCTTATAAAGAGCGGTCTGCTCATCAATGCCACTCTGTTCTTGTTTGGCGATAACTGTCACATCCAACTGGATAATTCCACGCAGGGACGTGGTGAGACCCGGTTTACCCTGAGCCGGGTTGACCACATCGGTAATCACGACACAATGGATGCCCGTGAAAAATTCTTTGTTCCCACAAATTTGGTCTATCAGGCTATGAGAACCACTTTCCTCTTCCGTCTCATATATTATTTTAATATTGCAGGGGAACTGCTCTCTGCTTTTATTGTTTCCTGTATTCATAGCAAAATACTTGAACAGGGCATCAATGGCCATGCCAATTGAAACGACCCCGCTCAGGTCATCGGCGGCTCCGCGCCCATAGGCCCGGGACCGGTCTTCATTCCACCGCAATTGCGTTGGAGGGATTCCCCCCCATTTGTTGAAACGCCCATCATCCATATAAGGTTGCTTGTCGAGATGGGCGTAAAAAAGAACTGTCGGCTTCGCTTCCGAGACAAAAGTTTCTGCCATCAATATGGGAAACGGACTAGAGGTATTATTTATTTTGACCTCAGACAGGCCGATTTCCAGCAGATAATCACGGGCACACTCAAGGATTTCCCGCATATCGCTGGGCGTGGCGCGATCACCCTCAAACTCATTGACCCCAAAGCTTCGGCTGTCAATACCAACCATTTCTTCCAGCGCTTGCAAGTGCTTTTGCACCAGTTCGGAATCTGGACGCAGGATTTCAGTACAAAAAGAATCAAGAGGTTCGGAGTTCATTTCAGGATAAAGCGAAAACTTTGGAAATAGATTGGCGATAACTGCCAGAATTGCTTTGCTTGTCTAAAAGGGTTTTCATATTTTCATCTAAAAATTAAATACTCTAAATTTTAATGACATATCCCCCTGCTGAACATAATCGCTTAAAATATTTAAAAGATCAACCTGATGCTCCTATTTAGCCCCGTGAAGCTTTCCCGTGAAGCTTTCTTTACTTACCAGAGTCCATGGTTTAATATTAGAACTCAAAAGAATTTTCGAGTCCTTGATCCGGGTTTTAGCCGTATGAGTTGTTTCCTCTGGAATTTAAGATGTTGCAAAACCTAAAAAATTTTTTCAAGCTTTGCCTGATTCTAAAAAACCGGGGCAACTGGCTCCTTATAAGAAAGTCAAAAAAACAACTCTGGGATTTTTTTATCTGCCAAAATGGTTTGATACAAAAACCCCTTTTCTCTGCCATGATTTACTGGTTTCAAATGCTCAAAGGCCTGGACATTCTGGTTTGGCGACTTGAAACCTTTGGCTTTTTGTTCAGCCAAAGGTTTGACGATAATGACAGGAAACATTTGAATAAATATTTAAAATAACCGCATCCGGTCTGCGCATTTTTTGACTTTCAGAACCGGCTGTCACTTCCACCCTTCAATAACCAGACTCTCGCATTTGAATTCCGCACTGAACAACAAAAACCTCCAGATTTCATTCCTGATTTTTTCTTCACTTTTAATATTTCTGGGTCGACAACTGGATACTGGCATCACTAATTTTGACGACGCCTATTACGCCCAAAAAGCAAAGGAGGTCCTGGAGTCCGGCTCTCTCTGGCTCATTACCTTCGCTGGCGCCCCCGCTTTTGACAACCCACCCCTGCCATTCTGGTTAACGGCTTTGGCTTTCCGCGTATTTGGGGTTTCCAGTTATGCCGCGATTTTTTCTTCGGCCCTGTTTGCAACCGGTATCGTTTTCATGACTTACCGGTTGAGCCTGTTGCTCTATAAAGATTACTGGGTCGCTTTTGCCTCAGCCTTTGTTTTGCTTTTTCCAGGAATGTTTGTCGATTCTTCCCGTCGAGGCATGGTTGACATTCCCCTGGCATTTTTTGTCACCCTGGCCTTTTACGCTTTTTTCAAATCCCGGGATTTCAAGCCATGGTATCTGATTTTCGGCCTGGCAACTGCTTGCGCCATATTGTCCAAAAGCGTTCTTGGGCTTTTCCCCCTCACGATTGTCGGAGTTTTTTTAATTCTCAGCAGGCAATGGAAGGAGATCATCAACCCCTGGTTCTTATCAGGATGTATGATTGCCCTTCTTCTGGGATTTAGCTGGCACTTCGTCAACTGGCAACACTACGGGCAAAGTTTTATTGATTCTCATTTTGGCGGACTGATTATCAACCGGAGTTTTGGTGGAACTAAAGAACCGTTTTATTTCCTGGGCTACACAAAAGACTTTTTGAAGAATTACTGGCCCTGGCTCCCTTTTACGTTGATAGGCCTGACTCAGTTTGGCAAACACGGATTTTTTAGGGGAAAAGACAGGGTATCCTTATTACTTTTCCTGTGGCCTGTACTCACCTTTTTGGTGATGAGCACGAGCAAAAACCAGACGCTCCGTTATTTATTCATGATGTTTCCTGCCCTCGCCATTATCACTGCGAAAACCATTTCTGAATGGATGGGACCGGACAAAAAAAATCAAGCGCTGGCCATAATGACCGGGATACTCGCCGCGACCACCCTGTTCGTGAATGCCACACCCTTTCAGGTTAAAGTTACTCTGGCGCAAAATAGTAAAGAAGTTCGGGAACTGGCGCCTGTCATTAATCTCAACACTCCAGAAAACCAGGCAATTGGCAACTACCGGCTCACTCCGTCAAATCCCAGCATGGCTATACTGTTTTATTCCAATCGTGTCATGGAGTCGTCCGTTATTCACAATCCAGAAAAGTTAATGACGGCCCTATCCTCCAGCCCCGCAAAAACGTGGTTATCCTCCATTGCGGAATTCAACAAACTAACAACTCAATACCCCAACAAGCTTTATCTGATTCAAGCCAATAACAAGTACGCTTTTTTTACTTCAATGGAAAACCGGGAAAACATCCGGTACGATTTCTCGGCAATGCGTCTACCTGTTGTCAAATAATCTTTTACCTATTCGACAATAGATAAATCTGTTCTGTAAGACCAGAAACATCCACAGACTCTGGATCTTTCCAAAGTTCTTCTGATTTCTGCCAAAAATTATCATTTCTCAGCCAGGCAGTATCCTCCGCCACGACTTTCAAAATAGTATCGGGAAATTCTTCCATAAAATCTTTCGCACGCATGACTACCAATACCTTGCCTTTAGAATTAATGAACTGTTTGATTTCTCCGGGCTGAGACAGGTTATAAGATGTTTGCCCAGTCAAAACCCCCAATTTCGCTCTTTGATTTCCCAACCGGTATACCGCTATGGGATCGGAATTCTTTTCCGACAATATTTTCTCTGAAAACAGTTTCATCGGATAACGGTTCACGTGGGGAAGCACTTCCCCGCTCAAAAAAGAAAACGCAAATACCAAGGTAATAGATAGGGTAAAAAGTTGGCTTCCGTATTGGTGCTGATTATTGAGCCTGAAAATGCCGATACCTGCCAGCAAAAATATTAATGGCAGAAGGAAAAAATACGCCGGGGTTTGATAAACCAAATCAAGAACAAAAAAGCCAATACCTGAAAATACTGCTATCCCTATATAAATAATACCCGTTAAAATCATAGGGATTTTATAACCCCGCCAATCCATCCCCCTCTTCTCCATATCCACAAAAAACTTTGCAACCAGGATGGCAATAGCCGAGGAGACAGGTAACATATAGCGGCTATGCTCTATCCTGAGAAGGGTGAACAGAATCAAACATACCAGTATCCAGATATAACAAAAAAGAATCGACTCGTTCTCCGGGGTAAACAACAAACGGACGCGAGCCTTTATGTTATTTGTAATCTGCCTGAAGTAACCGGACACCCCGGAAACAGGGGAATAACTGCAGAACCCCAGTTGCCGTAAAACCGCCGCCAGGAGGAAAAGTATCCAGGGCTGATAATAACGAAATAATGTCCCCAAATAATAAAAGCTGAACGGGGTGTCGTGAACCAGTCTTCCTTTGATCTCGGCTCCAACAATATGATTCTTAAATTCGTCTCCGTGTAGAAGAAGCATTGTTGCAAACCAGGGAACAATCACAACCGATAAAATCACAAGGCCTTGCCCAATATGCATTTGCGACAAAGACCCTGGTTTTCGGGCTACCAGCAGAAAAACCAACGCAACCAATCCGGGGATGATAACGGCAGGAGGTCCCTTGACCATAAACCCCAGAGCCATTGCAAGGTAGAATAAATAGGCGTTTCTCTTCGCCTCAAACTCGCTTTGATACAAACGCACAAAATAATAGATTGCCAGGAGGACAAAGAAACTCATGACAATGTCTGTAGTGGCCCACCGGGAAATCTGGAAGTGCATGAAAGTAGCGGGTAAAATCAAAGTACTGTAAAAAGCAATTCGCCCCTCGAACAACCGGCCTGCCACAAGATAAAGCAGTCCGATAGTGAGACTACCAAACAGCGCGGAAGTCAGGCGGGCCGAAACCAGGCTCACGCCAAAAACCTTGTAAGAGACAGACATCAACCAGTAATAAAGGATGGGTTTGGCGAATCGTTTCTCATCGCGGTAAATAGGAGTCAGGTAGTCCCCCGATTCAACCATGTTGCGGACAGACTCGACATAATAATTTTCATCACTATGGTAAGGAGGAACCCCGCCAAGCTTGTAGGTCAAGGCCGCAAAACAAAAAACCAACCAGAGGAATACAAGTTGTTTCTCAGTGGCCTTGCTAAAGAGATGTTGAAGGGCGGTGAACATAAATCAGCGCGAAGTGAAATAAAACAGGATTTTCCAAAAAGGCTTAAAAAAAACAAGGCCCATATTCATGCGTTTCTCAAAGGTGCAATATCTTCACTTGGGTTTCAAACCATTGCGGATTGTTATTTCAAAATAATTTTCACATCAAGCCAGCGAAGGATATTCTTCTGGAACATCACAATAATTAAATAGAAGAAATAAAGCAACCATGATAATCTTCAAGGATAATCCATTATTTTTCCTCTCGTAAAAAATCAAACCTATAGGGAGTGCTGATTTATCTTGCTAAGTTTTCCTCGGGAAAAATTACCGAAAAACCCGAAGTTCCTTATTATCAAACTGCGTTCCATCGGGGACATTGTTTATAACACAGCCGTGTATACCCCTTTGAAGAGAAGTTTTCCGGGATGCCATTTGACGGTCCTGGTTGAAAGTTTTGCGCAGGATGTGGTTCGCAATCACCCGGATATTGACCAGGTTTTATGTTTTGAAAAAAAGTCCTGGTTGCAACAGCTCGGTTTCTATTATCGGCTTTTTGCCGACCACTATGACGTCGTGATTGATATGCATGAGGGAACGCGAGGGGCCGTCATGTGTTTTGTCACTCGGGCTCCCTACCGCGTTGGCCATAGATTCGCCAAACGATCTTTCCTGTACAATGTAAAACTTGATTTTCGAGACCTGAAACCCAAGCATCCCATAGACTATCAAGTCGCTCTGATAAAAAAAATGGGCGTGGAGTTTGAAGAAATTGCCCCCTCTCTACATATTTCCGAATCATCAAAGGCTAAGGCTGGTCAATTATTGCGGGCGGAAGGAATTGATGGCAACGAGCCATTCTGTATTTTGCATCCCGGCGCGAAGATTTATGATCGGTGGGAAGCTGAAAAGTTCGCCAACCTCGCCGATGCCATTTACGCCAGACATCATATGAAAATTTTATTAACCTGTGGGCCGGGACAGAAACCTATGGTCGATGAAATCACGCCAAAAATTAAAAATGCCCCCTATGCTTTCATCAACACAAACCTGCAGGAGCTTGGAGCCATAACCCGAAATTCCAGATTCGTGGTGTGCCATGATGGAGGTTACATGCATTTTGCCTCTGCTCTCGGAGTCCCTGTGGTAGGCATGTTTGGCTGGACGAATCCAGGGATCTGGCACCCTCCCGGAAACAACGCGACTATCGTTTCAAAGGAAATTGAGTGCCGACCATGCAACCTTAAAACAAGAAAAGCAGAATGCTGGAATGGCAAGCCGGAATGTAAAAGCCTCATCACGGTAGAAGATATCCTTTCTGCCATTACTGAAGTTTATCCCACAAACACTAAGGGCTAGTATTTCCCACCAGCATTTTTTCAACCTCATTCCAAACCTGGTCCACCGTTATGCTTCTAAAGGAGAACTCTCCTGGGTCCGGTTCTTCAATATTATCCTCGGGGTCAATTTTTATAACCCGGCACAAATGATCGGGAATTTCATACGGACCGGAAAAAACAAGAGGAATGGTTCCAAATAGCGCAACAACCGGAGTTTTTACAGCAAACCCGATATGCATGGGGCCTGTGTCAGCAGTTACCATAAGCCTGGCCTTCGAAATAATATTGGCATTCACTAAAATAGGCTGACTACAAACCTCCGCCGCTCGATGGGTATTGAGCTGATTCAAGATGGTGAGAGCTCGTTTTTTTTCATTGGGTCCTCCTCCTAAAATTATATTCAAGGGAGTTGCTTTAAGAATCCTGTTTGCAAGCTCACTGAAGCGGTCCACCATCCATCGCCGACTTTCAACTGCGGCCCCCAAGTTCAGATAGACATATTTATCTGGACCAAAACCTTGAGCCTGTAAAAATTTTTGCGACTTGCCCAAAGTTTCGGGACCAAAAAAAATCTCCATCTGTCCCCCATCCTGTTTCACACCAAAATTTTCCAGCATGGTCAGCATTTTTTGTATTCCATGGGCAGAGGCATTCATTTTCACCCGTTGGGATTCAGGCATCCAATTAAAACCCTGATAGCACCAGACAGGTGCCGAACGAAACCAAGGCAACATCCTTTTAAAGTTGCTGTTGGCATGGAAAATATATATAGCGTCATAATGCCTGCCAAGCATTTTTATCCCTAAGAAAGGTTGGAGATACCATTGTTCATGGTAATTAAATATTTGACTCAGGTGAGGGTTAAACCTGAACAAAGGTTCCCAGCGCCAATTAACAATCAGGTCAATCTCCCTTTCCGGGAAGGTTTTCTTCAAAGCCCTGATACCCGGAGTCCCCCACAGGCTGTCCCCCATTCCTGTTGCGCTAACCACAAGTATTCTTTTTGTCATCTGTCTATTTCTTTACAAAATTTCTTGATTTGAATCCCGGAAAATCTCATAAGCCCTGAAGCATATGAATCTTTACCGGGCAATTCTACCGTTAAACCGTCTTCATTTGAGAAGAAAGGTATAAGCAATGCGAACGGCTATAACGGAAGTCCTGTTAATTGCATTATGCTGAAAGGTTGTGATAGAGTAAACCGCAATCAAGGATTACAGACCTCCATTATTATGGACTCCCTTTTTGAAAACCCTTCACATCTTACATTCCGAGGCGGCTCCCGGTTGGGGCGGGCAGGAAATCAGGGTATTTCAGGAATGCCAACTATTACTGGAACGCGGCCACCGTGTCTCCATCGTTTACCAGCCTGGCAGTCCGCTTGCTGACAGGTGTAGCCGGTTCAGCCATCCTGATTTAAGCTATTTTCCCTTGCTTATGAAAGGGGCCTTCAGTTTGTCGGCCCTGTTATCCCTGATAAAAATCATCAAAAATTCCAGGCCTGATATTCTTCACTCTCACAGTTCTATAGATAGCTGGCTCATTGCCATGGCAGGAACGCTTTTGAATGTTCCCATGGTTCGAAGCCGGCATGTCATGATCCCGATTCGGAACCATATTTTCAACCGCTGGCTCTACAGGAAAGCACCCAGCCGAATCGTTTCCAGCGGTAGTGGCATTACAAAAATGATCTCTGAAAACTTAGGAATCTCCGCTGGCAAAATCATTGATATCCCCGCAGGCGTTAATTTTCGAAGATTTGATTTTAAAATAAGTGGGGCAAAAATTAGAGAGGAACTGGGAGTGGGACCCCATCAACCCTTGATCGGAAAAGTTGCCGTAATTCGTAGCTGGAAGGGTTACGAATATTTTGTGGACTCTGTCCCTCTGGTTTTAGAAAATTTCCCCTCTGCACGATTTGTTATCGTCGGTGACGGACCCGGGTATGAAACTATCCGCTCAAAAATCAAAAAGCAGGGCCTTGAAAATTCCATTTTTATGCTTGGCCACCGCGAAGACATTCCCGAAATCATGGCGGCGCTTGATATCCATTGCGTGGCCTCCTTCGCCATAGAAGGAACAACCCAGGTCATCCCCCAGGCCTTTGCCATGAAGACCCCTGTTATCGCGGCTCGCACAGCCTCCATTCCGCCTATCCTTGGTAATGGAGAATGGGGTATTTTAGTCGAACCTAAAAACCCGCAGGACATGGCCAATGGAATCATGAAACTTTTAAATGATCCTGAATTAGCCCAGTCTATGGCTGAAAAGGCCTATAATTTCTGTAAAAAGGAATTGAGCATTGAAAAAATGATAGACCAAACCATAGCCGTTTATCATGATGTCTTGAACGATTCTCACTCTTAACCATTTTGGTTAGCCTGTAATATGAAAATAGCCATTATCCGGCAAAAATTTGTCCTTTATGGCGGTGCCGAGCAGTTTGTGCAGGGCTATATTCATCAGCTCGCTGAAGCTGGACATGACATTCATATTTTTGCCAACCAATGGTCGCCCTCCAGCCATCCCAACATACATCTCCATCATGTTTCATCTTTTAAACTAAATGCTTTTATAAGAACCCTGTCATTTGCCTGGTTCTCAGCCAAAGCTGTAGGAAAGGAATCTTTCGACATAATTCAGAGCCATGAAAAAACCTGGAAACAGGATGTATATCGTGCCGGCGATGGATGCCATAGCGAATGGTTGGAACAAAGAAAACGTAGTCTCCCAGCTCTGAAAAGATTTTTTCTCTCCTTCAATCCCTATCACAGGTTGATTCTCAAGTTGGAAAAAACTCTTTTTGAATCGGGCCGGTGTAAAAAATTCATCGCCATTTCCCAAATGGTCAAAACCAATATCCTCAAGCATTATCACTGCCCTCCTGACAATATTTCGGTGGTCTACAACGGAGTCAACCTGAAACGCTTTCACCCTGACAATAAAGACGAGTATGGAAAAATTGTCAGGAAGGAACTGGGAATTCCTGATAGTTCAGTTCTTATTTTATTCGTTGGGTCCGGCTTTGAGAGAAAAGGATTGAAACCACTTCTTCAGGCGACTCTATATTTACGCCCTGAAGATTGGAAACTGGTAATAATGGGGAAAGGCAAGTGGAAAAAGTACATTCCGTTTTCTCCCGAAAATCTGAGGAGTCGAATTATCTACAAGGAACCAGTTCCAGATATTGAAAAGTACTATTCTGCGGCGGACATTTTCGTCCTGCCCTCCATTTATGAACCCTTTGGAAATGCCAACCTCGAAGCTTTGGCATCAGGGCTTCCTGTCATCACTACCCGCCATTGCGGCGCGGCTGATATCATTCAACACAAGAAAAATGGTTTGATCGTTGAAAACCCCGAGTCCGCCCAGGAAATTGCCGAGAACATCAACACCCTCTTTGATCAAGACTTACGCCAGTCCATGAGCCAAAACGCCCGCGCTCTAGCCGAACAGTTTTCCGTGGAAAGAAATACCCGTGAAATGTTGAAAGTTTATCAGGAGATCATTGCCATCCACGGCAAATAAAACTTTCAACACCTCGCCGCCCAAATTCTGTTTGGCCGACAAGGCACCTGCTAAAATGCCATGGGTTGATATCAGTTTCCATTTATTATTTTATTGATAGTCCGCAATGATGGTGTCTGCCCATACCTGGTGAAGCGATGATGCCGGGGTTCTGCATATATTTGGTTAATATCACCAGGCACGTCAGAGAAAAAATCTGCATAGGCGGCATCAACAAAAAAAGCATTCACACCGGTATGCGAATTACAACAGACAAGCTTGTACCCAAAATCGTTAAACAACTTGTCGAAGCTGGCCAATGAAGCCCCATAATAATCGTCACCCTTCCATGTATGATTGGGGTCATAAGAAATTTGAAACTTTACGGGAGGTGGAAACTTGGCATTATATTCAACAATAAAAAGCTTTGGCTTAAATCCATTTGCCAACAACTTTTCTACAAAATAAATATCGTTCCCATCAAGATCAAGTGAGATGACATCTAACTTCTCTGCAGAAATTGCCGCGCAACCCTTTTCCGCTAATTTTAAAATATTCTCTAGCGTTATCCATTCCCTTAAGTAGGAGAACTTTTTGCAATTATCACTGTCAATATCAATTTTCAGTTTTTCACCACCGACCCAAAAACCTTTCCACCCCAGCGCCGCAAGTATCAAGGTGTTGTTTTCAGTCCCGTCACCAACGCCAAACTCGGCATAGGCGCCGTCTTCAAGCTGTTTAATTCTCCTCAGTATCTCCAGCGTAATCCCATCCTCATCGGTCTGAGAAAAACATTTCTTTCCATATTTATTCAGGGGGTTAGGGTGGTTAGATTGCAGTATTTTGGTTTGGTCAAAGAGAACCAAATTTTGAAGGTCTGCGAGCTGATTGCTAATCGGTTTGCTTGTAAGGCCACGAAAAAAACTCCTGACATTTATTACCATTGAATTCAAAATTGGAATTCGTTTGTAAAGTTTCCTTTTTGAGGATGGGGGGCGGGAGGAAGTACTGGACATCTCTGGTCTCCTGAATGCTTGCGAACATTTGTGATCCTGGTTTGCACAACAACTTATGCAATGAAGCTGACGGCCGATATTTTACAGCTTGCCAACTAATTTCCAGGCTTTCCCAGTATATTATCAAACAAATTGGCATAAGTTTTCGCCACCTTTTCCCAAGTGAATGCTTTAAGAACACGGCTTTTGCCATTTTCACCATATTCGGTTCGTTTGTTTTTGTTTTGCAATAAATCTATTATTCCCACAGCTATTTCATCTAAATTATTCGGGTCAACCAAGGTTCCCGTTTTATCACGGTCAACCGCATCGGGAATACCACCACTGTCTCCACCCACAACGGCTTTCCCGGCATAACCTGCCTCAAGAAAAGCAATGCCAAACCCCTCCACGCTATTCCCGCACTGTCGACTTATCATCGCAAAAAGGTCACACTCATGATAACAGGACGCAACGTCTTCATCAGAGACCGCCCCGGCAAATGTAACGCTTTTTTCCAGACCCAACTCGTGAAACGCCAAATTTTCAAGGTATTCTTTATCCGGTCCGTCCCCCACCATGAAATAATGGGCATTTGGAACTTTTTCCAGTATCGCAGGCAATGATTTTAACAAATGATCCTGCCCCTTATGTTTAATCAATCTGGCTACCGTTAAGATGATCAATTTCCCCTCGAGTTTGTATTTTGCGCGGATATTCAAACTGCTTTTTTTCGTTGGTGTTGTTCCATGATTGATAACAGTGAGTAACGACGGGTTAACACCCAGCTCCTTGAAGTGATTAGCCGCGTATGCACTTCCCGGAACAAGTGCGGAAGCATAATTCATCTTTTCAATGATGCTATTCCTTTTCCGGGATTGCACCTCATGTCCATGCAATGCAACAACATAGGGCCTGCGTAGAATTTTATTGATGTGATATGCCAGGGTCAAATAGTTACCCCTTTGTACTATGAAGATGAGGTCGGTCTTGATCATTTCGAAGAGGCTTTTTTGATACAGGTCAATTTTCGAAGAATACCTTAAGATCGTATAGGGTCTTTCTATATCGAAGCTTTTATGATCAAGGGACGCGGGGGCAAGCACGGTAATATCAAAATTTAATTCCGCCAAATGCAGGGCAAGTTGCGATGAATATGTGGCTAACCCCCCCACCTGTGGAGGAAACGAATTAGCACAAATTAATATTCTCGGCATTGGGATGAACCTGCTTTTTCAATTGAACAAAATCTGCCACCACTCTAACGATATTTTTTCAAGGATTCAAGTTCTCAAGAAATACCATATTGATCCCCCCTGGAAAACTAAATATGCCGATCCATTTTTTATGTTAGGATTTGGGTCAAAACCTTGATGTCCAGGGAGGATGAAATGGGGAAGGAAAAGCTCCAACCAGAAACAAAAACAGCCATCATTACAGGGATCACCGGACAGGACGGAGCCTATCTCGCCAAATTTTTGCTCGGGAAGGGTTACACCATTTATGGTACTTATCGACGCTCGGCTTCAATTAATTTTTGGCGCATTGAGGAACTAGGCATCAAGAGTGACCCCAACCTGCATTTGATGGGATACGATCTGACCGACCCGGGCTCCGCTATTCGCCTGCTTGAAAAAGTGAATCCTCATGAAGTTTATAATCTGGCCGCTCAGAGTTTTGTTGCCAACTCTTTCCTTGAGCCTGTTGCCACAACGCAAATTACGGGTCTTGGCGCATTGAACTTGTTGGAAGCAATCCGCATCGTTAATTCAAAAATTCGATTTTATCAGGCCTCTTCTTCAGAAATGTTCGGACTGGCTCAAGAAGTTCCGCAAAATGAGAACACTCCATTTTATCCCCGTAGCCCGTATGGCGTAGCCAAGGCTTATGCCCACTGGATGACTGTCAACTATCGTGAGAGCTACGATATCTTTGGTGTCAGTGGTATTTTATTCAATCATGAATCACCACTCCGAGGACTGGAATTTGTCACGCGTAAAATTACGGATGGGCTGGCCCGAGTGAAACTCGGCAAACAAGGCCATATTGAACTGGGTAATTTGGAGGCAAAACGCGACTGGGGCTATGCCAGTGATTACGTAGAAGGTATGTGGAGAATGTTACAGACCGACAAACCCGATACTTATGTGTTGGCGACCGGCAGAACAGAAACAATACGCAATTTTGTTGAAATGGCCTGCAATGAACTCGATATTGATATTGTATGGCGGGGGACAGGGGTTGACGAAATAGCTATCGATAACAAGACCGGAGCAACTATAGTTAAGATCAATCCGGGGTTTTATCGACCCGCTGAGGTTGCTTTTCTTTTAGGCAACTCTGAAAAGGCCAAATCTCAATTAGACTGGCAGGCCAAAACCACCTTGGAAGAACTTTGCTCCATGATGGTTAAGGCTGACTTGCATCGCATTGAGTCTGGAAAATCACAGTAGATATGAGAATTTTGGTTACGGGGCTCAGCGGATTCACAGGATGCCATCTTCAGCCCGAACTGGAATCTCAAGGCCATACAGTCACTGGGTTAAGCGCTGATTTGACCAACCCGACATCTGTTGCAACCGAAATTTTGCAACTCAAACCAGAAGCCGTAGTTCACCTGGCGGGCATTTCCTATGTTGGTCACGATAACGTCCGTGGGCTTTATGAGGTGAACCTGATAGGCACGCGAAATCTGCTGGAGGCTTTGTACCGGCACGCGCCCGATGTGCGCAGTATTTTGTTAGCAAGCAGTGCTACCATTTATGGCAATCAAACCGAGGATGTTTTAACCGAAGATACCCCCCCCAATCCTGCAAATGATTATGCCGTGAGTAAACTGGCCATGGAGCAGATGGCTAAACTGTGGATTGATCGACTACCATTGTTCATTGTCCGGCCATTCAACTATACAGGCAGAGGACAAAATATACAGTTTTTGATCCCAAAAATTGTTGCGCATTTCCAGAAAAAAAAACCCGTTATCGAGTTGGGTCACCTGGATGTCTGGCGGGAATTTGGGGACGTGCGGACAGTGGTTGATGTCTATAGAAGACTGCTGGAATTTCGCCCTTTAGGTGAAACACTAAATGTATGCACCGGCCAGATCCATTCATTACGTGAGGTAGTATCGTTGTGTGAAAAAATTACCGGACATACCATCAAAATCCAGGTAAACCCGGAGTTTGTCCGGGCCAATGAAATACGCATTTTAAGGGGCTCTAACAATCGCCTCAACCAACTGATCGGCAAAAGTAAGGCATACCAACTGGAGGAAACCCTGACATGGATGCTCAGTGGCGAATAATTTTCACATCGTAGAACATGGCTTTTCTCCCGAAAGGTCGATATTCGCATGAATACCTGCTGATCTAAATGGAGTTTACTCCCTGACTTGAAAAATAAATCGCGGTATTCTCAGGCGCAACTAAATAAGTCCTCTTGCACTACTAAATTTTCGAATGCGTACCATCACAAAAAGGAGAATTCCCTGTACGGCCGCAGTCACAAATCACATATCGTCGGGCTTCCTCTATGGTAAATTCCTTGGGAGACTTGCCAGTATTTTTAGAGCTATGCGAACCATCGCAATAAGGTTTATTGGCGGATTCCCCACAGGTACAGAAAAACTTTTTGCCCGGGGTCTCATCTGTAAAAATAGGACTATTTTCGTAAGCCATGAATGATCCTTTTATTCAGGTTGAAAAAAGTGAACGGTCGCAAATTTTTCAGACGTTGTCAATAAGTTTTCATTATTGAACCTGAGCACCAAAGGGTTCCCATGAATGTATTAGTCACAGGCGCCACTGGCCTGGTTGGAAGAAACCTGCTCTCTCTGCTTAAAGGAAATGGGCATGAAGTCATTGCATTGACCCGGAACCCGGATACCGCGGGAGTGCGCCTGCCCATTGCCTGCCAGATAATCCATTGGGCTCCCCCTACCCACATTCCCGATTTACCCGAAAATATTGATGCCGTAATCCATTTATGCGGTGAAGGGATTGCCAATGGACGTTGGACCCGCAAACGCAAACAGGAAATCTACGACTCCAGGGTTCTGTCCACGCGCAACTTACTCAACCTGTTCAGTAAATATAGTTCCCCACCAAAAGTATGGATTTCGGCCTCGGCAATTGGTTATTACAAACACTCCAGTCTCACGGCCTTGGAAGAAACTTCCCCACCGGACACCGGTTTTCTGGCTAAAGTCTGCAAAGATTGGGAATCAGAAACTTTTAAAGCTACTGCGCTGGGAATTCGGACCTTGGCTTTCCGACTGGGAATCATTCTCGGGCATGACGGGGGTGTCAGTGCTAAAATTCTACCCCCGTTTCGGATGGGACTGGGAGGCCCATTAGGACATGGAAATCAATGGATGAGTTGGATTCATGTCCGGGACGTGGCAGGGCTCATTCTTGCGGCCCTGGAAAACCCCTCTTACCGTGGCCCCATAAACGCAGTCAGTCCCTATCCGGTAAAAAACCGGGAGTTCACCCGTATACTGGCGGGGCTATTAAAACGCCCTGCTTTATTGACCATCCCGGAGTTTGTGCTGAAACTTGTTTTCGGAGAAATGTCGCAACTGCTGTTGGCCAGCCAGAATGTTTCGGCCCAAAAGGCTGTCGGTTTGGGTTATAAATTTGTGTATCCAAAAATTAAAACCGCGCTAAAAGTCATTTGTGATCAGGCAGGTCATAAACTGATCAACGAACAATGGGTACCACAATCTATTGACCAGGTTTTTGATTTTTTTTCCAACCCTAAAAATCTGGAAACGCTCACTCCCGGTTTCCTTCATTTCAAAATCGTAAAAACCTCTCATCCAAAAATTCAGGAAGGAACTGTTCTGGACTACCAGTTAAAATTGCATGGCATTACTCTACGCTGGCAATCACGTATTACCGACTGTGTTCCCGGAAAACGGTTTTCGGACCTGCAAACCCGAGGGCCCTATGCTTTCTGGCATCACACCCATGAATTTTATGAAGCCAAAGGCGGAACAGTTATCCGCGACAATGTGGCTTACAAACTTCCAGGGTGGATTCCGGGGGATATTCTAGCTCATGCATATGTTAAAAAAGATCTTGAGAAGATCTTCATGTTCAGAAGACAGCAAGTCGAAAAACTTTTTATTCAAGACCCTATAAGTCCGACAGACTGCTAAATCCAACCCCGGACAAGCTTCCAGTAGGCACTGAGTAAAGGACTCAAAATACAATCCATCAACGGATTCTTCATACCGCTCACCGCCAAAGCTCCCTGATATAAGCGTGAAATCTCTTTATCGCCCACTTTCCGGGAAGATCGTATTTGACGCCGTTTTCTGGCGATCTGCGTAAATTTCCCAAGAATCTCAAAATAACTTTTTAACTTGAGCCCAAACCAGCCGTGTACCAGCGAATGAACAATCTGGGCCAGTTCGACAACAACCAGGGCCGGCAAGATCAGGATCAGGGTTTTGCATTCCATATTTTTCAAAAGAATATAGAGTCGGCTTTTCTCAGATCTGTAAAACTTTTGCACCCCTTTATTAAAATGATAGTGGTGATAGCAAACCGCCTTGGGCGTCACCATCAACTTCCACCCTCCCAGCCGGATTCTCCAGGATAAATCGTGGTCCTCATGATAAAGAAACAAGTCCTCATCAAACCCGCCTACCCGCGCATACACTTCCCGGCTGAACATGAAAATTCCGCCACAGGCAGTCTCGGTTAAAGTTAAATCTTTGTTATCCTGCTGACCCAGCAAGTTTGGATAGGCTATTCCTGTATAGTTCACCAAAACTCCAAACGAGTTGATCTCCGTTGCATTGTTCAGAGAGGGTTGCTGGGCATCCCGGTGATAAAGAATTTTGGGAATCGCCGCCCCGATTTCCTTGTCCGATTCCAGCAAACCCACAAGGTTCCCAACGCAATCAGGCTCCACTTCCAAATCATTATTCAAAAATAGAAAATAGTCCCCTTCCGCTTTCACCAGTGCCCGGTTGACGGCTGAACCAAACCCCAGATTCTCGCCATTTTCCAATAGATGCACGGATGGATAAAGTTCTTTCACCATCGCTTGCGAACCATCTTCCGAGCCATTATCGCTGACCCAGATTTCCAGGTCGGCATAATTTTGTTTCAATAGGGATTGGAGGCATTCGGACAGGACGTCCTTGCCGTTCCAGTTCACAACAATTGCAGAAACTTTTTTCATTAGAAAAGTCTGGGATCATCGAGAAACGAAGGTGAAAAAATCACAATTTCACCTTGGTAGAAGAATAGAAATCATTATGAATCATTCCAAAATCTTTTCGTAATAAGTGTCGGGGTCTTCCGGGTCAAATTTTTCATTGGCATACACCAGCAAAACCATATCTCCCTCGCCAACATTTTTGATGGCATGAAGAATTCCGGGGTCTATCCTGATGGTCTTCAGGTCATTCACACCCATCATGATCTCGCGAACCTCTCCTGTCTCCCGATCTTTAAGTAATAATTGACCGGTTCCGGTCGGGACACAAAACCACTCCACCTTTCTGGTGTGATAATGGTTCCCCCTCACCTTTCCGGGATAGGCCACCGACACATGAAGTTGGCCAAATTCCTCGCAACCTTCAGGTAATTTGCCACCTAAAACTTCTATCAACCAGCCTCTCTCATCAGATTTTTTGTCCAGTTCCTGAACTTCATAATGCTTCATTTTATTTTTCTCCCGCAGAAATAGGACAGCGTCTGTTCAATCCCTTTTAACAAGGAAACCCGAGGCCGCCAGCCATACTTACTGGAAAACTTTGAAGAATCGCAACAATAAGAAACTTCCGGATTTTTCTTATCCGTTAAAAACTCTACCTCGTTTTTTTTATGGAGACTGCCAATCTGTTTCACGATTTTTTTTAAGGAAACCATCCGCCCCGAACTCACGTTAAATATTCCCCCCGAACCTGCCACAGATTTAAACCCGGCAAGCAGGAATGCCCGCACCACATCGTCAATATAAACAAAATCCCTGCATTGTTGGCCGTCCCCGTTGATCACCAAAGGCAATCCCTGCATCGCTCTGGAACATAACGTTGCCACAACAGAATTATAATTCGGTCTGCATCCTGGCCCGTAAGCGTTGGACATCCTCAATGACACAAATGGAATTCCTGAAACCTTTATGAGGTTTTCCGCGGACTGTTTACTGATTCCATAAACCGTATCGGGGTAAGCTTTTCTGGTTTCACAAATGGGTGCCTTGCAATTCTTCCAGGAATAAACCTGCGCCGAAGACGCGAAGACGAGCCGGGCAGAAGACTTACCATCATTTAAAATGGCTTCCAGCAATCGCGAGGTGGCAATAATATTTCCATTTAGAATCTCCTCATTGGTGCCCCGATTGACCCCTCCCAAATGAAAAAAAAGATCGGTATCCGCGACAAACCGTTTGAGATCCTGCTTTCCAGGAAGCCCCTTTTGACGTTGAAGAGTGACAACCGTCCCTCGCTTCTTTAACGCAGGCAGTAAATGCGTTCCTATAAAACCACTTGCCCCCGTTACACCAATACGCATAGATTCTAAATTTTTGGTATTAAAGTTGCGCCTGCGTCCCATTGACAGGACAGTTCATCGCATTTTGGAGTCAAGCAAGAAAATAAAATGGCTTTATCAACCATAAATTGGCCAAACCCAGTATACCCTTATTTTTCTATAAAACCAGACGACCCTGATTGAACTCAACCGGTCACTCTGATAACCTCTTTTCTATCACGTTTTTAACGGCATTTTTCTTCAGGAGCTAAAGGCCTATGCGCCTTGTCATTATATTACTGGCCTTATTTTGCCTGCTACTTTCATCGGCCGGGGCAGAACCTTTCAAACAGGCACTTCCCGGATACTCTTACGAGTTCCCCCGCGATGATTTTTCGCACGACGAGTTTCGCATAGAATGGTGGTATTACACTGGAAACCTGAAAGATGAAAAGGACCGTTTTTTCGGTTATCAACTCACTTTTTTCAGGATCGGACTCGAAGAACCCGTCAACAATCCCTCTTCCTGGAAGATCGACCATCTCTATTTTGCTCACATGACTGTCTCCGACATTAATGGCAAAAATTTTCATTTCTTCGAGCGTATCAACAGGAGAGGAATAAAAAATGCCGGTGCCGCGTCAAACCAACTGCATGTGTGGAATGAAGACTGGAGCCTGACCTCAGAAGATAATACCCATCACCTGCAAGCAATTGAACAAGGTACGGGACTCGCCCTGAAACTGACTCCGATAAAAAATCGCGTCCTGCACGGCAAAGAAGGGATCAGCAAAAAAGGCAGTGGCTCCGGGAACGCCTCACATTATTTTTCTTTTCCGCGCATGGAAACCACCGGGCAGGTTTTCCTGAAAGGAGAATCTATCCCGGTCAAAGGAACCAGTTGGATGGATCACGAATTTTCCAGCAACCAATTGAACGACAACCTTGTGGGATGGGACTGGTTTTCCATAAAACTCAGCAACCAGACCGAGCTCATGCTTTACCAGTTGCGCGACAAAAACGGCGGCAAAGACCAGCATTCCAGCGGAACTTTAATATCACCCGATGGCAAGTCCCGGCACATCCTCAGTGAAGAGTTTTCCATCATCCCGAAAAAGTTCTGGATCAGTCCGCACACAAAAACCACTTATCCCGCCAGTTGGACACTTACCTTGACCGAAGGCATCCTGAATGTCACACCCGACTTTCAAGACCAGGAACTTTATAACCTGCGCTCCATCTCAGGTTCCTACTGGGAGGGAAGCGTTTCCATTAAAGGCACACTTCAAGGAAAACAAGTATCGGGAAAAGGCTATGTCGAACTGGTCGGCTACGAAAAACCTCTCAAACAGGACGATGCCTTGAGGAAATGAGCCCCTGCTATATTTCCTCCTACGGTAGTGGGCCTCACATGTATGTGGTATTCTTCCTCCCATGACTTTTGATATTGAAAAAATGAACAAGCTTCCAGCCGGGGAGCGGTTTTTTGATGTGAATGAAATCTGGTATTTCATGAACCGCTGGGTTGTCCGCCTGTTGTATCCCACATCGGTGACACCCAACCAGATCACTTTCCTTTCCCTGGTTTTTGGTCTGGGCTCAGCCGGATTTTATGTTTCAGGAATTCCTGACGCCCTGCTGTGGGGGGCAATATTCCTTTATGGAAAAGTGTTTCTCGACAATGTCGATGGCAACCTTGCCCGGGTCCGAGGCACAACATCGCGGTTCGGCAGGTTTCTTGACTCGCTGGCTGATTTTCTCGTCACGGTTCTGGTTTATATTGCGGTAACCGCGCAGTTGGTCCGAACAACGGCCATGCCCGAGTACTGGGTTCTCGGACTACTGGGACTGGTAGCCTGTTTTCTGCAAAGCACCTTTTTTGTTTTTTATCTTGTCAACTACACTTCCCGGGTGGGTTCCTATAAAAAAAACAGAGTGGATGAAAGCGTGACAGAAGAGGACAAGCGCAAAGTAGAAGAAGGCCGGGGAGACCCATGGGACCTCAGACTGCAAACCCTGTTTGTCTGGGTTTATGGCTGGCAAGACAAAGCAATGGAAAAGTTAGATGCATTGTTCCGAAGCCTTGCGCGGGTTCCTGATACGGATGCGGCCTGGTATTCCGACCGGAAGTTTCTCTCCTGGATCAGCCCTTTATGTTTATGCACCAATAACGTGATGCTGGTGATTTTTTCCCTGCTGGATCAACTGGAATTATTTTTCATCCTGCTAGTTTCTTTTATGAACTTATACGGATTAGGTCTACTATTCTGGAAAGTCCTTCGCGGTCGGCCTCACGCCTAGTGGTTGCAATTTGCCCCCGGCGGCTCGCCGGTTCAGCAGAGGCCGCAGATGTGGCAGATGGCGGTATCGCAAATGGGAGTGTGTGCCGCTTTCAATCCGCGTTGGTAGTCTTCCCACAGAAAGTTGGGACGGTAACCGTGGTCGATAATATCCCAGGGAAGGTAATCATTCTTTTCATATTGCCGGTATACATACTGGTCGGCAGGATGTTCTTTCAACGCTCCCTTGGCATCGTGGCCGTTATTCAGATAGGTTTTGAAAAAAGCCTGTACATTCCGGTCTCCCCGTGACAGATAAGTTTGCAGGTAAGCCTCGTTGGGAGAACCAAAACTCATTTTAAGATGCGGCAGTTTGCCCAGAGCCTTTCTCACCCGGGCAAATTTTTTCTTCAAGCTCTTCACTGCTTCCATCGGGTGCCACTGAAAAGGAGTTCCCGGTTTTGGCACCAGCGGACTCAGACCAATCGTCACCCGGCCAATGCGCCCAAGCTTGCGGCATTCCTCGACATAAACCTCCTGCACCCTCTCGACCAGTCGAATAAACTGGTCAATATCTTCCCCGGTTTCAAGAGGCAGGCCGATGATGGAATAAATTTTTAAATGCAGGATGCCTTTTCGGGTCAGGAACCGGCACTTCTCGACGATGAAGTCATCGGTCGCGGCTTTATTGATGACATCGCGCATTCTTTCGGATGGGCCATCCACAGCCACCGTCAATGTTTTCTGACCACTTTGCAGGATCAGGTCCACCAATTCATCAGTGAGTGTTTCCATCCGCAATGAAGAGAACGAAAGTTTCTTGCCCTCCCTGGTAATTTTTCGCGCCAATGCAGGAAGTCCGGGATGGTCCGTCACCGATGGCCCAACAAGGCCTATCGTCTTCGCCGATTTCCCCAGCCCTTTGAGCAGAGTATCCATTGAGCTATAAGTTTTCTCCAGATCCGGGAGACGCGGAGGCCGGTATATAAAACCCGCCGTACAGAACCGGCATGCCCAAATGCATCCCCTTGTAACTTCCATCAGCGCCATATCTTTAAAAGTGGAATCTTCATCATGCAAAACCGAGTGTGTGCAAAGCGATTCTTCCTGCTCCACCCAGTGGCGAACCACTCGGTCCGGTGCGTCGGCGAGCGCCGAAATCCCGACCTGCAGGCCTTGCTCCATTTTAGGGCGGTAATGTTGTGGCAAATAAATTCCGGGAATGGAAACAGCGCGTTCAAATAACCGGTTCCTGTCTTCATTCTCCCGGAACAGTCCGAAAAAACGTTCGGCCATGCCCTCGCCCTCACCGATGAACAAAACATCCATGCACTCCGCCAGGGGTTCTGGGTTGATGAACACCGCCGATCCTCCTGCCATGACCATCGGAAACGATGAATCCCGCTCCTGTCGGTCCAGAGGAATGCCAAAGTATTTCAAGGCCAGCACCGCGTTCAGGTAGTCCGGCTCAAACGAAATTGAAAACGCTATGACATCGAACTCAAGCGGGAGCATTTTTAAATCCATCGAATACAATTCTTCGCGCTCCAGGGACTGCGCCTCCGGCTTCCACCCAACGGGCATGGCAAAACGGTCGCAAAACACACCCTCAATCTGGTTCAGCAGGGAATAAACCTGCTGGAAACCCAGGTTTGCCATCGCCACATCGCGCGTGTTGGGGTAGACCAGAAGTACCCGTAAAAAACCGTTGCGCGAATGTGTCGAAGTGGATTTAGATAATGAGGAAGAAACCTGCATAAACACCAATAAAAAACTTCAGTCTGCAATTAGTTAGGAGTTATTATCATACTCTAAATACTGGCACTGAGAAAGGAAACCGCAATAAATGCCGGACCCGGAAAGCAGAATGAAGGACTACCTGCAAAAAATTGCCGCTGGCCCCCGTTTGAGTAAAGACCTGAGCGAAGAAGAAGCCCAGGATGCTCTGGGCCTGATTCTCGATGACCGGGTTTCAAAAATCCGTGCCGGAGTCTTTCTCATTGCCGCTCGCATGAAATTGGAAACCGTGCCCGAAAACATCGGCTATTGGCGAGCCCTGCAAAACCGCGTTGTTCCAATTACGGTGGATCTTGACCAACTCCTGCAAATCGCCGACCCCTTTGACGGGTTTCGGCGCATCCCCTATTTCGGATTTTATACCCTCCCGGTCATCGCCCAACTTGGCCTGCCGGTTTATGGTCACTCGACCCTGCCCCTGCCGCCGAAGTTCGGCATCACCTTCGAGCAGATATTACAGGATCATTATGGGGTGAAAGAACCGCGCCTGGCGTTATTGGAAAAATATAGTTTCACTTATCTCAGCACTGCCAACACCCTGCCACAGTTGGAGAGCTTGCGGTCTTTACGGACTGAAATTGTTAAACGCCCGATGCTGGCCACTTTAGAAAAAATTCTAATGCCGGTCAAAGCCCGAAAAAATATTCTGGCCACCACCTATTTTCACCGCGGCTACGAAATAGCGCTCACTGAAATCGCAAAGCTCAGCGAGTTCGATAAAGTGATCATCGGAAATGGCATGGAAGGCACCACCCTGTTCGGCGTCCATAAAGAAGCTAAAGTGTTTATTCAGGAAAAAACCACGGAACAAAAAAACCTGTCGCTGAAAACCCTGTACAACGAAGAAACAGCGCAACGCATCGCTGAGGCCCATGAGGAATTAAAAACTATCGAATCCAATCCTGGAACTTTGGCGGAAATGGGGGAAAATGCCCTGAAAACCGGCAAGGGGCCAGCCAGCCTGCAAATCGCCAGCCAGGCAGGAACACTGACTCATCTCTCAGGGTTATTCGCCACCGCGCAGGAAGGGTTCGACCATGCACTCACTACACTGAAATCCGGCACCGCCTACAACTCATTCATGCAATGGGTGAAAGAGGCTAAACATTGAAAACACCTCAAACCCGGTTAAATTTTTATTTGCCCAAAAAACCATTGCTCATTGTCTGCGGCCGCTCACCGCAAGCATTGGCTCAAGGCGTTTCCAGACCAGGTCGGTGACAATGCTGTAGCCTTCTGCCACGGGGTGCAAACCGTCAGGCTGGGTGTATTCACGCTCTCCGGCAACCCCTTCCAGTAAAAAAGGGAGAAAATTCAAATCGTGTTTTTTAGCCAACTCGGGGAAAACCGCTTCAAACTCCTGCGTATAATCTGCGCCGTAGTTGGGAAGGGCCTTCATCCCCGCAAGCAGTATTCTGGCGTTATGTTCCCGGCAGATTTTGATTATGGTTTCCAGGTTTCTCCGCATTTCATCGGCAGAAAGTCCGCGTAAACCGTCATTGGCACCGAGCGCCAGAATAACAATTTCCGGCTCGTGCTTCATCAACCAGCGGATGCGACGCACCCCACCAGCAGTTGTGTCGCCACTCACCCCGGCATTGACCACTTTATGCGGAAATCCGGCAGAGGTGATTTTCATCTGCAATCGGGAGGGGTAGCTTTCTTCCTCATTCACACCAAACCCCGCCGTCAGACTGTCTCCAAACGCTAAAACCACAGGCCTCTCCTTCGAATCAACCGGTGCCGGGGATAACATAGAAAAAAT
>Ga0210019_1001373_pt1 | contig 26320 bp, 23 predicted proteins | sample CryGeyCG2114_020_2_FD_183969 | JGI IMG/M metagenome (GOLD analysis project Ga0210019, IMG submission 183969) | Groundwater microbial communities from aquifer - Crystal Geyser CG11_big_fil_rev_8/21/14_0.20 (SPAdes) (version 2) | ecosystem: Environmental > Aquatic > Deep subsurface > Groundwater ...
ATCGCCGGTGGGCCGGACTGACCCGGGTCAGCCCGCTGGAACTGTTCGGCGTTCCCGCCGGCGTCTCCCTGAACCCGGAAGTCGATATCAGCGACGGCGACGGCAGGTTCGTTCTGAAAGCCGATCTGCCGGGCCTGGAACAGGATGACATCGAGGTTCAGATCGACGGCGACGTGCTGACGATCTCCGGGCAGAAGTCCGAGACCAAGGAGGAAAAGGACACCGACTATTGCCGGCGCGAGCGCCGGTTCGGCTCGTTCCGCCGGTCGTTCGCGCTTCCCGAGGGCGTCGACGGCGACAAGGTGAAGGCGGCCTTCGATAAGGGCGTGCTGACCGTCACCGTGCCCAAGCAGGCGAAGTCCGGCAAACCGAAGGGCAGGAAGGTCCCGGTCAAGGGTTGAGCGGAGCGGGACGACGGCGCGTCTATCTCCTGTCGCCGCCCTTCTTGGCGGCATACGGGTTATCGCCCTTGCGGTAGATCAGGCGGATCGGCACGCCGTCCAGCCCGAAATCGTCGCGCAGTCCGTTGACCAGAAAACGCGTATAGCTGTCCGGCAGTTCTCCCGCGCGCGTGCAGAACACGATGAACGTCGGCGGCCGGGTCTTGGCCTGGGTCGCGTAGCGCAGGCGGATACGCTTGCCGCCCTTGCCCATGGGCGCGGGGTGGGCTTCCTGCATGGCGAGGAGCCAGCGGTTCAGGTCACCCGTGCCGATGCGTGCATTCCAGGTGTCGTAGGCGGCATTGACGGTGGGCAGCAGTCTGTCCATGCCGTGGCCGGTGAGCGCCGAGCAGGTGATGACGGGGATTCCCCGGACCTGCGGCAGGCTGGTCTGAAGCCGGTCGCTCAGGCGCTGGATCGTCTCCCGGCGGTCCGTTGCCGCGTCCCACTTGTTGACGGCGATGATCAGCGCGCGGCCTTCCTCCACGACCTGGCGGGCGATGGTCAGGTCCTGCTTCTCCAGCACGGCGTCGGCGTCCAGCACCAGGACCACCACATGGGCGAAACGCACGGCGCGCATGGTGTCGCGGGTGCTGAGGTATTCCAGCTTGTCCGTTACGCGCGCCTTTCGTCTGAGCCCGGCCGTGTCGATCAGGCGGTAGTCGCGCCCGCCGTGATGCCACATGACCGAAATCGCATCGCGGGTGATCCCGGCTTCGGGCCCCGTCAGCATCCGGTCCTCGCCCAGCAGGCGGTTGATCATGGTCGACTTGCCCACGTTGGGCCGACCGACGATGGCCAACTGCAGGGCCTTGGGTTCCGGCGCGCCGCCGTCCTCGGCGATGTCCGCGCCTTCCGCGTAGTCCACGTCCAGGTCGTCCAGGTCATCGTCGTAGACCTCGGCGCCCTCGGCCGCCGCCAGGTCGGCGTAGGGTTTCAGCCGGTCGTGCAGTTCCGACAGGCCAAGCCCGTGTTCCGCCGAAAGGGCGACCGGATCGTCCAGGCCCAGCGAATAGCCTTCCAGCATGCCGGCCTCGCCGCCGCGACCCTCGCACTTGTTGGCGACCAGGATCGTCGGCGTGCCGCGCCCCCGCAGCCATTGGACGAAATGCTGGTCCAAGGGCGTTACGCCCGCGCGCGCGTCGATCACCATCAGCGCCACGTCGGCTTCGTCCAGGGCCCGTTCCGTCTGTGCCCGCATGCGGGCTTCGAGGCTGTCGTCGGTGACGTCTTCCAGGCCCGCGGTATCGATGACTCGGAACCGCATGTCGCCCAGCTTGCCCTCGCCCTCGCGGCGGTCGCGGGTCACGCCCGGCGTGTCATCGACGATGGCCAGCCGCCTGCCTACCAGACGGTTGAACAGGGTCGATTTGCCGACGTTGGGACGGCCGATGATGGCGATGGTGAAGGGCATAATTTCGACCGGACATCCGTCCGGTCCCGATCGAACTAAAACGGGTTACTGGTAAACGATCAATTCCGCGTCGTCCGACAGGAAGATGACGCGGCCGTCGGCGACGATGGGCGGCACGGAGATGCCGTCTGGCATCTTGACCTCGCCAATGAACTTGCCCGAATAGGGCGACATCGCCCAGGCTGCACCGTGCGACCCGGCGACGATCAGGCGGTCCGAAGCCAGGATGGGGCCGGTCCAGACGATGGGACCCTTCTGCTTCTCCGGGTTCTTGAACCGGGGCAGGGGGCGGACCCAGTAGACGCCGCCGGTGTCGCGGCTGATGGCGGCAACCTCGGCGTCGTTGGTCAGGATGAAGATGTAGTCGCCCGCGACCCAGGGGCTTTCGATGCCGCCGATGTCACGTTCCCAGATGCGCCGGCCCGTGCGCAGGTCGTAGGCGGCCATGATGCCCGAATGGCTGATGGCGACGACGCGCCCGCGGTCGATGACCGGGCGCCCGCGGATGTGCGACAGGGCGGACACGATGTCCGAACGTTTCAGGGAGGCAAGCGAGTCAGACCACAGCAGGCGCCCGTTCTCGGCCCGCAGCGCCACCAGTTCGCCCGACGAATAGGGCACGACGACCACGCCCTGGTCCACCGCGGGGCTGGCGCCGCCCAGCAGCGACGCGGATTCCGTGATGCCCGAGTGGTCCCACAGCTGTTGGCCCGTGTTGGCGTCCAGCGCGAACGTCCGGTTGTCCAGGGTCACGACGAAGACCCGCCCGCCGCGCACGGTGGGCGCGGCGTGCATGGGCCCGGTCAGCGCCGTGCGCCAGACTTCCTTGCCCGTGGCCGCGTCTACGGCGACGACATGTCCGAAGCCGGTCGCCACGTAGACGCGCCCGCTGTCGACCGCGACGCCGCCGGACGGCAGGCCGTCATCGGATTCCGATTTTGGCGTCAGGTCGGTATGCCACAGCACCTGGCCCGATTTCAGGTCGACGGCGTAGAGTTCGGACTCCGAATCGATGGAAAAGACGCGGCCGTCCGCCGTCGCCGGCGACCCCAGGATGCGCAATTCGTCGTCGGAGCCCTTGCCGACGTCGGTACTCCACGCCTCGCCGATATTCTCGGGAACCTGGATGTGGTGCATGGCGTGGTTGGGGTATCCGCCCGGCTGCGGCCAATCGGGATTGGGCGAGGGGGCCGGCAGCAGGATCTGGTGATCCTTTAACCCGGGGTCCGCCGCCAGGGTGCGCTGGTTCGCCAGGATGGCGATGCGCGTACCCGGCAGCGGTATCTCTTCCTTGGAGAACAGGTCCTCGAAATAGGCGCATCCGCCCGTGGCGAGGGGCGCGGCCACGGTCAGGGCCAGCGCTAAGGCCACGCCGTTACGTGCCCGCCGGGCCGTTCCGCGCGGAAACCCGCGCATGTCCCGATCCGGGCGAAATCCGCTTCTCGGCGCAGCCATTCCGGTTGTTCCCCTGTTCCCCGTGACCCGTCCTGATTAATTCAGGGGCCCTTCTAACGCAATATCGTTAACAATTCCGTTGCGCGCTGGCGCATGCGGGCCGGCGTCTCGGCGTCCTTGGACAGGGCGGCGTAGATCTCGCGCGCGCCCGCCGTGTCCCCGGCGCGAAGCGCCAGGGCGGCGGTCAGTTCCTGGGCGCTGAAGCGCCAGGGATTGCCCGCGGCGGTGAGGGGGGCCAGGCGCTCCCTGACTTTCTGGACGTCGGCGCCGGGATCGTTGACCTCGATTCCCGCGGCCAGGATCGTCGCCAGGTCCTGGTACAGCTTGCCCGCGCCGGCGTCTCCGGCGATCGCGCTGTAGGCGCTCAGGGCGCCCGCCGTGTCGCCCTTCTTGGCAAGCAGGCCGGCCTGCTGGAAGCGTGCCAGAAGCCCGTAGCCGCCGCTCTCGCCAGCAAGCTTGCGAAACGCCTCGACGGCGGCATTCGTGCTGCCGCTTTCCGCCAGCTTCTGGGCGGCGGCGAACTGCTCACCCAACGCCTGGCGGGCCTCCAGATCGTGCTTGGCCCAGATCTGATAGCCGGCGACCGCGGCAACGCACAGTCCGGCGACGGCGAGGATGATCTTGCCGTAGCGGCTCCAGACCTTTTGGAATTGTTCCTGGCGCAGCTCGTCGTCGATTTCGCGGATCAGGCTGTCTTCGGTATGGTCGGCCACATTCGGCTCCCGCTGGTAACGGTTGGAATTGGCGGGGAAAATAGTGGCCTTTTCCGCCGATAGCAACTTCCCCCGTTATCGCGGGCGGCGGGGATTTACACCTCCTTAACGATGATCGGCAACAATGCAGGGCGGTGGCGTGGCATTGCGCCGCGGTCCGCATCAAGGGACGACCCGAACGAATGAAACGAGTTCTCGCGATTTTCGCCCTGAGTTTTCTGGCGGCGGGCTGCGTCGGCGGCATCGTCGGCGCCGAGGGCGTGTCCGTCATGGCCACGGAAAAGACCATCGGCGACCATGTGATCTCGCTTTCCAGCGGCAAGAACTGCTCGACCCTGCGCAAGGACCTCGGCATGACCTATTGCGAGGAGGACGAGATCACGCCGCGCGCCAACGTCTTCTGCTACCGCACCCTGGGCGAGGTTACCTGCTACGATAAGCCGATATTCGACGGCAAGCAGGAACGGGTCGAACAGGGCGGCGAAAAACCCCGCTGAATCGCATAGCGGGCGCTTGTCCTTCGGGCATTGTCGTCGTTCAATGACCGCTCCATGCGATTCCTCGCCTACACATTGCTTCTGACCACGCTTCTCGGCTCCGGCTGGGCGGCCTGGTTCTTTTTCGGCGCGCCCGCGCAGGACGAGGACCCGGCGCTGACCGCCCTCAAGCGCCGGGTCGCGCAGCTTGAACAGGCGGTCGACGCCGGCGACTTGAACGCCCAGGTCGACCTGGGATGGGTGTTGATCCGGAAGGACTCCCGCCTGGCCGATCCGGAACGTGCCGTGGACCTGTTCCGCGACGCCGCCGGAAAGGGTGTGGTGCGCGCGCAGTACGCCATGGGCTGGGCCCATGCCACGGGACGCGGCGCGCCCGTCGACTATGCCCAGGCGGCCGAATGGTACCGCGTCGCGGCGACGGCCGGCGCGGACCCGGACGCCCAGTTCGCCCTCGGCGAACTCTATTTCCACGGCCGCGGCGTCGCCAACGACTACGGTCGAGCCATCGATCTCTACCGTGCCGCCGCGCGCCACGGGCATCCGGTCGCCCAGTACCTTATGGGGATCATGTACAAGGAGGGCTGGGGCGTGAAACGCGACCTGGTCGAAGCGTACAAGTGGCTGATCCTGGCGGCTCCCCAGGCGGCGCGGATCAAGGATCACAATCCCCAGTTCGACCCCCGCGGCGAGCGCGAGCGCCTGATGGTCAAGCTGAACAGGACCCAGCTAAACCAGGCGGACCGCATGGCCCGAGACATGGTCCAGGGAAAGGCGAACGGCCGTTGAGCGCCCCAAGGCTCCGTATCCTGATCATCGAGGGCAACACTGCCGAGGCCAATGCCGCCATGGCGGCGGCGGGATGCGGCAGCAACGCCGAGCAGTACGCCCAGGCCGTGCGCCGTGCCATGCCCGAGGCGGACATCCGGCTCGCCTTCCCTGCCGACCGCGCCGACGCCCTGCCGCCGGGGGTGGCGCTCGGCGATTTCGACGGCGCGATTTTGGGCGGTTCGGGGCTGTTCGTGCGGGCCTCGGGGAACGCGCCGGAGGTCCGGCGTCAGATCGACCTGGTGCGCGCCCTGTTCGATGTCGGGGTGCCCCTTCTGGGAAGTTGTTGGGGCCTGCAGGTGGCGGCGGTCGCCGGCGGAGGCGATGTCGCGCGCAGCCCCAACGGGCGCGAGGTCGGGGTCTGCCGCGCCGTCACGCTGAGCGACGCGGGGGCCGCTTTTCCCATGTATGCCGGAAAGCCCAGGGTCTTCGACTCCCTCGCCATCCATTACGACGAGGTCAGCCGCTTGCCCGAAGGCGCGCGGGTTCTGGCGTCCAACGGCCACAGTCCAATACAGGCGGCGACCTTCGCCGTCGGCAAGGGCGTGTTCTGGGGCGTACAGTATCACCCGGAATTCAGCCTTGCCCACATGGCGCTGCTGATCCGCCGTTACGGGCCGGACATGGTGGCGCAGGGTATCTATCCCGACAGGGCAGCCATGGACAGAGAGACCGACGGCATGCTGCGCCTGGACGGCGTCGCCGACCCGTTGGCCGCGGAAACCGCAGGCCTGGCGGTGGACCTCGGCATCGGCGCCACGATTACGGACCCGGCACAACGATGCCGCGAGATAGATAACTGGCTGCAGTTTTGTTCAAGTCGAAAACCGGACCGAATACGTTTGTAGGGCCGATCTTTGCTTGGTGCGTAATTTTAATATTTAAATTCAGAATAAATATTGATTAATATAACGATAAACAACTTTGTTTACAGGTCGGAGTTATTTGTGATGCATCAGTAAATATTAAATTTAATTTATGAAACAGTAATATTTATTTTATACTATATCTTTCGTAATAACGCGTTGGACGATAAAATTTATTAACGGCAATGCAGCTAGTACTTTCGTATAGCTAGCATCCGTTCCGAATCAGTGTTTATCCTATAGTCGTGTTGGGGAAGCCGGGGGCGGATTCACCCGTTTGTCGAAAAGACCAAGCCGTACCCGCCCATGGGGAAGGAACGGAAGGTGACCTTCGGCAGGGTGTCCTAACTCCGGCGTGATCAATCAATCAATTGTCCGCGGCGACGCGGATGATGACGAATGAAAACGAAGGAGACATCCACCGTGAAACGCTTTATGCAGACCACCGCGCTTGCCCTTGTGACCGCGGTTGCCTTGGGCGGCGGCGCCCGGGCGGAAACCGGCGTGCATGCGGACAAGATCGTTCTTGGTCAGTCCGCCGCACTGGGCGGCCCCGCCGCGGCGCTGGGCATCGGCATGAAGACCGGCCTGATGGCCGCCTTCAAGGAGGCGAACGACGCGGGCGGCGTGCACGGCCGCAAGATCGAGCTGATCAGCTATGATGACGGCTACGAGCCCGAACGCGCCATCGCCAATACCAACAAGCTGATCGACCAGGACAAGGTCTTCGCCCTGATCGGCGAGGTCGGCACGCCGACGTCGAAGGCGGCGCAGCCGATCTCCACCGATAAGAAAGTGCCGTTCATCGGTCCGTTCACGGGGGCGGGTTTCCTGCGCGACCCGAAGAATTCCAACGTCATCAACGTGCGCGCGACCTATGACCAGGAAACTGAGGCCTGGATCAAGCACCTGACCGAGGACCTCGGCTTCAAGAACATCGCGATTCTTTACCAGGATGACGGGTTCGGCCGGGTCGGTCTGTCCGGCGTGACCAAGGCCATGGAAAAGCGCGGTCTGAAAATCTCCGCCGAAGGCACCTATCCGCGCAACACCACGGCTGTGAAAAAGGCTATCCTGTCCATCAAGAAGGCGAAGCCGGAAGCCGTCGTCATGGTCGGTGCCTACAAGCCCATCGCCGAGTTCATCAAGCTGGCGAAGCAGGTCAAGATGGACGCGGTGTTCGTGAACATCTCCTTCGTCGGCTCCAAGGCTCTGTCCAAGGAACTCGGCGCCGTTGGTGCCGGGGTCGTCATTACCCAGGTCGTGCCGTTCCCCTGGGATACGGGCCTGCCCATCGTCGCGCAGTACCAGAAGGCGCTAAAAGCGTTGGATGCCAAGGAAGAGCCCGGGTTCGTCAGCCTCGAAGGGTATCTTGTCGGCCGCCTGACCATCGACGCGCTGAACAAGGCCGGCAAGGACGTCACCCGTCAAGGACTGCTGGATACCATCTACAAGACCGGCTCCTTCGACCTGGGTGGCGCCAAGCTGCAGTTCGGTCCCGGCGATAACCAAGGCATGAGCGACGTGTTCCTGACGATCATTCAGCCCGACGGTAGTTTCAAATCCGTATCGAAACTGACGAAGTAGGAATAATCGCTTAGGATGGGTGGCCCTTAAGGAGGAGGGCCACCCCAACCTGCCGGCGACAAGGCGGGAGGGTGGGTAACAATGAAGAAAAGGGGTTTGGGACGATGACTGACCAGAAAAAGCCCGTCGACGAGAACACGGTGAAGGCCCTCCGGACTGACGAGGAGGTTCCGAACCACGGGGCCGAAACGGCGGATGCGGACGGTGATGAAAATGCCGTCGACACGGACAAAGCTCCGGACACGTCGGGGGAAACACGGTTGCCGCAGGCGCCGGCCGCGGCAGCGCGGCAAGGCGCCATGGGCATCGGCGGACGCCTGCTGTTGTCCGTCCTGACGATCTTCGCGACCACCGTCGCGGCAATCATCATCGGGTGGGTCGCGATGTCCGCGTCGTCCGAGACCATGGACAACATTACCCGTTCCAAAGCGCCGGCCGTGGCGGACGCGCTGCGCCTGTCGGAAATCGTCGCGCGCGTTACGTCGATTGCCCCGGCCCTTGTCGCGGCCAAGACCGGCGTCGAGCGCGACGACATCTCCGCGCGCGTGAATACGAACTTCGACCAGTTCGCCAAGATTGTCGCCGATGCGAAAATCGGCGCCGAGGTGATGGGGCAGCTGCAATCCGGCGCCGACCAGTTGAAGGCGCAGCTTGTCGCCATCGAAGCCAAGGTCAATGAACGCAGCAAGCTCGCCGAAGCGCGCATCGCGGCCATGGATCGGCTGCGCGCCCTGCACAAGGAAGTCAGCGTGGGCGCCGCCGCGATCATCGACGACGTTACGTTCAACCTGTCGCTCGGGGCCGAGGCCGTCGACGTCACGCAGCCGGGCGCGGTCCTGGAGTTCGTCGAGTCCGGGGTCGAACCCCTGTCGGCCGCGATGAACGTCAAGGCCGAAGCCAACCAGATCGTCGGTCTGTTGGGCAACGCGGCGACGGAAACCCATGCCGAAAACCTGCAGCCGCTGCGTGAACGGTTCATCGCGTCCAAGGCGCAGTTCCAGAGCGGCCTGAGTCTGATCAACGAATCCGACACGGCACGTAAGCTTGCGGAAACCGGACAAAAGCTTCTCGCCATCGGCGATAAGGAGGGCAACGTCTTCGACGGCCGCGTCGCCGAACTTAAGGCGCAGGATGATATCCAGGATTTGATGGCCAAAAGCCGCGAGTTGTCGGCGAAATTCAGCGACGATATTGCCGGCGTGGTCGACGAGGCCGAGACCGAAATGGCCGTGGAGGCGGAGGCTGCCGCGTCATCGGCCGCGACGAACAAGAAAGCGCTGATCTTCCTGGCCGGGTTCTCGCTGCTGATCGCCGCCGGGGTCTACCTGATGTACGTGCGTCGTCTGGTGGCCCGTCTGGTGGCATTGTCGGACAACATGGTGGCGCTTGCCGACGGGGATCTGACTGTCGAGGTCAACACCAGCGGCACCGACGAGGTCGCGTCCATGGCGGGTACGGTCCAGGTGTTCAAGGAGAACGCGCTTGAGGTCCGCCGCATGGCGGCGGCGCGGGAGACGGAGCAGCGGCGCAACCAGCGCAAGCTGCAAAGCGAGGTTCTGGCGCTGAACACCGCGCTGGAGGAGGAGGTCGCCAAGGCGGTGAGCCTGGTGAAGGAGCGGGCGGACACGGTGGAGCAGTCGGCGCGGGCGGCGGCGGACCTGTCGCAGTCGGCGCACGTGCAGGCGTCGACGGTGGCGTCGGCGGCGGAGCAGGCGACGATCAACGTGCAGACGGTGGCGTCGGCGGCGGAAGAGCTGTCGAGTTCGATCAGCGAGATCTCGTCGCAGGTCGGCCGTTCGTCGCAGATCGCGCGGCAGGCGACGGAGGAGGCGGGGCGCACCAACGCGCAGATCCAGGGCCTGGCGGAGGCGGCGCAGAAGATCGGCGAGGTGGTCGACCTGATCACGGACATCGCCGAGCAGACCAACCTGCTGGCGCTCAACGCGACGATCGAGGCGGCGCGCGCGGGCGACGCCGGCAAGGGGTTCGCGGTGGTGGCGTCGGAGGTCAAGAACCTGGCCAACCAGACGGCGCGGGCGACGGAGGAGATCGGCAAGCAGATCGGCGGCATCCAGGCGGCGACGCGGGACAGCGTGCACGCCATCGAGGGCATCACGCGGACGATCAACGACATCAACGAGATCGCGTCGTCGGTTGCGGCGGCGGTCGAGCAGCAGGGGGTGGCGACGCAGGAGATCGCGCGCAACGTGGAGCAGGCGGCGGCGGGCACGCAGGAGGTGTCGTCGAACATCGTCCAGGTGACGGACGTGGCGGGCCGCTCGGGCGACGCGGCGTCGCAGCAGCTTGAGGCGGCGGCGCAGGTCAAGTCGGGCATCGAGCACATGAACGACCGGTTGCTGGAGATCATCCGCGACAGCCAGGACCCGGAGCAGTCGCGGCGCCACACGGTGGACCTGGCGGTCACGGCGACCGTCGCCGGCGTGGTCAAGGACACCCGGCTGCACGCCCTGTCCAAGGGGGGCGGCGCGGTGCTCGACCGCGGGCTCGACGTCACCGAGGGCGACACCTTCACCGTCGACCTGCCGGGTGTCGGTATGTTCGAGGCGGCCATCGTCGCCAAGACCGACGACCACACCCACGTGCGCCTGGACCTGGACGACGACGGCGCGCAGCGCCTCGCCGCCTTCATCGAGGGCCGGACCTAGACGTCCGGCGCTCCGGGGCCGCCGGTGAACCGGTAGTAGTACCACAGCATCAGCGCCGCCGTGGATCGCCACGGCCGCCAGCGTTCGGCGATGGCGGCCAGTTCCTTCGGCTTGGGCCGGGCGTCCAGGCGCATGAGGCGGGCCGCAGCCTCGGCGAGCGCGAGATCGCCCGACGGCATGACGTCCGGCCGGCCCAGGGCGAACATCAGGTAGATTTCCGCCGTCCATTGCCCGATGCCCTTTAGCCGAGTCAGGGTCTCAAGGACTTCTTCGTCAGGCGCCCGGCGCAACGTGTCAAAGTCCAGATCGCCGGTCTGGACGGCCTCCGCGACGCCCCGGATATAGGAGATCTTGGGCCGTGACAGGCCGTAGGAGCGCAATTCCTCGTCGGATTTGGCAAGCACCGCCTCGGCGGTCACGGCGCCCAATCCGGCCTCGACCCGGCGTTGGATCGCCGCGCCGGCATGGGCGGAAACCTGCTGACCGATGATGCTGGATACCAGGGCGGGAAAACCGTCCGGGCGGCGGCGGGGCAGGGGGGCGCCGGCCTCGGCATAGGCGCGGGCCATGTGTTCGCACTGGTCGATCAGTTCCAGCAAGCCCGGCGTTGCGGCCACGGCGCGGGCCCTATCCCAGCGCGCCGGAAAGGGCGCGGGCCATGATGCCCTTAAGCGCAGCCGTGTTCACCGGCACCGGGTTCTCCCGCGCCGTCACGTCGGCGGCGGCGGTTTCGGCGAGGGCATCAAGGTCGCCCTCGCCGACACCCAGGCCGTCCAGGGCGTGAGGGATGGAGAAGATCTCGCGGATCGCCAGCGTCCAGTCCATCAGGCCGTCGAAGTCGGCTGCCGGCAGCCCCATGCAGCGGGCCAGCACGGCGCAGCGGTCGGCGACGGCGGCCCGGTTGTGGTGCAGCACATAGGGCAGGACCACGGCGTTGGTGAGGCCGTGGTGGGTATCGAACCGCGCGCCGATGGCGTGCGAGATCGCGTGCACGGCGCCCAGCCCCTTGTTGAACGCGACGGCGCCCATGGCGGCGGCGGCCATCATTTGCGTGCGCGCCTCCAGGTCGCCGCCGTTGGCGACGGCACGCGGCAGCCAGGTCGCGATCAGCCGCAGGCCTTCGGCGGCGATGCCGTCGCACAGGGGATTGTAGGTGTGTGCGCAATAGGCCTCGATGCAATGTACGGCGGCGTCCATGCCGGTCCAGGCCGTGAGGTTCGCGGGCAGGCCTACCGTCAGGTCCGGGTCGCAGATCACCGTTCGCGCCAGAAGGTTGGAGTGGTAGAGGATGCGCTTGGCCGCCGCGTCCTCGTCCGAGATGACGGCGGCATACCCCATCTCCGATCCCGTACCCGACGTGGTCGGCACGGCGACTAGGGGGGCGATGGCCGTACCGTCGATGTCGCGGTAACGGATCGCGCCAACGGCGTAGTCGAGGACGGGTGCCGGATGGCCCGCCTGAAGGGCGATGCCCTTGGCCGCGTCCATGGCCGAACCGCCGCCGATGGCGACGATCGCGTCCCGCCCGCCGTCGCTGTACGCCGCGGCCCCGGCGGCCACGTTGGCCGCGGAGGGGTTGGACTTGACTTCAGAAAACACCTCGGCGTCCAGGCCCGCTTGGGCCAATGACGCCCGCGCCGCCGCGACGATGGTCGATACCGCCAGACCCGCATCGGTGACGATCAGCGGACGCTTGAAGCCCAGACGGGCGCAGGCCCTGCCAAGTTCCGCCAAGCGTCCCGATCCGAAGCGGACGGCGGTCGGGAACGGCCAGTTGGCGGTCAGGCGGGCGGGGTCGACGGTCATGGGTGGTCTCGGCGGCGGGTTGGGATCAAGAAGCCGCCAGTGTCCCGCCTGTGCGTCTAAAAGTCCACCGTCGCCAGGGCGCGTGTCACCTTGGGCTGGGCCCAGATCACAGGGGCCGACGGTGCGGCGTCTTCCGAGGGAACCAGGGTGCCCTGTCCCGGCGCGGTCAGTTCGACCCGGCCGCCGCGCGTCGTCACGGTGACGCTTTTTCCGTCCAACAGGGCCACCTCGAATTCCGTGTCCAGGGTGCCGCCCCACACGGTGGTGCCGCGGATGCCGATGGTGCCCGTGTTGGTGGCCACGGTCATGGCGTCCGGGTTGGCGGCGGCGACCTTGCCCGACGACGCCTTGAAGGCGCCCGAAAGCAGACGCAACGCGATGTTCTCCTTGGCCGGATCCTGCACGAATTCGGAGACCACGAAGACCGTGCGTTCGCCCAGCGTCATGACCGATCCGTCCTTGAGCGTGAATTCCAGGCGTGTGCCCTTTCCCGTGGAGATCACGTCACCCACCAGGATCTCGCTGCCGACCTTGAGCGGCCGGGGCACGGCGTCCTGCATCGCCATCGCCGTGTTCTTGAGGCGCAGGACTCTGCCCGCCACGTCGCCGTCGGCGGCGCGGGCCGCCGGTATCGCCATCATCAAGATCAGGAACAGGGCGCCGAAGCGTCCCGCCGTTGCCAGGTGTCGCATGCTCGATTCTCCTCCGCTCCCGGGCCGATGCTCCCCGTCCAGCGCCGGGCGGGGCGCTGGAATCCGTCCATGCTCCCGGTGCAATCCGGCAACAATGTGGCCCGTGCCGGAACTTTCGTCCATCGCCGGCGCCGGTTCAGTGACGTCGCGCACAGGCCCGGTGGTGGCGGGCGGGTGAATGCGGGTACACTGCCCCCGCATATCGGGGGCATGATGATACAGGCAGACGGCAAGACGGGTTTCGATATCCACGGCGGCGATCTCGACCGCGCGGCGGCCCGCTACGGCCACCCGGCGGACGGCTGGATCGACCTGTCGACGGGTATCAATCCCGAATCCTATCCGCTGCCGGAAGTCTCGTCCGATTCCTGGACGCGCCTGCCGCAGGCATCGGCCCTGACCGCCTTGCAGGACGCGGCGGCGGACGCCTATGGCGCGCGGGGTGCCGATTTGATCGCCTGCGCGCCGGGAACGCAGGCGCTGATCCAACTGCTGCCGCGCGTGCTGGGCGCCGAACGGGTCGCGGTCCTCGGCCCGACCTATACCGAGCATGCCGCCGCCTGGCGCGCGGCGGGCATCCCGACGGACGAGGCCGCCGACCTGCCACCGCCCGACCGGTCCCTGGTTCTGGTCAATCCCAACAATCCGGACGGCCGCGCCGTCGATCCGGAACGCCTTGCCGCCTGGGCCGAGACGGCGGCGTCCGCCGGTCATTGGCTGATCGTCGATGAGGCCTTCGCCGACGTGCGGCCGGACCTCAGCCTGGTGCCCGCCATGCCGCTGGCCAACGTCGTGATCCTGCGCTCGTTCGGGAAGTTCCACGGGCTGGCCGGCCTGCGCCTGGGGTTCGCCGTCGCCGCGCCCGGCACGGCCCGCCGGTTCGAGGCCGGACTTGGGCCCTGGGCCGTATCCGGTCCAGCTCTGGAGATCGGTGCGCGCGCCTTGGCCGACCATGCCTGGGCGGAGCGCGAGCGCACGCGCCTGGCCGAACGCATGGCGCGCCTGCGCGAACTCCTGTCCGGGGCGGGGGCGGAGGTCGTCGGCGGCACGGACCTGTTCGTGCTGGTCGACTATGGCGCGGCGGCAGCCCTTTACGATCAGCTCGCCGGCGCGGGCATCCTGATCCGCCGCTTCGCCGGGAACCCGCGCTGGCTGCGGTTCGGCCTGCCGGGGCCCGAGGACGCCTGGAATCGGCTGGCTACCTCGCTTGCCGTCTTCGCCGCCGGGGCATCCGGCCTCGCCCGCCGCCATGGCTGAGGCGCTGGACGCGCTGTCGCGCGCCATCGCCCGTCACCAGGCGGGTGACCTGGACGCGGCCGAACGCGCCTATCGAACCATCCTCGACGACCATCCGGACCATGCGGACGCCCTGCACCTTCTCGGCCTCGTACGACACCAGAAGGGCGACGATGCAGCGGCGACGGACCACATCCGTCGCGCCATCGCCGTCGACGAACGCACCGCCATGTACCATGCCAACCTGGGCCGCGTGCTGATGGCCCAAGGACGAGCGGCCGATGCCGCCGACGCCTACCGCGAAGCGGTGGCGCTCACGCCCGACGATGCGGCGGTCCACTCGGACATGGCGGCGGCGCTGGTGACGGCCGGGGATTGCGATGCGGCGCGGTCGCGCGCGCGCCTGGCCCTGGAACTGGCGCCCGACCTGGCGCCCGCGCATCTCAATCTGGGACTCGCGCTTCAGGCCGGCGGCGCGACCGCGGCGGCGGAGGCCGAGGCCTGTTTCCGCCGCGCCGCCGAACTGGATCCGGGCCTGGCCGACGCCCACCAGGCGCTGGGCCAGATCCACCAGGCGCGGGGCGAGGACGATGCCGCCATGGAATGCTACCGTCAGGCGATCCAGGCCCGACCGGGCATGGTCGAGGCCCATTGCAACCTGGGCAACATCCTGCGCGAACGCCTCGACCTGACGGCCGCCGTGGTGCAATACGATGCGGCCCTGGCGGGCGCGCCCGACGTCGCGGCCGTGCATGCCAACAAGGGCGTGACGTTGCATGAGATGGGCCGCTTCGACGACGCGCTGAACTGCTATGAACGCGCCCAGGCGCTCGATCCCGATGATGCCGAATGCCGGCGCAATCAGGCCATGACCCTGCTGCTGCTGGGGCGCTTCAACGAGGCCTGGCCCGCCTACGAAGCGCGCTGGCGCACGGCCAGGTTCAGGAACGAAGCCCGTTCGCCCAAGCCGCGTTGGTCGCCGACCGCAAGCGAACCGGGCGCCACGGTCCTGGTCCAGGAGGAACAGGGCCTGGGCGACACCATCCAGTTCGCGCGCTATGTGGGCCTGTTGGCGGCGAAGGACCTGCATGTCACCCTGGAATGCCCGGCACCTCTGGTGCGCCTGATGCGCTCGCTCGACGGGGTGACCCAGGTGATCGAGCAAGGGACGCGGTCGTCGGGCCACGACTTTCAAATCCCCCTGATGTCGCTGCCGGGGGCGTTCGAGACGGATTTGGCGACGATCCCCGCCGACGTTCCCTATCTGGGCGTGTCCGAGGCCGAGGCCGCCGGCTGGCGCCGGCGCCTGAAGACTCTGCCGGGACCGCGCATCGGCATTGTGTGGAAGGGGAGCCCCGGCCATCCCCGTGACAGCGTCCGCAGCCCGGGACTGACGCCGTTCCTGCCGCTGTTGGACTTCCCGCGCGCCACCTTCGTCTCCCTGCAGAAAGACGGCGGCGACAAGGACCTGACGGCCCTTGGTACGGATGCCGTCGTCGATCCGTCGGCGGAGCTCGACGACTTCGCCGCGACGGCGGCGCTCGTTCAGGGGCTTGACCTCGTCGTCGCCTGCGATACGGCCGTCGGTCATCTGGCCGGTGCGCTGGGACGGCCCGTCGCCATGCTGCTGCCGCATGTGCCCGAGTGGCGTTGGCTTCTGGAGCGCGACGACACGCCCTGGTATCCGACCATGCGTCTGTTCCGTCAGACGGCACCCGGCGACTGGGCGGGCGCGGTCCAAAAAATGACGCAATACATCCGCCGGCACTGGCTGTGAAATAGTTACAAAAACTTCGTGAAAACAAATGCCTAACATGTAAAACTTCGACGTGACGACTTGGCCCGCGAAGCTGAACGTGGCACCATTTTTTCAGGTTCTTTGCAGGCCGCCGAAAGAGTGGCTGTTTCGCATGGGGAGGTGCAAATGTCCGACGTCCAAAGCGGCGCGGGGAGCGTTGCCGGAACGTCCGTAGCCCAGCAGATCGACTACAATAAATTCGCCGACGAGATCCTGAAAAGGGTCGAAGATTTGAGCCTCGAGCTTGCCGACGTGGCCGGCGACGTGGAGGCCATCGCGCGCCATTTCCAGGCACAGACCGACATGGTCGACCAGATGCGCGAGAAGGCGCAGGAACTTATCGACGCCTTCAACCGCATTGACACGGCCGGCGGCGATACCTCGCGGGCGGCCCATGAGGCCGGCGCTGTCATGAGCGATTCTCGCGAACAGGTGACCAATGCGGTGTCCCGCATCGCCGCCCTGGTCGACTCCGTGACCAACATCGAAAAGTCGCTGGGCGTGCTCGAAGCGTCCTTGAACGGCGTCACCAAGATCACCCAGGACATCGAAGCGGTCTCCAAGCAGACCAACCTATTGGCGCTGAACGCGACCATCGAGGCGGCCCGGGCGGGCGAGGCGGGCAAGGGGTTTGCCGTCGTCGCCGGAGAGGTCAAGGCGCTTGCCAATCAGACCGGCCGAGCCACGGGGGCCATCGACGAGGCGGTTGCCGACCTGACGTCGAACGTGTCCGGGCTGATGAGCGCCAGCCAGCAGACCATCGGCATGGCGGAAGAGGTCAACAACGGTGTGGGGCAGATCAACAGTGCGGTCGACGGCATCGGCCATTCCATCGGCACGATGGAAAGCCAGATCGCCGAGATCGTCGGCGCTTCGTCCTCGTCACGGGAGCAATGCAACGCCTTCCTCCAGGAGATGGAACGCCTCGTCACCAGCTTCAGGGAAACGGGCGAAAACCTGAAGACCGCCGAACAGCGGGTCAGTTCCCTTCTGGAGCGCGGAGAGGGCATGATCGGCCAGATCAACCAGACCGGCCTGCAAACCTCGGACAGCAGGTTCATCCGCGAGATCCAGTCACGCGCCAATGAGATAGCCCGCAGCTTCGCGGCCGCGCTCGACGCCGGGGAGATCACCGAGGACCAGTTGTTCTCGGAAAGCTACGAACCGATCCCCGGCACCAATCCGGAACAGTGCATGACGCCCTTTGTCGAACTGACCGACCGCCTGCTGCCGGACATCCAGGAACCGATGCTGACATTCGACGACAAGGTCGTGTTCTGTGCCGCCGTCGACCGCAACGGATTCCTGCCTACGCATAACCTGAAGTTCTCGAAGCCCCAGGGTGACGATCCCGTGTGGAACAACGGCAACTGCCGCAATCGGCGCATGTTCAACGATCGCACGGGCCTGCGCGCGGGGCAGAACACGCGGCCGTTCTTTCTGCAGACCTATCGCCGCGACATGGGGGGCGGCAACTTCGTTCTGATGAAGGACCTGTCGGCGCCGATCATGGTGCGCGGGCGCCACTGGGGCGGGCTGCGCCTCGGCTACAAGATCTGATCGCCGCGAATCCCGGAGGCTCCGGCGTCGCGCATTGCGCCGGGGGCTCAACATCTGTTAAGTCCAGCCCCTGGTTTCCAGATATTCCGGGCTGCCCGCCGGTTGCCGGAAAGCCTCGCGGAGCGGAGAGTGTCGAGTCATGATCGGTCTTTTGGTGCGCGTTGTCGTCGTCCTTGTCCTGGCGGCGGTGGTGGTTCGGCCTGCGGCTGCCGCGCCGGTCGAGGCGGCAAAGGAGTTCGAGGCGGGAGTCGCCGCGGCCAGGGCTGGCAATCTGCCGCAGGCGGTCGACCTGTTCACCAAGGCGATCAATGCCGGAACCCTGAACGACACTGACCTGTCCCGCGTCCACAACAACCGGGGTGCGACCTATCGGCGGATGGGCGATCCCAAGGCCGCGATCAAGGACTTCACCCGCGCCATCAAGCTGCGGCCCAAATATTTTCGCGCGCATGTCAACCGCGGGGCGGCATACGGTGACCTGGGCGAGGTCAAGAACGCGGAGGAGGATTACGCGGAGGCCATCAAGCTTAAGCCGCAGGACATGACGACGTTCATGGAGCGCGCCAAGACCCGGGCTCAGAACGGCCGACTGGACACGGCGATCCTGGACCTGAACGAGGTCCTGCGCGTGCAGCCCCGAAATCGCGAGGCCCTGGTTCTGCGCGGCAAGTACTACCGGTCCCAGGGAGTCTACAAGAGGGCGCTGGCGGATCTCTCCGCAGCCGTCGAGTTGAAGGGCACCGAGGCGGAGTATTACGTCGAGCGGGGTTTGACCCTGGCCTATGTGGAGGACTACCCGGCCGCCCTGTCCGACATGAACATGGCGGCCAGCCTGGGGGCCAACAATCCGGAACACTATTACCACCGGGGCCTGGTTCACGGTGCGCTCGGCAACCATGTCAGCGCCATCGAGGATTACAGCCGCGCGGTCGCCCTGAAGCCGGGGTATGTCGAGGCGCTGTATGCCCGTTCCCTGGCCGCCCTTGGCGCCGGCGATGCCAAGATGGCGCGCGCGGATGCGGTGAAGGTGCTGGAACTGAACCCTGCCCACGCCGGCGCCACGCGCGTCATCAAGACCTTGGACGAGCCGCCGCCGCGTTGAGCAGGGCCGCCTCCACGTTTCACGGCGTCAGGGCGTCCAACTCGGCCAGAAGCCTGTCGATCTGATTGCTCCAGGACCAGTCCTGCATGAAGGCGCGCGCCGCCGCGCCCCTGCGGCGGGCCGCGTCGCGGTCGGCGTAGGCCCGTTCCAGCTGTTCGACGATCTCGTCCACGTCCGACTCCCGCCAATGGTCGGATCCCGCGGGCCCGAAGGCGACCGGCGTCTGCCGGGAAAGCGGGTAACAATGTTCGCTGGCCACCCCTTCCGGGCCGAGCAGGTCCATGTGGCCGCTGTTGGCCGACAGCACGCAGGGCAGGCCCGAGGCAAGGGCCTCCATGGCGACCAGATTGGTGCCGCCCTCGCAGCGGTTGGGGAACACTGCCGTGTCGCATTCGCGCAGCAAGGCCGGCATGTCGGCGTTGAAGGTGGGGCTCAGGTCCATATGCGCGCCTTCGGGCACGCCCTGGGCGCGGACCCAGTCGTTGATGCAGTTGGGAAACGGTTGGTCGACGGCGGGCGGGCCGCTGACATGGGGACTCGCGGCCATGTCCGTCATGATCGTCGGCCAGGGATTGAGCCAGACCGTGACCAGGAGCGCTTCCGGATGTCTGGCCTGGAAGCGCTTGAAGGCGGCGACGACCAGATCCTGGCCCTTGCGCAACTCCAGCTTGCCGCCGGAAAAGACCACGAAACGGTCGCCGAACCGGTCCGTACGCGAACCCGGCGCGAAGGCGTCTGGGTCGATGCCCTGGAACACGCAGCCGACGCGGGGAAACCCCATGTCGCGGAGAATTCTTGCGTTCCAGGTGGAGCCCGCCATCATGATCTGGAAGTGGCCGTTACGGGCGACCGTGTCGTCGGCGAACACCATGTTCTCGAAGAAGGTGAAGCCGACGTTCGGCTCGCCGCGGAAGCGCGCTGCGACGGCCGGTTCCTCCAGGTTGTTGCCGAGCGAATGCAGGACGTGCACGCCGCCGAGCGTGATGTCGCCCAGGGCGGCGCCGATCTGTCGTTCGATCTCGCGCTGTTCCTCGATCAGAGAGCGGAACCGTTCGCGGTCCGCGGCGTCGATCAGGTCCGGTTGCGGGGCGAACAGGGTGATCGGTTTCGGGGCGCCCCGGCGCAGGAGTTCGCGCAGCAGGTTCGTCCCGAACACGCCCCAGCCGTGTACGGCGGAAGGTGGCCAGGTCAGGGCGATGGCGTTGACGGCCATGTCAGGTTTCCGCGGGGGCTTCCCTGGCGGTGACGGTTTCGCCGTGGAGCCGACAGGCCGGTTCGCACAGGCGCACGAAATCCTCGGTGATCGATCCCGGCGCCTTCACCGTTTCCGGATCCTCTCCGGGAAAGGCGCGGGCCCGCATGTTGGTCCGCGTGGCGCCCGGGTTCAGCAGGTTGACCCGCACCTTGGTGGTCACCGTCTCCTCGGCGTAGATCTTGGCCATCATCTCCAGCGCCGCCTTGGACACGGCGTAGGCTGACCAGTAGGCGCGGGGCTCGTGGCCGACGGTCGACGTGACCATCACCACCCGTCCGGCGTCCGACGTGCGCAGCAGCGGGTCGAGGGACCGGATCAGGCGCCAGTTGGCGGTCGTGTTGACGGCCATGACCTTTTCCCAGACCTTGGGGTCCGTATGGGCGAGCGGGCTGAGATTGCCCAGCATGCCAGCGTTGCCGACCAGGACGTCGAGCCTGCCGTGGCGCTCGTAGATCGCGGCGCCCAGGCGGTCGATGGCGTCGAAATCCATCAGGTCCATGGGCACCAGGGTGGCGTTGCGGCCCGACGCGGCCCTGACCTCGTCGTCGACTTCCTCCAGCGCTCCGGTGGTCCGTCCGATGAGGATCAGGTTGGCTCCCTCGGCGGCGAAGCGCCGGGCGACGGCGCGGCCGATGCCCCGGGTCGCCCCGGTGATCACAGCGATCCGGTTTTTGAGACGGCCGCCTGCCAAACCTCAGCCCTCTTCCAGGAGGGAGAGCTGGCGCGGCCCGGCCGCGTTGTTGCGGTCGGTCAGCGGAATGGGATAGTCGCCGGTGAAACAGGCGTCGCAATAGCGCGGAATTTCCATGTCGCGGCCTGTCTCGCCGACGGCGCGGTAGAGCCCGTCCCACGAAATGAAGGCCAGGCTGTCGACGCCGATTATGTCCGCCATCCCCTGGATGTCGTGCTGCGCGGCGAGAAGCTGCGAGCGTTCGGGCGTGTCGATCCCGTAGAAGCAGGAATGGGTCGTCGGCGGGCTGGAAATCCGCATGTGGACCTCGGTGGCGCCCGCGTCGCGCACCATCTCGACGATCTTCACCGATGTCGTGCCGCGCACGATGGAATCGTCGACCAGAACCACCCGCTTGCCCTTGAGTTCGGCCACGTTGCCGTTGTGCTTCAAGCGCACCCCAAGGTGGCGGATGTTGTCCGTCGGCTCGATGAAGGTGCGGCCCACGTAGTGGTTGCGGATGATCCCCAGTTCGAAGGGGATGCCCGTCTCGCGCGCGAAGCCGATGGCCGACGGCACGCCGGAATCGGGCACCGGCACGACCACATCGGCGCCGACCGGGGCTTCGTGGGCCAGTTCGGCGCCGATGCGTTTGCGCACCTCATAGACGTTCTGCCCCTCGATCACCGAATCGGGGCGGGCGAAATAGATGTGCTCGAAGATGCAGAAGCGCCGCGCCCGGCTGGTGCCGAAGGGGTGGTAGCTGATCACGCCGTCGGCGTCGATGACGATGATCTCGCCCGGTTCCACGTCGCGGATGAAGTCGGCGCCGATGATGTCCAGGGCGCAGGTCTCCGACGCCAGGATATGAGCGTCGCCCAGGCGGCCCAGGACCAGCGGCCGCACGCCCAGGGGATCGCGCACGCCGATCAGCTTCTTCTGGGTCATGGCGACCAGGGAATAGGCGCCCTCGACCTGGCGCAAGGCGTCGACCATGCGGTCGATGACGTGTCCGGCGCCGCTCACGGCCATAAGGTGGATGATCACTTCCGTGTCGCTGGTCGACTGGAAGATGTTGCCCCGCTCGACCAGGGCCTGACGCAGTTTGTAGGCGTTGGTCAGGTTGCCGTTGTGGGCCACGGCCAGGCCGCCGAAGATGAATTCGGCGAACAGCGGCTGGATGTTGCGAATGACCGTGTCGCCCGAGGTCGAATAGCGCACGTGGCCCATGGCGACGCTGCCTTTAAGGCGGGCCATGGTGTCGGGGGCGTTGAAGTTGTCGCCGACCAGGCCGAGCGCCCGGTGGCTGTGGAACTGTTCGCCGTCGTAGGCGACGATCCCCGCCGATTCCTGGCCCCGGTGCTGCAGGGCGTGCAGGCCCAGCGCCGTATGGGCCGAGGCGTCCTCGTGCCCGTAGATGCCGAACAGGCCGCATTCCTCGCGCAGTTTGTCGTCGTCCCAGGGGGCGGCCCGGCCGCGGGCCGAAGCCGTGAAGGGCGACGCGCGATGGGGGAGGGGAGAATTCATGACGGGTATGTACTCCCGATCGGATCGTTTTTCACCGTTATTTTTCTCCGAAGGCGCCGATTATCTGCCTTGACCGGTGGCGTTCTCGATGGCGCGGTCCATGGTCGCCCGTTCCTTCGTGCCGTAGGCGCTTTCGGGTGCCGCCTTGCGGCCGTCCGCAGGCGGCGTGAGCATGCGCTTCAGGGCCTCGCCCTCGCTTTTCGGCAAACTGGGCAGGCCGCCGGAAAATCCCGAGGGGGCGGCGTCCTTCAGTTTGCTTTCCAGATTGTCGGGAATCAGGCCGCGCAGGGTGTCCGACCCGCGCAGGATCAGGGGCATGGACTTGGCCTCGCGGATCCATTTCGGCTGTTCCTCGGGCGTCATCAGGAACTCGATGCCCAGGTAGACCAGGCACACGATGACGGCGCCGCGCACAAGGCCGAAGAGGAACCCCAGCGAGCGGTCGAGCACGTTGAGGGAGCTTTGCTGGATATGCTTGGCGATGGCGCGGATCACGAGGGACAGGGAAAACAGGGTGACCACGAAGATCGCCACGCCCGCGGCCAGGTCCGCCGCAAGCTGAATGGGGATCAGGTCCCGTGCATGGGATTGCGCGTAGGGAAAGCCGTAGATGGTGGCGAAGATGGCGCCGATCCAGCCGCCGATGGCCAGGACCTCGTGGATGAACCCGCGGGCGTAGGCGAACACGGCGGACACCAGCAGCACCGCAAGCACGGCCAGGTCGACCACGTTCACCGGCAGGTCCTTGAGCGTGTCCATGCTGCGGCTTGCCTCCGGTGCGACGTCACGACGCCGAGCGCGCCGGCCGCGCGGCCGCCGCATCATTTTCGAAGATGGTCACCAGGTCGTCCAACCGTTCAAGCGCCTTCACCGACAGGTCCGCGTCGCGGGCCGCGGTCCCTTCCTTGCCCTTGCCTCGCACCCTCGGCACGAAGGCGCCGGTGAAGCCCAGCTTGCCGGCCTCCTTCAGGCGCACGTCCGTCCGGCTGACGGGCCGGACCTCGCCGGACAGGCCGATCTCGCCGAACACCACCGTTTCCGGCGGCAGGGGCACGCCCGTGAGCGACGAAACCAGGGCCGCGGCGACCGCCAGGTCGGCCGCCGGCTCGCCGATGCGGAGGCCCCCGGCCACGTTTAGGTACACGTCGCATGCCCCCAAGGCAAGGCCGCAGCGGGCTTCGAGCACGGCCAGGATCATGGCCAGCCGTCCGGAATCCCAGCCCACCACCGCGCGCCGGGGCGTGCCCAGGCTGGAGGGCGCCACCAGGGCCTGGATCTCCACCAGGACCGGGCGCGAGCCCTCGATTCCCGCGAACACGGCCGATCCGGCTTCGCGCCCGCCGCCGTCGTCACGGTCGCCGAGGAACAGGGCGGAGGGGTTGGTGATCTCGTTCAGGCCGCCATCGGTCATCTCGAACACGCCGATCTCGTCGGCGGGGCCGAAGCGGTTCTTGACGGCGCGCAGGATGCGGAACTGGTGGCCGCGCTCGCCCTCGAAATACAGCACCGTGTCGACCATGTGCTCCAGCACGCGGGGACCGGCGATGGTGCCTTCCTTGGTGACGTGGCCGACCAGGATCAGGGCGAAACCCCGGCGCTTGGCCAGACGGATCAGTTCCTGGGCCGAGGTGCGCACCTGCGCCACGGTGCCGGGCGCGGATTCCAGGGTATCCACGAACATGGTCTGGATGCTGTCGATGATGACCAGATCGGGGCCGCCGGGCGTATCCAATGTCGCGACGATATCGCGCACGTTGGTCGCCGCGGTCAGCCGCACCGGCGCGTCGGACAGGCCCAGGCGGGACGCCCGCAGGCGCAATTGCTCCACGGCTTCCTCGCCCGAGATGTAGGCCGTGCCGTGGTTTGCCGCCAGTTTGGCCGCGACCTGCATCAACAGGGTCGACTTGCCGATTCCCGGATCGCCGCCGACCAGGACCGCCGAGCCCTGGACAAGGCCGCCGCCGGTGACGCGGTCGAACTCTTCCATATTGGCGGTCCAGCGCGGCGGTTGTGGGTTGTCGCCCTTGAGGCCGACGAATTCGATCTTGCGGCCCTTGCGTCCGGGGCCCAGGCCCTTGGGCGCGCTGTCGCCCTGCGTTTCCTCGACCAGGGTGTTCCAGGCGCCGCAGCCGTCGCATTTGCCCGACCACCGGGGATGGACGGCGCCGCATTCCTGACAGACGTACTGGCTCGCCGGGCGCTTGGCCAATGGAACCTCGCCTTTCCGGGGGTGGTCGACACGGGCAAATCAGGCTCGCTTCTCATATCGCGTAGGGCGGGGCAGGGCAAGGCAAACCCCGGATGCCGATCCACCCGCCGGTTGCCGGGCGGCCGCCTTTTCGGTCATAAGGAAGGGGCGGGAGGACGCCATGAGCGACGATGCCGATGATGGCCCGGAATTGACGCCGGAGGTTGCCGAACGTCAGGTCGACCGGGGCATGGCCCGGGCGGCACGGATGGACCTGGACGGCGCCCTGGCCGATTTCGTGACAGTCGAGACCGCGCTGCGGTTTTCCGCCGATCCGGCGGCGCGCGTGCAATGGGCGCGGGCGCTCAACGGCCTGGGCTTCATCGAACTGATGGACTCCAAGGAATCGCGGGCCGCCGTCGAGGACCTGGACGAGGCGGCGGAGCGGGCCTACCGCTGGGGCCTGAAACAGGCCCTTGCCCGCTTCGACCACGCCCTGGCCATCCAGGCGGATCCTCGGTATCGCGGCTACGTGGAAGGCAACAAGGCCTATGCCCTGGCCCTTCTGGGCCAGGAAGGCGCGGCGCGCGACATGCTGAGGCGCCTGTTCGCCGCCGGCGGACGCGCCGCCTACGACGGCCAGATGCGCGATACGGAGCGCCATCCGATCCCCGAGGACCGCGCCGTCCGGCGCCTGCTCGACGAGATGTGGCGGGAAACCGGCGGGGCCTGATCAATGGCCGCTTGAATTTCGCGCGGTATTTCCGGAAGAGTCATGCCAACGACAAACCAACGACATCGCCAGGAGGATCACATGGCCGACGACAACTTCTTCAATCTTCACGACATGGCCCAGGGCATCCACCGCGTGCTCTGCGAGGGCATCGAGACCCGCATCTTCCCCGGCGAGCAGGCCATGCTGTCCGTGGTGCGGGCGGAGCCCAACGCCGAAGGCAGCATCCACAGCCACCCGCAGGAGCAATGGGGGGTGATGCTCGAGGGCTCCGGTACGCGCATCCAGGACGGCGTCGAATATGCGGTCAAGGCGGGGGATTTCTGGCGCTCGCCGGGCGGCGTGGAGCACGGCTTCAGAGCCGGCCCCGAGGGCGCCGTCGTGCTCGACGTCTTCTCGCCGCCGCGCGACGAGTACAAAAAGGCGGGGGCGGGCTTCTCCGGCTGACGCCCTTCCCTCGGCGGTAAGCGCCTTGTTACATGTAACGAAATATGTTACATGTAACGATGAAAGGAGCCCGCCATGGCCGCCACCAGCGCCGAACGCCAGCGCAAACGCCGCGCCCGCCTGAAGGCGGACGGTTATGTGGACGTGACCGTGACCGTGCCGAAGGGCAAGGCGGCGGCGGTGCGGCGGTTCGCCCGGAATGTGGCGGAGGCAGAAGGGGCGGCCGTCGAGCCGAGCCGCCTGTTTCTCGTCCTCCGCGCGCTCAAGAAGAACCGCGAGAAACTGGAATCCCTCGGCGTCGTTCATGCCGGCGTGTTCGGCAGCACGGCGCGCGGTGACTATCGGCCCGACAGCGACGTGGACGTGCTGATCGAAATGGATGCACACGACAAGCGCGGCATGCTCGATCTCTTGCGCGCGGCAAGCACGATCAAGGAAAAGATCCAACATGCACTGCCAGGAATCGGCGTCGACGTGGTGCAGCGGGAAACTCTGAAACCCATGCTGCGGTCGTCGGTCGAGGCGGAGGTCGTCGATGGTTTCTGAGCGGCCCGCCCGCCGCCTGAACGACGTCTTGGAGAATATCGCCCGCATCCGCAGCCATGTGCGGGGGATGAACGAAGCCGCCTTCCTTCAGGACATCAAGACCATCGACGCGGTCGAACGGTGTTTTGAACGCATCGCGGAAGCCATGCGTAAGATCGGGCCGCGCTATGACGCTGTTTACCCGGACCTCGCCCTGCCGGACCTGAGGGGTTTCGGCTCGGTGCTGCGCCATGACTATGAAAGCATCGAGCCGCCGCGCTTGTGGATATTCGCGACCGTGGAAGTGGTTCTATTGGA
>Ga0210019_1001377_pt1 | contig 26304 bp, 23 predicted proteins | sample CryGeyCG2114_020_2_FD_183969 | JGI IMG/M metagenome (GOLD analysis project Ga0210019, IMG submission 183969) | Groundwater microbial communities from aquifer - Crystal Geyser CG11_big_fil_rev_8/21/14_0.20 (SPAdes) (version 2) | ecosystem: Environmental > Aquatic > Deep subsurface > Groundwater ...
GGGACCAACAAGATCAACAAATTGGCTGGAATTTCCTGAAAGTGGTTATCCTAACGTGACTAATCAATCCGGACACAAACTTTCGCGCTTAATCCTGGGTTTGCCAGCTACCAATATTCTGGGAACCATGGACAGAAACATTCGCGAAATCACCTACGATTCCAGAAAAGCCGGGCCTGACAGTTTATTTGTGGCCATGCCTGGAGAACATTGGGATGGAGGAGTGTTCATAAAAGATGCCCTTGCCAAAGGAGCAGGAGCGTTTATCACCCAAATCCCTCTCTATGCTCTGAATGAACTCGACTTGGGGTCACGGGACGTAACAGCCCTGTGTGTAGAAAATTCCCGCGAGGCGCTTTCTATAGTCAGTGCCAATTTTTACGGTCACCCATCGGTACGGCTGGACTTGACTGGAATTACCGGCACCAATGGGAAAACCACCACGTCTTATATTCTCGAAGCTTTATTCAAAGGCAAGGGAACCCGGACGGGGGTCATAGGAACCATCAACTATCATTATGGCGATAAAAAACTTTCTGCCCCTGTCACAACACCTGAATCCCTGGACTTGAATCGGATTCTGAATGAGATGACCGAAGAAAAAATTGAAAATTGTTTTCTTGAGGTCTCTTCTCATGCTTTACACCAGAGCCGTGTTCATGACATGAGTTTCAAGGTGGGAATTTTTACCAACCTGAGCCGCGATCACCTGGATTTCCATGGCGACATGGAAAACTACAAAAATGCCAAGAAAAAACTCTTCCTGGATAACCGGGTCCAACAGCGAATTTTTAATATTGACGATTCGGTTGGGCGTGAGTTTGCTGGAGAATTCAAAACGGACTCCTTCACCACGGGCATTGAAAGTAACGCAGACTTTAAGGCTGAAAACATTGTACTCACAAAATCGGGTTGCCAGTTCACATTAAAAACCCCTTTTGGAACCGGAGAAATCCGCTCCAACCTTCTCGGCAGGCACAATGTTCACAACCTTCTCTCCGCGGCGGCGGGAGCAATGGTTCAAGACATTTCCCTGGAAATAATCCAGGACGTGTTCCGCCAAATCCAGCCTATTCCCGGCCGATTTGAAAACATTGACAACGACCAGGGATTTTCCGTCCTGGTGGATTACGCGCATACCGATGACGCCCTGTCTAATGCAATCTCCGCGGCAAAAACATTTACAGAAGGAAGGCTGATTGTTGTCTTCGGTTGCGGTGGCGACAGGGACAAAGGAAAAAGGAAAGCCATGGGGCAGTCGGTTTTGAGTGAAGCGGATTTTTCCATCATCACCTCTGACAACCCCAGAACAGAGGATCCCAGGCAGATCATTGAGGATATTCTTCAAGGCGTTCCCTCCTCTGCCTCCATGGATGAGGATTATGCAGTAATCATCGACAGGCAAGAGGCCATTGAGCATGCCATTCACCTCGCTGGCAAAAACGATTTGGTTCTCATCGCAGGTAAAGGTCATGAAGACTATCAGGTTCTGGGAACACAAACCATTCACTTTGATGATCGGGAAGTTGCCCGCTCTGCTTTAAGGAAACGAGACCACTGATGGAAGGTCAAACAAAAGATTGCCTCAACGCGTTTGAAGGCCAGCTCCTGCAAGGAAACCTCGCTTGCCCATTCCGGGGGGTTTCCATAAATTCGCGGACAGTCTCGGAGGGGGAATTGTTCATTTGCATTAAGGGAGAAAAGTTTGATGGGCATGATTTTCTGGCTGATGTGGTTGACAAAAAGGCGGGGGGAATCATTCTTTCCGACCCGGAAAAACTTCCCCCTGTTCGGTCGGGAGGGAACCCTTTTGTGATTCAGGTCCCGGATACGCTTAAAGCTTTGCAGGATCTGGCGAGCTTCCAGAGAAAACGTTTTCCATTTCAGGTTGTTGCTATTACCGGCACAAACGGAAAGTCGACCACGAAAGAAATGATTGCTTCCATATTGGAAACCAAATTCAAAACTTTGAAGACACAGGGCAACCTGAATAACCATATTGGCTTGCCTTTGACTCTTCTCAGGAGAGAGCCCTTTCATGAAGTTGGAGTTTTAGAGCTGGGCATGAGTGCGGCAGGCGAGATTAAAAGGCTGGCGGAGATCGCACAACCCGATATTGGCGTGATCACTAATATTTCAGAAGGGCACCTGGTGGAATTGAAAAGCTTGAAAGATATTCAATCCGCAAAAGGAGAGTTATTTGGCTCTCTTAAAAAGGAAGGCACGGCTATTGTGAATGCCGATGACCCGCTAGTTCTGGAACTGGCGCGATCACTGCGGACAAGGACGGTTACCTTTGGCATTGATCAACCTGCCGATGTACGGGCCAGTGAAATAGAAAGCAGGGACAATTGGGGATTTCAATTCAAGGTCAGTCTTTTCGACAAAACACTTTCAATTCGCCTTCCATATCTGGGCTACTGCAACATATATAACGCGCTAGCCGCCCTGGCAACGGGTTATTCGCTGGGGATCCAGGAAGAAGCCATGACCCGTGGACTGGAAAACTACCAACGTATGTCCCAGCGTAACGAACAGTTCCAGCATAAAGGGATTGACCTGATCAACGATGCTTACAACGCTAATCCCCGGTCCATGGCCGAAGCCATAAAAACTCTGGACAATTTCAAAACTCCGGGCCGACGGATATTTGTGATCGGGGACATGCTCGAATTGGGTGATCGGTCCATCGCCGCCCATCAAAGGTTGGGAGAGGAGATAGCTGGATCGCAGACAAATATTCTGGTCACGGTAGGAAAGCTGGCAAGCTTGTCAGCAAAAAGCGCTCGAACTCTTGCCGGAGATAAAATTCAAATCATGGAGTTCCCCGATCACCAGAAGGCGGCAGAATTTTTAACCCAGGAAACGGTAAGTGGCGATTGTGTGCTGTTCAAAGGCTCACGAGGGGCCACGATGGAAAAAGTATTACAAATCTTTATGGAAAACAAAAATTAAAAAATGTTCTACCACGTGTTTTATCCGCTTAGCTCGGAATATTCGATACTCAATGTCTTCAAGTACATCACCTTCCGGTCTGCCTATGCCGGAATAACCGCGCTGGCATTGAGTCTTGTCCTGGGGAAGCTGATGATTCGCGCTTTACAGAGGCTCCAGATACGGGAAAAAATTCGTAGTGATGGGCCGCAACACCACAGTTCCAAGTCTGGAACTCCAACTATGGGCGGACTACTTATTCTGGCAACCTTCATTGGCTCTACTCTACTTTGGGCTGTTTTGAGCAATCGCTATATTTGGGTTGTTCTCCTTTCTGCTATCGGCTTTGGAGCTATCGGGCTGTGGGACGACTTCCTTAAACTGCGAAAAGGGAAAGGTATCACCGCAAAGGAAAAGATTTTACTCCAGGTTTTGCTGAGTCTGGCGATTGGCATTTATCTGCTGTATTTCGATCCTGCGCGAGCCAAATATGCCACGCTCTTATCGATCCCGTTTTTTAAAAGTTTTCAGCCCGACCTGGGAATGGGTTACCTGTTTTTCATTGTTTTCATAGTGGTGGGCACCTCCAACGCCGTCAACCTGACGGACGGTCTTGATGGATTAGCTATCGGCCCTATTATCGTCGCCACATTCACGTATACCGGCATCGTTTATATTTCCGGTCATTTTAATTTTTCAGAATACTTGCGCATTCAACACATCAAGGATGCCGGGGAAATTGCCATCGCCAGTTCTGCTGTTCTCGGGGCCAGCCTGGGTTTCCTTTGGTACAACTCCTACCCGGCTCAAATATTTATGGGCGATGTCGGGTCCTTATCTTTGGGAGGGGTGCTGGGCACCATCGCTGTTATCGTCAAGCATGAGCTCCTGCTGATTCTTGTTGGCGGCATTTTCGTGATTGAAGCGTTGTCCGTCATCATTCAGGTGGGTTATTTCAAATACACAGGTGGAAAACGTTTTTTCAGAATGGCTCCGTTGCATCACCATTTTGAAGAACTGGGCTGGTCAGAGCCTAAAGTTATTGTGCGGTTTTGGATTGTTGCCGTGGTTTTGGCCATGATCAGTCTCAGCACTCTGAAGTTAAGGTAACAATGGAACTTAAAAACAAAAAATTAACCGTAATCGGGCTTGGGCAAACAGGTATTGCTGTGGCCAACTTTCTTTCCAGGCAAGGAGCCCGCGTAACGGTGACAGACAGCAAATCTCGCGAACAATTATTGGAGCCTTTGAAGCAATTGCGGGCAGATATAAAAACACGCTTCCAAAACCCTGAGCCTCCTTCCGACACGGAAGGAGTGGTGTTGAGTCCCGGAGTGGATATTCACTCGCCGTTTCTTGAAAACGCGCGTGGGAGAGGAATCGAAATTATCAGCGAAATTGAGTTGGCGAATCGGTTCAATACCGTTCCGATTATTGCCATCACGGGAACCAATGGCAAATCCACCTGCACCAGCTTGATCGCTGAGATTTTTGCGCGGTCGGGAAAAACGGTGCATGCGGGAGGAAACCTTGGAACGCCATTTATCTCTTTATTGGATCAGGGGACTGCCGATTACAGAATTCTAGAGCTTTCAAGTTTCCAAATGGAAGCCACATCAGGGCTTCACCCTGTCGTTTCCGTTATTCTCAATATAAGCCCCGACCATATGGACCGGCATAAAGGCTTCCAAAGCTATATTGAACTGAAAGAAAAAATCTTTGCGCATCAAACCCGGAACGACTTCTTAATCCTTAATCAGGATGACCCTAACACACGTGATCTTGGGAAAGACTGTCCGGCAGAACATATTTTTTTCAGCACGCAAACTGAGCTGGAAAAAGGAATCTTTTTGCGTGGCAACAAGATCATAGCCCGGCTGAAAAGTAGCGAGGTGGAAATACTTTCCCTTGAATCCCTATCCAGAGGAATGCGATGGCAAGTCGAGAACATCCTGCCCGCCGTCGCCACCGCTTTGCTCCTTGATGTATCCCAGGATGCGATTGAGCAAGCTCTGAAATTTTTTACCGGCCTGGAGCATCGTCTGGAATGGGTTCGCAACCTGAACGGCATTGATTATGTTAACGATTCCAAGGGAACCAACGTGGGCTCTGTTTGCAAGTCACTGAACACATTCGACCGCCCTATCATTCTCATCGCTGGCGGAAAAGACAAGGGCACTGACTTTTCTCCACTGAAGGATCTGATGAAAGAAAAAGTTAAGCATTTGGTTTTGATTGGAGAAACCCGCGAAAAATTCAAAGGGATTCTTAACGGCTCCTTCGGTTATGAAGAGAGCAATACCCTTGAAGAAGCTGTGATGCTAGCAAAAGCAAAAGCCGAAGAGGGCGATGTTGTTCTTCTTTCTCCGGCTTGTGCCAGCTTCGACATGTTCAAAAATTACGCGGATCGGGGAAATCGCTTTAAAGCCATCGTTAAAAATCTGGAAGGATAATGGAATTTGACAGGGTCTCAAACAAAACATGCGGATTCTTTATTGAGCATCACCGTAGCCGTCCTGGTTTTGGTGGGTATCGTCATGGTTTTCAGTTCCAGCGCGGTGTATGCGATGGAAAAATACCACGACTCCTATTATTTCCTCAAGCGTCAGGCAGTCTGGTGTCTGCTGGGAACAGGAGTTCTGCTCGTCACCAAAAATATGGACTACCACAAGTTGCACCAGCACACGTACCTCATAATGCTGGCAACTTTCCTGCTTTTGCTGGCAGTGATGTTTCCAGAGGTGAGCAAAGAAGTCGGTGGAGCGCGGAGATGGCTGACTTTCGGAGGATTTACTTTTCAGCCTTCGGAGTTGGCAAAATTCACCCTTGTTCTTTTTATTGCGAAGTCTCTGGTCAAAAGGGCCGACAAGTTGAGGAACTTTGCCTACGGCTACCTCCCCAACCTGATTGTGCTGGGATTCTTTTTCATCCCGATTCTGTTTCAGCCCGATTTTGGCACCGCCATGATCATATGCCTGGTCACTTTCACAATGCTTTTTATTGCCGGCCTGAGAAAAAAGTTTCTGTTTTTTTCCGTACTTGCGCTGATTCCTTTCATCGTATCGGCCATCATGAGCGCAGAGTATCGTACCCGGAGAATCACCGCTTTTCTGGACCCCTGGCAAGACCCATCGAACACCGGGTTTCAAGCCATACAATCTTTTTACGCTTTTGGGCGGGGAGGTTATTGGGGGACAGGGTTGGGAGCCAGCCATCAAAAACTTTTTTACCTACCCGAAGCTCACACGGATTTCATCTTCTCCGTTATCGGGGAAGAACTGGGGTTCATGGGAACAACGGCAATCATTCTCCTGTTTTCAATTTTGATCTGGCGGGGTTTCGTCACCGCTTACCGGGCCAAAGATCCATTTGGAACCCATTTAGCCTCCGGCCTGACCATTTTGATCGGGTTTCAGGCTTTCATCAATCTGGGAGTAGCCGTGGGGCTTCTTCCCACCAAAGGATTGACCCTTCCCTTCATCAGCATGGGCGGGTCATCCATGTTAATCACAATGCTTTCAGTGGGTGTTCTGCTGAACATTTCGGAACAAACGGTAAAACATTGATTCAATGCAAAAAAAAGTTGTCATAGCCGGTGGTGGTACTGGAGGTCACCTTTATCCAGGAATCGCATTAGCAAAAGCACTCATGAGGCATGATATGAACATTGAAATTTCATTTGTGGGAACACAAAAGGGTCTTGAGGCAAAAGTTCTTCCTCGCGAAGGATTCGAACTGAAAACCATTCTCTCAGCAGGTTTGCTTGGCAAAAAACGTCTTAGCCGCTGGATGTCCTGGGCCAAGTTGCCAATTGGAACCGCCCAGTCCATGTGTTTCCTGATCAGCAAGCGGCCAGACCTGGTTGTGGGTGTGGGTGGTTATGCGTCTGGCCCCCTTGTCCTCTCCGCATGGATATTAAGGATTCCCATTCTTATCCACGAACAAAATTCTTTTCCCGGCCTCACAAACAAATGGCTGGGGAAAATCGCGGACAAGGTAGCGGTTTCATTCAGGGAATCCGCAAAGTTCTTCCCCAGGGAAAAAGTCGCGGTGACCGGCAACATGATTCGTGAAGAATTCTGCCAGCCTCGGGAAAATATTCCCAAGTCCCCACAGGAACTCTTCCACATTCTGGTTCTGGGAGGCAGTCAAGGAGCACACTCCATTAATGTTGCCATGATGGAAGCGTTGCCGTTTCTTGCTTCCAAGCGGGAAAACATCCATATCACCCATCAAACAGGTGAAAACGATCATGAAATGGTGAAACGTGAATATGAAAAAAGTGGCCTCTCCCATGAGGTCAGCCCGTTTATCGATAACGTGGCCAAGCAATACCGCAAGGCTTCATTAGTGATCTGTCGTGCTGGCGCCACCACTCTGGCGGAAGTGACTGCTTGCGGAAAAGTATCCGTGTTAATTCCTTTTCCTCACGCGGCCCACAATCATCAGGAAAAAAATGCGCGGGTATTGGACGCCGCCAATGCCGGGGAGCTAGTGCTCGACAAAGAGTTATCCGGGGAGCGTATTGCCCAATCTATTCTCCGCGCCATGGAAGATCCAAAACGTTTAGAGACAATGGAAGAGAACAGCTACCAATTAGGAAACCGGGACGCTACGGAAAAAGTCCGTCAGATTTGCATGGATTTACTGAAAGACGCAAATCCAAAATCCGGACAAACCGGAAAACCAGAAGGGAATTATGTTCTGTCATGTTTTTAGGAAAAACACAACGGATCCACTTTATCGGGATCGGAGGTTCGGGAATGAGCGGGATCGCTGAAGTTTTAATCAATCAAGGCTATGAGGTTAGCGGCTCCGATCCATCTTCCAACAGGGCCACTGATTATCTGAAGTCGCTGGGGGCGGATATCCGTCATAGCCATAGCGCGGAAAATGTCCTGGACAAACATGTTGTTGTCGTATCCAGCGCAATCAGTGACGACAACGTAGAAGTGCGTGCCGCCCGAGAGCATTCCATTCCGGTCATCCCCAGGGCCGAAATGCTGGCAGAACTGATGCGTATGAAACACGGAATCACCATTGCCGGTACACATGGGAAAACCACAACAACCTCGTTAGTCGCCACTGTTCTGGCGGCTGGAGAGCTTGATCCAACAGTAATAATTGGCGGAAGAATCAAGAGTATGGGAGGACACGCGAAACTCGGCCAAAGCCAATACCTCATTGCCGAAGCAGATGAGAGTGATGGTTCCTTTCTAAAGCTTTCCCCCACTCTGGCGGTGGTTACAACCCTGGATGAAGAGCATATGGATTTTTATCAGACACTGCAAAATATGAAAGACGCGTTCCTGCAGTTTCTCAATAAAATTCCTTTCTATGGTGCCGCATTCTTATGCCTGGATGATGTCAACCTCCAGTCTTTGCTTCCTGGAATCAAGAAGCGAACCATTACCTATGGTTTGAAATCCCAGGCCGACTACACGGCCAGGAATATTTCTGTTAAAGGATTGAAAACCTATTTTACCGTCTATTACCGGGATAAGAAGCTGGGGGAAATATTATCCGGGGCTTTGGGACGCCACAATGTTTGCAACACCCTCGCGGCAGTAGCTGTCGGGATGGAGTTAAATATGGATTTCCCAACAATCGCTAATTCGCTGGAAAACTTTAGCGGAGTACAGAGAAGGTTTGAAATTTTAAAACAGTCGGAGTCTTTGATAATCGTTGATGACTACGCCCATCATCCGGTAGAAATCCAGGCCACCCTGTTAACCGCGAAAGAAGTTTGGCCGGATAGAAGGCTCGTCGTCATATTTCAGCCGCATCGCTATTCGCGCACGAAACACCTCATGGAAAGTTTTTTCTCCGCTTTCAATGACGCCGACCAACTTCTTCTGCTTGATATTTATCCGGCAGGTGAAAAAGAAATAGAAGATGTCCACTCTCAAAGGCTGGCTGAAGGCGTGAAAGAGTATGGGCATAAAAACGTGGAATATATCGGGGGCACGGAATCCGTGATCCCGCAGTTACAAAAGATGCTAAAGCCGGGAGACGTTGTTATGGCTCTCGGTGCTGGAAACATTGGGGAGTTGAGCCACAAGCTCGTATCCCACTTCAATGATTGATCGCTTTCAATAGGAAGGACTGTCACCTATGCTCAACGAAGCCTGGAAACGCCGATTGATTCACATTGCCCATTCTGGAACAGGAAGGGATTTCAATCTCAAGACCAAGATGGAATATCCCAAAACCGTCCTGGGCCATAAAATTCACCAGAGTAAAACTATGAGCTATTCTTTTCCATGGTTACACAAAATAAAAGGCACCGTCCTGCAAAATGAAATTCTGGCTCCCTACACTTCCATTAAAATTGGCGGCCCGGCGGATGTATTGATTTTCCCTGAAGATATCCGCGACATTCAAACGATCTTGAAACATAAAGGCTCCCAGCCTGTTTTTATTCTTGGCGAGGGCACTAATTTGCTTGTCGGAGATCGAGGGATACGCGGAGTGGTCATCTCTTTAAAGAATTGTTTCAAGGAAATTAAACGCCCCTTGTTTTTCCGAAAGGAAACCGGAAACCGAAGGGCCGTGATCAAAGCCGGAGCCGGAGTAAAGATGTCTTACCTCGCCAAACATGCGGCCCGCTATTCCCTGACGGGAATCGAACAGTTAGTCGGCATTCCCGGCTCACTGGGAGGTGCAATCGTCATGAATGCCGGAGCAGAAGGGGTTGAAACCGGCCAGGTGCTTCGCAGTGTAACCCGAATCACCTCAGATGGAGAAATTCAGACCTTGAAGCGCGAACAGCTTTCTTTCGAATACAGAAAAACCATTTTCCCTGATAGCGATGGAATCATCCTTGAAGCAGAACTGGAACTGGAAGAAGGAGATCGCTCCGAAATCCAGAACACGATGGATCGGCTTCTCTCACGCAGGGGACAGACCCAACCACTAACGGTTCCAAATTCCGGATCTGTTTTTAAAAACCCTGAGGGCGATACTGCGGGAAGATTGATCGAATCCTTAGGGTTAAAAGGCCTTACTGTCGGCAATGCCGGGGTTTCAATCAAGCACGCAAACTTTATTGTCAACAAAGGGGGCGCGACGGCTAAAGATGTGAACTGTTTGATTGAAAATATTCAAAAAGAAGTTAAAGAAAAAACGGGTATCGAATTACAAACTGAAATTGTTTGTGCAGGCGAGTGATGAACAATAATATCAAATGGGTCCGTAAACAAAGGTCACCCCTCCTTCCTTTGTTCTCCGGTCCTTTTGGCCAAGGGCCGGGGCGGACCTGCTTAAAGGGAACTTGTAAAAAGGCTTGTGAATAATTTAACTAATAAAACCATCGGAGTGCTCATGGGAGGACTTTCCCCCGAGCGAGAGGTCTCAATCGTCACCGGAAACTCGGTTCTTGAGGCCATTAACAGGAAAGGGTTGATCGCTTTGCCGATTCACGTAGACCATAATATTGGCGAAACGCTCAAGTCGAATCCAATCGACTTGGCTTTTCTGGCCCTGCATGGAACCTTTGGAGAGGACGGATGCATTCAGGGTTTGCTCGAGTATTTCAAAATTCCTTATACAGGGTCAGGAGTCTTAGGCAGTGCTTTGGCTTATGACAAACTAAAATCCAAGGAAATTTTGAAATTTCACGGAATACCAACGGCTGATTACGAAGTGTTCAATAAAAACCAGGAAATACGACGGAACCTGGAACTCCCTGTTGTCGTCAAGCCGACCAATCAAGGGTCCAGCCTGGGAGTGACCGTTGTTCATAAGGAAATTGAGTGGAAACCAGCTTTGGACACGGCGTTCGCTTATTCAGACGAAGTGATTGCAGAAAAATTTATTGAAGGAAAACTCCTGGCAATTGGAATGAACGGGATAACACCGATGCCGATTGTTCACATCCGTCCCAAGTCCGGTTTTTATGATTACGAGGCAAAGTATACCCCGGGAAAAACCGAATACATATGCCCGGCAGACATTGGGGAGAACGAAGCGCAACGGTGCAGGCAAACCGCGACACAGGTGCTTCGAGTATTAAAGGGACGGGGGTTCCCTCGCGTGGATGTCATTCTGGATGCACATGGAATTCCCCAGGTTCTGGAAATGAATACTATCCCCGGAATGACCCCCACCAGCCTTCTGCCAATGGCGGCCAGGGAGATGGGGCTGGGATTTGACGATTTAGTTATTGAAATATTAAAAACCGCTCGGCTCGACTATAAGAATTAATTATGAATTTTGCCTTAGCAGACCAAAAGAGCCCTTCTGAAGCATGGGCAGACCTGCGCTCTGAAAGAAAAAGAAAGCACAGGCGCGGCGGCGACTTGCAAAAAAAGGCCCCATTAAAAGCATCGTCCCGTGATTTTTCCTGGGCAAGAATATTGTTTGAACTGGCCTCAAAAATTTTCCTGGCGGGAGTAGTCATTTATTTATTTTATGCCGGCTATAATTTTCTGGTTTCCGATCCCAGGTTTAAAATTGCAGACGTCTCGATTCGCGGCCATCATTCCCTGACAGAAAAGCAACTTCTGGATTGGCTGGGGCCGGTCCAGGGAGAAAACCTGTTTACTTATGATTTATCCGAAGCGTCTAAAAGGCTCGCGGAACACCCCTGGATCCTTTCTGCCTCTGTTCAGAGAAAGTATCCTCAGGAAGTCCAAATCGAACTGACCGAGCGCGTTCCTTATGCCCGGGTCAAGTTTGAAAAAATATTTTTAATGGATAATTTTGGTGTGGTCCTCTCTGAAGAAAAACCGGAGCACAGCCATTTGCCCTTGGTCGTTCACCCCGATAAAAGAGCGAAACCAGAAAATTTCTCAGGGGACAAAGTCATCCAGGGCCTGAAGATCATGCACTATTTCAACAAACTTTCATTTTTTGAAAATAACCCCCTGGATATCGCCGAGCTGGTGGGGAATTATAGAATCCAGTTTTTCACTCGTAATCGAGATCTGCAAATTCAAATGTCCATGGAAGCGTTAACGGAAGGGTTTAAGAAATTCATGATCGTCCTTGACACTCTGGAAGATAGCGGTAAGAAGATCAAAATGATCGACCTGTCATTCAAGGATCAAGTCGTGGTCCAGGATAGAATTTCAACCAACTCAACATCCATGAAGCGGCAAACCAACTAGGAGGAAATGGGACGCATGGCCAAAAAAAGTAATTATATAGTCGGGCTGGATATTGGAACGACCAAAATCTGTTGCATCATCGGCGAGGTCGTGGATGATGAAAAAATAGATGTCATTGGACTAGGCCAATATCCATCAAGGGGCTTGCGTAAAGGTGTGGTCGTAAACATAGATAGCACCGTGGAATCCATAAAGAGTGCTGTCGAAGAAGCCGAGTTAATGGCGGGATGCGAAATTGATTCGGTTTTTGTGGGTATTGCCGGAGGCCACATCAACAGCATGAACAGTCATGGCATTATCGCGGTCAAAGGAAAAGAGATCACGCAGAAAGATATAGACCGCGTCATTGAAGCCGCCAAGGCCATTGCCATCCCCCTGGACCGGGAGGTCATCCATGTGCTTCCCCAGGAATATATTGTCGACAGCCAGGATGGGATTAAAACACCATTGGGAATGGCCGGGGTAAGGCTTGAGGCCAAAGTCCATATCGTTACCGCCGCCGTGACGTCCGCGCAAAATATTGTCAAATGCGTCAACAAGGCAGGCCTTGGAGTTCAGGACATTGTACTCGAACAATTAGCATCCAGCGAATCCGTGTTATCCCAGGATGAACGGGAACTTGGCGTTGCAATGATTGACATAGGCGGCGGAACTTCTGATATGGCTATTTTTTATCAGGGAGCCATTAAGCACACAGCGGTTTTGACAATTGCCGGAGCCCAGATGACAAATGATATCGCCATAGGCCTTCGCACTCCAAACTCGGAAGCAGAAAAAATCAAACACTCATATGGATGCGCCTACCCTTCGCTGGTTCAAGAAGATGAAATCATCGAAGCGCCGAGTGTAGGCGGACGGGAGCCGCGAACCGTTCCGCGCCAGATTCTCAGCGAAATTATTGAAGCCAGGACACGGGAAATGTTTGAGCTGTTGGATCATGAAATCACCGAATCCGGTTACAGGGAAATCATCTCTTCTGGCATCGTCCTGACAGGCGGAGCCGCCTGTATGCAGGGCATGGGAGAATTGGCGGAAGATGTTTTCCAGTCCCCCGTGCGCGTGGGAACACCCATTGGTCTTGGAGGATTGATGGATGTCGTGAACAACCCTATGTATGCCACCTGTACCGGATTGATCCAGTATGGGGCTAAAAGGTTTAAGTCAGGAGCAAATCGAGAACTTCAGGGAAGGAACCTGTTCGATAAAATTTTTGCACGTATGAAAGATTGGGCAGATGAATTTTTTTAAAACCGGAGGGTACAATGAGTTTAATAGAGTTTGATAACGAAAACGATTATTCAGCAACAATCAAGGTCGTTGGTGTAGGAGGTGGCGGTAATAATGCTGTCAACTCCATGGTCCGGGACAATATCCGCGGCGTGGAGTTTATTATTGCCAACACAGATCTGCAAACGCTCGAAAAATCCGAATGCTCTGGGAAAATTCAAATTGGCGGAGAACTAACCCGTGGGCTTGGCGCAGGATCCAATCCGGAAATCGGGAGGAATGCCGCTGAAGAGAGTGAAGCCACCATTCGTGAAATGCTGGAAGGGGCCGACATGGTCTTCATCACCGCTGGAATGGGTGGTGGAACAGGTACCGGGGCCGCACCTATCATTTCACGTATCGCCAAGGAAGTAGGAGCCCTAACGGTCGGGGTCGTCACCAAACCCTTTGCATTTGAGGGTAAACGACGGATGAGGCAGGCCGACGAAGGAATCCAGGAACTCAAGGACGCGGTTGATACTTTGATTGTCATTCCCAACCAGAAACTTCTCAGTTATGTCGGCAAACAAACTTCATTCACCGGAGCATTTTCCATGGTGGACGATGTTTTGAAGCAGGCCGTTTGCAGTATCTCAGACCTGATCGTGATACCCGGCCTTATCAACCTGGATTTCGCCGATGTCAAATGCATTATGGGTAGCATGGGCAAAGCCCTGATGGGTAGTGGAACAGCCACCGGAGAATCAAGGGCCATTGAAGCGGCACAAAAAGCCATCTCCAGCCCGTTACTTGATGAAGCAACCGTAGACGGTGCAAAGGGGATTTTGATCAACATCACAGGTGGTGAAGACCTCACCCTTCTGGAAGTTAACGAGGCTTCAATGATGGTTCAGGAAAATGCCCATGAAGATGCCCATATTATTTTTGGAGCGGTGATCGACAAACAAATGCAAGGAGAGATGCGGGTAACTGTTATCGCCACAGGATTTGAGGATGCCACTGTAATGCAACCTGAAGAAAGGCCTGCGTTGAAGAAAGTGGTCGGGGGTGACCCAAGGTCCAACAGTCATTCAGGAATAAATTCCTACAAACATTTAAAATCACTGGCCTCTGCCATCAAGGAAGAAAATCCGGATCCGGGAAGCTTGACGGCAAACTTTGATATTCCAACTTTTCTCCGCAAACACGCGGACTAATAACTGTTCGATAACCGGCGGGTGTCTGTCCCGCCGGCGGAGAACGGTCCAGAAAGCTTCACGCAAAATCCGTTTGCCTTGCTGAGCAAAGCATCATCCGTTAACTTTCCAATTATAGTCGAGATAAAAAATTTTTATTTTTGAGTCATTTAAAACCCTTTTTTCCTCAGCAGAAACATACTGTCCAATAAACTTTAAAATTCCCCCACGGCTTTCAAAGTCATCCGCAAACCATTTGAATATGGATGAGAGATAAACCCGGTTTTCTTTTACGTCCAGCTTCATCCCCTTTTGGCGAGACCGCAAAAAGTTCCTCATCTGGTCATCCAACTGTTCGTTCAACTTTTCTTCCGTGTAAGCTTCCAGGCGGAGATCAGGGCAACTTACGGAAGCGCATACAATAGCAACATGAATGCGGGGCTCATCCATTTTCCTGAGAATTTCGTGCTCAATGTCATTGAGAGTGCGCTCTTTGCCGGCCACCTTGCCAGCCGACAGCTTCCATACTGGCCTGAACAAACTCCCCACATCTTTAATACTTTCTATGGGGTAATGGTCGGCGACCATTTTTGCCGCCAGGATATTATAAACATTGATCCAGAAAGTAAGTTTCGACTCTTTGGATTCAAGACTTGCCAGGGAGTAAGATTCCAGCCTGGAAAGCAAGCCTGAAAAAAGTGGGTCCTTTTTTAAATTGGCATAATCGACCGCGATGAGCGGAACTCCCTCCAGCATTTTTGGAGCCGCATGTTTTTTGACGAGGGCATCCCAACCAGAAAAATCAAATGCCTCGCTCCGGGAGCCAGAAATGAAAATAAAAAATATCCCCAAAATCACAGATTGCAAGTAACAGATAATTTTTTTATCTTTCATGAAGCCAAATCCTTTTCACAATATAATAAATTTTACAGTTTTATTTTAGTATACTCTCAAAGGAATTCCTTACAATCAGGCCCACATACACGGAACCCTATTCATCCAAACCCCTGAACCCACCAACTAAAACCATTTAACTGTTACCTCAAAATAGATAATGCACCCGATTATGGATAAAAACCTGTTATACATTTCAGATCTGGACGGCACCCTTTTAAGGCCTGACAGTTCATTCCCTGATGATTACAAAAAACGCCTCAACCGCCTGATTGAAATGGGCATGCGCTTCACCATTGCCACCGCTCGAAATTACGATTCGGCACACCCGATTTTGAAGGGACTGAACTTGCACCTGCCCGTCATTTTATTCAATGGAGTTTACATGGCCGATTTCGATACGGGGCGCATTTTGGAGCATACCAGTTCGATTGAAAATAAAGTCATTCAAAGTATGCTCGAAATGGCTTTGCCTTTGGGCATTGATCCTTTCATCTATACGCTTGGAAAAAAGCACCGGCTTTATTATCTGAATGCCACAAATCCTGGTTCCAAGGCCTATGTCAAAAGCCTTGAAAATGACGGAAGACTTTGTCAGGTTAACCGTTTTAATTTTCAGGAAAGTGAAAAGGTTTCCGGGTTTTTGCTGATCGACACGCCGGATCGACTCCAACCCCTATACCACTCGCTAAAAGAAAAACATTTTGACCACCTTAATTTATATTTTGCCGAAGACGTTTCCAGTAAAGGCTATTACTGGCTTCAGGCCTTCCACCAGGACGCCAGCAAAGGAAATATGGTAAAGGCCCTTTCTGTAAAACTTGGAGTCCCGCTGGAACAAGTCGTTGTGTTCGGGGATTATTTGAACGATCTCGATATGTTCCGCATCGCAGGCCGCTCAATTGCCATGGGGAATGCCCTACCGCAAGTCAAGGAGTCCGCTAACGAGATCATAGGTAGCAATGCCCAGGGGGCTGTCCTGCAATATCTTGAGTCTATATGGCTTGATAAATAATTTTATTCAATTTAGACTGCTAATGAGAAAATTCAACCCAAAACCAACTCAACCTTTTTGCATAAAAAATCATGTCTGATACCAACCAACCCCAAGAACCTGAAAAAACTGTTTTTGAACGGGACAAAACTGCCAAGGAACGCCAACCTGTAGTAGAAAGCCGCCCTGTCAAGCCCAAACCAAAAATCAAAAAAGCCTTTGTCCCAACCAGGAAAACTTTCACCACCGACAAACTGGTGGAGCACAGGGTGAGAAACATCCGCATGACCTCCATGGATTCAGCAAAAATGATCTGGGAAACTCTTGTCGATTACCAAAATGAACTGGCACAACAGGAGATGGACGATCCCGATAAGCCTTTTCATGACTGGGAAAAAGTGGAAAAATTTTTCTCCCGCCTCGCAAAAAAATACAGTGCATGTATGAGCAAGACGTTGGGAGGGTCTTTAGGCTGGATTTACCAGGGAATGGAAATAGCATCCCAAACCATAAATCAGGAACTGGTCGATAGCATCATGAAATCGGAGAAATTCAAGATACCGGAACCCATCAAGACAAAGCTAGGGTTTCATATCATAATGATATGCGAAAGCCAGATTCACACACCCCGCGAAAAAGTCGTTGTGGAAGAAAAGCCGCCACTGTTTTAAACCAGATTCGAACTCACTCTCCCAGAAAAAACCGATGAATCATGGCAACAACATATTCCTGTTGAGCCCAGTCCACTTCATGGGATATGGGGAGTGCCAGGGTCTCCCTTGCGGCTTTTTCAGATTCAGGGAAATCGCCGCTTCTATAGCCTAAGGATTTGAAGCAATCCTGGAGGTGAAGTGGAACCGGATAATAGATTTCACACCCAATCCGTTTTTCGTTCAGGAAAGCCCTGAGTTCGTCCCTGCGGTTTCCCGCGCGGATGACATACTGGTTGTAAACATGTCGCGGAAATGCTTCAGGGGGCAGTTGGACAAATGGGGTCAGCGCCGAGTCTTTAAATAACTGATGGTAGGTTTGCGCGTTTTTCCTTCTTTTCTCCGTCCAGCCTTCCAGAAAATTCAATTTGGCGCTCACAACATCTGCCTGAAGAGCATCAAGACGAAAGTTTCCCCCCATTACTTTATGGTAATATTTTGGTTCTGAGCCATGCACTCTGATAATTTTTAACTGGTTATAAAGCTCTTCTGAGTTGGTGGTCACCAAGCCACCATCGCCAAACCCACCAAGATTTTTTGCGGGGAAAAATGAGAAGCACCCCATATCGCCCATTGAACCCGCCGGGCGGCCCTTGTATTCAGAACCAATCGCCTGCGCGGCATCTTCAATCACTGCCAACCCCTTTTCCCTCGCCAATTGAAGAATGGGGTCCATGTCCGCGCATTGCCCATAAAGGTGCACCGGGATAATGGCTTTGGTATTCGGAGTAATGCAACGCTCAATATGTTCCGGCTTGATATTAAAAGTGATGTCATTGATATCCACAAAAACCGGTTTGGCCCCGGCCCGGATAATAGAACCCGCCGTCGCAAAAAATGTGTAAGGTGAGGTGATCACTTCATCACCCGGACCAACTCCCAATGCCATCAACGCAATCAGCAACGCGTCAGTTCCTGATGAAACTCCAACGGCGTATTTTGCCTGGCAATAATCTGCCATCCGCTCTTCCATTCGGGAAACTTTGGAACCCAAAATGAAATGCCCCGACCGAATCGTTTCCGCCATCTCCTTTTCCACCTCATTTAATATCTGGTGATACGAGGCAGTGATATCCAGCAAACGAACTTCCTCGACCGGCCCAGGCGGGGCATCCAGTTTTTCCTGCAACTGGCCTGGAGTCAAAGCCGTTAAACCGGAAAATTTTTCAGGGGACAGCGTGACCACCGCATCCAGACCACAGGCTTTCACCAAATGCGCCGCCAGGGTTTGTGTGAACGGTTTTCCTGAGCCCAGGGCCAAGTCGATATCGTGCGCCGTGGGAGTCAAAACAGCCAACTCCCGCAAAAGAGATTGAGCGTCCTGTGCTCCGGCCTCCTCCAAAATGGCAGGGATTGAAGTAGACACCACCCAGCCTTGGCAACGTTTCTGGCGGCACAGGTTTAGCACCGTCGAATCTGTCCTGTTTTTTAATGCCTGAACCAGGCAATCCACATCTAAAAGAATCCGCATGAATTATTTAAACCTTGAAATTTTTTGGGAGAACTCTTTGAGGGGCATTCGGGTATCCAACACCCATTCTCTAAAATTGAATATCCTGACCTAACTTTTCACGAAGAATGATCTCCGCGGGAGTGTAGTACTTTTTATTCACATTGCACTTTTTACATGAAGGCACCAGATTCCCGCGCTTACTTTTTCCTCCCCGGGAAATTGGGACAATATGGTCCATGGTCAGCTCTTCTGCCGGAAACCTGCCTCCGCAATAATGGCAAACACCCGCCTGGATTTTTTCCTTCCACCACTGTGACTGGCGAAGCTTACGTGCTTTGGCTTTTTCAACTTTGAATTTCTGCTCGCCCATATTTTTATTAACAACCTTTGGTTTTTTCTGCCCAGCCTGGGTCAATCATTAATCGGGGTTGCCAATCATTCCGTACGGCCCGAACCGTTCCTCTAAGGCTCCCCTTGGGATACCAGTGAATATCCCCTATATCAAACTCGAATCCAAGCGCGGCCGATAGCCGGGTCTTGCTTGTCCAAAAACAACTACCGTAACTGAATTCAAAAATCGGGTCAATATGAAGAATAAATGTTTTCCCGCGTGACTGAAATGGTCTGGAAATTTCATAGAGGCTTTGGATTTCAAGCCGGTCTGGCAGACGCCAGTCTTCATGGCCGCCCAGTTTTTCCCGATTTAACTTTTCAATGTATTCCCGCGCATCATACCAACTGATATTATTCCCGGTTTCAATATAAGCATAGCTCTCCTGCCAAACCAAACCCGTGTGAACGTCTTTTATCGTCCTGTTTCCATTGTCAACAAACCTTGGTCCCATGATTCCATCCAAATTCAGTATTATAACAGAGTTTGCCGGAGCCACCGTAGCCGACAATCCATTGTCTGGTAAAAATAATTATTGTTCTCTGTCCTCACGGCTAAGTGGCGGGCCAGCCGGGTAAAGCAGGGTGGAAGCCAAAGCCGCAATTCGGAATGTCCTCAATATCCTCTTTGGTGGAGGGGAACCGATGGCAAATAAGAGGTTTTTGCGGACTGTCATGAACGCGACACCGGTTATCCTGAGTCAATTCACTGCACGGAACATCCATGGAGTAATAAAGCTGGTTTCTCTTTTCGTCCGAACCAACAACCCGTATGCCTCGGTAGGACAAATAAAGTTGCAATTCTTTCAGGCTACCATGTTGCTGAAGGGTAATATCCCGAACAACGGTCATATTGACCGTTTTACAACACTCCCCACAGGAATGGCATTCTCCTGTCCGTTCCATCGCCATATTCCTCCAAAAACTCCCGGTCGTAAAACCGTATAGAAGTTATTGCCTCTTTTTGCTGGCAGTTTTTTTTGCCAGGTGTTCCACCGTTACTGTGGTGTGGATTCCCCCGCGCACATTAAATTCGCCGACAATTTTCATTTTTCGTGGCCGACATGCCGACACGAGGTCATCCAGAATGATATTAGTTACCTTTTCGTGAAACCCACCTTCATTGCGGTACGACACCAGATAAATCTTCAAGGATTTCAACTCCAGGCATAATTTATCCGGGACATAGCTGATATGGAGGACGGCAAAGTCCGGCTGACCGGTTTTCGGACACAAACAGGTGAATTCCGGACACTCCATTTCTACGGTGTAGTCCCTGCCCGGAAATGGATTCGGAAATGTTTCAACCTGCAAAACCTCTTTTTTATTAGTATTTTTCATAATATTGGCAATTTTCTCATTTTTTTTCAGGCAGGACCTTGCTTTTTAATATTTGGGTTCTATATAGTGTCAGCACTCATGCCTAGAGAGTGCTAACAATTCAAATTCCGATGCCAAGCCCCTCCCGATTCGGGACATAAGGCACTTAATTTCAACATGTTAAAGATTTTTTCAGGCAGTTTTACGTAAAACCGGCTTTTTTTTCTAATATTTAATCAGAGTTTAACATTTTTTCAAGGAGTCTATATGAAAATCCAACCATTGCACGATCGTATTCTGGTTCAACCAATTCTGGAAAAAGAAGTGCGAAAAAGCGGAATCATCATTCCCGATTCAGCCAAAGAAAAACCTATCGAAGGCCGTGTGAAAGCTGTCGGCAAAGGCAAAATAGGTGATGACGGCAAGCCAGTCAAGCTGGAAGTGAAAGTTGGGGACAAAGTCCTTTACAGCAAATACGGCGGAACAGAAATCAAATTTGATGGTGAAGATTTCCTGCTGATGCGCGAAGACGATGTTCTTGCGATCGTAGGTTAAATTCCCATTTAAATCATTTACCGACAAATTCATTCACATCTCTTAAAAGAGAAGGAGAATCACGTTTATGGCTAAACAAATTGTATACAATGAGAACGCTAGACATAAAATATTAGCTGGAGTTAACCAGTTGGCAGATACCGTAAAAATCACCTTGGGGCCCAAAGGGCGCAATGTGGTTATTGATAAAAAATTCGGTTCCCCTACCATCACCAAAGACGGTGTTACGGTAGCCAAGGAAATCGAATTGCAGGACCCGTTTGAAAACATGGGCGCGCAAATGGTTAACGAAGTTGCAAGCAAAACCAGTGACAACGCTGGTGATGGCACGACCACAGCTACCGTTTTGGCCCAGGCAATATTTCGTGAAGGAATGAAATACGTCAGTGCCGGTGCAAACCCGATGGATATCAAGCGCGGCATTGAAGAAGCCGTTAACACGGTTATTCCAGAAATCCAGAAATTGGCCAAGCCGACTAAGGATAAAAAAGAAATTGCCCAGGTCGGAACCATTTCTGCCAATCAGGATAAAGCTATCGGACAAATCATTTCTGAAGCCATGGACAAAGTGGGAAAAGACGGTGTTATCACCGTTGAAGAAGCCAAAAGCATGGACACGGCTCTGGAAATCGTTGAGGGAATGCAGTTCGACCGCGGTTATCTTTCCCCTTATTTCGTTACGGATGCCGAACGGATGGAATCCGTTCTGGAAGATTGTTACGTCCTTCTGCATGAGAAAAAGATTGCCAGCATGAAAGATCTTCTCCCGCTACTGGAAAAAGTTGCCAAAGGCGGCAAACCCCTTCTTATCCTCGCTGAGGATGTCGAAGGTGAAGCGCTGGCAACTCTCGTGGTCAACAAGCTACGTGGCACATTGAATGTCGCCGCTGTCAAAGCACCGGGATTCGGCGACCGCAGAAAAGAAATGCTCAATGACATTGCTATCCTGACAGGCGGTAAAGTGATCACCGAAGATATTGGTGTTTCTCTGGAAAGCGTTGATTTGGCTGACTTGGGCCGCGCAAAACGCGTCACCATTGACAAAGAAAACACCATCATCATTGATGGTAAAGGTAAAGCCTCTGACATTCAGGCGCGGGTAAAACAAATCCGTAACCAGATTGAAGAGACGACTTCCGACTATGACCGGGAAAAACTTCAGGAGCGATTGGCCAAACTGGTGGGCGGTGTAGCCATCATCAAGGTTGGTGCCGCAACTGAGATGGAGATGAAAGAAAAGAAAGCCCGTGTTGAAGACGCTCTGCATGCTACCCGCGCGGCTGTTGAAGAGGGAATTATCCCTGGCGGTGGCGTAGCTTTCATCCGTTGCCTCGGATCACTGGACAAAATCAAAGGCGACCACGACTTTCTGTTGGGAGTAAAGATCATCCGGCGAGCCCTGGAAGAACCTCTGCGCCAGATCGCGGCCAACGCCGGTCAAGAAGGCACTGTGGTCTGCGAGAAGGTGAAAACCTTGAAGGGCAACGAAGGCTATGATGCCAGAACCGATACCTACACCGACATGATCAAAGCGGGAATCATTGATCCTGCCAAAGTGGCGCGTACCGCATTGCAGAACGCCGCCAGCATTTCCGCCCTGCTTCTAACTACCGAAGCAATGATCACCGATCTTCCTGAGGAAAAGGATGATCATGCGGGTCATGGACATGGCGGCGGTGGCATGGGTGGTATGGGAGGCATGGGCGGTATGGGAGGCATGATGTAGTTCCCTCCTTCCACAAGTGAAAATTTAAACCGGCCTCCTCTCACGGGGGGGCCGGTTTTTTTTTACCCAGTTGACAGTCCAGAGTTTTACCAATATCATTAAATTCAATAAATTATTGGGCCTGCAAAACCAGGTTGCCTACTCCATTCGAGCCCAAAGAAAGAGACCCCCATGGCCGGTTCGATTAAAAAAGTCCTCGGAATGATTCTTGCCGGCGGTGAGGGCAGTCGACTCTATCCGCTCACCCAGCACCGCGCCAAGCCTGCTGTCCCATTTGGCGGGAAATATCGACTGATTGATTTTGCCTTGAGCAATTTTATCAATTCCAGAATCTATTCCATTTACGTTCTCACTCAGTTTAAGTCGCAGTCGTTGGCCGAACACCTGCAGGAAAGCTGGCGCTTCAGTTCCATTTTGCGTGACCACTTCATCCTCCCTGTTCCCGCGCAAAAACGCACAGGAGATAGTTGGTACCGCGGCACGGCAGATGCCATATACCAGAACGTCAATCTGATAGAGGATGGAGACTTCGACATCATCGCTGTTTTCGGCGCCGACCATATCTACCGCATGGATTTACAGCAAATGATCGGATTTCATGTTCGCAAGCGGGCCGATGTCACCATCTCCGCCTTGCCCGTACCGCTAAAAGACGCGACTTCCTTTGGGGTGATTCAGGTACAGGAAAAACAGAGGGTGACCGGGTTCAAGGAAAAGCCTAAACGCCCCAAACCCATCCCCGGTAGGCCTGATGAAGCCTTCGCGTCCATGGGCAACTATCTCTTTAACAAAGATGTTTTGATTAAAATGCTCTATGATGACGCGGCGGACGCAGAGTCCTCCCACGATTTCGGCAAAGACATCCTTCCCCGGGTTTTTAACAAATCACGGGTTTTCGCGTATGATTTTCGCAGAAACCGGATACCCGACATCACACGGAAAGAAATCGGCTATTGGCGGGATGTCGGAACCATCAAGGCATTCTGGGAAGCCAACATGGATTTGAGAAACATCAAACCCGAATTCAATCTTTACAACAAAAGCTGGCCTATCAAAACCGCCAGTTACGGAACGCCGCCTGCCAAGTTCGTCTTTAATGAGGACGGACGACGGGGGCAGGCTGTCAATAGCATCGTCGCGGAAGGAAGCATCATCAGCGGAGGTATTGTGCAGGACTCAGTGATCGGTCGTGAAGTCAGTATCGACAGTGGAGCGGCGGTCATCAACTCGCTGTTGATGGACCGGGTAAAAATCGGCAAAAACTGCAAAATCAATATGGCAATCATCGACAAGGATGTTGAGGTCCCCGCCAACACCACAATGGGATATGACCTGGAGCAGGACAAAAGCCGCTTCTTCGTCGATAAAGAATCCAACATCATTGTTATCCACAAGGGCTTTAAATTTCCGCCGCCAAGTCCGACAGACGGCTAAGCGATTCATGTAAGGGCGAACGGCCGTTCGCCCCTACTACTGGATTCCCGCCTGCGCGGGAATGACGAGATTGCCCGGAACGGGGAGGTTCTAAAATAATTCCCCCCTTGATAAGGAGGGCTTTGCATAACTTGTCATTTGCATTTGAATGTTTAAAACTACCTATTCGTCGTCGCGAGCGACTGTAAGGAGCGCGGCGATCCAGGTTTCTGGATTGCTTCGTCGCTATCGCTCCTCGCAAAGACGGTTTATGCAATGCTCTCCCTGATAAGGGGGAGGGAAGTTCATAATAATGCTTTCAGCCCGAACATTAGAATACCAATATACCGGCTAGAGGTGTCTGACCGGAAAATGGTTTTCCGGCTTGATAAATTGTAATTTTACCCCTCAACGAAATCCAATAACTGCCTGATGTTTCCAACTGTTTCTGGAATTGACCAATTACTCGCCCATCCCGAAAAATATTTAACGGGTAAAACTGTTGGGTTGATCGTCAACCATACCAGCCTGGCTGGCGATGGCAAACACTCAATCTCTCATTTTAAATCCCGTTTTACATTGCATAGCCTGTTTGCTCCCGAACACGGACTCTATGGGACAGCGCAGGACATGGACCCTATCGCCGACGAGGTCGATCCACTTTCCGGCCTTAAAATCAAAAGCCTGTATGGGAAAAACGCGGAGTCTCTTCTTCCTGACCCGGCTTTATTGGAAGGCATTGACAACCTGGTATTCGATATCCAGGATGTCGGCGCACGCTACTACACGTTTATTTATACAATGGCCAATTGCATGACCATCTGCAAACAGGCCGGGGTGAGGATGGTGGTTTGCGACCGCCCCAATCCCATAAACGGGACATCGGTCGAAGGAAATCTGGTGGGGAAAGACTGGCGCTCCTTTGTCGGGCAATACCCACTGCCCAACCGACACGGCATGACGGCGGGGGAATTGGCGCGTCTGTTTAACGAACATTTCGAAATTGGCTGTGACCTTGAAGTCGTGCCCATGGACGGTTGGAGCCGGGAAATGTGGTACGATCAAACCGGTATGATCTGGACACCACCATCGCCAAATATGCCGACACTGGCAACCGCTACCGTCTATCCGGGAATGTGCGTGATTGAGGGAACCCTGCTTTCAGAGGGGCGCGGCACCACCCTGCCCTTCGAGCAAATCGGTGCCCCTTTCATCGCCCCCCATAAACTGGCGGCGCGACTTGAGAAAGATTTGCGCCTCTTGCCGGGAGTGTTTTTTCGTCCGCAATACTTCAAGCCCATGTTTCAGAAACATGCCGGAAAAGTTTGCGCCGGACTGCAGTTTCATGTCACTGACCGGGATAAGTTCAAACCCCTTCTAACCACCCTGGCCCTGCTCCGCGCCTTAGCCGAATTGTATCCCGATGAATTGCAGTGGCGAACAGAGGCCTATGAGTTTGTCAGCGACCGGCTGGCTATTGACCTGCTTTATGGCAATGAAAAATTACGGGAAACCCTTTTCAAGGACGATTTCTCCTTAACAGCCCTGGAAGAAAGCTGGCAAGAAGAACTGGAATCCTTTTTGCCCATTCGAAAGGAGTTCCTAATTTATTAGAGGAATTAAAGCGCTCAGGTTTTTGGAAGCTTGGGCAAGTTTGTATCGGAAGGTAGAACGCTTTAACCCCAAAGCCTTGGCCGCCCGGGTTTTATTAAACCCGAACTTCTTCAGGGTATTGAGCAATACCCTGATCTCAAATTGCCTGACATGATTTTCAAGAGACGTTCCTTCCGGAAAACTGTCCAACCTTTCCCAACCGGATTTGAAATACCTGAAACTTTCGCTTAAATAACCGGGGAGATCCCCAACATCAATTTTCGAATTCTTACAAAGAATCATCATTCTTTCCATAAGGTTTTGCAGTTCCCGGACATTCCCCGGCCAGGCGTATGCCGTCAAAATATCCATAGCCCGAGGGGTAATGCCTTCAATATTTTTCCCCAAAGTTCTGTTCATTTTAGTCAAACAGGAGTACAAGAGAACCGCAATATCCTCAGGCCTCTCTCTGAGTGGGGGAAGTGTGATCGGAAAAACACAGAGTCTATAATATAAATCTTTCCGCAATTTACCCTCGTCAACCAGCTTGGCCGGGTTTTTATTGGTCGCGGCAATAATCCTGATATCAGCACGCATTATTTTCACACTCCCCAACGGTTCGCATTCACGCTCCTGAATAAGGCGCAGGATTTTAGCCTGGGCAGGAGCCGTCAATTCGGTCACCTCGTCCAGAAACAGGGTGCCCCCTTCGGCAAGTTGCACCTTTCCGGGTTTATATCGTTCCGCCCCTGTAAACGCTCCCTTTTCATGGCCGAACAATTCACTTTCGATCAACGTATCTGGAAACGC
>Ga0210019_1001384_pt1 | contig 26230 bp, 23 predicted proteins | sample CryGeyCG2114_020_2_FD_183969 | JGI IMG/M metagenome (GOLD analysis project Ga0210019, IMG submission 183969) | Groundwater microbial communities from aquifer - Crystal Geyser CG11_big_fil_rev_8/21/14_0.20 (SPAdes) (version 2) | ecosystem: Environmental > Aquatic > Deep subsurface > Groundwater ...
GAAAAATAAATAAAACAAATTGAAATAAAGACCCGCTCAACAGCTTTATACGACCCCATAGTCATCAGCCCCCAAATCACCCCAGCCATTATTGGAACCGACAAATATCTAGTGATGCCAAAAATTTCTAAACTCGCCGCAATCCCGGCAAACTCGGAAATCGTCACCGCCACATTGGCAATCAATAAGATCAACATGGCAAACAAGGTCCAACGCACGCCGAATTCCTCGCGAATAAGATCAGAGAGCCCCTTGCCTGTTACCACCCCCATTCTGGCGCACATCTCCTGGATCACAACTAAAGCAATGCCAACCAAAAGCAGAAGCCAAAGCATGTGGTAGCCAAAACGGGCGCCGACAATTGAATATGTCGCTGTGCCGCCAGCATCATTACCGGCAATCGCCGCAATAACCCCTGGCCCAACAATCGCTAAAATAATGCCGATTTTCTTTAATCTATTTCCCATAGTTTAACCTAACATATGTCGCATGCGCCGCGAGATCGGCGGCAGAATAAAATCAATAACGTCGTCAACCGTAACAATCCCAAGCAGTTTATTATTCTCATCCACCACCGGGACAGCTAAAAGATTGTATTTTGAGATCACCTGGGCGACTTTACGGCGGGGCATCTGGGGATCAACGGTAATCAGCTCTTTTTCCATAATCTCTGAAATTTTTGTATCCTGCAAAGCAATAATCAACCCGCGCAAAGAAAGAATGCCGACTAATTTATCATCAATATCTAAAACATAAACATAATACACGGTCTCGGCTTCATGGGCAATCTCCCGCATTCGATCAATGGTTTGCTGGGCCGTTAGCTCCGGCCTGGTGGTAACAATTTCTGTTGTCATCAGTCCTCCGGCAGTTTCATCAGGGTGGGCTAATAATTTTTTCACCTGCGAAGCTTTGCGTGGCCGCATCAGTCGGAGGAGCTCCTCGGTTTTTTCTTCCGGAATATCACCTAAGACATCGGCGATCTCATCCACCGGCATCTTCTCAAGTATCCCCAGCGCTTTCTTAGTATCTAAAGTCAAAAGCAAGATAGCTTGGATCTGCGGCTCCAGCTCATGCAGGGCTTCGGCCGCGGTTTTTTCAGAAAGCGAAGAAAATATCGCGGTTTTTTCTTCTGAATGCACCTGGCTGATAATATTGGCAATATCCGAGGGATGAAGATCCCGCAAATGCCTTGACGGAATAGTGATCATGCCAGGGGCTCGACCGGTCTTTAATTGCTCCACATGATCCCAACCGATTAAAATTTCAGGAACCTCACGCCTGAACAAGCCAAAAACAAAAGTAAAAAACGGGAGCCAGCGCAAACGGCGGATAAGGCCGCGCAAGCCGACATCGGCGGCTAAGAGACGGATATCAAGGTCGATTTTCCCCAGCTTTAAGTCATTAACGCGCAAAACCCTGGCGCCGGCCGTATCCACAATCTGCTTGTCCAAAATATCCTGACGCAGTAATAATTCCTGGCTGGTTGGCCTGGCAAAAACCACCCGGTCTTTAACTGATTTAGTGACGACAAACTGCTTGCCGATGAGATCAATTTCACTCATTAACAGGATATGCTCTTCTTTTTTATCGTTAAGTTTGACTAAAAGTCCGGTGATTTTTGGAAAAACCTCGCCCACGGTTATAATAATATCTTTAGCCGTGCCGATCGGCTCCTGGAGGCGATCAACAACCGGTATATTTTTTAGCTCTGAAACAAACATTTCTGAAAAGAGTACCATAATGTGGTAATTTTAGCCTGAATATGACAAGGAGTAAAGAATAAACTTCAAACCACAAACAGCAAACTTACAAATCAACATAGAACCTTAAAATCCAAAATAGATTATTTTGATGTTTGTAGTTGATGGTTGCTTTGATGTTTGCAAGTTTGAAGTTTGAGGTTATTATGACACCACAAACATCTTCCCCGGCAACTGTTTGATGGCTTTTTTCATCTCCAGGGCTAGAAGCAAGCTAGAAATCTGCTGCAGGGAAAAGCCGGTCTCATAACAAATCATGTCCAAATGCTTTGGTTCCAAAGACAACTTATCAACAACCTTTTTCTCGTCATCAGATAAATTTAAATTAATTCTACCTTCATTGGTCATTTTCTCCGGCATCACCATTCCAAATTCCTCAAGCACATCCCCCACGTTTTCCACTAGTTTTCCCCCTTGTTTGATCAGCCAGTGCGGCCCATTGGATAACTCCGAGCGCACGTCCCCAGGAACAGCAAAAACCTCCCTCCCCTGATCAAGCGCGCATTTGGCAGTAATCATCGCCCCGCTCTTATAGTCACCTTCAATAACAATAGTCCCCAAAGATAAACCAGAGATTATCCGGTTGCGGCGGGGAAAATTTGTTTTAGAAGTAGGCGAGCCAAAAGAGTATTCAGAAACCAGAGCTCCGTTTTGTGTAATTTCTTGAGCTAAACCTCGATTGGCTGCCGGAAAAATCGTATCCAAGCCGCAGCCAAAGACAGCAATCGTTTTTCCTTTGGCCTCGAGCGCCCCTTGATGAGCCGCTGTATCTACACCTGCTGCTAAGCCAGAAACAACAGTTATGCCGAGTGAGGCTAAATCAAAGGCAAGTTTTCTGGCCAGCTCTAAGCCGTAATGAGAAGCCCGACGTGTCCCAACAATGGCAACTGACTTATTTTTTAGAGACTCGACCTCACCTTTAACATACAAAACAATTGGCGGGTCATAGATGTTTTTTAAGAGTTCAGGATAAGATTCATCAGCCTGAGCAATTAACCTCGCGCCAAATTCTTGCGACCGATTAATTTGCTCTTGTGCTTGATCAAGAGAGGCGTTTAAAATAGCACAAACTTGTTCAATTGTGCCGTGTTCTTCAAGATGTTTTTTGATAGTGACAGGACCTACCCGCTCAACCAACCCCGCCGCCACCCAATACTTCAACATAACCTTTTTATTTTAGCAGAGAAAGGGCCTCTGATCTAGTCTTAGCATTTTTTTGGAATATCCCTCGCACAGCTGACGTTGTCGTCATCGCCCCCGGCTTCTTCACCCCCCGCATTGACATGCAAAGGTGTTCAGCTTCAATAATAACCATCACACCTTGAGGCTTAAGCTTTTGCATCAAACAATCCGCTATTTGGCTAGTTAATCTTTCTTGAACCTGTGGTCTTCTAGCAAAACCCTCAACAACGCGGACAAGCTTTGAAAGCCCTGTCACTTTGCCTTTAGTTGGGATATAGACAACATGGGCTTTGCCGGCAAAGGGGACCAAATGATGTTCACACATCGAGTAAAAAGGGATCTCTTTGACCATGACCATCTCTTCGTGCTCTTCCTCTTGAAAAACAGTCAGCTCTTTAGCCGGGTCTTTGTGCAGTCCCGCAAAAAGCTCGGCATACATGCGGGCTACGCGCTTAGGCGTATCTTTAAGCCCCTCACGCTTAGGATCTTCACCTATCGCAGAAAGGATCTCTTTGACTGCTTTTTCGATTTTCTTTTGGTTAAAAGTGAAATTTTTCATAAAAGGTAACGATAATATAGTATAAGCGAATGGGATTTAAAATTCAATGCAGGTAGTAAATAATAATAGGTAAAAATAGCATGACTATTACATTATCACTTAGCACATATTCCATTAATCCTCAGGCAAAAGCCAGGGAAAAACAATGATAAATCCTTTAAGAGTTTTATTGGGGTTGTCGCCAAGACACTCAATTCGTCCAGGATTGGTTACTGTCCCAGCTCAAGAGGGACAAACCAGAAGAGACTTTTTGCGACTAGGATTAGAGATAACTGCAGGAGCAGTAGTAATATCACCTTTTTCCCTTGCTAGTTGTGGGGTTATCGAAAGTGTTGTTCCTTGTGAAGTTGATCCGCAGAGACTTTTAGAAATCATTCGCATTTTATCATCGGATTCGAGGCGTATTTTTACGCCAGGGAATGAAGTTGCAGAACAATTTATTCACGATGCTTTGCAAGACTCATTGGGTGATGCTGCCACAGTGGAGTCGGTGGCGATTCCAATTAGCCGCAATGACAGACTTAATCTTGGGTCTAGTCTCCCTGGTGTAAATATTAGAGAATTACACAACGTGATTGCCAGAATTTCAGGGACTGCCGCTTCCGGCCAAAGAATTATAATAGGCGCTCACCTTGATTCTACTGGTGAGGGGATAAATTATGAATTTGCGCCAGGAGCAGATGATAATGCTTCAGGTGTAGCAGCGCTGCTTGAAATTGCCAGAAATCTGCAAGGTTGCCAACTCCCTTTTGACATTGAGCTTATTGCGTTTAATGGAGAAGAATACAATAAACTTGGCAGCGAGGCTTATACAGAGGTACTACGGAGAAATGATCCTTCTATTTTAGGGGTTATCATCTTGGATACATTGGGAGGAAATCCTTTATCCAATCGCCTGGTTCTGGGTGGAAATGAAAGTTGCGAACAACTTATTAACGCATTGCATCATGTGAATAATGAGCATAGCATAGTTTCCGCTTTAGTCCATGACCCTTCGGCTATCTCAAACAGCGATCATGGCGCATTCCTTACAAAGGGAATTCCAGCTGTGATGATTTCAGAAAATGGCGGGCCGGGACCGGAAGGCCATGCTTATCCTGGCAACCTTGTGGTTCACACTGCGGCAGATACAATGGAAGCGCTAAACATGGAAGCAGTGGCCAAGGCAACTGAACTAACACTGCGTTTTCTGGATTTTTTGGCGCGGGATAATAATTGGCAATCACCATCGCTTGGAGCGCCTACAGAACAACCAATTGAAAGGTTATGCCAAAACACTACTACTGATACTGAGGAACAACCATCTCAAACCGTGGAAATAGAAGGAATGAACTTTCTCTTTCTGGGAGGAGCTACTGCTTTAGCCGCTTCTCCTGTTATTCCTGATTTGGCACAAAGATTGGTGCTTAGAAGATTTAGAGATCGGCCTCCTGTACCTGATGCTATAGATATTATTTTTGAAATTGGTGATTGTATGCCTATGCCCTTTGGCGGGAGTGCCGTAGGAATAGCCCCGGGCATAAGCATTGACCGCCGTGTTCCTCTTTCCCCCTTACCAACAGAATTCGAAGCTGTTTTGGCTACTGTTGCCGCACATGAAAATAGCCATCTGCTTTATGATTTAAACCCATATAGTACAGACCCTCGGAAAGAACCCTGGCTTGAGCTTTATTATGTAGGAAAAAGTTTGGGTACGTGGGATTTATTGGATGACTCGGTATTGCTGCTGAATTTTTATCCCATGGCAGGGCATCCAAAAGATGGACCAGACGAGGGTTTAGCAACCATTGGGATGGCCTATACCATCTTTTCAGCCACCTATCGACGAATTATTGATTTATTAGCTCTTGATCATTCAATCATGGAAGAAACTCTACGGAACGAACCGTTTGTGAGCGACGCTTTAAACCGTGTTTTTAGAATTATTTACGATCAAACGCCCGATCGCATTGCCTTGCGTCAAAACTTAATTGATATTTATGAATTTATCAGAGTTGGTTATGCAAACGAAATAGAATTTGCCGACGATTTTCGCTAAGGTAGATTACGAAATTCGAATATTCATAGAACCCAAGCAAGCTAACAAGGGTTCAAAACAACCCTGTAATCTTCCCCTCTTCCGTGACATCCATATTCTCCGCAGGATGCTTGGGCAAAGCCAGCGTTACAAATTATCCAGGAATGCTTCAAGCTTAATTTCGGCTAATTCCAGAATTCCTTTGAGTGTACCAGCCATTACCGTTTTATGGTTTGGCACTATGGTGGTAACTTTGCGACCATTGATTTGCCGACTTAGTTTTATATGGCTCCCTTTTTGGCCGACAGCCACAAATCCGATTCTTTTAAGCGCAGCAATAATTTCCCTGGCTGAAAGGATCGGATATTTGGTCAACGATTGGCCCCAACTTTGCCAAGATTAAAAGTAAATTTAAGCGGAATGATAACCTTATCCAAACTTTCATCCTTAAGATAAAGCTCTATCGCTTCTTCAAGGTTTGAGAGCGCCTGGGCAGCTGTCTCTCCCTGGCTAACAACCTTTAATTCCCTGCACTTTGCTACATACAAAGGGTCTTCTTTCCACACCTTTGCAGTTAAATCAAGTTCTCCGTGAATCGATTTAATCACTTGTTTACTCACAATAATATCACCTCGTCTTAAATTATATCATCTTGTCTCTGATCAGAATAGTCCTGTTATTACGCCCTCTTCCGTCACATCCATGTTTTCCGCGGCTGGATGCTTGGGCAAGCCCGGCATTGTCATTATAGCACCCGCATAGGCCACAATGAAACCAGCCCCGCTGGAAGGCTTAAGGCTTCTAATAATAATCTTGAATCCCTTAGGCACCCCATAAAGCTTGCTGTTATCAGAAAAAGAGTACTGGGTCTTGGCAATACAAATAGGGAGCTCATCAAGCGAATTCTTTTCCAGTTGTTTAAGCTCGGATTCTGCCTCCGGCGTATAATCAACCCCGTCAGCCCCATAAATCTGCCCGGCAATAACGGCTAATTTTTCTTTGATGGATAACTTTAAGTCGTAAAGCACTTTAAACCCTGATTTTTTCTCGCAGAGTTTGACCACTACTTTAGCCAAATCTTTACCCCCATCACCACCCCTGGCCCAAACATCAGAAACAACACAATTAACATTTTGGCCGGAAAAATAATTCTTAATCTTGCTGATCAAGTCGCTGGTATCAGTTGATTTCTTATTAATCGCCACCACCACCGGCACCCCAAATAAACGCAGGTTATCTAAATGTTTCTGGGCATTTTCCAAACCATGGCGCTCAATCGCTTGGGTAGTGACAACCAGAACTGTAGCAGAAGGCTTTAGCCCTCCACATCTACATTTAATATCAAAAAACTTTTCCGCCCCCAGATCACTGCCAAAACCAGCTTCGGTCACTACATAATCACCAAGCTTTAAAGCCATTCTGGTCGCAACTAAACTACTGCAGCCATGGGCAATATTGGCAAACGGGCCGCCATGGATAAAAGCCGGGCCAGCTTCAAGGGTTTGGACTAAATTTGGTTTAAGCGCGTGCCACAAAAGCAGAGCCATTGCGCCGTTGGCTTTCAAATCTTTGGATCTGACCGGCTCACCTTTCATATTATAAGCCACAATTATTTCGCCAAGGCGCTCTTTCATATCCTCAATATTTTCAGAGAGGCACAAAATCGCCATAACCTCTGAAGAAGCAGTAATATCAAACAAACCGCGCAAAGAGCGGTCATTCATATCCATGACCCGTTTCCAAACAAGCCGCTTGTCATCTAATTGCAAATCATTCCCTTGGTGGATATGGTTATGGAGCATGGCTGACAAAAGATTGTGGGCTGACGTAACCATGTGGATATCGCCGGTTAAGTGGAGGTTAATATCATCCATGGGGAGAACTTGAGAATAACCACCACCGGCTGCCCCACCCTTCATCCCCATGACCGGGCCAAGCGATGGTTCACGAATACAAACAAAAGCATTTTTGCGGATTTTGCGCAGGGCTTGAGCTAAACCAATAGTCGTGGTAGTTTTCCCCTCTCCTTGAGGGGTTGGTGACATGGTCGTGACCAGAATTAAATGGCCGTCTTTGTTTTTCTGAAGCCTTTTGAAGATATCAAGATTAATTTTGGCTTTAAAACAGCCATGAACCTCTAGTTCAGAATTCTTAATGCCGGCAATTTTGGCAATGTCGGTAACCAGTCGCATCTTGGCTTTTTGGGCAATTTCTATGTCGGATAACATGGTAAGAATATAGCACAAACAAGATTTTAGGACAATTATTATATCGATTTCATTGACGACCCAAAAACAAAATGATAAGCTAAACAACATGCCAAACAAAAAGGCCTACAGGATTAACATTCTAAAAAAACGTTTCCACAAAGAATGGTTATTAATTGAAGTCTCTAAAATAGATACCAAAACCACAACTCCAACCTCTGGGTACTTGATCACTCATAGCCCGCAACGCCAAGATGTATACAAAAAAGCTATGAAATTAGAGGGGAAAAAGCCTCTTTTGATTGAATTTTCAGAAGATAAACTACCCAAAGGGTTTGCAGCTGCTTTCTTTCTTTATGCATAGTTTTGATATAAATACGAATCTTGGAATAATCTGATGTCATGGTGAAATAACTGCCAATAAACGCTCTATCCTCCTAAAAATGGCATTAGACACTGGGGCTACTTATACCATAATTCCCTATGAAGCTGCGCAGTTAGCTGGGCTTAACCCCATCAGGGCTAAAGAACAAATTGAAATTGTCATGGGCGGAGGAATTAATGATTTATTTCAACAACTCAACAAACTCTTCAACCTTTAAGCCAGCCTGTTTAATAATATTGAAAAGCGTCCCTCGTTTAATATCTTTTGAACCGTGTAAAGGAACAACAACAATTTTTCCGTTTTGATGCCTTAAGACACAATGACTGCCAGTGGTTCGGCGCTCAACAAAGCCCGTTTTATTTAAGGCTTTTATTACCTGTTTGCCTTTAAGTGAGGGGAGATGGCTCATTGACGTTAAGCAGGGATGGGAACAAATATTTTGGTTTCTATCTGTTCCTCACTTTCAATTGGAATTGTTTCTTTGTCTTTTTTCAAAACAGCGATATAGGCTTTGATGGCGTCTTTAGCCATCTTTTTTGCTTCCTCAAAGCAATCGCCTTGAGTAACACAACCGGGCAAGGCAGGGACAGTAACAACATAACCACCTTCATCAGCCGGCTCAAAAATAACCGTATATTTTAATACCTTTGTCTCTTTTTTCATGTTTTTCACCTCGTAACAGTTAGTATATCAGAAAATTTGCTGGGATTACAATCAAATACAGGGCAATTTCTATGTCGAAAAGCATGCTTGAAATATATCACAAAGAATAGCCGTCAGCAATCAGCAAAAAAGACGGTTTTTATGCAAGATTATGGCTTTTTATCACGATATATAAACTGTATGAAGAGAGCATCAATTAATAGATTGCCAAATCCTGCTATTACACCACAAGCATATGCAAGGCTTTCACAAGAAGCACTGAAGCAGCCTCGTACGCCTTCTGGGTTAAAGCATATCTGGAACATGGTGAAAGAAGCTGTATACAATACAAATGACCATATAAAAGCTAGATACAGAGAAACATTTAAACTATTACCCAATAAAGCAAAACTTATCGCCTTAAAAATGATGCAATCAGAAATTGAACTAAAAAGAGTAAATGAAGCGTCTGGGCAACACACTAGTGAATCTCAGCTAAACCATAATCATAATATTGTTCAAGCTAATAATTCACACTTATATGATAATGTCTCCCTAACCAACACTAGTGATTATCCATGGGAAATACAACGAACTATATTAACCTTATATTGTTCAACATATAACAAAGATAATGGTGCGGCAAACGAATATATTGCTTTAGCAGTAGAATTCAATGGTAGAGTCAACTCTCCTCCTGGATTAGAACATACTTCAGGTAAACGATCCAGCGTTACCCTTGACTACACTATAGCAGCAGATTTTCTTCACGAATTGAGAGTAAAAATAGCCGGTGGAGAAGTAGGTGGCACCATCAAAATCTATTTTTTTCATACTCATCCTCAATCAGACGTGAGCCCGATATCTGACTCAATATCTGTGTATCCTGATGGAAAATTTTACACTCAACTTACAGGAGGAGAGAAATCTGGCGATTGTGCTTTTCTTGCCCAAGAATTTGATATTTCTACACAATTAAGAAATGATGGGTTTCTAGGAAGAATAGAAGTATCCTTTACCGCAATTCCGGTCCCCCTAAAACCAATATCCTTAGATGAAATATCTTCATCAATCCATCTTTCAACAATTACCAAAATTGATGAGCCAATAACCATTGAATCAAGCTTAGCAACCCCAGGAGCAACCATAAATGGCAGCAGTTGAAAATATAGCAAGAAGAGCAAGCACAGGCGGCAAACCAAAGCTGTCTCATAATCTAGAACAGCAAGGTAGGCAATTATTAAACTTGCCCCTGGCGAAAAATATTTTTTCCCAACAAGCTTTGGCATCCGTTACGCGTTTGTTAACAGAACCAACAGTTAAACTATTAAGAAACCTCTTGAGTAACAGAAAAAGCGGACATCAACTCAATATAACAACGCTGAATTTGCATGAGGAAAATCAGTTGGCTGTTGATTCACTCAAAAAAGTATCGCAAAGACTGGGAGAGGTAACAAACGAAACTTATACTGTAACTTTCACTAAAACATCTGGCTACCAAATTATGTTGGCTGGAGAAGAAAGAGACACACAAGCTTTGCCAACGACACAAGAAGAAAGCGCAGCCAGACAAAATCAATTGGGGATTGAAACGCCACCGCCTTCTGCAGCTAGAGGCTTTATAATAGAAGGATTAAAGGCTGGCCTTGCTTTTGCAACCTGGATGTCTCCTGAAGATTTTCCTTTAGAACTTGCTCTTTCACCAGGCGCAATATCAGCCCTTAAGATATGTTTAGGTGTTCAAGTTCCAAAATTGGGAAGCTGGCTTTTGAGACAATTTGTTGTTTTTGATGCTTCGACTGAACCAACAGCTAATCTTGAACCAGCAACTACGTAAAAAATCTTAGTTTATCCCTTGCCCTCTTTAATCGCCCGAGCAATCCCCTCCGCGGTCAATCCACAAATCTCCAACAGCTCGTCCCGTTTCCCCTGCTCAATAAACTTGTCAGGGAGTCCTAATCGTTTAACAGGGGTATTGACCCCTTTTTCATTTAATAATTCCAGCACCGCCGAGCCAAAGCCCCCCCTCAGCACCCCTTCTTCCACTGTCACAATCTTTTCCGCGTCTTTGATCGCCTCAAGAATTAATTTTTCATCCAGCGGTTTAACGTATTTGGCATTGACGACTTTAACGCTGATCCCTTCTTTTTCCAACAAAGCCGCAGCATCAAATGAAGGTTTAACCATTGAGCCAATAGCAATAATCACAACAGACGCTTGGTTGCTGGGTAGCTCGGTAGCTTGGTGGCTTGGAGAAACTGATCCACGCGGATAGCGAATCGCCACCGGGCCATTATGCTTAACTGCTATTGAGAGCATCTCTTTAAGTTCTTCCCCATCAGCCGGAGCCATAACTGTCATATTAGGAATTGAACGAAGAAAAGCAATATCAAAAACCCCATGATGGGTCGGGCCGTCTTCGCCAACGAGCCCTGCCCGATCAAGGCAAAAAACAACCGGCAAATTCTGTAAACAAACATCGTGCACAATTTGGTCATAAGAGCGCTGCAGAAAAGTGGAATAGACAGCCACCACCGGCTTAAAGCCAGAGATTGCCAGCCCGGCAGCAAAAGTCACCGCGTGTTCCTCGGCAATACCCACATCAAAAAACCGTTCTGGATATTTCGCGGCAAAGTCCTCAAGGCCGGTCCCATCGAGCATGGCCGCGGTAATCGCCACAATCTTTTCGTTTTTCTCTGCCAGCTTGGTAAGTGTCTCACCAAAAACCTGGGTGTAAGACTGGCCAGAGGAAGCTTTTGTCTCCCCAGTCTCAATATTAAACGGCCCTTTGCCATGGAAAGCGCTCGGCTCTTTCTCTGCCGGCAAATACCCTCGCCCTTTTTGGGTAAGCACATGGACCAAAACCGGGCCTTCAACCTCCCTGGCATAATGCAGGGTACTCATTAGCAAAGGAATATTGTGGCCATCAATCGGGCCAAAATACTTATAGCCCAGCTCTTCAAACATCACGTTAACCTTAAAATTAATCACTATATGTTTCGTCCGATCTTTTAGTTTTTTAGCGGCTTCAAAAAGCGAGGTCCCAACTTTGGGGATCCTTTTAACAACTTTCTCTACCCGGTTTTTTAAGTCAATATAAAGCTCGCTGGTGCTGACATGGGTCAAATAGTTAGACATAGCCCCGACATTTTTTGAAATTGACATTTCATTATCATTTAAAATAACAATTAAGTTGCCCTTCATCCCATCAACATTATTAACCCCTTCGTAAGCCAAGCCGCCGGACATGGAACCATCGCCAATCACCGCCACTACTGAATATTTTTCTCCATTAAGGTCACGAGCCTTGGCCATGCCTAAAGCCGCGGAAATAGAGGTTGAAGCATGGCCAACCCCAAAAGCGTCATGAGGGCTCTCGGAAGGCTTGGGAAAACCGGACAGGCCGCCAAAAGTGCGTAGCGTCTCAAACTTATCAAGGCGGCCGGTTAAAATTTTATGAGCATACGCCTGATGCCCAACATCCCAAACAATCTTATCTTTTGGCGAATCTAAGCTCGCATGAAGGGCCACGGCCAGCTCAACCGCGCCAAGGCTGGGGGCAATGTGTCCGCCATTTTTAGAGGTGACCTCAATGATCTTTTGGCGCACCTCTCCTGCTATCTGCTCCAGCTGGTCGGCAGAGAGCTCTTTTAAAGTTTCAGGGAGTTTAATTTTATCTAATAAAGTAGACATAAAAGACAATCAAGGTGATAACAATTGCCAAGCCGGCTCCGGCAACTACCTCAATTGGATCGTGACCCAACAACTCCTTTAATTTTTCAATTCTGATCTTGCCGGTAGCATAAATATCATCAACAATCTTATTTAACAGTTCAGCCTGTTTACCAGCCGCGCGTCTAACCCCAGTCGCATCATACATAACAATAAGAGCAAAAACCAAGCAAACAGTAAAAAGGGCTGTATCAAAACCCATGCTTAAGCCAATGGCCAGCGTCAAAGCGGTCACGGTTGCCGAGTGGGCAGAGGGCATGCCGCCAGCTTCTAAAAAGTGAAGCAGATTCCAGCGCCCTTCTTCATAACGATAAATCACAACCTTTAGGGATTGGGCCAAAAACCAGGATATCCCCACCGCAATCAGAGTAAAGTTTGATAGCAAGTCAATTATGAGGCTCATTATAGTCTCCTTTTCTTTGCGGAAACCTGAGACTAAACGTCTCGGTTTCCTTTACTTCTCTTATTGGAAACCGCGAAGTTCATTCGCAGGTTTCCAATGTCTTCAATAAACCTTCAGCAATCAACAAATCTTCCGGAGTCGTAATTTTAATATTCGCATAACTCCCCATTACCATTTTAACAGGTATCCCCAGTTTCTCAACCAGCATCGCATCATCAGTCACCGGCTCCTTGCCATATTTTTCAAACGCTTCGAGGATTATCTCTTTTTTAAATACTTGAGGGGTTTGAACAGCCCACAACTCATCACGCTTGAGTGTTTTTTCAGATGTTCTTATTGTATCCTTTACAGGAACAGCAACAATGGCGGCCTTTGATTTAGTTGCTTCTTTAATTGCAGCATCAACAATCGCGCTCGTCACCAACGGCCGCGCCCCATCATGAATCGCCACCAGCTCGCACTCCTTGGGTAAAACAGCAAGTCCGGCTCGTACAGAATCTTGCCGCTCTCTCCCGCCGGCCACAACTTTGAGTAATTTTGGAATATTAAAACTTTTTGTTTTCTCAATATCTTCTTGATTTACAACCAAAATAATGCCGTCAATCGCCTGCGAACTATTAAAAACTCCCAGCGTACGCTCAAGAATGGTTTGGCCGTCAAGCTCAAGAAATTGCTTAGGCTCCCCCATTCTTTTCCCCTGACCTGCTGCTGTAATAATCGCGACAGCAGTCATTTTTTCACCTTAGTTAATACGTTACACCCTGTCTTGGTCACTAACACCATATCCTCAATCCTAATCCCACCCCAGCCTTTCAAGTAAATTCCCGGTTCAACAGTGATCACCATGCCGGCTTTTAATTTTTCACGGCTTTTTAAGGAGATCCGCGGCGCCTGGTGGACCTTGCGGCCAACACCATGACCGGTTGTATGAATAAAACAGTCGCCCCCGCATTTTTTTTCACTAATCCCACAGTGTTTAAAACAAAAACGCCTGATATATTCCCTGGCAACTAAATCTATCTCACGGCAATCAACGCCGGCTTTAACTGCCTTAATTGCCAAGGCTTGGGCAGTTTTAACAATCTGATATAAGCGTTTAAATTGCAGGGTTGGGGTGCCGACAAAGAATGTTCTGGTAATATCAGAACAATACCCTTTATAATTGGCCCCAAGGTCAACCATCACCTGCTCGCCATTTTTGAGTCTCTTTTTTGTCGGTTTAGCGTGGGGATCAAGCGAACGCAGGCCTGCAGCAACAATAACGTCAAAAGAAGGTTTAGCATCATAGGATTTTAGTTCGTGGATAATCCAGTCAGCAATTTCCTGCTCGCTCTGGCCAGCCTTAAGAACAAGCCGTGACATCACCTGATTGGCAATTTTAACGGCCGTCCACTGGTTGTGATTCATTATTTAACCAAAGCAACCGCAGCTCGCAGCCCTAATAAATAACTGTCAAGGCCAAAACCGGAGATCTGCCCTTTCGCCACAGGGGCAATAACTGATTTATGGCGAAATTCTTCGCGGCTATAGATATTCGAAAGATGAACTTCAACCACCGGCACCTGGCAACCGGCCACGGCATCGCGGATCGCTACGCTATAATGGGTATAAGCAGCCGGATTAATAACCACGGCTTTGTATTCACTGGCCGCCGCTCCAATTTTACTGACAATCTCACCTTCGCCGGCTAGCTGGAAACAATCAACTTGCAGGCCAAGCTCTTTGCCCAATTTTTCGAGAGCCTTATTTATCTCATCAAGAGTCAGCTTCCCATAAACATCGATTTCGCGCTGGCCAAGCTTGTCTAGGTTAGGACCGTGGATAACGAGCACTTTCATAAGCAGCCTCCTCTATTAGACAAATTTTAGCACATAATGATATAATTTGTAAAAGTTATGGCAAAAACCAAGAAGCCACTGGTCTTCAAATCTTTTATTTCAATTACTTTTATCATTATTGCCATTGTGGCCAGCCTGGCTTTGCAAATCGTCAGCCAACTCCCTAATGTTGAGAGTTTAGATAATTATCTCCCCAGTGAAACCACCCAGCTGATTGCCGGCGACGGCTCAATCCTGGCTCGCCTTCACCACGAAGAAAACAGAGAGGTTGTCCCCCTTTCCAGGATATCAGATTATTTTGAAAAGTCAGTTATTGCCAGTGAGGATCCAGCGTTTTACCGTCATCATGGGTTTGACATTTACGGCATTTTCCGTGCCACTATTAAAAATATTATGTACGGCCGGGTGGTTGAAGGAGGGAGCACCATCTCCCAACAACTTGCCAGGAATATCTTTTTAACCAGGCAGAAAAAAATAACCAGAAAAATTGCGGAAATCATCCTGGCTATCCAACTTGAAAGGAAATTTACCAAAGAAGAGATCCTTAATTTTTATCTCAACCAGGTCTACCTGGGACACAACACGTACGGCATTGAATCAGCCTCTAGATTATATTTTGGAAAAAGCGCCAGCGAACTTTCCCTAGCAGAATCAGCCCTGCTGACCGGGCTAATCCCCGGGCCAGAGCTTTATTCCCCGTTCCGTAATTTTAAGCTGGCTAAGACCAGGCAGATTATTGTCCTCAACAAAATGATTGAAGCAAAATTTATCTCTATTAACGAAGCCAGGGCTGCCGCCGCAGAAGAGCTAAAATTTACTCCGGAAAACTTAAGGCAGCGCGGCAAGATCGGCCAGTATTTTATCAGCCATGTCCTAAAGGAACTCTTGGAAAAATATAATGAGGAAACAGTTTATAACGGCGGCTTAAAGGTCTACACCACCATTGATCCGGCCATGCAGGGGGCAGCTGAAGATACTATTAGTAAATTTGCCAGCGAAGAAGCCGTCAGGTATAACTTTAGCCAATCAGCCCTGGTTGCCATTGACCCGCGGACCGGTTACATTAAAGCCATGGTTGGCGGTGTTGATTTTGACGAAAGTAAATTTAATCGGGTGACGCAATCCAAGCGTCAGCCAGGCTCGACTTTTAAGCCTTTTGTTTACGCGACCGCCATTGAACAAGGGATCTCCCCTGGCACTATTCTAATTGACGATAAAACGATCTTTGATGTCTATCCTAACCAGTGGAACCCGAAAGGGACCTGGGAGCCAAAAAACTTTACCGGCAAATTTATCGGCCCGGTCACCATGCGCCAGGCACTTGAACAATCGCTTAATATCCCAGCCATAAAACTCTTAGAGCGCGTAGGAATTAGCCAAGCAATTAATTTAGCCAGGCGCTGCGGGATTAAAAGCCACCTGGAACCAGGCCTTGCCCTCACCCTGGGGGCATCAGAAGTGACCCTGCTTGAGATAACATCTGCCTTTGGCACCTTTGCCAACTCCGGCATCCACACCGAGCCGATTGCCATCACCAAGGTTGTTGACAGGAACGGACAGGTGATCTATCAGAACAATGTTAAAGAAGAAGCCGCGCTTGATAAGAATATCGCGGCAATTGTGGTTGATCTAATGCGTGGGGTAATTACACGCGGCACAGGGGTGCGCGGCCAGATTGGCCGACCAGCCGCTGCCAAGACAGGAACCTCACAGGATTTTAAAGATGCCTGGTTTATCGGCTATGTCCCACAATTAGTTACCGGAGTGTGGGTAGGCAACGATGATAACACAACCATGGAAGGGGTAGCTGAAGTCGGGGTTTGCCCCAGGATTTGGAAAAGTTTTAACTCCGTAGCGCTCCAAAACATCCCGGCCCTTGATTTTCCGGCGCCTACAGGACTCAAGCTGGCTAGGATTTGCCGGGCTTCCGGCAAAAAGCCAACTCCTTATTGTCCCGGCAGCAGCATCATTAGCGAGTACTTTTTTGAAAGAGCGCTGCCGAAAAACGATTGTGACGTCCATCAACCCAAACAAAAAGATGAAGAATTTAACCCATATATAGACCAGTGGCCGGAAGACGCAGATGATTAAATTTGGCACAGACGGCTGGCGCGCTAAGATAGCCGATGACTTTACTTTTGAAAACCTGCAGCTCGTCACCGAAGCTTTTATTCGCTACCTCCAGCCACCCAGCAACCGAGCTACCAAGCAACCCATCACCATTGCCATTGGCTACGACAATCGTTTTCAGTCAGAAACCTTTGCAAGGCACGCCGCCAAGATTTGTTCAGGCGCAGGAATAAAAGTTGAGCTTTTTAATTCAGCTGTCTCCTCTCCCACCACTTCATTCCATGTTAACAAAAATAATTTAGCAGCCGGCATCATGATCACTGCCTCCCACAACCCGCCGGATTGGAATGGTTTTAAGATCAAAGAGAGCTTTGGCGGCTCGGCTTGGGGAGAAACCACAGCTAGCGTTGAGAAACAGCTCAAAACAAAACCAACCATTACACCCAGCGAAACTAATATTGAAATAGTTGACCCAAAACCAGCTTTTTTTGCCAAGCTCAAAAGCCTAGTTGACCTGGACAAGATTAAAAAGGCTAACCTAAATATGGTGATTGACCCAATGTTTGGCTCAGGCATAGGTTATTTCAAAGAATTAGGTCTAACCGTCACTGAAATCAGAAACCATCGTGATCCACTATTTAGCGGGATTAATCCCGAGCCACTCCCAGTTAACCTTGAAGAGACTTTTTCTTATGTTAGGGAGAGCAGTTTAGCCAATCAGGACAAATTAACTGCCTGCATTATTTTAGATGGCGATGCTGACCGCGTAGCTGCGGTTGATGGGAGCGGCAATTTCATTAATACCCACAACATTCTAACTTTATTGATTTATCATCTTGTCAAAAACAGGAAAATGTCAGGAGATGTAGTTAAAACATTCAACATCAGCCTGTTGGTTGATAAGCTGTGCAAAAAATATGACCGGAAACTTTACGTTACCCCGATTGGGTTTAAACATGTGGCTAAATTAATGATGGAAAAAGACATTTTAGTTGGCGGGGAAGAATCGGGAGGGATGGGAATTAAGGGTTATATTCCTGAACGTGACGGCGTCCTCATGGGGCTTTTGCTTTTTGAATTAATGGCCTATGAAAACAAAACCTTAGGCCAAATCCTGGATGAGATTATGCAGGAGCTTGGTTACTTTTATTATGACCGGACTGATCTACACACAGCTAAAGCCCAAGATATTGTGAAAAAACTTAAAACAGCACCGCCCAAAGAATTCGCCGACATGAAAGTGGTTAAAGTTGAAGATCTAGACGGCTTAAAGTTCTATTTTGAAAACGAAAGCTGGATCCTCTTCCGCGCCTCGGGCACTGAACCACTGCTTCGCATCTACGTCGAAGGCCGCACCCCTAACGAAGTTAAGCAGATTTTAGGGGCTGGGGAAGGGCTGGTTATAGTCGCGTAGCCGAGCCTCTTAGGCAATGATCTCAATATTTTCAAGGATGAAAATTGTTGCAGCCTACTAGTAAAAGATTTGGATTTCTACCGAAGAACACTACATTATCAACTATATGGTTATGTAATTATGCCTGATCATTTTCATTGGATTATACAATTATCCGCACAAACAAAAATAAAAATTGACGTGCCTAATTATAGTATACAAGCAAAATAGCAATATCAGCAGCGCCTCTAAGGCGCTGCTACGCGGTAAACCAGGAGAAGCCCTACTCCCCCTTTAACTCTTTCTCAAAAGCTTCTTTTTTCTCAATCTTGCTGATCTCGGCTTGTTCGTTGCGCGCGGCTTGGCCAGCGCCTAAAGCCGTAAACTTTTTGAGCAGCTCTTCACGCACCGCTTTATTCTCACCAGCCACCAGGGAAGCGCGCTCATACTCTTTGATTGCTTTTTGGGTCTCCTTAGATCGCTCATAATAAGCAGCTAGGGTCATATAAAGGCCTGGATTGCCGCCATCAACATTAATCGCAGCCTCGTACTCTGCCACCGCCTCTTTAGTCTGGCCAACAGAAGAATAAGTATCGGCTAAGAAGATCCGCAAGTAAGCATTGCCGGGTTCTTGGCTAATCGCCTCTTTGTAAGCCTTAACCGCTTCAAAAGCCTGGCCTTTCATCCGCAAGTCATGGGCTTTCAGCATCGGGTTGATAATTTCAACTTTGGCCTTCTCTTTAAGATCATTAAACCACCCGCGAAAAGCCTTGGACTGCTTTTCCTGCAACGCGGCTTTTTCAACATCTTCTTCCTTCCCTTCAAACTTCCTAAGCTTTGAATCCGTAACTTTTATAATATGATAGCCAAAAGCAGACTTTACAATGTCGCTTACCTCATTAACTTTTAAGGCAAAAGCTGCTTTTTCAAAGGGCTCTACCATCATCCCGGTGGCAAAAAACCCAAGATCCCCTCCCTTATCCTTGCTCCCAGGGTCTTGTGAATACTTTTTGGCCAAGGCGGAAAAATCACCACCGGCTTTGACTTTAGCTAAAACTTCTTTAGCCAGGGCTTCACCAGAGACTAAAATATGGCTCGCTTTTACCTCACGCAGATCATTGGGAGAGACCTTGGCCTCGCTTTGGATCTTGGTCACCATTTTCTGAACCAAAAGCTCGTTTTTAATCATCTCTTTAAATTTGGACATAGTAAGTCCAATTTGTTTCAAGGCATTAGCCAAGTCGCTTTCCGAGGCGATTTTCTCCTGTTTCATAATCCCATCAATCGCCATTTTCACTTCTTGATTGCTGATTTTAACTTTATGTTTGGCTTCATTAAGGATCAAAGTAAAATCAATTGCCTGGCCAAGAGCCATATTTTGGACAAAAGCCAATTCCTGGGGACCAAGGTTTTGGCCAAACTGGCCTAAAAGGCGGCTCATAATCTCGCGATAACGATAAGGACTGACCTCCTGGCCATTGACTTTAGCCAAGCCAGTAATCCGCCCACCACTACTATCGCCACCACCGGCAAACCTGGTGGCTGCTACACCATAAAACATTGAAGCCACAAAAACCACTGCCACCACAATCATAATCGCCTTCATCTTTTTCCTTAAGAATGTTAACATTTTTACTCCTCCGCTTTTAAAACTCTGGAAACAGAAATATACGCCCCAATCATCCCAAGGCCGGTCCCCCCAACTATCAAACTTAAGTAAATCACCAATAAGACCCAGCCATCAGTCATTAGCGGGACAAAAGGCAAGGCTTTAGCCACCCTAAAGACCACTGCCCAATAAGCCAGGCGCAAAATAATAAAGGCACAAACTCCCCCCAAAACACCCATAATAATACCTTCAATAATAAAGGGCCAACGAACAAAAGTATCGGTAGCCCCAACCAGCTTCATAATTGTGATATCTGTCTCGCGGGCCAACACGGTCAACCGGATTGTATTAACCACAATTAGCAAAGTAGCAAAAGAGATTAAAATAACCAAGGCAGCCCCGCCAATCCTCACCGCCTCGACCAAAGATTTTATCTGGTCAACCAACTGACCGCTGTACCTGACTTCAGAAATCTTATCCACCCTGGAAATCTGTTTAGCCACAGTGGTTAAGAGATCTGGAGTTCTGACCCGAATATTAAAGGTGTGGGGCAAAGGGTTACTCCTCATTAAATCATCCAGCATTAAACTGTCGCCAAATTCTTTTTTAAAGTTCTGCCAGGCTTCGGTCCGAGAGACAAAATCAACCTTTTCTACCCCGGTAATCTTGGCTAATTTAAGCTGAATTGCCCCAGCCTGCTCCAGGGACAAATCATCGTCAACATAGGCGGCAATATCCATTTTTGACGAGACATTGCCGATCACATTACCAAGGTTTAAGATCATCAACATAAACATCCCAAAGATAACCAGCGAAACAGTAATCGTGCCGACAGCGACAAAACTCATCAATGCCCCGCGACGAAAAGAGCGCAAGGCCTCGATCAGGAAAAACTCCAGATTACTAAACATGATAGCTCCCCAGCTGTTGGTCGCGGACAATCTTGCCGTTTTCCAAAACAACTACGCGGCGCTTCATGTCATCAACAATGCTTTTGTTGTGAGTAGCCATAATAACTGTAGTGTTGCGTTTATTGATTTTATCAAGGAGCTGGATAATGTCCCAGGAGGTGGTCGGGTCAAGATTCCCGGTCGGCTCATCGGCAATTAAGATCGGCGGGTTATTGACAATCGCCCTGGCAATACAGGCTCGCTGTTTTTCGCCGCCAGAAAGCTGCTCGGGGAAAGCGGTAGCGCGGCGCAGCATCCCCACCAGCTCCAGCGCCTGCATCACCTTACGCCTTATAGTAGAACGCGGCGCCCCCATGACCCGCAGAGCAAAAGCCACATTTTCAAAAACCGTGCGTCTGGGGAGCAATTTGTAATCCTGAAAAATAACCCCGATATTGCGGCGCAGGTACGGTACCTGTTTAGACTCAAGATCAACCACATTGACCCGGTCAACAATGACCTTGCCTGCGTTGGGCTTCTCGGCCCGATAGACAAACTTTAAAAGGGTAGTTTTGCCGGCGCCGGATGGGCCAACCACAAAAACAAATTCTTCCTTACCAATATGAAGGTTAACATTAAAAAGAACCTCGGTCCCGTTAGGATAAGTTTTCGACACATTGGTAAACTCAATCATGGTGTGATTTTATCACCTAAGGTTTATTTTGTCGAATAAAGAGGAAACTTTTTACACAACTCCGTAACACTCTTTGCCACAACCCCTTTAACTGCCTCGTCTTCCGGGCTAGATAAAACCTGGCCGATTAAATCAGAAATCAGCTTCATCTCCCCTTCTTTCATCCCTCTGGTAGTTAAAGCCGGGGTCCCGATCCTGACCCCAGAAGTAACAAAAGGGCTCTCTGGATCAAAAGGAATCGTGTTTTTATTGACTGTTATGCCGACACTGTCTAAAACCTTTTCCGCTACTTTACCGGTAATCTTTTTAGGCTGAAGGTCAACCAGGACCAGATGATTATCAGTGCCGCCGGAGACCAAGCGAAAACCAGCCTTGAGCAATCCTTCGGCCAAGGCTTTGGCATTTTTTACGATTTGCTCCTGGTATTTTTTAAATTCCGGGGTCATCGCTTCTTTAAAACAGATCGCCTTACCGGCAATCACATGCTCAAGCGGACCACCTTGGTTCCCTGGAAACACTGCTTTATCAATATCCTTGGCATACTTGGCTTTACATAAGATCAAGCCGGAACGCGGACCGCGCAAAGTTTTATGGGTAGTAGAAGTAACAATTTCAGCCAGCGGCACCGGCGAGGGATGAAGACCTGCTGCCACTAAGCCAGCAATATGGGCAATATCAACCATCAGGAGCGCCCCGACAGAATCACAAACCTCACGAAATTTTACAAAATCTATAAAGCGCGGATATGCTGTGGCACCAGTAACAATTATTTTGGGTTTATTTTCTTTGGCTAATCTGGCCATCTCATCATAATCAATGGTCTCCCCTTCTTTTTTAACGCCGTAAGAGATAAAGTTAAAATATTTACCCGTGACATTAACCGGGCTACCGTGGGTTAAGTGCCCGCCGTGGGAAAGGTTGAGCCCCATAATCGTATCCCCTGGCATGCAAAATGCAAAATAGGCCTCAAAATTTGCTTGCGAGCCGGAGTGCGGTTGGACATTGGCATGCTCGGCCCCAAAAAGTTTCTTGGCTCGTTCAATAGCCAGGGTCTCAACCCGGTCAATCACATGACAGCCGCCGTAATATCTTTTACCCGGGTAGCCTTCGGCATATTTATTAGTTAAGACCGTACCGCAGGCTTCCATCACCGCTTGGGAGGTAAAATTCTCCGAAGCAATCATCTCTAAATTGTTCTGCTGCCTAGCGAGCTCGCTATCGATAATTTCCGCAACTTCCGGATCTGATTTTCTAACGTGGTCTATATTTGGATGCATGGTTAATATTATAGAACAATTCGTGATATAATTCACCCTATCATGCACCATGAACATGAACATATCTCGTGGAAAGTAGTTTATGTTGCAACCACCTTTTCCTTATTAGTCTTAGCCCTGGCCTATTACCTTATCTCCCCAAAATCAGACGAATATTTTACCGAGGAAAAAATTGATAAGCTGGCAGAATTCAGTGAAACAAAAGTCTCCGGCAGGAAAAACGGCCAAAAAATCTGGGAACTTTATGCGGCTGCGGGCTGGACCACAGTTGACCAAAAGGTCACCTTTCTTAAGGATGTGAAAGATGGAGAAATCCTGCTGAACAACTCATTGGCAGTCAAAGAGCTGGCCTGCCCGCTGGCTAAAGCCTACCAGGGTTCTGATATGGTTGAAGCTTTTGGCTATCCAGACGATAAGCACGAAGGGACCAGCCAATTGACAGCCTTAATAAACTTGGGAACACTTTCTGATCCTAAGCAGCCGGCAAAAACCGAGTGGACCAAGATGATTGCCGATTATCTTAAACATGAACCGGATAGAAAACTGACCGAGGTAAAAGAGAACATTACCTTAACAAAAAAAGGGCTGGATATTTTTGCCCAGCGGATGATGGTCTATCATGAAAATAAGTTGGCTGTTATCGAGGGTGACGTACGGTTAACCCGCTCAAACGGCACATTAACCGCTGACAAACTTAATTATTATAGTGAAAACGAAAAACTTGAGGCTCAAAATAAAGTTGCTGTAACAATCACAAAAAACAAGAAAAATACAAAGTTAAAATGCGACCAAGCGATCTTTTTTAGCGATATAGCCAAACCGATGGAGCTAAAAGGAAATGTTGAGGTGAGGCAAGGGAAAAAAGCGGCTGTGGCCGAACGCGGGACTTATCGTGAGACAGAGGAAGAGCTCATCTTAAGCGGAAAAACCAGGGCAATCTTTGAAAAGGCGGCAGATATTATTGGCGAAGACTCGGCTACCAAACTTAAAAACGAAGAAGGCAAAAAACTACTGCAGGAAAAAACCACTTTAACTTGCGATGAATTAGTTATTTCAACTAAAAACGGCAATGCCACAGCCCGCGGCAGGGTTGATGTGACCCAGAAAAAGAACGAGGCTAAATCAGATTTGGCTGCTTACGAAGAAAACAAGGACTTGCTTACTTTGACCGGCAATGTTTTGCTAAAAAAGCAGGATATCTGGGTGAGTGCCAGGGAAGTTTTAGTTTCAATTAAAGACGAGACCTTTACCGCAGTTGGTTCTGTCGAAGCAGAGTTTAAGCTCTAAAATATCAACTTTGACCGTCTCATCGCGATACTCTGCAAAATCCCCAGCGCGATCATATTCATCAATAATGAGGAACCACCGAAACTGACAAAGGGGAGTGGCATCCCAACTACAGGGAGCAAGCCTACCGTCATTCCAATATTTGCCACCACATGGAAACAGGTCATCGTCGCAATGCCGCTGGCTAACAGCGAGCCAAAAATATCAGGGCAGTCTTTAGCAATCACCATCGCCCGCCAGACAAACAAGGCAAACATCCCTAAAACAGCAATCGCCCCGAGCAAGCCAAACTCCTCACCAATGGCAGAGAAGATAAAATCAGAGTGCTGCTCTGGGATAAACTGGAGCTGGGTTTGCGAGCCATGCAAAAAACCCTTACCAAAGAAGCCGCCGCTCCCAATGGCAATTTTTGACTGCAAACTATGGTACCCTGCCCCATACGGGTCTGCCGCCGGATTTAAAAAGGTCATGATCCTGGATTTTTGGTAGGCCTTAAGCATCCCCCAAATAAAAGGGACAGCAATCCCAACCGCAATATTGGTTCCAAGCACTAAAACCCAATCCCAGAAACCAGCATTACTTAAAAACAAAGCCAGGGCAACCAGTAATAAATAAATTATCCAGATAAAAAAGAACGGCCGAAAAATAATCGACAAGAATGGGGTGGTTAAAATCACCAGCAGCCGATTAGAAGCTCCGGAAACCAATAGGATCCCCAATAAAATTACAATATAAACCAGGGCGGTACCCAAATCCGGCTGTTTAAAAATTAAAAGAAAGGGGATCCCCACCATAGCCAAAAGCTCCAAGATATCCTTAAACTTCTCCAGCTTTTTCCTGGTTGAGAAAAAAACCGCCAAACAAATAATAATAAAGATTTTAGAAATCTCCGACGGTTGAAAAGAAAATGGGCCAAGCTGGAGCCAGCGCTGGGCGCCAAGCGAGCTTGAACCTAAAAATAAAATGAATAAAAGCAGGACGGTCATTAAAGCATACAAATAAGGAGCAGCTTTTTTTAAATGCTTGTAATCAACATAGAGGAAAATTAACAGCCCTACTCCGCCAACCAAAAGTGAGATCAGCTGGCGTTTAACAAAAAAGAAGGGGTCGCCCCCAAACTTTGTCTGCAGGGCAAAAGTAGAGCTAAAGATCGCCAAGAGGCCTAAGACAATTAAAACAGCCGCACTAATCCATAAAGCCAGATCCGAAACCTTGAGCATGCGAAAGTTAATCATGCGGCTAGTTCAATGGCGCCAAGCATGGCTCGAGCCTTGTTCATAGTCTCTTTATACTCTTCAGCCGGGTCAGAATCTGCCACAATCCCTGCCCCAACCTGAACATAAGCCTTATTCCCCTTAAAAACAATAGTGCGGATAGTAATGCAGGTATCCATCTCCCCGGAAAAGCCAAAATAACCGATTGCTCCGGCATAAGGACCACGTTTTCTGTTCTCCAGCTCATCAATAATTTCCATAGCCCGGACTTTCGGCGCACCGGTCACAGTCCCGGCAGGAAAAGTCGCTTTTAAAAGGTCGATCGCATCATACTCTCTCTTAAGTTTGCCAGTCACATTGCTGACAAGATGCATGACGTGGGAATAGCGCTCAATGGTCATTTGCTCGGTAACCAGGACCGAACCATATTCACAGACTCGGCCCAGGTCATTTCTTCCCAAATCAACCAGCATCACATGCTCGGCCACCTCTTTTTTGGAAGCCAGGAGCTCTTTTTCCATGGCCAAGTCTTCGGCCTCATCTTTCCCCCGTCTTCTGGTGCCGGCAATCGGCCGCACCGTGGCCTGGCCGTCCTCAAGGCGAACCATAACCTCGGGCGAGGTCCCGACAATTTTCAAATCACCCAGCTTTAAATAGTACATATACGGCGACGGGTTAACCTGACGCAGAATCCGGTAAACGTCAAAGGGATCAGCCTTAACACTTGTCTCAAACCTTTGGGATGGGACAAACTGGATGACGTCGCCGGCCTTGATGTATTCTTTTCCCTTGGCCACCAAGGTTTCAAATTGGTCTTGAGTAAAGTTTGACTTAAATTTAACTTCTCCTCTTTTGTCTTTAAGCGGGTCAAGTTTTTTTACTTCTTTCAGTTTTGCTTCTAATTGGTCAATCTTACTTAATGCGCTTTCGTAAGAATTTGAATTGGCAATAATCAATAATTTTCCGCGAACATGGTCAAAGGCCAGCAAGGTTTCGGCCAGCAAGAAGATCATCGGCGGGACTTTAAGCTCATCTGGATTGTTGTCGGGAATATCTTCAACCTCGCGA
>Ga0210019_1001385_pt1 | contig 26228 bp, 38 predicted proteins | sample CryGeyCG2114_020_2_FD_183969 | JGI IMG/M metagenome (GOLD analysis project Ga0210019, IMG submission 183969) | Groundwater microbial communities from aquifer - Crystal Geyser CG11_big_fil_rev_8/21/14_0.20 (SPAdes) (version 2) | ecosystem: Environmental > Aquatic > Deep subsurface > Groundwater ...
CGCCCCGCCTGAGTTTTTGTCTAATCCCGCGCTTTACATTTTCCGACAAATTGTCGGAATAATATTTAGATTGGCCAAAGGCGACTTGAAGCATAAACAAACCTTGCGGAGTTGGCTCAAACCAAAAAGTGGGGAAGCGCAAAGAAACAATCTTGCCGATGTCTATGCTGTAAATTATTTGTCCACCGTCAACGCTGTTTCTTGCCAGTCTGTCGGGGTGCCACGCAATTAAGCCAATTGGTTCTTTACTCTCGTGAACCTTGCTCATCATTTGATTGAAAATTTCTCGGCCCGGTTTCTTTGCGCTTTTACTTTCAATAAATGTTTCGGCAATTTCTATGTTTTCTCGTTTGGCAAATTCCGCCAACTCCGCGAGCTGGGCTTCAATGCTCATTATTTGTCGTTCTTCATCTTCCGTTGATTTGCGAGCGTAGAAAAAAAATTTTGTTTTCATAATGTTTGCTCCGTTAAGTTAATAATAGTCGCCTTTGGCCATTGCGCCTATGGCGCAAAAGCGCGGGATTAAAAACTTGCTTTGTGTTCCGCCTCTGGCGGAATGGAAAAAATTGGAAATAAACTTTGTTTATTGCGTGCTTCGCATGCCGAACCGCCGTTTGCTTTCCCGAAAGGCTGAATTTGAATTTGTCCGACCTTACGATTTAATTCCGAAATATTTGCCCGCCCGAGCGTTCAGTTTCTGCCGCGCGAAGTGCGGCAATCAGGCGGAGTTCCGTTCAAAATAGGTTCGAGCTTCGTTCAGTAATTGCGACCAAACATGTTACTATTATCCCTATGGCAAATGTAATTTTAGTAGATGAAAAAGATACCCCAATTGGCGCGCGTGAAAAGTTAGAAGCTCATAAAAAGAAACTTTTACACCGTGCCTTTTCCGTTTTTATTTTTAACGACAAGAATGAGCTTTTATTGCAAAGGCGTGCGATTTCAAAATATCACTCTGGTGGACTTTGGACAAATACTGTGTGTAGTCATCCTGCACCTGGTGAAGACACAATTTCTGCCGCTCATCGTAGATTAGTTGAGGAAATGGGTTTTGATACAGAAGTTAAAGAAATATTCACTTTTTCATATAAACACGAATTTGATAATGGAATTACGGAAAATGAATTTGATCACGTAATTGTTGGAAGGTACAATAATGATCCAATTTCCAATCCTGAAGAAGTAGAAGAATGGAAATGGGCGACAAAAGAAGAAGTAACTTCAGATATAAAAGAAAATCCTGACAAATATACTTATTGGTTTAAAATAGCGTTTCCTAAGGTTGCTTTATGAAATTCACTTTAATTAACGGAACTAATCGTTTAGATAATAGGTCAATTGAGATTACGAAAGCTGCTGCAGAAATTGTTAAAGATTTTGGACATGATGGTAATATTGTAACTCTTGATAATTTTGATCAACTTTTTCGTGGTGATTATATTAATTTATCAAATGCAAGTGAAGTTCAAAAAATTGACTTAGAAAATATGGCCTGGGCCGATATTTTGATTTTTGTTGTTCCAACATATCATCATGGTATACCAAGCTCGCTTAAGAATTTTTTAGATATTATTAATGATGTTTCGGTTTTTGAAGGCAAAAAAGTTGGGTTTGTGTCTGTCAGTCATGGTGTTTATGGAATTATGCAAACAAAACAAATAATAAATGGAATATTTTCATACAATGGGAATAAATCTTATATATTGCCAAAAGATTGTATTGTTTCTCCTTACGAAATAGAAAAAGAAAAACTTGAAGAATACATTAAATACTGTATAGATTGGTAATGGATAAAATATTAAGTCATTTTAAGTCTTCGGATCCTTTGATTTTTGAAATTTTAAAAAATGTAAACCTTGATAATTGGATTGGTGGTGAAGTTCTGCCTGATAAATATTTTGTTGCTTTGTGTAGAGGGATTGTAGGGCAGCAGCTTTCGAAGAAAGCTGCTGCCGCAATATATAAAAAATTCCTAACTCTTTTTAATTCCAACAAATCAAATATTAATCCAGAAAATATACTCAAGTTTTCGGACCAAAGCCTTCGAGATGTCGGTTTATCATGGGCTAAAGTTTCATACATTAAAGACCTTGCGCAAAAAGTTCAAAATTGCGAAGTTTTCCTAAATGATTTACACAAATTAAGTGAAGAAGATGTTACAAAAGAACTCACACTAATAAAAGGTATTGGAACCTGGACTTCCGAAATGTTTCTTATGTTCACATTAAAACGGCCAAATATATTTTCATTCAAAGATTTAGGACTCAAAAATGGAATTGAAAAAGTATATGGAATAAAAAACCCAACAGCATCTCAAATTTCTGAAATAATTAAAAAATGGGAGCCATACAAAACATTTGGCTCAATTGCACTCTGGCAAAGTCTGGAAAAATAAACTAAAATAACTGAAATTTTGTATCCTGTCTTGAAATAAACGTGAATCCTCTTGGTATTACCGAAATACATGAGATAGATGATTCTCCGGTTCTTTTATTTAAGATAGAACTGGCCGAACATGGGTTTTGGGTAGTTAAATCTCAGGAGGAGGATTCTGGAGATTTTGTAGGTTCTGTCGGATTTAAAATTATAAATAACGGAGTGGTCGAAGTTGGTAATCCACCTCATGGTATGTCCGTTGAAGAGTTAAAGAGAGGAAAAGGGAATGCAGTTAGATTGATGCAACAGGCACTATCTGCTTCAAAAACTGTTTGGAATTGTGTTTTGAAAATGGATGGTCATCCCAATTGTATCGCTGGTATACAAGGAGATGGAATTGAAGAAAATTGCAGACATTTTTGGGTTGAACGTGTCGGTGTACCAGAAAAATATCTACACATTTATCTAGAGCCAATTTGTGATGACCCAAATTCAAGATTTGAATCTAAAAACAATTTAGATTCTCGAAACTTAATGTATCGAATTGATGGACGCATTTACGAAATGCTGTAATCTTTCTATATGTCTATTTATACTCAAGCTGGTGATAAGGGAATGACAGGTTTAGCGAATGGTCAAAGAGTTCAAAAGGATTCAAAGGTTATTGAATTTATTGGGCTTTTGGATGAGCTGAATTCTTATATTGGAATTTGTGTTAGTCATTTGTATGAGGCGGATTTTGATTTTTCTCAAGATATAGATGTTTTAGAAGAAATCCAAAAAGATTTATTTGTAGTAGGCGCAATTTGTGCGGGTGGAAAGTTAAAGTTTGATTCACTTAAAGAGGTAGAAAATATTGAAAAAACGATTGATGATTATGAAGGGTTAATTCCAAAGCTTTCCAATTTTATACTTCCTGGAGGTTGTCTTGCCGCCGCACATATTCACTACTCAAGAACTTTTTCTCGTAAAGTTGAAAGATATGCAGTTTCGTTAAAAAGTCCTTCTATCGAAACATTCTTGCCTTATTTAAACAGACTTTCTGATTTGCTATTTGTTATGGCGAGATATGTAAACCGCAAAGAAAAAATAAAAGAGTCGATTTGGAAGATATAAGGGTAGCCCTTCTTTTTTCGGGGCTACCCTTTTCGTGATATATTCCGTATATGTCATCCGATAACAGGCTTTTGCTTTTAGATACTTTTTATTTTTTGCACAGAAGTTTTCATGCTTATCCAAAGGATCTTGTCGCTTCAACTGGTGAACATACGAATATTGTTTTTGGATTTGCTTCCTCACTTTTAGATTCGATTTTGACATTGAACCCAACACATATCGCATGTGGATGGGAAAGCGAAGACCAGCCTTCTTTTAGAAAGGAGCTTTATCCGCTTTATCAGTTTGCACGTGTTTCGATGGAGCCAGAGGACGACCATATTTTCAAAGAACAGCTTCCTCTTGTGATAGAAGTAATTGAGGCTTTTAATATTCCACGTCTTACGCAAAACGGTTTTGAAGGTGATGATGTTTTAGGAACGGCTTCGGAAGTTGCTTCAAAAGATTTAGATGTTGTTATTTCTACAGCTGATCAAGATTTGTTGCAATTAATTAATGATAGAATTTTTGTGTACAGGCCCGCAAGGCCTCCATATATTAAAAGTGAGTTTTTTGATTTCGAGAAATTTAAAGAAAAATATACTTTTGAACCAAGGTTAATGATTGATTATAAGGCCTTGCGGGGTGATCCTAGCGATGGAATTCCAGGCGTTATGGGAATTGGCGATGTTATTGCAAAACAATTAATTGGACAGTTTGGGACACTCGAAAATATTTATGATCATCTTGATGATGTGAAATCAGCCTCGGTCAAGAAAAAATTAATTGATGATAAAGACGAAGCCTTTATGAGTAAGCAACTTGCGACTATAATTACAAATATTCCAATGGGATTTAATTTGAAGGATTGTTTGGTTCATGATTTTGATGTTCAAAAAGTTCAAAAGATTTTTGATAGACTTGGATTTAAGAGTTTAAATCGAAAGTTGGATATGCTTGAAAAGAGGGCTACCCTTTTACGACGAGGGCTACCCTTATTAATATGAAAATCGCTGTCATTCATGATTACCTTGATGTATACGGAGGAGCCGAGGTCTTGGCAAACGCTATTTTCGAAGTTTTTCCAGATGCAGATGTTTATACTGCTAAATATAATAAACAGCTTTTAAATTCTTTAGGAATTTTTAAAGGCGCGAAAATCTTTTTTCCAAATTGGGCGAAATATATTCCAAAAAAATTATTAGTTTTATTTTTGCCTTTTTATTTTGAAAATTTAGATTTATCAAAATATGATTTGGTGATTTCTTCAACTGCGCATTTTGCAAAAGGAGTAAAGACAAATAAAAATCAGCTTCATATAAGTTATATTCATACACCTCCAAGGTTTTTATATGGGTATGAAAGCTCTACAAAAAATCGGAATGCTTGGTATATGAAAATTTTATTGTGGCCAATTGATTTATATTTAAGGTACAAAGATCAGCAGTTTGCGAATCGACCTGATTATTTATTATGCAATTCAAAAGAAGTTCAAAATCGAATAAAAAGAATATATAAAAGGGATGCGACAGTGATTTACCCATTTGTCCAAATCGGGGTAGCCCCTGAAAAAAAAGGGCTACCCTTATTATTTAAGTATGACAATCCCCCGTATTTAATAGTTTCTCGATTGGAATCGTATAAAAATATTGATCTTACAATTAATGTTTGTGGTAAAAACAATATTCGTCTAAAAATTGCAGGTGATGGTTCTGAAATGGAGAACTTGAAAAAACTAGCTTCTAAATATAAAACTGTGAAAATGTTTGGTTTGGTTTCAGAAGAAATGAAATCCGCATTATATCAAACATGCAAAGCTGTAGTTTGTTCTGCAAAAAATGAAGATTTTGGAATATCAGCAATTGAGCCCATGGCATATGGAAAGCCAGTTGTTGCAGTAAATCGTGGAGGATATTTGGAGACTGTAATTGAAAATAAAACTGGCGTGTTTTTTGATGATCTTACAGAAGAATCTCTTTTAGAAGCAATTAAGAAAATTGACGCAATTAAATGGGATTCTGGTGAAATCAAAAAACATGCTTTATCATTTACGAAAGAAAAATTTCAAAGGAATATAAAAAATTTTGTAGAGGGAAAGTTAATTCCTTTTCATAACTCCTGATATATATTCTCTTTCATATACATCACCAAATGCCGGTGTGAATTCTATTTTGTGATCTAATCTGATAATTTTTAGCTGGGCAAAAGCCTTTGCCAGCTCTCCATCAGTAAATGCTTTTTCGGTCATTCCTGATTGTGGAATTATGTATGAATTTTTTTCTGGTCCAGGATTTGATTCAAATAAGGCTTTTGCCACCTTGCTTTCTGCTGCAATTGTATAAAAAACAAAAAATCCACTAGGTTTCAATAGCCTTTGAATTTCTGCGAAATAGTTTGCACGTTCTTCTGGATTTAAAAGGTGCATAACCATCATGTCTAGAATCAAATCAAAAGATTGATCTTGGAATGGTAATTTATTTCCAACAGATTGGTTAGTGAATGTAATTTTGTCTTGAAGCCCCAGTTTTTCTACTGACATTTGTGCACGTTTGATTGCGGAATCTACAATTTCAACTCCGCGAACACTTGAAGACCCATTTTGTGCCATGTAAATAGAATTTCTTCCAAGTCCAGATCCTATATCTAGTGCGCTTTCCATATTTAAACCTGCGATTTCAGTGCTTTCCCAAAACTCTTTTAATGCGCGTGAAGGAAACATTGTTCTACTTGAAGGGACATCTTTTCGTTCTTCATATTCTTTTTGCCAAAGCGCTTTTTGCATGTATTTTATTTATTTAAATTTGATTCCCAGTCTTTGATTATCTCAAGCATTTCATTTTCGAAATCGGGAATATAAACAAGTTCTATTTGTCTAAGGTTTTTTTGATTTATTTCTTCGACATTATTAAATCCCTCATAGTAGTTTTTCTTAACCATTTCATCTGTCTTTTTGCATCCGTAAACTATTTTTGAAATATTTGCCCAATTTGAAACACTGAAACACATTAAATAAGGTTGAAGGGAGGCGTATAAAGTCGCGCTAGTTAGATCTGTTGTTTCTAGGTTTTTGCAGGCATTACGTATGGATGATGTTTCAGAATGAGAAGTTGGATCGTGTAATTGATATCCAACTGAGATTCCCTCGGCGATAATTTTCCCGTCTTGAACCAAGATCGCGCCAGCAGGAAAGCCACCTGCTTTTACTGATTCCTTTGCTTTGATAACCGCTTTTTTTAGAAAATCTTTGTCTGTAGGTATTTTCTTCATGTTTTTATTATGGTGTTTATTTGGGTCGTTGTAAAGAATTTTATTTTATGAAAATCTATGTCGGAGTTTTCTCCCTTGCTCGTTTTTTTGTTCGCCCACTGAAGTCCCACTTCAGTGGGACTTCAGTGACCAGTGAGTGGGTGCCTAGTGTGCGATCGAAAAATTTGTGTGCCGAATTCCTTTGTCATAATATTCAGCGTGATTTTTAGATGTTACAATAATCATTGCATCGAAATGCTAATAATAACGCGGAGGGATGGCCGAGTGGTTTAAGGCGCACGCTTGGAAAGCGTGTGTGCGAAAGCACGCGCGGGTTCGAATCCCACTCCCTCCGCCAAGTTTTTGACAAGTTTAAACCCCGAGATACAATATAGTTAAAGAAGGTAATTTATTATGAACGGTTTTAAAATTAATATCGAAGAAGAAACGCTTAAGAATACAAACTTTAGAAAAGTCTTGTATACATCAAAGCACAGTCAATTAGTTTTGATGAGTTTGCGTCCGCACGAAGATATTGGTTACGAAATCCACGTCGACAACGACCAATTTTTTAGATTTGAAAAGGGTTTTGGAAAATGCATTATTGATGGAAATGAATATGAAGTTAAAGATGGTGTTGCGATAGTTATTCCAAAAGGTGCAAAGCACAATGTAATGAACACTTCAGATTCAGAAGATTTAAAAATGTATACGATTTATTCTCCGCCTCATCATAAAGATGGGATTGTAAGAGCCACAAAAGAAGAAGCTGAAAAAGATAGTCCAGAATTTGACGGAGCTACAACGGAGTAAACTTCATTGCCTCTTTAATATTCTGAATTGTTTTTTCGTAGATTTTCGATTTATCGGTAGTCGCATAGTCTTTTAGAAATTTTAAGGCTTTATCAATTTCTACAAATTTAAATTTTTCAATTCCGTATCCAAGTTTTATATTTTTTAAGACATCTTCTTTGTTTACCAAAATATAAATTGCGATATAGCTTTTGCCTTTTGGATTTTTAAAAAGTCTTACTCCGCCAAGATGGGTTTCTCTTAACCTACGTTTACTTATAATTTTTTTAGTTCCGATTATTTTTGTCCAAATTAATTTGTAATGATAACTATCAAGCCCGATATCTCTGTGAACAACATCTAGAATATCGGATCTTAAATCAGATCCGCTTATTCCACCTTGAACAAATCCCCAAAAACCATTTGGATTTACAAATAATATTTCCTTATTTTTTAAATCAATTGGAACAATAATTAGCTTTGGTAAATATCCAACAAATTCCCATCTTCGAATTGGATCGCGAAGAAAAATGTAAAAAGCAAAAGTTACCGTAGCTACGGAGATCACGACATCAAGATTATTCAAAAAAAGATCAATATTCATTTTTATGATAATATCATTTTGATATAATTAGTGCATATGTTAAAAGGATTTTTTGATTTTATACGAGAACAAGGTGTTGTTGGACTTGCTGTAGGTTTTATTTTGGGAGGAGCAATTTCAAAACTTGTAGCATCGCTTGTAAAAGATTTGATAAATCCTATCTTAGGAATTGTTCTTGGTGCTGCTGACGACCTAAGCACAATGTCACTGAAGGTAGGAGCAGTTGAAATTATGTTTGGTAGCTTTATATCTGCATTGATAGACTTTTTAGTAATCGCAATCATTGTATATTTTGGAGTAAAAGGTTTAGGTCTTGATAAATTGGATAAGAAAAAGTGAAACCTATTATCGCACTCGCTCCAATGGCAGGTATGACTGACTCTGCATTTTGCCAAATTGTGAAACAAGTTACAGGTAGAAAAGATTTTCCAATTGTTTTTCGTGAAATGGTTTCATCTGAAGCCGTTGTTCGTGGAAATGATAAAACAATGGGAATGACTGCGATTCATGAAGCAGAAAGGCCATTAATTCAGCAAATATTTGGATCAGATCCAGAAACAATGGCAAGGGCTTCAAAAATAATAGAAAAATCTGATAGGCCGGACGGCTTTGATATAAATATGAGGTGTCCTGTTTATAAAATAACTTCAAATTTTAATGGTTGTGCATTAATGAAAGATCCAAAAACAGCAATAGAAATAGTTCGTAAAATGGTTTCTGCTGTAAAAGTTCCAGTTTCTGTGAAGATAAGGCTTGGGTGGAGCGATCCATTAGAAGCTATAAAGTTCGCTCCACTGCTGGAGGAATCAGGGTCTACCCTTATTTCAGTTCACGGAAGAACAAAAGAGCAAGGATATTCAGGAAGTTCTGATTGGAAGCAAATTGCAGAAGTTAAAAAATCAGTTTCTATTCCAGTTTTGGCAAACGGCGATATTTTTACGTATGAAGATGCATTCCGCGCACTTGATGTTACAAAATGTGACGGAGTTTTGATTGCACGTGGAGCTTTGGGAAATCCATGGATATTCAGGCAAATTTTAGATGTTATTGATGGCAAAACTCCTTTGGTTCCAAGTATCGAAGAAAGAAACAATGTTGTTGTCCACCATTTTGCCTTGCATATGAATCAGTACGGAGAGCGTGGAGTTTTCACATTTAGAAAACATTTAACTTGGTATTTTAAAGGAATCATTGGAATAAAAGAATATAAACAAAAGCTCCACACAATAAATTCGAAAGAAGATTTAATAGCAGTCCTTGATGAGATCAAAACATCCCTTATAATTTAGCTACTATGGATCCAATTACTTACGACGATTTTCAAAAATTAGATATAAAGGTTGGAACAATTCTTTCAGTTGAAAATGTAGAAGGCTCCGTAAAACTATTAAAAATAATGATAGATTTTGGAAATGAAACAAGACAGATTATTTCTGGAATTGCAAAGTGGTACGTTGCTTCAAGTTTAGTCGGCAAGCAAGTTCCTGTATTAATAAATTTAGAACCAAGGAAATTTTTAGGTCAAGAAAGCCAGGGAATGATATTAATGGCAGATAATGAAGATAATCCTGTACAACTCCATCCATCGCAAGTTGTCAATAATGGCACTACTGTGCGATAATTTAATATCGGATATTAAAATGAAAAAATATTACATTGAGACATTTGGATGCCAAGCAAACGTGAAAGATAGTCAGGCGATGTCTGGAACTTTGGACGCTATGGATTTTTCCCAAACAGATGATTATAAAGGGGCCGATGTAATAATTATTAACACCTGTTCTGTTAGGCAAAAATCAGAAGACAAAGTTTACGGTTGGGGAATGAAACTTGGAAATCCTATCGCACATGAAGTTCAAATGTATGAAAAAAAGGGACATCAAATTGTATTTGTGACAGGTTGTATGATCGGAAGTGCAAAGGGCGATAGAAAAAGATATGACATAAAAGTTATGAAGGATAAAATGCCTTGGGCAGATTATATGCTTGCTCCAGATGAAGAATATAAAATCCCGGAAATTTTGGTGAAAGAAGGATTGGTTAGTGAGTGGACTGGGGCAGCCCTTTTTCCTGATGTAGCTCCCGAAAAAAGGGCTGCCCCCATAGCCTATATTAATATCTCCACTGGATGCGATAATTTCTGCACTTTTTGCGTTGTTCCATATGCAAGAGGAAAAGAAGTCAGTCGAACCCAAGAAGAAATTTTGCATGAAATAAATCATTTAGTTTCTAGAGGATATAAAAGAGTTTTATTGATCGGTCAAAATGTGAATTCGTGGGGACTTGATACAAAAACTAAATTTAACTTACGTGCAGGATCAGAGCATAAAATTCCTTTTGCTAAGTTACTCCGCGAGGTTCATAAAATTGATGGAATTGAAAAAATAAGTTTCATTTCATCAAATCCATTTGATTTCACGCAAGACTTAATTGACACATTAAGCCTTCCAAAAATTGATAGATATTTGCACATGGCAGTTCAAAGTGGAAATAACGAAATTCTAAAAGCAATGAATCGAAGGCACACAATTGAAGAGTTCAAAGAACTTGTTACTAAAATTAAAAAAACAGTTCCCGATATTACATTTGGAACAGATATAATAGTCGGATTTCCTGGCGAAAACGAAGAACAATTTATGGATACAGTCGAACTTTTCAAATGGATGAAATTTAACGTTGCGTTTATATCAATATATTCGCCACGTATTGGAACAAACGCACAAAAAAACTTAAAAGATGACGTTCCTTTAAAAGAAAAAAAGAGAAGACACAAATACTTAATGGATGTGTGGAAGTCAACAATTTCTTAGTCGAGATTTACCATGCCAGAAGAACATGATGAAGATACGCTTATATTGCCTATTGGCTTTCCGTTCAGAAAAAGCGCAAATCTGTTGTGGTCACCTCTTAAATTCCAATGATGATCTCTGCAATTGTTTACTAAGTTTGGAGTTGTGAAATCTTTTGGTTCAGTTATATTCGTTCCATAATCTCCGAATTTCTCCACATACAAGTCTCCGCTTGGTATCGGAGCATAGCAGTCGTGGACTGTGCATTTGGCACTAACATTTGGGATGATTTCAGTTTTAATATCTGTTTCGGATAGATTAGTCTCCATTTGGCTATTAGTATACTATAATCATCTAATGATTTACATTCTAGGCCCAACTTCTTCTGGAAAGACTTCTTTAGCTTTAAAGGTGTGTAAGAAGTTTAATAAGGAAATTGTTTCTGCCGATTCAAGACAAATTTATAAGGATTTTGATGTTGGAACAGGAAAGTTGCCTTTGGCATCTGCTGGAGTCTTTGTTGAAAAAAACTCCGGCTATTGGGTTTTGGATGGAATTAAAATCCACATGTATGATGTTTGCGATGCAAATAATTTGTATACAGTTTCTGATTATTTAAATGATACGAAAAACTTAATTGGAGAAGATAAGATTATAGTCGGCGGCACCGGGCTTTATATTGATAATCTTTTGGGTTTAAAAAAACCTAGCCCGGTGCCGCCTAATATAAAGCTCCGTTTTGATTTGGAGAAAAAATCTCCCGTTGACCTCCGTCTTATGCTTCCAAAAGAGATTTTAGATTCCATGAATCAAAGTGATATAAATAATCCGCGAAGGTTGATACGAAAAATTGAAGTTTTAAAATATGAATCCGAAAACTCCTCAACCAATAAAAAGCGGGAGATTTTTGATAATCCTAAATCTTCAGAAATTCCATATGTAATTGTTTTAGATATTCCACGCGAAGAGTTATTTAATCGCATTGATTTGTGGGTTGATACCATTTGGAATCCACTTTTAGAAGAAGCAAAAAACCTTGTAAGTTTAGGATATGAAGATTCATTTTCAATGAATGGAATTATTTATAAAACTGTTTTAGGTTTTATTCGTCAAAAAATCTCCAAGCATGATGCAGTTCGAACAATTAAAAATGATTTGCATGCGTATATAAGAAGGCAGCAAACTTGGTTTAAAACTTATACTCAAGATTACGTGCACCGATTCGATAGCTCTGATAAGGCTTTTTCGTTTATTGAAAGCATCCTTGCAAATTGAATCAAATAGACTGTAGAATTACTTTTAATGGAAGATAAAAATTTAGTCATTTCGTTTAAAACCATTTTACTTTTTTTGCTAACAGTTTTTTTTATCTGGATCTTTTGGCTGATTCGTGATGTCCTTTTGTTTTTATTTGTTTCTCTAATTTTAGCTTTGGCTCTTGAGCCTTTTGTAAATTTTTTAGTCCGAAAAAAATTTCACAGAGGATTTTCTGTGGTGTTTGTAGTTTTAACAATGTTATTTATTGTCGTAGGACTCGCCAGCGTTTCTTTAGTTCCATTTATCCATCAAACACAAATTCTTATCGCAAATTTCCCGAATTACATGAGATATCTTTCCGAAATCCCTGGAGCAGGTGAATACGTTAGTAAGTTTAATGATGGAATTTTTTCTCAACTTAATCAAAGCGGTGGAAGCGTAATTAATTTCACATTGGGAGCATTTTCCGGAGTTTTATCTTTGGTATTAATCTTTGTTTTTACGATTTATATGTTGATTGATTCTAAGAATTTAAGATTAATGTTTGTCGATTTTTTTGAGGATGGCAGAAGAGACGAAATTCAAAGATTGGTCACTAAAATTGAAACCCGTTTAGGAAGTTGGTTGCGTGGTCAGATTTTTTTGATGTTTATTATTGGCCTTTTGATATATATTGGTCTTTTGATTATCGGAATGGATTATGCATTAGCTTTAGCCGTTATTGCGGGACTTTTAGAAATCGTGCCGATTATTGGTCCGATTATTTCCGTTGTCCCTGCTGCTCTTATAGCGTTTTTTATATCTCCGGTTCTTGGTGTTGGCGTTATCGTTTTGTATATTGTTATTCAACAACTTGAGAATAATTTAATTGTTCCAAAGGTTATGCAACGGGCTATAGGTTTTAATCCTTTAATTACAATTGTTGCTTTAATGGTTGGCGGACAGTTGCTCGGAATTGTTGGCGCTATTCTTGCAATTCCAATTCTTATTACTGTTTATGAAGTTTTTAAATACGTTATAAAAGATAAGACTTAGTTAGTAACAAAATCTCCTCTGGTGGCTGGGTAGTATATTACAATATCTCCTTTTTCTGCTTGGCCCGTAGTTTCATTTGTGTATGTATATATTCCATCAAATACATAGATTGGTTGCATGTATGCTGGTAATTCTTGCCCTTCATAGTATGCTAGTGACACTTCTCTAATTTCGATTGTATTGGCCGTAATAAAGTTTGGAAGTTCAAAATAATTGTCATTTGTCCCTTTTGCATAAGAAACGACCCCCTTTCCTTGTTTGACAGCTTCCCATACGGTTGATACCGAAGAAAGATAGTAATCAGATTTATTAGTGTAATTGGTGTCCCAGTATGTGAAGTTGATTTTTGGAAATTTAAAAATACCTGCTTGGTTTGTTACATAAAAACTGATTTTAGAATCTTTCGGATTTGGCCCATATACAATGTAATTTACAGGCTTTGCATCGATTACTTTTGAAATGGTTCTATGTACGTTTACTTTTATTAGTTTTGTAGTTGGATTTAATTCGTTTGTTTCTTTTATAGTTCCAAGTGATATTTGTGCACTTACAGCATCAAACTTTAAGTTGTTAATGTCTTCTGCGCTTACAAGCGATTTCGATCTTATAAATCCTGAAACCATGTTTATTGCATCTTCCTTAGTAATATTGGGGGATTGAAATATCACTGTACTTATTTTGCTTGTAGGTGTGTCAAGTGAAAATATTTTTCTGACTGCATGTCCCGTGAACGTTCTATTATTTATTCCATCAATCCATCTAAATTCTGATTTGGATAGTGGAATGTAGCTTCCTGTAAAATCAAGGTCTACTGCCAATTGTTTTATTTGCTGTTCAGATAAAAGATTTGTCGTTGGTTCTATAACTTGGTAGACGTCTTCTCTATCTGGAAAAACTGGAAGGTTCCCATTTATCGTGTCTAATATATATGTTGGAGTTCCATTTACTCTAACTTCTTTCATTTTTAGTTTAGGAAGAATTCCAAATGCATGTATTGGTTCTGGGCTTTTTGGTGGATTTAGTTTTCTATAAAAGTCGACGCTTTGAAAAAATAGGAATTTTGATGTGTAGTAAACGAAAGTTACAACAGCGACTATCACTAAAAACTTTCTAACTTTTTCTTGCGTTTCTGCTAGGTTCATACAACTTCAGTATATATGCGGACACATGTATAATCAATGCATGATAAGAACACGAAATGCACCTAGCCCAACAGGATATTTACATTTAGGAACAATTTATCAATCGTTATTTGATAAAGCATTTGCCTTAAAAAATAATGGGAAATTTATTTTGAGGATTGAGGATACCGATCAAAAAAGATATACACCTGGTGCAGTCGAAGCAATTTATAGTGGGCTCGATTGGGTAGGAGTCATTCCTGATGAAAGTCCTAAACACGGCGGGGATTATGGGCCGTATGTACAGTCGGAAAGATTGGATATTTATAAAAAGTATGCGCAGGAATTGGTTGCAAGCGGCAATGCTTATTATTGTTTTTGTCCGACTGAAAGGCTTTTGGAAGTTCGCAAAAAAGATCAGAAAGAGGGAAGGTCTCCAATGTATGATAAGCATTGCCGCAACTTTCCAATTGATGAATCAAAAAAGCGTGTTGAAAATGGCGAGGCTCACGTTATCAGAATGAAAATTCCTGAAAATGAAAAAATCGTTGTGAATGATTTAGTACGTGGTGACATTGAATTCGATCCTAGTGTAATTGATGATCAGGTAATTATGAAAAGCGATGGATATCCTACATATCATTTGGCAGTTGTTATTGATGACCATTTGATGGAAATTTCACATGTTTTACGTGGTCCAGAATGGTTGACTTCTTTTCCTAAACACAAAATATTGTATGACTATTTTAAGTGGAAAATGCCTATTTTTATACATACTCCATTAATTACTGATATGAAAGGAGCAAAACTCTCAAAGAGAAAAGGTCATGCAAGTGTCGACTGGTTTAGAAGAAAAGGGTTTTTGCCAGAGGCCGTTTTGAATTTTATTACACTTTTGGGTTGGAGTCATCCTGAAGGTAAGGAGATTTTTTCGTTTGATGAATTTGTAAAAGTTTTTGATTTTAAAGATTTGTCTGCGGTTAGTCCTAAATTTGATTTGGTGAAATTGGAATGGATGAATGGCCAATATTTACAAAAGTTATCAAACGTGGATTTCGTCAAAAAGTTGACGGAGTGGCTGAATTATTGCAGTACGACAAAATATCAAGGGGCTACTGAATATGAATCTAATTGGAGCATGGACGATTATAAGTTAATGCTTAATTTCCTAAATTCGCTGAACGATGAGAAAAGGTTGTTATTTGCTGAAATAAATAATCAGAGAATTAAGAAGTTCGAGGATTTGCTTCCATTAAATTCATTTTTCATCTCTGATTTTGTTTTAGATGAGAATTTATTAATTGAAAATAAATCAAAGGAAGAAATATCTGAACATTTGGATTGGGTTAAAGGCGAAATAGAAAAAATAGAAGATTGGGAATTACCAAACCTCAAAAAGCTTGAAGAGACTTTAGTAAAACGTGCAGGTGAGATGAATTGGAAAGTCGGAGAAGTTTTTCATCCAATAAGAGTTTCAATTGTTGGAAGTACGGTTTCTCCCCCTTTGTTTGAATCAATATATATATTAGGAAAAGAAAAAACTTTGAAATTTTTAAATCTCTAGAAATGTAAATCCATTTTTTCCATGTTTCTTGCTCGTGTACATATTTTCATCGACCATCTTTAATTGATTTTCTATGGAAATGTTTGAACCGCTTCTAACTTGTAAGATGCCAATCGAAACTCCGAGGTTAAAATTTTTATTAAATTCGGCTTCTTTTAATTCTTTTATTATTTTTGTGGCTATTTTTTCAAGAGTTTCTCTTTTGGTGTGTTTTACGATTGTTAAAAATTCATCACCTCCAATTCTATAGACTTTTCCTTTATGGTTTATGTTTTGCCTAAATATTTTAGAAGATTTGGTTAATGCTAGATCTCCTGAAACATGTCCGAATTTGTCATTTATTGATTTAAAATTATCAAGGTCAAAAAACATCAAGACATATCCACTAGTTTCTTTGTTTATTGTCTGTTTTATATCGTCTTCAAATGCAGATCTACTGTATACACCAGTTAATTTGTCTTTTTTTGTTTCTTTTATTATGTCCTTTATAGCTTTTATCTCATTAGTTATGTTTGTGGTTGAAATAACAACTTTTTCGATTGAGTCGTCTTTTTCAACTAATGGAGAATATTTCACTCGGTACCACATTTTATCTTTATTAAATGTGAATTTTCCTCTGAAGACAACTTCATTTCCGGATAATGCTTGATTTATATTGTCTACAATTTGATTTTGAACTACGACATCTTTCCAGATATCAGAGATTTTCTTACCTATAATGTCTACGGGTTTTAATTCCATGGCTTCGAGATAGGATTTACTCACCAATAGGTATTGATAGTTTTTGTTAGCAATTGTTACGTATTCTTTCTGTTTTAAATTCAAAGCATCAATCATCAGATATATTTATAACTTACTACATTTTGTGGCGACATTCTACACTACATATGATTTAATGTAAGCACAGGTTTGGGAAGGATTTATACTTAAACTAGTAATAACTCCCGCAAATTAGTAAAATAAGCGTAGCTTGTAAAATATACGAGACAAAATAAAACTGCCAAAACAATGCCCGGTCATCTAATGGTAGGATTTGCGACTCTGAATCGCAATATCTTGGTTCGAATCCAAGCTGGGCAGCCAATTAATTCCCTCGTTATATCAGCATCTTTTTACACCATTAATCAAGGTTCTAACCGCGGTATAATTCCAGTATGAAGAGTAATAAAATCATCAAACAAAATAGTTTTACAGAATTTTTACTTTATACTACGTCAAACGGCAAGGTGAAAGTAGAAATCTTTTTGCGAGATGAAAATATTTGGCTTTCGCAAGCAAAAATAGCCGACCTTTTTGGAGTTGATAGAAGTGTTGTAACCAAACACTTACAAAACATTTATACCGATGGAGAGCTTGATAAAAAAGCAACTAGTGCAAAAATTGCACAAGTTCAAAATGAGGGAAATAGGCAGGTTTCGTGAGAAGTCGAGTTTTACAATCTTGATGCAATTATTTCAGTCGGATATCGAGTTAATTCTACTCAAGCAACGCAATTCCGTATTTGGGCAACAGAGCGACTGAAAGAATACATCATCAAGGGTTTTACTATGGATGATGAACGGCTGAAAACTCCAAATTATTCATTTGGTCAAGATTACTTTGAAGAACAATTGGCTCGTATCGCTGACATTCGTAGTAGCGAACGTAGGTTTTATCAAAAAATCACTGATATCTACGCACAGTGCAGTGTGGACTATGATAAAAACAGTGTTGAAGCTTAAAATTTTTTCGCGACTGTCCAAAACAAACTTCACTTTGCAATTACTGGAAAAACTGCTGCTGAGATAGTTTCGGATCGGGTGGATAGTGCAAAGCCTAATATTGGACTTACTAATTGGAAAAACGGTCCAACATGGTGTGATACGCAAAATCGATGTGGTGGTAGCAAAGAATTATTTAGATGCAAAAAAACTTAAAAAACAATTCATCAAATAAGATCCTATCCAAATTCCAACTGCCTAGCCTTGAAAGACTAGGCGTGTGATTGTGGATTTATGCTCTCATTAGTAATCTACCTATTACGATTACAAGTAATGATCCAGAAACTGCGACTATAAAAGACATAACGTTAAAGCCTGTTACGCCTACACTAAAAAATCTCTCTCCAATATATCCGCCTACAACTGCTCCAATAATTCCAAGAATTATTGATCCTACAATACCGCCTTGCGTACTTGGTGTAAGAAAATTCGCTATGCTTCCAGCTATTAATCCAAATATGATCCAATATAATATTGTCATTTTTGTATCCTTTCTTATATTAATTAACTTCTTGTCTTTCTCCCGATAAAATGTGAATCAGTTTAACAATTCCATAAGCAACTAATGCATAGATAACTAGTGCTACTATGGTTGCTGGTTCTAGAATTGAAGAAGCTTCTAATCCTTCAGAGACGCCTCTTCTAAATATTCCTTCAAAAGGCAGTATAAATAATCCAGTGATTCCATATATGAATCCTACAAATGCACTTGAAAGGCTTGCTCCTGCTAATTTAAAGAGTAATCTTAGAGCTAACATTGATTCAAGAAATCCGAATACAAAGTAAATTAAATATTCGGTTGTTTGAGAACTAGTAGCTGCAGTTTTAACTTGAGTTGCCATAAGTGGTTTGTGTTGATTCCCTGTTGGGTTATTTAACACGGTTTCTGTGTCACCATTTTCTATTGTCATTTTTAACACCTTCTTTCGATTCGAAAATAAACTGAACTTTGACATGTCTAGAACTTCTAAAAATAGCGGGTTACAGGTTTTTAATGTCGACCTTTTTAATTATTGTTTCTGTTGGTAAGTAGCTTAAGAGTGCTTTTTCTATTAGCACTGTTAGTGTTGTTTTTCCTATTATGGCTTGGGCACGAGCTTGTAACACAATTGATGGATTCATAAAAAGTGTGACTCTTTGTTTATTTGTGTATCTAACAGTAGTAGTTGTCATGCTCCAAATATTACGCTTACTTCAAGTGCTTGTATATAGACAGATATCGATGCGTGTTGTTTTTTTATTTTGGTACAATTGATTTATGAGTAAAGATGTTGCTTTGACAAAAGAAGATCTTATTAAATTATCCGAAGAGTATACAAATAACGGTAACTCCGTTGATGTAGTTAAGCTTGCAAATAATCTTGGAATAAAAGTTTTTGAGTATCCTTTTGGTGAAGGGGTTAGTGGTGCTGTTCAAAAAAATGAAAATGGAGAAATAAGTATTTATATTAGCGATCAAGATTCTATTGAAAGACAAAGGTTTTCCATTGCTCACGAATTAGCACATGCGGTGTTTCACAAAGATCTTGTCGAAACTAAAAAAATTATTAATAGAAGCAAAAACGACTCTAGTAATGTTGAGATTGAAGCAAATAAGCTAGCCGAAGAAATTCTTATGCCAGAAAAATCTTTAAATCGATTTATTAAAGAAGAAGGTTTAAACAAAAATGCTGAAATAAGTAGTCTTATAATTCAAAAAATTGCTGATGCCTTTAAAGTTTCTAAAATGGTTGCAATAATAAGGTTGCGTAATTTAAATTATAACGTGCCGTATATTTCATATGCCTGAAATACAAGAAGTTAGGCCACCACTGCTTTCTGATATAAATCCGAATACACTTGGCGAAGAAGTTACACTCGATAAGCAACTAGAAGATAATCAAAAAAAAGATAATTATCAAAATAGAAAAAGGATCTCAGGCGCAATAACTTGGCTTGTTGTAACGGTAATATATGGTATTCCGATTATTGCAATAATAATTGGATTAGGACTTGTATGGCTAGGTCAAATAGATACAGTGTTAGAAGGATTTAAATACATTGCGGCATTTTTAATTGGAAGCATAATAAGCCCACATCTAAAAAACCTGATGAGTATAAACTGGACAAAAGAGGTGTAGTTTTTTTGACAAGACCTCTTTTAAATGTTAAAGTTTGCTCACTAAATCCCCCTGTGAGAGCGAAAGCTGTTTGCAGGGGTTTTTTAATTTTATTTTGATATAATTCCACTTAATGAAAGGAAAATGTATTATTCTGATCGATGGAAGTAATTTTTACTTCAAGCTAAAAGATTTGAAGTTGCATGATTTATTGAATTTTAATTTTAGCAAGTTCGCAAATTTTCTTGCAAGATCAAGTGAGCTTAAAAGTACTAGTTATTATGTCGGTGGAGTTAAGCAAGATGGATCTAAGCACGCAGATAAACTTCTTTCTAACCAGCAAAAACTTCTTGTAACATTAAAAAGCCATAAAATTAAATATACTTTAGGTTATCTCATGAAATCAGGTGGTAAATATCATGAAAAAGGTGTTGACGTCCAAATTGCGGTTGATATGTTAGTAGCCACATACGAGAATCTGTGTGACAGAATTATACTTGTATCTTCTGATACTGATTTATCTCCGGCAATTAAAAAAGCTCAACAGAAGGGTAAAATTATTGAATACATTGGGTTTTCACATAAACCAAGTGTTGCTATGGTTAGGTTTTGTAATGAGTCGAGGATTTTGAGCAAAGAAGACATTCAGCCATTTTGTAGTAAAGCTACTAAGTAGGCAGGTAGAGAGGAATTCTCAATCGGATTTTAAAAAGGCAATTCCTATGACTCCGATGAATGCCAGAAGTATACCTATATATTTTCTTGGAATTATTTTTTCTTTTAATAAAATTCTTGATAGTAAAACAGTCAGTGCTCCATTACTAGCTGTAATCGGTGATGCTATCGAAGCTTGTGTGTAACGAAAAGCTTAGCCATAAAAATCCTGTTCCGATTATGTTAAAAAGTCTCCCAATTAATGCGTATTTGTAGTCATTGAATTTTTTGATCACACCAGACATTGATCTCGAGATTGATTGTTTTTCTATTCGTAAATAAGCTATAGCGACGGGAACCTGAACAATCCCTAGTGATAGCAGAAAGCTAAAATCGTTTGATCTATTTATATATCCTTTAGAAATTGTATCTGAAAGTCCAATACAAATGGCGGCTACAAAGGGCCAAATAGTTGAAGCGCTATATTCTCCCTCTGCTTTTATTTTTGCTTCTAGCATAGTAACCTTGCTATTGTCCAAAAGTATTGAATAGTTTGATATTTCCAAAATCTGTATTAAAAGTATTTGCCAATCTTCCATATTGGTTACAATTCCTCTTTGTGCTCTATTTTCCGCAAGATCTAAATAAGCTGATACAAGTCTTTCTAGTTCTTGGAGATGTTGAATTTCAAGATAATTTTTAGCAATAATTACATCGCTTTTAGGTTATAAAAAGTAGTTTTATAGTTTTTTCCATCAGAAGCAGTTGTCAAGAATTCCTTTACAACTGAATCTTGAATGAGTTCACCTTCTTTGAATATGTTATTAAGATGTAAGCTAATATTTTGTTTTGTGTTATCAGATAGCTTCGCCATAAGCTTTTGGTTTAGCCATAAAGTATCATTGTAGAAATAAACATCTATATTTACCAATCCATCTTCGGTTTTGTATATAACAAAATTATTGAATTTTTCCAATTTATTCTTGGACATAAGCGCATTATAACGTATGTGGTTGGAGATAAATTCTAGCTAGAATAACTGTCTGCGGCCAAAATTAACACTTATGATTAATGGATATAAGTAAATCATTTCCCTCTCTTTTTTGAATCTATGTAAAAGTTGATTTGGTTTATTGTGTCCATTATTAATTTGTTTTTTACAAAATCTCTTTGTGATTCATTGTCTACTAATTCTCCCAAACCGAAATGTATTGTTTCTTTATTAAAATTATTTTCAATGTATTTTGGTAGGTCTTTCATATAGTCGAGTAATCTTAAACCTGTAACTGTTTCAACAATTTTCTCTGATATATCCCAGTTTTGTTTAAAAAAATAATTAATATCGTACAAGTCTCTTGGCGATGCGGAGTGCCTATTTTTTAATGCAATTAGCTTATTTGCGAATATATCCTCTTTTTTCATTACAAACATCGAAGTCCCATAAAATTCTATAAGCTCATATTTATTAACCTTTTCAATTTCTCTAGTTGAGATTTCGATTTTTATGCCTGATTTACCTTTTGTATGAACTAGAAAAAATAACATGCTGTTCCACCTTTAAAACCCAAAAGCGGAGATAAATCTTTGTGAGAATAAATTTCGTTAAGTATATTTCTCATGGTATTTTCGTGTTTAGTACGATCCAACATGTTTTTCTAGTTTCTCAACTATATTACTAAGACTTTTTCGATTGTATATACCAAGTAAACTATGAACTTTGTCAAAATCAATTCCTCTTAAATTATCAAATTGGAATTTTGGATTTATATATAACATATCAAGAAACGCTCTTTCTTTTGTTGCAATATAATAATTGTCTACATTTTCAACACTGTTTTTATTAAGGAGTATTGGATCTTTTAATTGTCTAAAAATTATAACGTATTTGCTCAATGCTAACTGAATTGATTTGTTACTTGCTAAGGTTATTCTTTTATTCCACTGAAAAATTATTCCATCTTTATGTAAAACGGTTTCAAATGATATGTAAGATGGTGATCTTAACTTATTCGCAAGTTCAAATTCGTCAATATCTCTACCTACTATTGCGTACATGCCTTTTTGGATTTTTTGAAGTTTTTTTGTCTTTGTGAAATATTCTATTCTTTCTATTAAAGAGTCATAGTTATTGTATCCCCATATATTACTTAAATCCCTGGTTGTAAAAACTGTTTTAGATGAAAACGTGAGTAATTGATGTAATTTACCTGTTTGGTCAGTCATAACTGTATAGTATTGTACGGTTAAGGCTGACATTGTCGGGAATATAAAACCAGAAGTTTTAAATAATTCATCTAACTCGATATAGCTTCCCAGGTCAGTTTTACTGTTTTTTGACCAATAGACCAAATTCATTCCAAGTCCTTTTGCTTTTTCTGATATTGCTTTGCCGATAATTCCAGCTGTCTTATTTTTTAATTCAACTCCACAGTATTTTGCATAATCTAATTCAAAATTATTCTGCATTAGAAGTGGAATTTTTCTTGCAAGATTTTGCACCATTGTAATTGTATATTCTGCAACTGCTTGCGTACACCAATCTTTTCCTCATTATTTTAAAGTTCAGAAACATTGGCGAACTTAGAAGGTGTTGTAATGTAAACAATATTGTTAGATATTATAGCCTACTTTTCTTTGAGTGAATTATCAACTAAGGTTGTAAGAAAATATAAATTCATAGGAAATATTCTAGACTATATCTGCCCAATATCAATTCTGTGTATACTTTTTTCATGAATAAACTATCTTCTGATGAGAAACGGGTAATTATAGATAAGGCAACAGAGAAACCTTTTACTGGTGAGTATTTAAATAATAAGGCGCATGGTGTTTATGTTTGCAGGCAATGCAATGTGCCACTTTATAATTCAAAAGATAAGTTTGAATCTTATTGTGGCTGGCTAAGTTTTGATGATGAAATAAAAGGCACTGTAAAAAGAACACTTGATCAGGACGGCATTCGTACAGAAATAACATGTGCGAAATGTGGCGGGCACTTAGGCCATTTATTTACAGGTGAAGGATTTACGTCAAAAAATACTAGGCATTGTGTGAATTCAATTTCGATGAAGTTTGTTTCAAAGGACAAAACCTAATGATCAAATCACTAGTTTTAGGTGGAGGATGCTTTTGGGGAATGCAGGAACTTTTTTGTTCACAAATTGGAGTTGTAAAAACAACCGCTGGATATTCTGGCGGAGAAGTTTTAAATCCAACTTATAAAAACCACAAAGGCCACGCTGAGGTAATTAAAATTGATTATGATACACAAAAAACTTCCTTTGTTAATTTGTTGGATTTCTTTTTTAGAATTCACAACCCAACAACACTAAATAGGCAAGGCAACGACATTGGTGATTCATATCGATCTGTTATTTTTTATAATGATGAAAGTGAAAAATTGGAGGCTCTAAAATTTATAGACATCGTAAATAAATCTGGCAGATGGGAAAGCCTTGTTGTCACAAAACTTGAAAAATTCACTTCTTTTACAAAGGCCGAAGACTACCATCAAGATTACTTGCAAAAAAATCCACAAGGCTACACGTGCCATTTTGTGAGAGGGGGAGGGTATTTGGTTTGACGTTCCTTCAACCCTTTTTTTGCCCCGCTACTGCGTGAGCGATTTCTTGACCTGATCTGTCGCCGTATGGATATACGATAATTGTTGATCCTTGCTCTTTGCTTATTTCACTTAAAACCTGAAGCTCGCGAAGTCTCATCCCTCCATTTGCCGTTTCTAATATTTCGGCAGCTTCTTTTGTTTTATTTGCAACTGAAACTTCTGCATTTGCTTGAATCATTTTTGCTTCTGCGGTTCTTCTTGCTCTTGCAATAACAGCAAGTTCTTCAACCAAAGATTGAGGTGTATCAATATCTGTAATTCGAACAGCCTTAACATCAATTCCATAAATTGCTGCATTTTCATCAATCTGAATTTTTAAAGATTCTGAAATCTGATCTCTTTCACTCAAAAGCTCTTTTAAATCCAAACTTCCAATTGTGTTTTTTAAAGCTTCTGTTGAAAGCCATGTAACTGAATTCCTATAATTTTGAACATCAATAACAGCTTTTTTTGGGTCTTCCACGCGAAACTCAATAGCTGCTGTAACCTTTGTTGGAACATTATCCTTTGTTAAAGTTGCAGTCGCTTCAACTTGATTCGTTTCAAGTCTAGTATCAACAATAGATGCAACCGAATAAATAAAAGGAGGAATAATAAAAAAACCTGCGCCACGAATTCCATCAAACTTTCCGAGTCTTAAAATAACCATCTTTTCCCATTCTGGCAAAATATAAAACATTTTTGAAATAATTCCTGAAATCCAAACAGATAATAAAAGTGTTGGAAGTCCAAGTATTGCTCCAGTTTCAAACAAATTTGTTGAAACCGATACAAGAGGCAAAACAAAGATCAAACCTAAAAAGAGGATTGAGACTACCCAAGCAATCGTCCTAATAAAACTTTGTACAGAATTGGTATTGTTTGTATCTATATTTAACATGACATAATTATTGCACACTAAAAGAAATTCTCCATGTTAGAATTCGGTTTAATAATAATGTCCTACTTTGTATACATACTTGAATGCTCTGATGGAACTTTTTATACTGGATATACGACTGATTTAAAGCGTAGGCTTGGAGAACATAATTCTTCAGATTTAGGTGCAAAGTATACAAGAGGAAGGCGTCCTGTTATTTTGAAGTATTCTAAGGATTTTGAAACTCTTTCGGAGACTTTAAAGTATGAAAATTATTTGAAGACCTTGAGTAGGGAAGAGAAGAAAACTTTAGTTTACAAAAGTTAAAGCGATTCCTTTTTTATTTCCCCTGCCTGTTCTTCCAATTCTATGGATGTAATCATCATATGTTGCTGGTCTATCAAAGTTAATAACGTGAGAAACGTTGTCGATATCAAGACCTCTTGCTGCGACATCAGTTGCTAAAAGAATCTTTGTCCTATTTTCTCTAAAATGAGCTAAAGACTTTTGTCTTGCGACTTGTGTTTTATTTCCATGAATTGAAGTAACCAAAAATCCTCGATCTTTTAATTCTTTTTCGATTTCATTTAAGCTCCACTTTGTTTTAATGAAAATAAGGACTTTTGAAAACTCCGGCTTAATTAGCATGTCGTGCAAAACGGTCATCTTTTCGCTTGGGGAGCTAGTTCGAATGATATCTTGCATGATATGCGTGGCGCTTTTTTTCTCGTTGATCGATATCTTAATTGGGCTAACAAGATATTTATTGATCAAGATTTCTATATCGTTTGAAACAGTCGCCGAGAAAAAAAGCGCCTGTCTAGTTTTTGGCAAAAGTCCGAGTATAAGGCTAATGTCCTTTTGAAAACCCATATCAAACATTCGATCAACTTCGTCAATAACTATATTGTTATATAAGGATAAATTGACCCAGCCTCTTTGTGCTAAATCTTTAACTCTTCCAGGTGTACAAATTAAGAAGTTATGAACTCTATTTAAATCTTTTCTTTGTGAAAACATGCTTGTTCCACCTATACATAAGGTTGAAAATAAATTCATTCCAGATGCAAAGCTCCTAAATTCTGTGTTTATTTGTTGAGCTAATTCTCTTGTTGGAGCAATTATTAAAACTTTTTGATTTATATCAGAGTACGTTTTATTAATCATTGGGATTAAAAAGGCTCCAGTTTTTCCTGTTCCTGTATTGGCAATTCCTATAATATCTTTTCCATCTATAATAAGCGGAATTGTTTTATCTTGAATTGGCGTTAGATCTTTATATCCTTTTTGTAGGATATTATTTTTTAATCGTTCGTTAATATTTAATTCAGTAATCTTTGTTTGTGGAGTAT
>Ga0210019_1001387_pt1 | contig 26224 bp, 26 predicted proteins | sample CryGeyCG2114_020_2_FD_183969 | JGI IMG/M metagenome (GOLD analysis project Ga0210019, IMG submission 183969) | Groundwater microbial communities from aquifer - Crystal Geyser CG11_big_fil_rev_8/21/14_0.20 (SPAdes) (version 2) | ecosystem: Environmental > Aquatic > Deep subsurface > Groundwater ...
TCTCTCTTCTAAAAGGAGCTTAGCTCCTTCTAGATCAAACTGGTAAATTTTTAATGGCGGGTTAAATCCATAGATCTCGGGCAAAATAGGGGAGTCAACCACTTTTCCTCGTCCCAGCAACACCTGCCTTAACAATTCTTCCTTATCGGTTCCGTAATTTAAGGCCAGTCGAACTTCTTTCTCAGCGAAAATTTTAGATTTACCAGTTGGCGGATTTTGATTAAAAAAGACGCTAAAATATCTGGGAAGCGAGAGAAGATAGAGGTTAGCCGAATTGAGCAGATTGGGAAAGTTACCCGAAAAACCTTTAATCTCTTGATTTTTAAAGGCCGAAATTAACTCTTCTTCTTTTTCAAAAAAACGAAAGGAAATCAGAGAAAGATAGGGCTCTTTTCCAAAATAATCAGGATTTCTACCCAAGGTTAAAGAAATTATTTTTCCTTCTTGGTTTTGAAACAAGCTTTTTAATTTATAAGGGCCAGAACCGACCGGTTTTAAATTATAGAAACTTAAGGGAAAATTTTGAGGTAAAACATTTTCCCAAATGTGTTTTGGGATTATTTTCAGGGTTGTGTTTTCCAGGAAGGGAAGGGAGGGATTTTTTAAACTGAAACGCACTCGAAAATCAGAAATTTTCTCAACCTCCACCCCCAACCAGCTAGCCCTGAGCGGGCTTTTAATATCGGGATTTTGAATAGTTTTTATGGTAAAAATTACATCTTCAGCGGTGAGGGGCTGGGAGTCGTGCCATAAAACATTTTCTTTTAAATAAAATTCGTAAATCTTTCCTTCATCTAAAATCTCATATTTTGAAGATATGTCCGGTAAAAGCTTACCATTTTCGTCATATTTCATTAAACCAGAAAAGATTAACTCAGTTAAATCTTGGTCAGCCTCATTTGAAGGAGCAAAGATTGGATTAATCCATCTCGGAAAGCCAATAACTCCTTCAATATATTCACCACCTTGGGCAGCTTGGGGCTTGGTGTTTTTAAAATAAAAATTAACCGAAAGAAAAGAAAAACTAACAACAAATAAAAACAAAAAAACCGAAAAAATAATTTTTTCTTTTCGGGTAAGGATTTTAGAAAACTGCCCCCACTGCGATTTGGATGGCCATTTCATTTTAGTAAATGAGATTTAAGATTGCCAAAATTAGGAAAGCTGCTCCCAAAAAGCAAGTTAGCCAAAAAATTTTTTGCTGGACACCTCTACGGGTAGCATAAAATCCTCCTTCGCCTCCGAAAGCCGACCCCAGGGCCTGACCTCGCTGTTGTAAAAGAATAAAAACCACCAAAAGAACAGAAACAACAATTTGAGCTAGGGGGAGAAATTTTTCCATAAATTTTTACTCTCTAAAAAACATTTTTCTTCCGGTAGTAGATAACCCGAGAAGAAAACTTAAAATCCAAACGATAAAGGTTAGCCAAAAGAGAGGGATGAGGCCGGCAATAATCAATTCCGGGAAAAAGATGTCAACAAGCCAAATCATTAACATATTGATGATTAAACCAAAAAGACCAAAGGTTAAAATCCGAAGAGGCAAAGTGATAATTTTCAAAATCGGCTTAATAAAGGAATTAACCAAGCCCAACACTATACCAATCAACACCAGAACCTGCCATTGGGCAGTCAATTTTATTCCTAAAAAAATAATTCCTTCTGGCGGAATTTCTAAACTAACTCCGGGAACAAAATGAGTTCCCAAATAAATTCCTAAAATTCCAACCACAATTTGCCAAAATAGGCGTTCCATAGGTGTTTTTTAATAATACCAGAAACTCAATCTCCAAGCAAGACCTTTTTTCTCAGTTTATGATGATAGGATTGAGCGAATCGATGAGCTTCATCACGAAGCTGTAAAATTAAATTAAAAATTTCCCTCGGTAGACTCTTTAACAAAATCGATTTTTTCTGTCCCTCGATAAATAATTCGTTTTTTTGTTTAGCGATTGCTATAATTTTTATATTTTTGGATTTTGTATTTTGGAATTTGGATTTTACCGCAACATTCAGTTGCGGTTTGCCGCCATCAATTAGCATTAAATCAGGATAAGGCCATTCGGGATGCTTTAATCTTCGAGACAAGACTTCTTTTAGCATCGCCACATCATCCGGTTTTCCAGCGATGTTAATCTTAAATTTTCGGTAAAAATTTTTATCGGGATGACCATTAATAAAAGTGACCATTGCCCCGGTTGCGACCTCGCCTTGGATATTAGAAATATCATAGGCCTCAATTCTTGTGATTCCCTTTTTGGTCTTTAATATCTTTTTTAATTCTTTTTGGATTGGCGACCAATTTTCAATAGGGGAAATCTGGAAAGGCTCAAAAATTCTGGCATGAGACATCACTTTTTCTAAAGCCGAAATTTGATCCCTGATTTTTGCCGCCAATTCAAAATTTTGGTTTTTCGCTGCAATTTTCATTTCCTTTTTTAAATCTCCCAAAGTTTTTGTTTTCCCCCTTTTAAAAATCTTCATTATATTTTTGGCATTTCTCTGGCAATCCTTTTTCAGTCTCGTTAGGGGGATTTCTAAAGAAATCTTTGACTTAGTCAAGCAAGGAGCTGGACATCTCCCCAAATGATACCAAAGACAGGGTCTTTTTGGTAAAACTCGGCAGGACCTGTAAGGAAAAACCTTTCTTAAAATTTTTAAAGTTTGTTTTAAGGCTCCGCCGTCCACAAAAGGCCCCACGAATTTAGTATTTAGTATTTTGTATTTAGTATTTAGGGATTTGATTTGATGAGTAATGAAAACTTGAGGATAATCTTCTTTTGTAATTCCTACATAAAAGTAATTTTTATCATCCCGCCAAACCACATTATATTTTGGCTGGTATTTTTTTATTAAATTGGCTTCTAAAATTAGGGCCTCAATTTCCGAATCGGTTTTTAAATAGCCGAGTTGCAAAGCTTTGCTTAGTAACTCTTTGTGTTGCCTGACCCTTTCTCTAATATTTGCTGCCTTGCCAATATACAAAATCTCCCTTCCTTTTTTAAAAGCGTAAACTCCTGCGGTTTTGGGAAGCTTATCTATTGCTTCTTTTTTGAGATATTTAAACCCCACTATTACATTTTAAGGCAGAAGTAGGGGTCTTGGCAATCTATTCCCCCAATCTCTCCATCCAAATCAGCCTCCAAATAATCGCTTTCAGGATTTTCTAAGGAAGTTTTCAAAATATAATTTTCTCCGCCATTGAAATATTGATATTCGTATTTTTCTGGGGTAGTAGGTGAAGAGCCCAAATAATTTCCATTAATAAGTTCAGAAATTAAACCATCAAAATCAGCCCGAGGATAATTTTCATGGTCAGAATAATATATTTCAAGAGCAGTGACAATCTGTCTTAAATTAGCCACTCTTTGGGTGTCATTAGCTTCATTTAAGATATCGGAAACATTCAGGGTTATGCCGCCAATGACAACGGTGGCAGTAGTCATTACCAATAACAACTCGGCGATAGAAGTCGCTCCCTTTTCTAGATTTAATTGTCTTAAAAATTTTAGCATACCTAAAATTATACACCATAAACTACAATTTGTCAAGGATAAATGGGTTAGTCGATGAAGTTTGCCTCCTTCGGAGTTTGCCTTCATCTTCAGTCTTCATTAACATTCGACTATATAAAGCAGATGCTTTTCATCTTAGTTCTTTTTCTATTACTTCAATAAATCTTAATGGGTCAATGTTTAAACCATTAATTTTTACGGAGAAATGTAAATGAGGGGTTATGGCATAGCCAGTATTTCCCGAAAGGCCGATGACATCTCCACCTTTAACCTTCATTCCATTTAATACTTTAAACTCCTTTAAATGTAAATAAAGCGAAAAGATTCCCAGCCCATGGTCAATCATTAGGGTTTTGCCATAGGTAGGTAATTCTTGGGAAAAACGGACAAAGCCATCCCCGATTGCATAAACCTCCTTTCCAATATCTGCTGCCAAATCTACTCCCAAATGCTGAATAGTCACGTTCTCACTTTTTCTGATATTTCCGAAGGCTCCCTCTACCTTCATCTCTTTCAAAGGATTTATAAAAACTTCGCTAAAATAGGCTTTTGGAGTATAAATACTAAAAATTTCAGCTATCATTGGATTCTCCTTACTGATTAGGTCTTCGACAATTTTTGAAGGGGTAAAGCCCTTTTCTTCAAGTTCTTTAGTAACCAAAAGTTCGGTAATTGGAAATTTCCTTTCAATAACCTCTATATCCTTTTTAAAAATAGGGGCCCCGCCTTCGGTATTAATAACCAAATTATATTTCCCTGGCTTTTTTTTGACATCAATTCCTAAAATTGCTATCCAGTTATCTTTAGTTTCCGGTTTAAAGAAATCTATTTTCATTGAATCAAGCTCCCCAACAATTTTATTTTTAGAGCCATTGGGGATCTTAATTAAAAGGGTATCTCCCTGTTCTAGTTTATCAGAAGAGAGATAAACTTTAGCTAGTGGTAATTCATTAGTTTTTTCATAAATCTCGGGCTGAAAAGAATTATTGATTTTAATATTTATTGGAATAATCTCTTTTATTTTTTTATTTTCAATTAAAACTTTTAATATTTGACCTTCTGTTGTTTCTTCTGAAAAGCTTTGGTCAAAAACAAAATTTCCTAAGCTGTAAAAAATATAGCCTGCCTGGTATTTTTCATTTTTTTGAACGATGTGGGGATGATGGCCAAATACCAAATCGGCGCCGGCATCAATCGCCATTTTAGAAAATTCAGTTTGAAATTGAGCAGGCGTTTTTTGATATTCTTTGCCAGAATGGAGAGAAACAATTAAAATATCAGATTTTAATTTAGCATTTTCAATATCTTTTTTAATTTCTTCAAGATTATTCCAATCAGCCCAGGCAATACCCGAAGAAATCTCGGTGGCTGCCCAATAAGGCGAACCCAAGTTAGTAAAAGCCAAAAAAGCAATTTTCACGCCATTGACTTCCTTAATAATTGGGAAATAGGCCTCGTCTTTGTTAAATCCGGCACCAACATAACTAATTCCGGAGTTGCTTAACCTGGTTAAGCAATCTTCCAGAGCTTCTCTTCCATAATCAAAAGCATGATTATTGGCTAGAGACATGACGTCAAAACCGGCATAACTTAATCCTTCAATTACTTTCGGGTCATTTTGAAAAGAATAAATACTGCCGACTTTAGTTCCTTTATCTGAAATCGGTCCTTCCAAATTTCCAAATACAATGTCAGAGTTTTTAAGATAATCAGCAATTTTCAGAAATGGAAATTTAAAATCGCCGTCCCCCTGTTTCTCAACCATATATTCTACTCCTCGGTCGAGCATAATATCTCCAACCAAAACTAAAGTGATTGTTTTCTTTTCGATTGATTCGGTTCGCTTAGGTAAAGCAAACTGAGAAGGATAACTGATTGATTTCGTAAATCGATCAATTTCGATTAAGAGAAATGCGCCGATACTGGTAGCGACAATAATTAAAATTAACCAAAATAAAATCCTCTTCATTACCCTTATTTTACCCCCTTATTGAAACTTTCTGAAATTTGGAGTATAATATGAAACTACCATGGCAGAAAATTTCATCAAAATTCGAGGGGCTCGTGTCCATAATCTTAAGAATATCGATGTTGATATTCCCAAAAATAAACTGGTGGTGATTACTGGAATTTCGGGTTCGGGTAAAAGTTCCCTGGCTTTTGATACTTTATATGCTGAAGGTCAGAGGAGATATGTCGAGTCATTATCAGCTTATGCCAGACAATTTTTGGGAGTGATGGATAAGCCAGATGCAGATTCAATTGAGGGAATATCTCCGGCAATTTCCATTGATCAAAGAAAAGCAGCTCATAATCCCAGGTCAACAGTTGGCACCATCACGGAGATCTACGATTATCTCCGTCTTTTATTTGCCAGAGTTGGAAAGCCCCACTGCCCAAAATGTAAAAAAGTAGTTTCCCGGCAAACCATTGATCAAATAACTGAGCAGATTTTGAAATTACCTAAAAAAACTGAAATTACAATTCTGGGACCAGTCATTAGAGGCAAAAAAGGTGAGCATCACGGAATTTTAGAAGAGATTCAGAGAGCCGGATTTGTCAGGGTGAGAATTGATGGAATTATTTATCGGGTCGATGAGGCATTGGAAAAAAGTTTGGCCAGGTATAAAAAACACAACATCGAAGTAGTGGTTGATAGATTGATTTTGGACAAAGAATTAGACAAATCGAGATTGGTTGATTCATTAGAAACAGCTTTAAAATTAGGCAAAGGCATAGTAATAATAAGTCATAAGTCAAAACACGAAGTCTTTTCAGAGCATTTTGCCTGTGAGGAGTGTGGGATTTCTCTGCCTGAATTAGAACCTCGGCTTTTCTCCTTTAATTCTCCTTACGGAGCTTGTCCTTCTTGTCAGGGTTTAGGAGAAAAATTAGAAGTTGACCCAAAATTAGTTATTCCCAATCCCAATTTATCAATAGCTGAAGGAGCGATTTTCCCCTGGGCTCATGCTTCTCATAAAATAGGCAGACAGGGATTTTTTTGGTATCAGCTGGAGGAACTTTCAGAAAGAGAAAACATTGATTTATATGCGCCAGTTAAAAATTTACCGAAAGCGAAAATTAATTTAATTTTATACGGCTTAGCTTCATTTAAGGGAGTAATTCCTTCTTTAGAGAGAAGATATCATGAAACCGATTCAGAATATACCAGGCAAGAGATTGAACAATATATGATTGAAAAGAGATGCGAGGAGTGCCAAGGAAAAAGATTAAAACCCGAAGTATTGGCAGTAAAGGTTGCTGGAGAATCAATTGATGAAATTGTTGAGATGCAAATCGATAAAGTCAAAGAATTTTTTGAAGAAATCGCCAAACAGACGCGAAACAGAACGCGAAACCGACGCGGAACTTTAACTGATAATGAGTTAAAAATTGCTAGTTCAATAATAAAGGAAATTATTAATCGTTTACAATTTTTAATTGATGTCGGGCTTGATTATTTAACCTTAGATAGGAAAGCAGCGACTTTGGCTGGCGGAGAAGAACAGAGAATAAGATTGGCTACTCAAATTGGTTCGAAATTAACCGGAGTTTTGTATATTTTAGATGAGCCGTCGGTTGGTCTTCATCCTAGGGACCAGGGAAGATTAATTGAGACCTTAAAAAAATTAAGAGATTTGGGTAATACTGTGGTTTTGTGTGAACATGACAGCCAAACCATTAGAAATGCCGATTGGATAATCGACATTGGACCAGGAGCCGGAAAACATGGTGGGAAAATTGTCTTTCAGGGGACTCCAAAAGAATTACTGAAAGCTAAAACTCTAACTGGAGATTATCTAGCCGGAAGAAAAAAAGTTGAAATCAAAAACTCCAAATCACAAATTCCAAATTACAAACAAATTCCAAATCCCAAATCCCAAATTTCAAACTACTTGATAATAAAGGGCGCAGCGGAACACAATCTTAAAAATATCGATGTCAAGATTCCTTTGGGGAAGTTTGTTTGTATTACTGGAGTCTCGGGTTCTGGGAAGAGTTCTTTGATGAATGATATTTTAGCCAGGGCTTTAATGAGAAAATTTTATAAATCAAAAGAAGAACCAGGAAAACATCAGGAAATTTTGGGTTGCGAACATTTGAACAAAGTAGCTCTAGTTGATCAATCGCCAATCGGAAGAACTCCCAGAAGCAATCCTGTTACTTATACTGGGGCTTTTACCTATATTAGAGATCTTTTTTCAAAAACAAAAGAAGCCAGAATTCGAGGTTATTTACCTGGCCGTTTTTCTTTCAATGTCAGAGGGGGAAGATGCGAGGCTTGTGAAGGTCAAGGGGTAAAAAAAATAGAAATGTACTTTTTACCCGATGTTTATGTCCAATGCTCAGAATGTAAAGGCAAAAGATTTAACCAAGAAACCTTGGCTGTTGAATATAAAGGGAAAAATATTGCCGAGGTTTTAGAAATGACAGTAGAAGAAGCTCTGGAATTTTTCAAAAATATTCCCGGTCTTTATCAAAAATTAAAAACCTTAAATGATGTTGGTTTGGGTTACATTGAGCTTGGCCAACCAGCTCCCTCCCTTTCTGGTGGCGAAGCCCAAAGGGTGAAATTAGCCACCGAGCTTTCTAAAAAAGCCACCGGAAAAAGTTTATACATTTTAGATGAGCCAACCACTGGCTTGCACCCCCACGATATTAAAAAATTAATTTGGGTTTTGCAGAGTTTAGTAGAAAAAGGAAATACAGTGGTCTCGACTGAACACAATTTGGACGTCATGAAGAACACAGATTTTGTAATAGATTTAGGACCCGAAGGAGGGGATGAGGGAGGATATATAGTTGGCGAGGGAACGCCATTTGAAATTTCAAAAAATAAAAAGAGTTACACTGGACAATATTTAAAGCAGGTCTTGACATAATTTCTGTTTTGATTAATATTAAAAGATAGAAATTAGCACTCAACCCATTCGATTGCTACTCAGGGTTGATCCTGAGCGAAGTCGAAGGATCAAAGGTCTTGTTTGATAAAAGTCAATGAAGCTAAAGCTTCATTTCCATCTTCGTTTTAATTTAATAAATTAAAACTCGATATATGAAGATAAAACCCTTATCAGATCACATTCTCATAGAACCAATTAAAGAGGAAGAAAAAACTAAAACCGGGATTTTGCTGCCGGAGACAGCAGAAAAAGAAAGGCCTGAAGAAGGCCGGGTTATTGCCGTTGGTCCCGGTAAAAAAGACAAAACTGGTAAATATGTTCCTCTTGACATTAAACCAGGCCAAAAAGTTTTGTTTACAAAATATGGTCCAAACGAAATCAAGGTCGATGACAAAGAATATTTAATTGCCAAAGAAGAAGACATACTAGCCATTTTGGAATAGCCAAAATGGCAAATTCCAAATTACAAAATACAAATTCCAAAAACTATGCCTAAACAAATTCTCTTTAATGAAGCAGCCAGAAAAAAATTAAAGGCTGGCGTCGATAAACTGGTCGATGCCCTCAAGGTTACATTAGGTCCTAAAGGCCGGTACGTTGTTTTAGATAAGGGTTTTGGAGCGCCGGAAATTTGTGATGATGGTGTGACCATTGCCAAAGAGATTGAATTAAAAGACAAAATTGAAAATTTGGGAGCGGAAATTATGAAAGAGGTGGCAGAGAAAACCAATGATGTGGCTGGAGACGGTACCACCACTGCCGTTGTTCTATCTCAGGCAATGATTGCCGAAGGTTTAAAAAACGTGGCAGCTGGAGCTGACCCCCTGGCTTTAAGAAAAGGAATTGAAAAAGGGGTAAAAGAAGTCATTGAGACTTTAAGAAAAATGGCAAAACCCATTTCCAAAAAAGAAGAAATTAGCCAGGTGGCTACCATTGCTGCCCAAGACCCAGAAATTGGCAATCTCATTGCCGATGTGGTTTCCGAAGTCGGCAAAGAAGGAGTCATTACGGTTGAAGAATCAAAAAAATTTGGCTTAGAAAAAGAGATTGTTAAAGGTCTTCAGTTTGATCGGGGCTACATTTCTCCTTATATGATTACTGATGTTGAGAGAATGGAAGGGACCCTGGAAGAACCTTATATTTTGGTTACTGATAAAAAAATTTCCGCTCTAACTGAAATTTTGCCAGCCATGGAAAAAGTGGCTCAAACCGGCAAAAAAGATTTAGTCATTATTGCTGAAGAAGTGGAAGGAGACGCTTTAGCAACTTTAGTGGTTAATAAACTTCGAGGTATTTTTAATACCTTGGCCGTTAAAGCTCCGGGATTTGGAGATAGAAGAAAAGAAATGTTGCAAGATATTGCTACGGTCACCGGAGCCACTTTAATTTCTGAAGAATTAGGCCTAAAATTAGAAAGTATTGAATTAAAGCAATTAGGCAGAGCCAGAAAAGTAGTGGCGGAAAAAGAAAAGACAACCATTATTGAAGGAAGAGGGGAGAAAGAAGATATTGATGCCAGAATTCGCCAGATTAAAAATGAGTTAAAAACTACTGAGTCGGAATTTGACAAAGAAAAACTCCAGGAAAGGTTGGCAAAATTAGCCGGTGGCGTAGCGGTGGTTAAGGTTGGGGCTGCCACCGAAGTTGAGCAAAAGGCAAAACAAAGAAAAACTGAAGATGCCTTATCGGCTACTCGAGCAGCTATTGAAGAAGGGGTATTACCAGGTGGGGGGGTGGCTCTTTTGAGATGCATTCCAAATTTGGAGGCACTGAACTTGGAAGGAGATGAGAAGACTGGCTTGAAAATATTAAAAGAGGCCTTAGAGAAACCAATTAAACAAATCGCTGAAAATTCAGGCGTTGACGGCGTGATTGTGGCAGAAAAAGTCAAAGGAGGAGAAGCTGCTTTTGGTTTCAATGCCCAAACCATGGTCTATGAGGACTTGATTTCAGCTGGAATTGTTGACCCAACCAAAGTGGTCAGAGCGGCCTTGGAAAACGCTGCTTCAGCCGCCAGTATGTTCCTCATGACCGAGGCGGTAGTCGGTGAGGAATTAGAAGAAAAGAAAGAAAAAGGAATGCCTGCGATGGGAGAAGAATATTAATTTCTAATTTCTAAATTAACCGAGAACTCTTCTGGATTGAAACCGGGAGAGCTTTTGGTTATAATAAGGATAGGTCGAAATTATTACTAATTTTAATTACTTCAGTTATATGACTCTAACTCAAATAATTTTAATAGTAGTTGCGGTAATAGTTCTTTGGATTATTTTGACTTATAACCGTTTGATTACTCTAAGAAACCGGGCAAAAGAGGCCTGGTCAGACATCGATGTTCAGTTAAAAAGAAGATACGATTTAATCCCCAACTTAGTGGAAACAGTCAAAGGATATGCCGCTCACGAGAGAGGAGTTTTTGAAAAAGTAACAGAAGCCAGAACGCGGGCAATGGGAGCCAGGAGTATGAAAGAGAAGGGAGAAGCAGAAAATATGCTTTCTTCAACTTTAAAATCCCTTTTTGCTGTGGCTGAAAATTATCCTGATTTGAAAGCATCAACGAATTTCTTAGAGTTACAAAGAGAGCTTCGCGATACCGAAGACAAAATTCAGGCAGCCAGAAGATTTTACAATACCAATGTCCGAGACCTAAATATCAAAATTGAAAGCTTTCCGGCAAACACTGTGGCTAATATTTTCAGATTTGCCAAAATGGATTTCTTTGAGATTGAAGAAGCGGCTGCCAGAGAACCAGTAAAAGTAAAATTTTAAATGCCGACTTTATACTCTCAAGCTGAATCAAATAATAGGAAAACTTGGTTTTATTTGTTTTTCTTTTTGATTTTTATCATTGCTATTGGCTGGACTATTTCTTATTTTTTGGAAAGTCCGATAATTTTATATTTTGCCGTAATTTTAAGCATTGTTTTGAATTTTCTTGCCTATTGGCATTCTGATAAAATTGTTTTGGCGCTTAGCCGAGCTAAACCAATTGAAAAACAGGCTCATCCCGAATTATATCGGTTAGTTGAAAATCTCTGTATTACGGCCGGCCTGCCGCTTCCCAAAATTTATATTATTGATTCAGCCCAACCCAATGCTTTTGCCACGGGCAGAGACGCAAAACACGCGGTGGTGGCCGTGACCAGAGGACTTTTGGAAAAATTGGAAAGGGTGGAGTTAGAAGGCGTCCTTAGTCACGAGTTATCGCACATCGGGAACAAAGACATATTGTTACAGACAGTTGTTGTTGTTTTGGTTGGCATGGTTGTGATAATGACCGATTTTTTCTTTAGAATAGCTTTTTGGGGTAGAATGCGAGAGGGGAGCCGCGAGGGAGGACAGATAAGATTGATTATGATATTGGTAGCTTTGGCTTTGGCAATTTTGGCGCCAATTTTTGCCCAATTAATAAAGTTGGCAATTTCCAGAAAAAGAGAATATTTGGCTGATGCTTCAGGAGCTCTTCTAACCCGCTATCCCGAAGGGTTAGCCAGGGCTCTGGAAAAAATTTCCCAAGACCCGAATCCTTTACGGGGCGCGAGCGATGCTACTTCCCATTTATATATTGCCAGTCCTTTTCGGGGAAAAGAGCAAACTTCCTGGCTTCACAAATTATTTATGACCCATCCGCCAATTGAAGAGAGAGTTAGAGTATTAAGAGGAATGAGAATTTAAAACTTGGAGAGGTGCAAGAGTGGTTTAATTGGCAGTCCTGGAAAGACTGTGTACCTTTACGGGTACCGTGGGTTCGAATCCCACCCTCTCCGCCAAGGTCTTTTTAATCAATAATCAATAATTAATAATTAATAATAACTATGAAACTGACATTATCTATCTTGCCGGAAAAAATTGGTATTTGTCATTTTGCTAAAAATAGCCCCATTCCTGACTGGGCGCTAGAGAAAACAAATTTCACCTCAATAACCAGGACTCAGGATGAACTTTCCATAACTTTACCTCAAGAAAAAATTCCGGGCGGGGTAATGGTAGAAAGAGACTGGCGGGCTTTTAAACTCGAGGGCGATCTGGACCTAAGTTCAGTGGGTGTTATTGCTTCCCTGGCAAAACCCCTGGCTGAAGCTCAAATCAGCATTTTTAATGTCTCGACCTATGAAACCAATTACATTCTGGTTGAAGAAAAAAACCTTCGAAAAGCTAAAAAGATTTTAGCCAAGTTTTGCAATATTAAAAAATAATACCTCGGTTTTCACCTTAATGTTTTTTGATTACTTCAAAAAAGAAAGGATAAAGAGGAAAATTTTAGCCGAGATTAGGCAGCTAAAAGATAAAAAGGGATTCATCCAAGCCGGTTTACCAAGATTTGACCGGCTTTTTGGCCGAGATTCTTTAATTTCTGCCTGGCAATTATTGGATGAAAATCCAGGGATTTGTCAGGCAACTTTGGAAATTTTATCTCAGTATCAGGGAAAAGTATTTAATAACGAGAGGGAAGAAGAACCAGGGAAAATACTTCACGAAACTATTTTGGAAAAATCTCACCATTCAGAAAATTCTTACCCCCTTCCTTACTATGGTTCAATTGATTCAACTCCTTTATTTTTGATTCTATTTTCTTTTTATTACAAAAAAACAAAAAATCTCAAATTTTTAAATTCCCGTTGGGAAAATATTTTGAAAGCAGTAAATTGGATTGAAGAATGCGGAGACAAAGACAAAGATTTATTTTTAGAATATCAAAGAAAAAATGAAAAAGGTCTTTTTCATCAGGGCTGGAAAGATTCATTTGAAGATCGCTTGAAAATTGAGCCACCGGTAGCCATTGTCGAAGCTCAAGGATATCAATATTCGGCTCTAAGAGAAGTTGCTTACTTAGCCGAAATAAAAAAGGACTGGGATTTGGTTGATAAATTGGAAGACAGGGCCTGGGAATTAAAAAAGAAATTTGATAAAGATTTTTGGATAGCTGAGAAAAATTATTTTGCCTTAGCTTTAGATGGCAAAAAACAACAAAGAAATGCCATCACCTCAAATCCTGGCCATTTGCTTTTTACCGGAATTTTAAGAGAGGAAAAGATTAAATTGGTAGTCAAAAGACTTTTTGAAAAAGACCTCTGGACACCTTTTGGTATCAGAACCCACTCAACTTTAGAACCAGATTTCAATCCAAAAAGTTATCATTTGGGCTCTATTTGGCCTCACGACAATTGGATAATAGCCCAGGGATTGAAAAAATTAGGATACGAAAAAGAATACCAAAAAATAAAAAACGCCATTTTATTGGCTTTCGAGGAGTTGGGGTTTTTACCAGAATTTTACGGAATAGTCGATGGGAAAATTACTTTAGAGATGGAAGAAACACCTTGTTATCCTCAGGCTTGGGCATCGGGAGCTTTGTTAAATTTTTTAATTTCTGGATAAGATTTCATAAAATACTTTCTCATAATCTGAGACCATTCTTTCAATCGTAAATTTTTCTTCAACCCATTTTCTACAATCCTCTCTTTTTATTTTATTAATTTTTTTAATAGCTTTTATCATCTCCTCAATATTTTTTACCAAAAAGCCGGTTTTTCCATCCTTTATCACTTCTTTTGCCGAACCCCTATCAAAAGCAATAACCGGGGTACCAGCAGCCATTGATTCTGTCAGGGTTAAACCGAATGGTTCTTCCCATTGGAGGGGAAGGATATAAATTCTCGCTTTTTTTATAATTTCAAACATTTCCTTTTGAGGAAGAAACCCTTTATAGATAATTTGTTTATTATCAATTTGAGGTTGAATCTCTTTTTTCCAATAATCGTCATCACCGTGGCTGCCCATTAAAATAAGTTTTGAATTTATTTTTTTAGTTACCAATATTGCTTCTTTTATGCCTTTAGAAGGATGAATTCTTCCGGTAGCTACCAGATAATTTTCTGAACTTTTACTAAAAGGGATTTTCTTTAATTGAAGGCCGTGATAAATGGTAGCTGCATAATTAAGGTCAGGAAGTGGTTTTCTTTGAGTGTTGCTAATAGAAATATAATACTGAGTATTTTTAAAAAAACTTAAAATAAATTTTCTTGTGCCCAAAAGAGGACTATGGAGAGTGGAAATGGTTGGCGTTTTGACTAAAGGGGCAAAAAAAGCGCTGGGAAAGTCAAAATGACTGTGAATAATATCAAAATATCCTTTTTTTGCCATTTGGTAGCATTTTGAAATTAAAAGATACTCATAGGGGACATGAGGCTTGGAAGGAGTAAAACCGATATTTGGATCGGTGCCGGTTGCTCTTTTTGTTACACTTATTAACTTCCCTTTCGTTTTTGAATCCCCTGAGGCAAAAAGAGTGACATCGTGACCCCTTTTCGCCAAACCTTCAGTTATCAAAGAAATCATCATTTCAGGCGCTCCCGAGCATTGGGGAGGAATATCTTTTGGTCTTGGGGGAATGCGGATAAAATTTGAAGCTAAAACAGCAATGCGAAGTTTTTTCATACTTATTTCCCGAATCTTAAAATTTCATAATATATTTTTTCATAATCATCTACCATTCGTTGATAAGTAAAGTATTTTTCCACTCTTTGATGGCAGGCCATTCTATTTATTTTATCAATTTTTTTTATTGCTTTTATCATTTCATTAATATTTTCTACTACAAAACCAGTTTTCTCATCTTTAATTACTTCTCTTGCTGAACCTCGATTAAAGACAATGACCGGGGTGCCACAAGCCATTGATTCTGCCATAATTAAACCAAAAGGCTCTTCCCACTCAATCGGATAAAGACAGGCCTTTGCCTGACCATAAAAATTTGAAAGTTTTTCTGTGGTAAGTTCTCCAATATATTTTATTTTTTTGGAGAGATGAGGTTTTATTGTTTTTTCAAAATAATCTTTTCTCATCTCTTGAATTTGGCCAGCCAATAGAAGATTTATCCCTGTTCTTTCCGCAACTTTTATAGCATTTTCAATTCCTTTTTCCGGGCTAACTCTTCCGATCCAGACAAAATGGTCTTTGGGTTTCGGATTAAATTTAAATTGGGAAATATCAATACCGTTATAAACTACCCAACTTTTTTTAAACTCAATAGGTGAATTCCTTTTTTCAGATTGGGAGACAAAGACTACATTCAAATCCTTTTTATAATAATCAAGAATTTTCCAACGATGGTCGTTAAATCTTGGAATATTATGGAAGGTATATAAAACAGGGGTTTTAACGAATTTCTGAAAAAAAACAGAAAAGAATCCCCAGTGAGAATGGACAATATCGAATTTATTTACCATTTCAAAAACTATACTAGTGTTTAACCCTGTCCAAGTATAATCGTGCCAGGGAATACCTTGGGAAATTAACCCCCTTTTTGTTACTGAAACCAATTTTGCCTTAGTTTTTGAGTCTCCGGAAGCAAAAAGGGTAACATCGTGACCTCTTTTTACCAACTCTTCAGTTAAAAAAGAAATAATTCTTTCAATCCCGCCATATTTTTTCGGCGGAATTGGAAACCAGAGAGGAGCTATTTGAGCAATTCTTAATTTATTTTTTTTCATTTTGTTTCAAAATTTTTTTGTAAAGTTTTTCATAACGATTGACCATCCTCTTTAAATTGAAATTCTTTTTGACATATTCTCGACAATATTTTCTTGAAATTCGGTTGACTTTCTTTAAAACCTGACAGGCCTCCTCAACATTATTTACTAAAAAGCCGGTTTTTCCATTTTCAATCAGTTCAGGAAGGGAACCTTGTTTAAAAGCTACGACCGGAGTTCCACAAGCCATGGCTTCAATGACCACTAAGCCAAAAGGTTCCGGTCTTTTAATTGGGAAAATAAAGGCCTTGGCATTTTTTAAAAGTTCAACCTTTTTTGGAAAATCAGAAGCTCCAACAAATTGAATTTTTTTGCCGTCAATTAATGGTTTGATTCTGAAATCAAAATAATCTCCTTGTTCTGGAGGAATATTTCCGGAAATGATTAGATTTTCTCCGGCCAATTTGGCAATATCAATGGCTTCGGCTACTCCTTTTTGGGGGATAATTTTTGAAAGCCACAAAAGATAATCTTTAGGTCTATCATTAAACTCATATTTTTCAATTGGCAAGCCATGATAAATTGTTTTGACAATATTAATTCCCGGTGCTGATTTTCTTTGGTTTTTGGAAATGGCAACGAAGTTAATATTGGGAAATTTTTTATAGAGAATGATTGTTTCTTCGGTTAAGGGGTGGTGCAAGGTTGTAACAACAGGAGGTTTTAAAAATTTTGAATAGGGTGCAGTATAAAATTCGCAGTGGTCATGGATAATATCAAAATTGTCTTGCAAAGATATTAATTTTTCATAAAGCAAAGAAAAAACAGCATGGGGCGCATTTAACTTTGCTCGCCATAATGACCTTGGCCAAATGGGAATTAATTGGGCCTGAGTTTTTGAATCTTCGCTGGCAAAAAGAGTAACTTGATGACCCCTTCTGACTAATTCATCGCAAAGCCAGGAGACAACTAATTCAGTCCCACCATAGGTATAAGGAGGAACAGGAATCCAAAGTGGCGCGACTTGAGCTATCCGCATAAATGTTATAATATTATATCAGATTATGTTTGAATCTCCAATTGATGAAATTAAAAACCGGCTTGATGTTGTTGAGGTAATTTCAAGTTATATTAAACTTCATAAAACCGGAGCCAATTTTCGGGCTCTTTGCCCTTTTCATTCGGAAAAAAAGCCATCTTTTTTTGTTTCGCCAGCCCGCCAAATCTGGCATTGTTTTGGGTGCCAAAAAGGAGGCGACGTTTTCGGTTTTGTTAAAGAAATTGAAGGAATTGAATTCGGTGATGCTTTGCGAATTTTGGCTCAAAGAGCCGGGGTGGAATTAAAAAGATACACTCCAGAATACGCCAAATTAAAAACTGAAAGACAGAGATTATATGAAATTTGCGAATTGGCTACCAGATTTTTTGAGAAACAATTAGAAGAAAGTAAAATCGGAAAAGAAGCTAAGAAATATCTTTTGGCAAGAGGAATAACCGAAGAGTCAATAAAAAAATGGCGAATTGGTTATGCTCCTGACGTTTGGCAGGGTCTGTCTGATTTTTTAACTTCGAGAGGTAACCAGCAGGAAGAAATTAAAAAAGCCGGACTTGGGTTATCATCTGAACAAGGTTCTTTTTATGATAGATTTAGAGGCAGAATTATTTTTCCCATTTTCGATTTAAATTCTCAGGTCGTTGGCTTTGGCGGCAGGGTTTTTAAGGAAAAAGACAAAGAGGAGATTGCCAAATATGTTAACACTCCCAATACTATTTTATATGATAAAAGCCGGATTTTGTATGGCTTAGATAAAGCAAAAGTGGAAATCCGGAAAAAAGATAGTTGTATTTTAGTTGAGGGCTACACCGACGTAATTATGACTCATCAGGCAGGCACTCAAAATGTTGTAGCTACCTCAGGCACTGCCTTAACTCCCTATCAGTTAAAAATTTTGAGACGATATTCCAATAATTTAATTTTAGGTTTTGACATGGATGTGGCTGGAGATACGGCCACCAAAAGAGGCATCGATTTAGCTCAAATCCAGGGATTTGATATAAAAATCATTCGGCTTCCCGAAGGTAAAGATGCTGCTGATATTATTTCTCTTAATCCTAAAGGATGGGGAAAGGCAATTGAAAATGCCAAATTAATTCTTGATTTCTATTTTGAATCAGCTTTTTTGGGAAGAGATACCAAAACTCCCGGAGGGAAAAAGGAAATTTCCAAAATTTTATTACCAGTCATAAAAAGAATTCTAAATAAAATCGAGCAATCTTACTGGATTCAAAAACTGGCAAAAGATTTAGAGGCAAAAGAAGAGGATATTCGAGAGGAATTGAAAAAAGTTAAACTCGAAGAAAATCTTTACGGGCTGGAACCCGAGGAAATAATAAATCTTCCTCCAAAATCGAGAAAGGAACTTTTAGAAGAAAGATTAATAACCCTGATTTTAAAAAAGCCTGAGAGTTTAAATCTAGTCGATGAACTTCGTTCATCTTCACGCGTCGCTACCGCTCGCGTAACTGAAGAAAGTAAATTAAGCTATTTTTCGGCTCAAACTCGGGATATTTTAATTAAACTAAAAGAAAAACAAACTCCCGATTCTGAATTTTTTAATTGTCTTTCTTTAAAAGCCGAGATTGAGGAAATTGAAGAAAAAGATATTTTGCCCGAGATTCAGCTTTGTCTAAAGGAGCTTAGCTCCTTAGAAATCAAAGAGAAATTGGATCAAATTTCCCAAGAGATCAAAAAAGCCGAAGAGGTGAAAGATTTGGGAAAAATTGAAAAATTGTCCCAAGAATTTAATAAACTAGCTAAAGAAATTGTCCTATGAAGAGGAAAAAACGAAAAATCAGAAAGGTTCGAAAGGTGCGCAGAGTCCGGAAAAAAAGGAAAGGACTGCCGCGGGGCAGGCCTAAGAAAGTTTTTCTGCCAGAAAAGCTTCAGCAATTAATTAAAAAAGGTAAGGAGCGGGGTTTTGTTACAGTTTCAGAAATTTTATATTTTTTCCCGGCAGTAGAAAGAGACATTAAGGGATTGGAGCAGCTTTACGAGGCTTTGGAAAAAGAGGGGATTGAGGTTCAAGAAGCTAAAGAGTTTTTAGTACCGGAAGAAAAAGCCAAAAAACCAACCAGAGAAGCTGAAGCCAGAATCGACCCGATCCAGATGTATTTAAAAGAGATTGGGAAAATTTCTTTTGTTACTGCTGAAGAGGAAAAAGAATTAGCCAAAAGAATTGAAAAAGGAGATCTGGAAGCAAAAAAGAAATTAGCCAAGGCCAACCTCAGATTGGTTGTTTCCATTGCTAAAAGATATATTGGTCGTTCTCCCAATTTAACCTTACTTGACTTAATCCAGGAAGGAAACATCGGTCTCTTTCGGGCAGTGGAAAAATTTGATTGGCGAAGGGGTTATAAATTTTCTACTTATGCTACCTGGTGGATAAGGCAAGCCATAACGCGGGCCCTGGCTGACCAGGCCAGAACCATTAGAATCCCTGTTCATATGGTAGAAACCATTTCCAAATACACTCAAGTAAGAAGACGACTTTTACAAGATTTAGGCCGAGAGCCCCTGCCTGAAGAAATTGCAGCTGAAATGGGACTTGAGGTAGATAAAGTCCGCCATATTCAAAAAATTTCTCAAGAAACCGTTTCTTTAGAAACACCAGTCGGCGAGAATGAGGAAGATAGTGTTTTAGCCGAATTTATTGAGGATGAAAAAGTAGTCGCCCCTTCTGTCGAGGCAGCCAGAACCTTACTCAGAGAAAGATTAAAAGGAATTTTGGTTGATTTAACTCCCAGAGAACAAAAGATTCTGGCAATGAGATTTGGTTTGGAAGATGGTATCACCCACACCTTAGAAGAAGTCGGTCAAGAATTCGGAGTTACCCGAGAAAGAATCCGCCAAATCGAAGCCAAATCCCTGGAAAGAATAAGAGAACATCGAGGTCTCAAAAAATTGAAAGGATATTGAAAATATTGTATAATCTAATATATTCCGCGGTAGCGCAATGGTAGCGCGGGTGCCTGTAAGAAATTGCAGCCTTCGTTGGAAACAACGAAATGAAAAATCCCGGGATAACGGTGAAACCCAACTGTAGGGCAATACCGTGGGAACCTCAAAGGACCCGTAGAGACTAGATACCGGGATACCCTAAATTAAAGGGTAATGATATAGTCCACGCTCTATGGAAACATGGGGATAAGTGTAAGCACTAGGTTGCAGGTTCGAATCCTGCCCGCGGAGCACTTCGACGCGCCCTCAGCTATGCTTCGGGCTTGCTCAGTGCAAGCCCTTTTAGATTAAGGCGCGGCGAAGTGTCCTGAGCTTGCCGAAGGACCAATAATAAAATTATGTATTACGTCTACCTTATTCAATGTAATGACGGAAGTTTTTATACTGGCGTAACTTCAAATTTAAAAAGAAGATTCAAAGAGCATAAAACAAATAGTGGTAGCTGGCATACTAAATTACATCAACCCATTAGAATTCTATATACCGAAAAATATCAAACCAAATTGGAAGCCATAGAGCGCGAAAAACAAATCAAAGGCTGGCGTCGGGAAAAGAAATTAAACCTTATTAAATTTGGAAAACCAACCTTTCGGTAAAACTCAAGGTTGCCCTGAGCCGAGCCGAAGGGCAATTATTTAATCTAGGCGAAGCCCCTCATCGGTTTCGCCTTTTTTATTTTGTCAGAATAAAAATACCCATCGCTTGGCAATCTTTATTTGAAGTTCTAAAACGAAATTGTTAAGATAAATTAATCTATGAAAGAAAAAATTAAGAAATATTAAAATATGGTTGATGAAAATAAAAGCGTATTGGATCTTGTAAAAGAATTTGCAAAATATTCAACAGGTGCTGAACGAAGTAATGATTTAATTTTTAATGTAGAGAGAATTTTAGGGAGAAAATTAAATAAAGACGAGGAATTTAAATTGAGGATAAATATAGAAATTTTTATTTCTTCAATCATTGTTTATACTATTGCTTCTTTAGATATAGAGGAAAATAAAAAAATATTTTTTGTATCCCAATACAGGGAAGAGACCAATAAAATATTCCAAATTTTTGTAGGCTGGTCAGTGGACCGAATCGAAGATCATACTAATTTATTAAATATTGCTACTAGCCTTTATTCTAGATGGTTTAAGAATGTAAAAGGAATACCCACACAAAAAGATTATGAAAAATTATGGGATGATTTTACTGATTTTATAATAGGAAATTTAAATTTCGGACCACAAATAACTTCAGAAAATAAAAAACAATATAACCTTTTATCAAAAATTATCAAATCGAAACTTGCTGCTTTAACCTATGACGTCAAGAAAAAAATTCAAGAAGATATCGGGCTCTTCTTAGAGTAGACGATTTATGAAGGAGGAAATTAAGAAAAAATCGCTCAAGAATAAATTACTTTTGATTCATTTTCAAATAGATAAAATTTTCTATTTCCTGATTACAGAGGTAGTATTGCCAGTTTTTGCTGTAATACTTGGGGTTATCTCTTGGATGTATCCAGTATTCAATATATGGACAGATATAATAGATAAAGAGCTGACTTTATTGAAGAGTATTAGTTATATTTTTGTTGGCATTATTCTTTTCTATACGAGTTCGGCTTTATATAAATTGAGAGAGCAATTGAAAGCAGGTGATAAATCTCAATAAAATTGTGAAAGAAAAAATTAAAAAACCTAAAAACCCATCGCTGGACAATTTTAAAGAAATAGTAGGTAGTCTGTTTTTAAAAAAACTTTTTGATAACAAATAATAATGCCAAACACTATTGATCCAATTGGAGCGGTGCAGATTGTTTTTGGATTTATCAAAGCTATTAAAAATTGGTGGAATAACCAAAGGCCAATCTCGCAAGTTTTACAAAGCATTACTGATAACGATAGAAAAGTTCGTATTTTTATACGAGACTTTTTTATTCCTCTTGGTACACCTCTATTTTCTAAAGATGGGAGTGGAATTGGTCAGGTTCCAAACGTGACAGAACTTTGGCCTCGCGTTGAGGGTATTGCTATGGCAAATATATTGAATGTTTTGGGGCAAGTGTCTAAAAAAGAAAATATTGAGATTATTGAAATGAGTAAGAACACGGGTTTATGGGATAGCAATATTATAGTATTGGGAGCACAAGCACAGAAATGTTTTGATTTTTATAAGAACATGAAAAAAGTTGCTTATTATATGGATCCGAAGCTTCGTGATGGCGACACTCATCAGTTAGTTCCTAAAGAGGAAGGATATGGCTACGGAATAATTTTAAAAACATTAAATCCATATACACAAAACGGAATAGGTTTACTTATCGGTGGATATGGAGTTCTTGGAACTGAGGCAGCTAGTTATTATTTTCGAAAACATTGTAAAGATTTAGGAAAAAAATTTGGTAAGAAATATTTCGGTATAGTTGTTCGAGTTTCAGTAACTGCAGGCATCGAATCAACAGAACGAATATACTCTTTAGATAAATGTTTCTGAGCAAAGAAAATCTTATTATAATTTAAAAAGCCCATCGCTGGGCAATTTTTATTTTGAGAATAATCTGTTATAATTTAGGTGAAATTCTTTTTATGAAAGAGATAGACCATAAAAGATTTAAAGAGTTAATCCAAGAAATTCCCTCTACGACACTGGAAGATGTAAGCATTCTGTTGCCCGATGACTATTTTGATTGCAGATTGTCAAGAACGATTTCTTTAAAACCAATTATGTTTTTAGGACTAAACCGCAGTCGGCCAGATATTTATAGTTTACCTTATCATAATATGAAAAATGCCATTTTAGAGTTTTTGAGTAGGCCAGAAGATAGAGACATTAGAGGGTGTTTCCAAGGTAGCTATCTCTCCGATTTTATAAAATACCCCATACTTAAAAAGATTTCAAAAAATCAAAAATTCCCGAATGCAGGAGAGGTGTGGAAACTTGTGAAGGATAACCCAGAGATATTAAAAGAGTGCGGTGAGATCTTAAAAAAAGAGATAGAGGTTTTTGGAATAAGAACAGTATTTTGTTTTGGGGGACATACCTATGCTCTTGTTAGTAAATATTTCGGCAAGAACAATTCAAAAATCTTTTCTATAAAGCTAAACAATCAACTCGCCGATTTTATAAAGCTGGATCACTATAGTAAAGCCAACCAACAGTATTATTACCGCATAAAAGAACTTTTAAGACAATACTGCTGTAGAAAAAAATAGTGAGTAGCAGGGTGGGGTAGTGGGTGTGGAAAACCTACTTGACTTGCTTTTTTAAGAAGTTAGTGGTAATATTATAATATAAACGCCCTACCCAGCCATTCGGTCCGGTAGGGTTTTCAATTACATGAAAACTATTCTTTTCATAGATTGGGAAAATTTTAAAAAGAAGTTAGAGGTCGTATTTAAAAAAGAGGGCATAGAAAAGCCAAAATGGAATGAATATAATTTCCTTGGTTTATTTAATCAAGTACTTCAAGGAATAGAAATTGATCGAAAAATCTTTTATGCTGCCAGAGTGAGCATTTATCCCTTGACTGAAGAGAAGTCTAGAGAATTAATAGAAGAACAAAGATTATTAAAAACTTACTTAGAGAAACAAGGTTTCGAATTTGTTTTTGCTGGAAGAGTTAGGGGAAATGTTGTTATTGATTCTCAGGGACAAGAATCAGTTATTTTTAAAGAAAAAGGAGTAGATGTCCGAATAGGCGTAGATATGGTAAATATGGCCTGTGATGGTGAATTAAAAACCGCCATTTTAGCAAGCTCAGATTCTGATCTTCAACCGGCTGTTAAGTCGTTAAGGAAAAGAAACATTGAATGTATTTATTTAGGTTTTGAAATGGAGCCTAACAAAGGATTAACTTATACCACTTCAAGAACAATTTTGATAAGAAATTCTGAAGTCTTAAAATTTCTTCCTCAAAAATTATTTAATAAAGGAGGTATTGAATAATTGCGGACGACTCAGGACTGGTATCTCAAAATACTCTTTTGTGGTACTCCAGTAGGTTCGAACGTCGTCCGTTCCGCGGAGCAAAATAAAAAATCGCCAATCAGGCGGTTTTTTGCTTGTCCCGAGCCTGTCGAGGGAGTAGAATGAGATTAGTAAAATAATAAAGGTCGAAGGATTTAAAAATTAAATTTTAACAAAATAAAAATATGGATAATATAAACGTAAACCAAAGAATAAAAGATATAAAACCAGGAAAAGTTGTTTCCCGCATAATTATTGGAGTGTTTGTCCTAATGTTTATCCTTGGCGCCTTTGGAACCGTAGGAGCGGGTGAACGAGGGGTGCTCCTTCAGTTTGGAGCAGTTCAAGATAAAGTATTTGACGAGGGGCTCTATTTTAAAATACCGTTTATCCAGAAAGTAGTAAAAATGGATGTAAAAATTCAAAAAGATGAAATCCCAGCAAGCGCTTCTTCTAAGGATCTACAGGTAGTAACTTCTAGAATTGCCTTGAACTATCATCTTGATCCCAATGCAGTAAATAAAATCTGGCAGGAAGTGGGGAAAAACTACAACACCCGCATTATTGCTCCTTCTATCCAAGAAGGAGTTAAAGCGGTAACGGCAAGATTCACGGCCGAGGAATTGATTACCAAAAGAGAAGAAGTGAAAGAACAAATTAAAGCAAATCTTACTATCAGATTATCTGAACATGCTATTATGGTTGATGAGTTTAACATTATTGATTTTGAATTTTCCCCATCATTTAATGAGGCCATTGAATCTAAGGTTAAAGCCGAACAGTTGAAACTTAAAGCTGATAGAGATTTGGAAAGAATAAAAATTGAGAAAGAACAAATGATAGCAGCTGCTCAGGGCAAAGCAGAAGCTATCAGAATTGAAGCGCAAGCATTAATACAGAACCCTAAAGTGGTAGAACTTCGTTGGATAGAAAAGTGGGATGGAAAAGTTCCAACTTACTGGGGAGGAGCAACTCCATTTATCGGAATAAATCAGTAAAATAATGAATAGATTCAAAAAATCGCCAATCAGGCGGTTTTTTGCTTGTCCTGAATTTATTGAAGGAGTATAATAAAAACAGATTTTAATCTTTGATACTTATGTTGTTGTTTTTTATTATTACGGCGTTAATTATAGCTATTCTTGCCGTTGTTTTCGCCATTCAGAACGCCAATATCATTATCATAAGTTTTTTGGCGTGGCAATTCCAAGGATCAATGGCCCTGGTTTTGCTATTAACATTTGCCTTAGGTTTCGTAGCGGGCTCGTTGATTATATTGCCCAAATTAATAAAAAGAAGTTTTATGATTTCCAACCAAAAGAAAAAACTTGAAAAATCGCAAGAAAAATTAGAGGAAAAGAATGTAGCACAACAACAAGAAGCGGAAAAAGCAAGGCGAATAGAACAAAACCGTCTTTGACTCCAAGAGAAGATCTGTTACAATGATTTTATATGGCAGAATTTATTGGAAACATTTCTAAAGTTTTAATTCCGTGGTTTTTATCTCATGGTCTTAAGATAATAGCCATTTTTTTTGTCGCCTGCCTTGTTAAAAGATTCTTTCATGAATTTATCGGAAAAATAATTAAAAAAGTAATCGTCTCCGATCATTTTTTATCCAAAGAAGCGGAGAAAAAAAGAGAAGATACTTTAATTAGAATTATCAGCGGCGCTATCGGCGCAATTGTCTGGCTGGTGGCCGGTTTAATGATTTTTCAAGAGTTAGGCATTGCCATCGGCCCTCTTTTGGCAGCCGCCGGAATTGCTGGTTTAGCTTTTGGTTTTGGAGGCCAGTATCTCATTCGCGACCTCATTTCGGGGCTTTTTATTATTTTTGAAAATCAATATCGAGTTGGCGATGTTGTTTGTTTTGACGGCACTTGTGGTTTGGTGGAAGACATCAGTTTGCGAATGACTACTTTAAGAGATTTGGATGGCACGGTACATCACGTTCCCCACGGCGAAATTAAAAAGGTTTCCAATCTTTCAAAATATTATGCCAGAGTCAACCTTAATATCGGGATCGCATACAACTCTGATTTAGAAAAAGCAATCGGCGTGGTAAACCGGGTTGGGAAGGAACTTGCGGAAGACGCGCAGTGGAAAGATTTTATAATAAAACCGCCACAATTTCTAAGGGTTGATGATTTTGCGGAATCGGCGATTCTTATTAAAATCCTCGGGGAAACCAAGCCAATCAAACAATGGGACGTTGCCGGAGAACTTCGCAAGCGACTTAAAATCGCTTTTGACCGGGAGGGTATAGAAATTCCATTCCCTCAAAGAGTGATACATCTGCCGCAGGAAATTCCTTCCAAAACTAAGTTCTAATATCGTCCAGCCAAAATCGGCACCTCA
>Ga0210019_1001392_pt1 | contig 26122 bp, 23 predicted proteins | sample CryGeyCG2114_020_2_FD_183969 | JGI IMG/M metagenome (GOLD analysis project Ga0210019, IMG submission 183969) | Groundwater microbial communities from aquifer - Crystal Geyser CG11_big_fil_rev_8/21/14_0.20 (SPAdes) (version 2) | ecosystem: Environmental > Aquatic > Deep subsurface > Groundwater ...
CCTAGTCTAACCCCATTCATCATTATGACTATGAATAGTTTAAAATAATCCCATCGCGGGATTAGTTCACCGGTAGAATGCATCCTTCCCAAGGATGAGAAGGGGGTCCGATTCCCCTATCCCGCTCTATAGCGAAATGGTTTTGTGTTTTCTCCAATTTTCCTCAAGAAATCAATCTTTTCCCGAGTTCTAGCCACTATTTTTGACGTTTTATCCTTAGCCTGGAAAAATGTTTACCGGTAACCGGAGTCGGACCTAAACCGAATAGTGAATTTAGAGTAAAATAACGATGATGAAAATACGTCAAGATGTTTTTGACACTTATTGGAAAACTGCTGCTGAAAGACAGGAAATTTTCTATAAAAAGCTTTCTGGTTCTCTTGCTCCATATACAAATGACCCTATTTATCAGAGTTACAAATTTTGCAACGTCTATAGAGCCAGTGATCGAGTGTCTCAATTTTTGATAAAGAATGTGATTTATAAAAACCATCTTTCGCCAGAAGACATATTATTCAGAATATTTCTTTTCCGCTTGCTAAACAAAGTTGAGACGTGGATCGAACTAGAGAAGCTATTAGGAAAAATTAGTTTGAAAAATTTTAATTTTGAAAATTATTCCAATGCTTTAGAAAAAATTAAGTTAAATGATGGAACTATCTATGGTAATGCCTTTATCCTTTGTGCTAATAAATCGTTTGGATTTGATAAGAAGCACCAAAATCACCTGACTCTTTTAGAAAGTGTGTTTAAAAAAGATGTTTTTTCTAAAGAATTGTTGAAGGCAAAAACACTCAGAGAGCTTTTTGAGAAATTAAGAACACTGCCTTTGATTGGTAATTTTATGGCATACCAAATTGCCATCGATTTCAATTATTCAGAGGTTTTTGATTTTGATGAAAATGACTTCACGATTGCGGGACCAGGAGCCGAAAGAGGTGTTAAAAAATGTTTTTTGGATACTGAAGGAAAAAGTAATGAATATGTCATTCAATTTATGGTTGAAAATCAGGAAAAAGAATTCAAAAGACTTGGATTAAATTTTAAAAGCCTGTGGGGAAGACCAATGCATGCAATTGATTGCCAGGGATGGTTTTGTGAAACGGATAAATATTCGAGAGCAAAGTTTCCAGATTTAAAAAGTAATAGAACAAGAATCAAAACGCACTATAAACAGACTAACGGCAAAATAGAGTATTTTTATCCTCCTAAGTGGAATATCAACGATAAAATCGGCGTCGGTGCTAAATAGATTCGGTCTCTGCGGCTAAGGTGGATCACAATTTGTGCCATCAGCTCCCTAAAAAGGTACGTTCGCCGCAAAGACCATTCGGTAACCAAATACTAGCATATTTTTCGATCTTTTCGCTGTTTACCAAATACCTCCAGGAATAAAAATGGATTTATTTTCCCGAGATAGTCTTTAAAGATATTTAGTTGTAAAATTAGGTCAGCTGTAACCCAATAGCGAAGACCGATTTTTATTTTAAAAATAAGTGGTAAATCTGGGTCAAGTAGATATTCTTTGATATACTCGTCCTGGCTAAATAGGTCCGAGCCAATTACGGTTACCAGCTCCAAACCGGACAAACGTCCGGCTTTTTTGTTTTTAGCCAAGAAAAAAGCCTTTTCTCTGGTTCGAGCCTCAATTTTTACCAAAAATTGAGTTAGCCTGGAGAGCTACAATACCGGTGATAGGAATCGAACCTGACCAACTATTGTTAGGATACCTAGTCCAAATGGTAGTTAAATAAATTTATGAGTCAAGTTAGATTTTAATTGATAATGGAAACAGCACAACCTAAGAGTATTTCAATGAATATTAAGCTCGAATATTTTCGAGATAAATTTCGTGCCAGATTGGGTGCGGACATGATTTCTTTAAGAGTTTTAATTTCTTCGATAAATGACAAATCTTTTGCAAAATTTCAAAATCATGAATCAAAGGGTTTTGTTTTTCAAAGCGTAATGCCAACAATGGACCAGGGACTGATCGATTATGAAGTAATTAAGACATATATCTCGATGATGCGGAATGTAAATGATTACTTGGATCAAATGGTAGCGATCATCAATTTAAGCAAGAAGAAAATACGTGTACCGCACCCCATGAGTATTCAAGAAGCACAAGTTTATTATCAAAGTATCCTTAACGAAGAGATAATGAACTATTGCAGTCAAACTAAAGAAGAAATGAAAGACAAACTCAAGCATTTTGGAGATTTTCCTTCAGAGTTTGTCAAATATATGACGACATATAATTTATTAAGAAATTGTTATGAACATCACAAGGCAATTTCAAAAAAAGGACTGCAGATCCCAATCAAGAAGATGGGTTTGTACACGCAAGATGGAAAAGAGGTAGAAATTGGTAAAGTGATACAAGGGGGATCAACTATATCTGTTAAATTTTCTCAAAAAACAATCAATATTAAAAAGGGTCAACCAGCCTTACTAACTTATGAAGATCTGGTTTCGACTGAACTTTATTTAATGCTAGAAGTACCGGTTCAAATTGAAAAGACAGTTATGAGTATAATCAAAAAATCGATCCCCACGGCTAAGACGAATCACTAATTTTGTGTCGTCAGTTCTCTAAAAGTAAGATACCTTCACCACAGAGATCATTCGGTAATTGTAGTATATCAATTTAGGTCGCATTTTTCTGACCAAAGATATAAAATATAGGCATATGTTGACCAAGCAAGAAATAATTAAGAAACTTCAAAAGTTTGCCAAAGAAAATGGCGGCAAAACTCCAAGTGAAAAGGTTTTGTTTGAGAATACAAATATAGGAATAATGGACCGAAGACGATATTGGTCCAACTATGGAGAGCTTGTTCTAGAGGCAGGATTAACTCCCAATAAATTTGATAAAACCAAGTATAGCCACACTCAACTATGTAACATGTTTATCAAAGCTATTCATGAAAAAGGAAAGTGGCCAACAAGAGGCATATTAGATGTTAAGCATCACAACGATCGCAGTTTTCCAGATTCAACAACCTTTTATAGCAAACTTGGTTTAACTAGTGAGCTGGCAAAGACTATCCTAGAATACACTAGTGATAAGCACGGATATAAAGATGTCGTAAATATATGTAACTCAATTATCCTTAAATCGGGAGACAAACTTCCTTTAGAGGATGAAAACGCGACAACTGGGTATATATATCTAGGAAAGCAACATGGGAGCTATAAAATCGGCAAGTCAAAGGATCCCAATCGTCGTCGCTAATCTTGGAAAGGTCTAACTGCTGTATAGTGGAAACTTTCTGTTGACCAAGTATCTCCTGTAAAACAGTTTCGACTGATTCAACTTGCATGTTATTTCCAGGTGTCGTCGAAGTGGACCCTGCCTGATTCCCCATCATTGAACCCGCCTGAGCCCTGACGAGGGGAACATTAGAAGCAAAAACGACAAATAAAACAAAAATGGCTAAAAGTAATGTTTTTTTCATAATTCACCTCCTCGTTTAAAGTATAAGACTATTCTGATAAAATTGATATTCATTTTAATTACTCATCTATTTGGGTGAGCGTGAGATCTGAGACTCCTCCAGCGTAGTGGCACTCTAGGAGGCCATCAATCCCTGCTTCTTTGAATTTATCGACGTATCGCCTTAACGTTGTTTCATCTAGGAGGAGAACTCTAGATATTTCTACTAGGGAGTCGCCACTGCTCCATAGATAGACGGCCTTTATTCTATCAGCGGAGCGTTTATCTTTCGCTTTCCTATGAGCAATTTTGAGTGATGTTATTTGAGTGAGAGTGAGTATGTTGGGCATTACAACTATGAGACTACAAATCAAAACCAAAGTCAAGTCTCCTAATTAGCAAAGCTGGGGGTTATGGGTATACTTCAATTGCGGAACTCAATAACAATTTTGAAACAAATACTCTATATCCGATAATATATTTATATCGAATTTTTGCGTTTTCTGTCATGGCTACTGCGGTAGCCATCGTCCGAACCGATGTTTCAATCAGGCGGTGGCGAACCGCGAAACACGACAGTGTTGAGCGGTGAGCCAATAGATTAATAATTTTGTTGGAACCAAGTTCGAATTTCGTTATAACAGACAACACTTCGGGACAAATCGGTAGGAACAGGGTCAGTCGCCCGCGCGCCCGCCCACGCGCGGAGCTCCCGTGAAGGTACCTGGGATTTCGCAGAGGCATAAGCGCTCAAGATTCGGAAGGGCTTTTTATACTCCACCACAATCTGTCTGTCTTTCAAAAAGAAGTTCGAACCGATGTTTTGGACGAAGAACCGCAGTTCTGAGTCCACGGAACCCTTGCGCGCGATTTTTTGCGCCAGTATGGCGCTATTTACAAATTTTGAAAAAGGTTCGAGCCAACTACAACCTTCTTCTTCCGTTTTGGATATCTGTTGCTCAATCTTGAGCTTTTCTTGGAACAACTGACTCTTTTTTGTTTTGTAAATATCGGAATCAACTGTGCCGTCCAGATATCCATCGAGTAGAACATTGAGTTTGGTATCAAAACTTTCGGTTTGAGAATGTAACATGGCGAGAACTTTTTCTTTGGACTCATCGGCTAGGATTTTGTCCTGTGCCAGTCGAGCTTTCCACTCAGGTTGCCAAGATTTGGGGAGGGCGGAAGATTTTATCTCACTCTTCAATTGACCGAAGAGCTTGTTTTCTTCCAGATACGGCTGAGAACAGGCCTTTATTTTCTTAGTACAGCGGTAGTAAATATATTTGACTGTGCGAGCTGTTCTTTTGTAGTGCTTGATGTGTTGCTCAGCCGTGATGGTAGCGCCGCACTCCCCACACCGCATGAGTCCGGAAAAAGCAAAGTTGTGATTAGTTTCTCTCGGTCGAGAAAGCTTTTTGGTTCTTTCTTGTACTTTCTCAAAAAGTTGTTTGCTGATGAAAGTGGCGTGGGAAGCCGGAAACTCCTCGCCGTTAAATTCCATGGTGCCGATGTAGAATTTTTTCCTAAACATTTGGGAGATTTTGTCGATCTTGAGAGGCTTCCCTTTACCTGACTGGATTCCGTTATCAAACAAGAACCGCGTGATACCAACATATGAGGTTTTCCCATCAGCAAACAGCTCAAAAGCTTTCTTGACTACCTTTGCTTCTTCTGGATCGATGTCAATCGATTTGTTTTCCACAATATTCTTGTAGCCAAGAGGAGCTTTGTTCGGCCAAACGCCATTCCTAAGTTTTTGTCGATTGCCTCGCTTAACATTTTCTGAGAGGTTATCGACATAGTATTTAGACTGGCCAAAGGCGATATTGAGCATGAACTTGCCTTGAGGCGTGTTTTCAAACCAGAACGAGGGGAATTTTAGATCGGCAATAACACCAGTATCAACGAGGTAAATGATTTGACCACCATCTACCGAGTTTCTGGCCAGTCTATCTGGGTGCCAACTCAGAATGGCGTTTGCCTTCCCTGATTCCAGAAGCTTCATCATTTGCTGAAACACTAATCTGCCTGGTTCTTTAGCGGTTTTACTTTCTACCAGTGTTTCGACAATATGAAGCTTCTCCCTCTTGGCTAATTCTTTTAGTTCGGCAATCTGAGCTTCGATCGACAAAACTTGTCGATCCTTCTCATCTGTAGACTTCCGACAGTACGCAATGTACTTTGTCATACATTCATTTAACCATAGATTACCCAAAACTTCCGCAGAAGTTTTACCGAATTCATTTTTGCGTTTTCCGTCGTTTTTGAAAGATAAACAGATTATGGTGAAATGGGAAAAGCCACTGAGAATCTTGAGAACTTATACCTATTCGAAATCCCGTGTATCCCCACGGGAGCTCCGCGCGTGGGCGGGCGCGCGGGCGACTGACCCTGTTCCTACCGATTTGTCCCGAAGTGTTGTCTGTTATAACGAAATTCGAACTTATTTTCGGGACCGTTACTAATCTATTGGCTCACCGCTCAACACTTTCGTGTCTCGCGGTTCGCCACCGCCTGCCGTAACATCGGTTCGAACGATGGCTACCGCAGTAGCCATGACAGAAAACGCAAAAATTCGAGGCTTCCTATAGTATTTGTAATTTCTAATAAGTTTGATAATACTTTAAAAAAGTTAAGCTATTGACTCACCTCTTTCAACTAATGATATGTATAGATACATATAGAAGAAAGCTAAAGATCTGTCATCGAGAGACTCGTGATGTGTACAAAATTTCCTGTTTTGCCTCAGAAAACCTGAGATGGCAGTTTTTTAATTAGACCAATTTGTTTTTTATCTTGAATTTGACTACCTCGGAAGTGTTTTTGTGTGCGAACACGGCACTAAGAACTTGCTCCTCTCCAGTTAACTCCACGATTCTACTTAAAACATCTGCCGATGAGTTTGGGTTGTGTGCAACAACCATTCGCACATAATCATCTTCTTCTTCAACCATTCGGAGTAAAGATCCAGATGAAATATTTGGGTTGCATGCAGATAAAACTCGAATGTTGAATTTTTCATCTTGAGATAACAGGTTTAGTTCAAACGGCTCTTGAGAATCTACAGCCTTCTGATGCTTTGCCTCGGGCTGTAGAGTAATAACCTCCATCTTCTTCCCATCAAAAGCAGAATTCGCTTCATTCACTAGCTCATCAACTTCACCTGAATTTTCTTCAATAGGTGTTGACTCAACATCATTCAGGAGGTCTTCAATATCAGATAAAAATTGTTGATTTTCCATACAGTTATTTTATTTCATGATCATTTAGTAAAGGTGAAACTAAAAATGGAAACTTAATTATGTCTTCTGTTGTAAAGCCCATTTTTAATGTTTTAACAAAAACTTCTTCTAAGTCTTCTAATGGTTCTGGAAGTCTAGCAATTGCCATCATCAACTCTAAACCACCCATCTTGATTGTTTCTCTGACCTCAGCAGTCACACTTGGATCTTGGCCTCTTTTTGGTCTCTTGGCTTCACTGTACTCTTTGACACTTAGGACTTTATTTAAATAGCATCCCTGCTGAATAATATACCTAACGGAGTCAATCCCAAATTGATCTATTGCATCAGAAACATAGGCTGACGGGTGATATCGGTTACTTGCAAATTTGGTAAAGGTGATTACTTCCTCCAAATCAGATTGAATACCTTTTTCGACCAATTGTTCCTTGACAGATATTGTATCGGATAATTTTTTACCTCCTGTCAGAACCTTATTGATTTCATCAAGATTAAAAACATCGAGGGCTTTATCGAGACCTTGATGTTCTCGTTCACCATTACTAACCAGTGCCCCGGACAACTCGACCTGTGAATCAAAATCTAAGATCTGACCGTGTTTATCTAGTACGCCAGAGACTTCAGATAATGTTGTGTACCACACGCTTTTTGAATACATTTTTTCAGCATCTTCGAAAGAGAGATTGTTTAAGGCTCGGCGGAGATCTGCTGTACCTGGGCAGTTTTTTGCCATGGCAGATATCCTGGGCAAACTAACCTCATTCCCGAATTGCCTTGATAGGTTCGATATTGAAGTGGCAATAATTAGATTTACATCTTGAGAAAGCAATATTTTAACCGAGTCTAGACTAAACTCCCTTAACGCCTCTCCGAGACCTTTCAGGTCGTGTCGTGCCATTTCTGTGATTACGTCGATTGACAAATCAAAATTAAACTTTTGTGTCACATCTCTGGCGATAACAACGCTATTTAAGTTAACACCATTATCAATAAACGACTTCACTTCACCTAGCGAATAGTGGTCAAGTGCCTGCTTTAGCCCTCTGTGATCTTTTCCAGCGAGATCAGCTACCTCATCGATTGTAGCCTCATACCCAGAAGACGATAAGATATTCCCCACTCTAACCATGTTTCGCAATCCCTTCATTTTTTCCCAATTACCTCCAGACTCAGCAATCAGATTGTGAACACGATCGTATTTTTCTCGATTTAGACCTTGCTTCCCAATTATCATATCGGTTACAGCAAGATCAAAGACAACTTCTTTACTGATACCTTTTTGGAGCATGCGATGAGAACGTTTTATGGTGCCAAATGGTGCGTGGTTAATCCAATCAATTGTTCCGCTTATACGGTCTAACCACCTGTCCGATTCGTCCTTATTTTCATCCTCAAAATGTTTCGATTGAAAAGCAAAATGAAGATCTGTGGCCATCTGAGCCAGACTTTTGGCTTCTTCATACCTTCTGTTAACGATTTCCTTGCGACTTGCAATGTCTTCTAACAATTGATCGGGGGTTCTGTTTTGCAAGTACACCAATCTCTCTGAAAAGTCCGATCGTAGCTTTGCCATTTTCTGTTCGTGATGTGAAACAACAGAGTCAATCTGCAACCCCTCCTCTTCTTTTGGTAATTGTAAATTGGTTATTGAATTAAGTTTCTTTCCAAATTTTGTCTGCTCCCTGGCAATTTCCACTTCATGCTTCTTGGTTAGCTCTTGAGATTCTAAAATGTTTTCCACAGACGTAAGCTCATTTTTTCTTTCAACATCTACTGTTGGATCTCCACTAAGAATTTCAAACTTTTTTGTTAGTGAGTGTTTCTCTCTACCGTGGATATTGTCGCCAGATTTACCAATGAAACGACCGATATTGTAAAGTTCAGTGTCCTGAATTTTTTGACGCATCCCTCTAAATTGTTTTTTTATTCTTTCACCAAGCCGAGACCAAGCGACAGCTTCCTCTATTTTTGCAGTATATGGTGATCGTTCTGTTCTGGCTGGATCGTTGTAATTCATTGATTCCTGTAACCATCCAGCGGCGACCATGACACTCTTGTGTTCCAATTCTTGCGGGCTCAGTTTTGATTCTTTATCCTTACCTTTAACAAAATTTGTTGCCTTATCGTACAAATCCTCTAAAAACTCATATCCATGTCCAACACTTTCATGGTCAAATTCCTTTAAGTTTGGCATGTGGTTGGTTGATAATTCTCTGTCCTTACATCTTCTGTTTGCAATCTTAAATGCAGCAAGCTCTGGAGTTCCTACCATGGCTGCATAAGCAACATCCCTAAGAACTCCTAGCCCAATTGACGCAGAAGTAACACTATTCGCATCAATGGGTATTTCGCGAACCATCTGAACGTTATGTCGCTTTTCTGAATCCCACTGCTCGTAATGTTCTCTATGAACGGCCTTCCCTTGTATTAAATCCTGATAGAAAGAAAGTCTTTTGGATAAGTACCTACCTGGACCAGCTTCGGTAGAGTATACATAAATGCACTTTATTGCATCTGCAAGTGGCATCGTACGCAGGAGATTTAGTCGTTCTAGGTTATCAGTCTCTTCGGCAAATTTGACTATTTTTTCTGTATCTTCGACTCTATCTCTGTCTCCATCTATATATTTTATTAGTTCGTGGAATCGGTTAATGTTTTCGTTGAAATCTAAACTTTCTAGTCCAGCCGTTGATTCCTCCGGATCCGTGTCAGACTCCATTTTTAGGTGTTCCTCTACGGAAATCGTAGACCGACCCATTTCCCCCCAACCTTTTACGGGAGAGTGTTGGTTATCTTTGTCTAATTTGGCTCTTTGCCTTCTTAAACCTCTTTTTTTATCCTCGTTATCACTGATGTCAGTTTGTATATCTGCATAGCCCATGTCTTTCACGCCATCATTGAGTTTTTCAGTCTCCATCTCGCGAAGAGATTGCCCACCATCTGAAGCAATGATTTCATTTTCTAACTCATGTTGTGATTCTTGATCCGCCATCCTAATTAAAGTTAACCTATTTGAACCTAAATCTCAATACAACGCTTTAACTGCCAGATACTTGTAAGAGTGAGTGAAGCTATATACAATGGAATCTAGATCTAAATTAAGATAACAAAGAATATGGAAGATAATTCTCAAAATCAAGCAGTTAACTTTCCCGACAGACTATTACCTCTAGATGAGTCAATTGAAATAAATTCTTCGCAAAAGTTGGGGAGTACTGCAGATGTCTATGTTCAAGAAATAGCCAGAAAAATGGAAGGTTATGATTCAAATATAAATTGCACTGCGACAGGAGTAGATAATAATAAAACCATTATTACGATTAACACCTTGGGGCGTTGGCTGTTTGGAGTGCCTGGTTACCAAGGGAATTCAAGGATTGTATCAGAAGGAAACATTGTAAAGATTTATTACTCGAAAGAATCTCCACAATTGGCTGTAAACTTTTTGGGGGCAATTAAATCTCAAATGGAAATTAAATAATAAAATGGAAACTCAAAATCAAGATAAACCAGAAGACACCCTTCAGCCAGAAGCGCCACCCCTTACACCGACGATCTTGAAAGAACAGCGAGAGAAATTGATTAACGCTTTGGAAAAAACCAGATTGCTACCAGAAGATCATATTAGCGGAAAGGGGAAAACAAAATCTGAATTACTTGAGGCACTTCAAAATGCAATGAAAGGGGTTAATGATAAGTTAGGTGAAATGCCCAAAGAAATTGACAAAACAGACACTGAATATGACGTTGCTACAAGAGCAGAAAAGAAGATGGATGAGGCTGTTCATTATTTAACTGTCAAGTCTGCTATTGGTATTACGAAAATTCCAATTTGTCCTCCTCCAGCATCGGTATCAAAATGGGAGGCAGTGCCCGGAGAAATGTTTGTGGAAGGTGGAAAGAAGTGGTCGAAGGTCGCTTTTGAAAAAAAATCAGGAGCTGGATTTTCTGAAACATTGAGACCTGGAGATGAAGTGTCATTTGGCCAGACCAAAGGCGAACGACTTGAAGTAATTGATAATATTCTAGAAGGTCGCGATGAGCTACAAGCGTTTAACGAAACCTTAAAGACGCTCGCCGGACTAAAAAACCTATATGCCGAACTAAACCCAGATGCGGTTGACTATAGTGAAAAGGCCAGTAAAATTGCAGAAAAAATCGAGCTTATAAGAACTGGAAAAGCAAACGAGGTTATCGATTTCTCTAAACTTAAGATTTCAGATCCGTCTGAGTATTCTGAAAGAATCGGCGAGATTATACAAACCCAAGAATACTTACAAGAGGTTGATGAAGGGTCTAACGAATTCGTTCCATCTATCGACTCACACTTCAAACTAACTCCTTTCTACACCGAAAAGTTTGCTTGGTTTGCGGAACTTGTCAATCGTCAGCTTGGCTTGGGAAATAACAGCTTAATGGAGAGGCTTTCAGAAAGCAATGAATTACCCGAGTGGGAGAAGTTGTCAGCCAAGGGAATGACAGTGATGGTTGGTCCTAGAGGTGCTGGAAAAAATAAATTGGCTGAACACTATTGCTCAGCAACAGAGAGACCTTTGTATCGCTATTCATGTTCGCCCGACAAAGAAGAGAGAGACCTTACCTACGACGTCGTTCTCCAAGATGGTGAGGTTGTAAAGATCCCATCAAGGATTATCACCGCCATATCCACACCAAACTCTATGCTCGAATTGGACGAGGTTAACCTATTGAGGCCAGCCGTTTCAAAATTCTTCAACTCGTTATTGGACGGTGATCGTGCTTTATTTCTAAACGACAAGGTAATTAAGGTTGCACCAGGAGTAGTAATCGTTGGTCTTATGAACCCCGCAGACTACGAAGGAGTGGAAAATCTTCCAGAAACGATAGACGACAGAAGTAATGTCATGTCCTTCGACTATCCTCCATTCAGAAAGAGGGACTCCCTCACAAATGCAGAGATATTTACCCACGATGAAGCTCTAATTCTAAAAGAAAATATCTCAGCGCTAGCACCTTTTGACGATGAAAGCTTTGTCAAGATCTGGGATGGATTATTTAACGGCAAACCTCTTGACGGTTTCGTTGATCCAGAGATCGTAACGATCATCAAAGACTTGAAAAACATAATTTCTATCGCAAATAGGACCAGAGAAACAGTCAGGGCATATAAGACTAGAACAGGTGAAACCAGAATGGAAAGAGACTTGTCGCTAAGAGGTCTAATTGAGGCGGCGAAGTTCTATTCTGAAAAGCAATTGTGGAAGGTAGATTTGAACAAGATGCCCGACCATAAAACTGGTTGGAATGCTTCCCAGTATGCCGTCGCAGCAACTTATCTGCCCCACGTACGCACTTATAGGAGGGGTGACAGTGATGCACAAGCACTGGAACTGATACTGGCAGAACAAGTGAGATGACAAACACAGTTAGTAACCTCAAGAGCCTTGCAACTTCAAATGTCGGCATTGGTATTGAGATTGTTGATAATGGAAGTTGCCACTATACAAATAGCGATTTGAGATTTGAGAATCAAAAGTTGTTTGAGTTACTGACTAAAACAATATCTCTAAGAGCTGAGGAAAAAATTGGTCTACTAAAAAACCTACACACACTAACTACTTTACAGCTAGAAGAAATTGAATCTGCACTTATTAAGGAGAGAAACCAGCTGGAAAAAAATAACAAAAATAATCCTAAATACTTAGAAGAGATTGCCACTAAAAATATTAACGAACTTCAAAAACTGACAATTTCAAATACCAAACAGGTTTCGTTGAATGGAAACAAAACATGACAGAAGAATCAACGGGAGAACTCAGAAGAAGCCCTGAAGAAATTAGCAGGATTGAAGCAAAAGTTGACGATATTATTCCTGTGCTTGCACATGGATTTTCAAGAAGGATCGAAGAATCTGGGCTTAGAGGTAAGGTTACTGTAGGATCAGCCCCAGGAAAAGACTGGGCCGTTGGCTCTACTAAAGGAAACTTGACCGGAGTACCGAACCTCATTGTCTACCCGGAAGAGATGCTAAAAAATGAAGACCTTCAGGTAATTAATGCCAGACTTCGACATGAAATTGGTAACCTGAACTATCCACAGGAGAAACAACTCGATAATCTTAGAGCGTGGTGTGTTGAGAACAAAATATCACCAGTATTAGTTACATCTCTGGCTCAAACAATTCATAGTCCATCTGTTGATTATATGGAAATGAGAAACTCGCATAGCCAAGCTCCGGAAGAAAACTTTAGGGTTTTATATAAGAATTCTGTGGGGATAGCACTTAACATATCGGAGCAGGCTCCTTATAAACAAGCGTTGGATCTGGTCTATTTACACGGACTAAAGTCAATTGGCTTGTGCGATCCTGAAATTTTGCAGATGGCAAGAAAAAACGCTTCACCTGTTGTAAATGAAATAGTCTCAGATCAACTGTTAAAACAGGTTGAAATTGCAGTTAAAAGTCCAAGCCCATCAAAACAAGAGCTCATGGTAAAACAAGTTCTTTGGCCTGGTTTATCTAGACTAGCTGCCACTGAAGCCATCCCTGGACAAATTCCACAGGATAAATCAAAAAGTGAAACCAGTCCTGATGACGAAAACAACCCACAATCTGGTGAGGAAAAACAGCCATTGGTGGAAGAACAAGGTGATGAATCTGAAGAAAAACCCGTGGCGGATAATGAAGAGTCTCAAGGTGAAAATGAAGGTGAGGAAGAAAAGTCGGAGAGCGAACCTCAAAGTGATAATGGGGGAGGTGGCGAATCTGAAGGTGAGTCAGAGTCTGGTCAAGGAAGTTCTTCCGGGTCACCCAAAGGAGCCGGAGCTTCTCAAGGTGAAGGTGGACAAAGGGAGAATAGTAATGGATCGGAAAGTAAAAGGCTCGATATTCAAGAAGAGATTGATAAAATCAAAGATGAGATTGCAAAGCTTGAACAACAACTTAATGAAGAAAACGATAAACAACAAAACGTTGGTGGGTTAGAAAAAGATGAAAATGACAATCTAAAAGCTGGAGAGGATGCTAAATCTGGCCAAGGAGATCGGTCGAGTTCGACAGAAGAAGACGATGAATTACCAGCCAAGAGCGGACCAGAAGGAGTCGGTAGTGTAGGGAAGCCATCTGGTGTAGTGGCACTTGATAATGACAAACCTCTCCACCCAGCTGGTGAAACCGAGCCGGGCGAGTCAAAACCACAACAATCTGAGTTACAAAAAAAACTCGATGAACTAATTTTGAAATTAAATTCTCTTGAAAATAAATTAAACTTAATGGAAGAGGGCGGCGAAGGTGCACAGATGCCTTCTACTCTGTCTATGAGTCCAGGTGGTGCAAGTGAGGGTGCAAACACCGATGGTGTAGGAATTGGCACTGGAAAGCAACAGGGTAATAATGGAGAATTCCAACAAGGAGGTAGTTCAAATAAAAGAGAGCTGAGCGAGTTATTTTCCAGTCCAGACGAAAAATTGTTGAAACAGCTACAAGAAATGAGTAATAACATTGGAAGTAAATTTATCGAAAATACAGAAGACGGTGATTTTAAACTGAGAGAAGTTAAAGAAGAAGATCAACAGGTGTTTGAATCTAAAAAAGAAACTGTAAAACTTGAAAGCGAATTCGCCACAATGGCTACTTTAAACAAGATAAAACAGGAACATAAACAGAAACTAGAGCTGGTTTACAAAGAAATGTCTGGTCTTGAAGGACAAGCTCTCTCCACATACGCAGAATATATGGAAGAAATGAGTGGTTTTATTGATGATGTTACTGACTTCTTTGTAGAAAGATTCAAACTAGATGAAGATTACAAAAACGTGCGCAACCAATTACAAGGAGCTAGTCTCCAAAGAGGCTTTCAAAGAAGTATTATGGGCTCGAAGTCTGGCAGCGCACTTCTTCGGCCAGAAATCTTTGAGCGAAGAATTATTCCAGAAAAGCCTACAATAATTTGGACGATAATTATCGACAATTCTGGATCTTGTAGCGGAGAAACAATAGAATATGAGAAAAAATTGGCAGTTGCCTTGGTCGAAATCGCCAAAAAGCTTAAATTCCCACTGGAAATCGTTACTTTTGGAGGAGAACAGGAATATACATTTCTAAAGACTCACGATCAGGAAGCCTACGGACACGATTTAGAAAAACTTGTACTGCTTCAGGCTGACCAAGGAACTCCTGACGTTGTCACCTTAGACGCCTCTTGTAAAACAACTCGAGAATACTCTCAGCAATTTAAACAACCGTATAACTTTGTATATTTCATGACTGATGGTCAATCTGGAGGGGGGTCAATTCAAGATGTTACTCAAAGATATAAAAGAGATATGGTAATTACCGGAATTGGCTTAGCAGATGCAGCAACTACCATAAAGGAGACATGGGGTAAAAACGGACTAAGTGTTCCAGACGTAAACAAATTGGCTGAACAATTTCTAAGGAAAGTTGAAGACCAGATTGGAGAAATATTTGATTAAATTATAGGAGAATAAAATATGGAAATACAAACATTAATTGATGATATTGACGATTTGCTTGCCGAGGTGGCAGAGACCTCAATTTCAATTCCAATTACTAAAAGGGATACTGACGAGATTCTTTATTCATCATTTTCGACAGGACACAGACCTCCCCTTGAGAGAATTTACCCTGAACTTAGAGATCGGGAGGTTAGGCTACACGAAACAGATTTACTTAGAAGGCTACGAGATGTTAGAGGAATTAACCCACTAAGTTTGGAGATAGAGCCACCGCTTGACGAATCAGAACCGCCAACGACCAGAGAGGCGATCAAATACACGATAAGAAAAATTATTGAAGAGAAAATTACACCTACAAGAGAAAAGTCTCGGTTTCTAAAAGATTTAGATGTTGAAAATAGATATGTTGCGGCACTTGAAGTCATCCAAGAGATGCAATCCATAAAAACCATGATGGATGGAACATCCACTGGACTGGATAGAAAGTTTTTTGACTTCACAGACCCAGATATCGAAGCAGGATTCTTTGATCTAAAGAGAGAAATTTCAACTGTATTAAGAGAGGCTGATGGCTATAGAAAAGAATCTGCGACTGCAATACTACCAACTGAGGAAGTTGAAGGATTTATCAAATCTGGTTCACTGGATATTGAGTCTCTAGAAAGTACCGCACAAGCCATTAACTCCTCTCTAAAAAGAATTGTTAGTGATAGGTTCAGAAATAATCCTAACCAAAGTTTATTATTTATCGAGATGGCAAGAGATACGTTGTCGACTATTAAGGAAAGAGAAACATCTAACAACGAGACAAAACTAAAAGTTCTAATGTTAGAGATACCATCAAGAATTGATGGGTGGTTGAAATACAAAAAACTAAGCGCTCTAAATCAAAACTATGTCGGTAGTGGTGTCGCAAACATTGCATTAGCAGATGATTTAATTTCTTGTAGTTATGAAGGAGTTGCCCTACCCCTTCTTCACGAAACATTGGAAAGTTCAAAACTCTATTCTTTACTGGAAAAACCAAGACCCGAGGACTCCGCTCGTGAGACATTCATGGGTGAAATTAGTCTGATTTATGATAGCAGGATAAGTATTGGGTCGGTACTGGAATCTGCTAGTGGTAACAGTGAGATAATGACCCCAAAAGAGGCAATGTTTGAGATTTCTCAGTTATCGGGGGCTATGAGTCGTGGTGAAATTGGTGAAGTTATGAGAATCGTCGAAGGACTTGAAGGAAAGAAAATTGATCTTTATCATGTAACCGCGAATAGTTATGCCTTTGATCAAATCCTAACCGAAGGTAGATTGGTTTCTAATTGGGCAAACAAAAAATTTGGTGATACATTTTTTGGTGGCGGTTTGTATTTTTGGGGTGCCCAACAAGAAGACTGGCTAAAAGGTGGCGATGAATCAATCCATGTAGTTTTTCCAATGAAAGATCTATTTATCATTAAAAACAAATACAATAACCCTCAAAAAGGACCCTTTTCAGAAAGAGGTGCTTTTGAAGAATTCTCTGATAGTCAGAAAAAAAGTAATCTGATTGCTATGATCCCTGCAAATGCTCTAAAAATGACAGAACATAAAGATCTTGGTCAGAGACCCAGAAACAACGAAGGCTATTCTGCAGGTACCATTGAGGATGTTACAAACTTTGAAGTAGAGCAATCTAATTTTATTTGGAGGATTGATAAACACTATGGAAATTACGACACTAGCTACTTTATTTCCCAAGAGACCGAGAATGTTCTCAGGGAATTGTTTGGTAATAGTATTTCGATCGAAAGAGATGTTATGTCTTCTGGATTTATTGAGGGTGAATATGACCGGTTGATTATTCCTAGATCAGTTTCTATCCTCAAAGCAACAAGCGTTGCTTATGCCCTTAGAATTGCCGAGGTAGTATACGAAGATCAGCTTGACGCGTTACATCTAGAAACAAAACAACAAGAGGTTGAAGATTTGCAATATTTCCAAGAGGCCAACTTGTCAGGAGAACCATTAAATGCTGAAATTGAAGAATTCATTAAAACAATTGAAAATAATACTAATTTTGACGAAAAAGATAAGATAGTTCTTCGTTACTATCTAATGCATGCTGACAGTGAGGCAATTCAAAACTACATAGAAGAATTAAGTTCACTTGAAAATGCCATAGATGGAGATTTTCCAAAAATGGAGGTTGTGGCGAACAATATTCCGGAAAAAGAATGGTTCAACAAAGAGAGCACAATACACGGAACACCACATATTCTTAGGGTTTTAATCGACATGGAAATACTGGCTAGATTAGCTCAAAAAAATCTACCTGACCAGAAAATAGATTTGCGCTCTTTAGAGGTCGCCACCAGATTGCATGATGTGAAGAGACTAAAAGATAGTGCTAGTGATTTTCGTCACGGAGAGAGATCGTCAGAATTTATTAATCAGCTAATAGAAGAATCCGCTATTGATTTAGAAGGTGTCGATATTGAACTGGTTAAGCGAATTATGAAAAATCATTCATTGGATGACTATGATGGAATGACCTTGGAAGAATTGATCTTTAAGGACGCTGATGCTTTAGACCGGTACAGATTCAGTACTGGACCAGATTTGCGTTTTATGAGAACTCCAGTTGTAGAAAACATGCTCCATAGTGCTTACAACCTTGCATCTTTAAGTCGTTTCCTACTTGCCAATGGTTACAAACGCTCAGAGGCTGTAATAAAAGCAGCTGAGGCACTGAGATTAATTAGATAGACTGCTCAGATGCTAAGTGTTTTAACCTTAATGCTTTATGACGTTGTGCCTGCGAAGCGGGCACTTTGGCCGATAGGCCAATGCTGTCTCAATCTTCAAATATCAGCTAGTAAAATATTCTCCTAACTAGCTGATATTTATATGGCGAAATTGAAATTCGAGCCATATGTTGAGATAGCTTCGCCCGCCTAAGGCGGACGAACATATAGATGCGACAGCAATAGCTGGCGCTTGCTCGCAAGAGCAATCATCCCGACCGTAGTCGGGATACATTATTGGTATCGCGCGCAAGTGGTTCTCCCACAAGGGGACTAGGTATTTCATACCGTCGCGCATTCAGGTGGTGGCGAACCGCGAGACACGAAGTGTTGAGCGGTGAGCCAATAGATTAATAATTTTGTTGAAACCAAGTTCGAATTTCGTTATAACAGGTAACCTTTTCGATGGCTAGTGAAGCAACCTTTAAATCCTCTTGATAGTTTTTTAAGAGTTTTCCGAGACCCTGATCGAACTTGGTTTGGATTCTTTGTTTGAAACGATCGCTTAATAATAATTTTTGAGGATTAAAGATTATGTTCATAATTATATTATATTACGTCAAAGGAATTGTCGTATCCAAAGCAAAAACGATGAACATATTTTATACTGGATTAAGTGAAAACATTTTTGAAGTTAATATTGTGGGGCGCGGGAATTGGAATCATTATTTACGGATTAAAAACAATTCCCCTAAAAAATTACGGAATTGACTTGACTAATCGGAGTATTTATGTGGAAAGAAACCAAACACCCTTCTTACCGAACTGGTCAATCAACGAAGTACTCACTAGAATAAATATTGCTAGAGAACGGTCCGGATTTTCTAAAGTTAAAGTTAGTGACAAACTGAATCAGGCAGCACTGAGTAGATTGTCGGTTATCCTCACAGAAAATGACTATGAAGGTAAAACAACAGGATTGACTCGCGAAGTCGCCATAAAAAATGCTGGATATGATGCAAATTTGATTGGTGATTTGCTGCTGATCGATTTTTTTAAATCCAATGATCCGGTGATAGACTGGCTTGCAAGCGATATTCCCAAAGGGACATTGTTGCATCCCGATTTCCGAGAAGCCGGTATTGCCATCAAAAATAGCCAGGATAAGGTGAGTGTCTATGTGATATTAGTGTCACTACGCAAGATAGTACCGCCATCAAAAAAACTCACTTGGGTTGGCCCAGATATATGGAACCTGGTAAACAAAAGACGGGTTGAACTTGGCGTGAACCCGTTGAGGCAAAAGGATGAGCTTTGTACTATCGCTTCGATTAGATTAAATGAGCTACTGGAGCTGGGTAAACTTGACGGGCATGCCGGTTTTGTCCCGGTATTGGATCGATCCGATTTGAAATGGATCTCCGAAAAATATAATTTAAGTGAATTTTTGGCTCAAGGTTATTCGACACCTCTGGAAACAATAAAGGCTTGGGAAAATACCCTAGGTCACAGGGCACTTTTGGCTGGTGGGGAATATGTCTGGGGCTGTCTATATTCCCAAGATACTTTTGTGGTGGCCATTGCGGCGTACTGAGGCTATTGGTGAGAAGTTGTTAGTGCTTAGCTTATATTATAAAGCTGTCTTCGGTGTCTTCAATTTCCGGAATAATTTCTTTCTCGAGAATGTAGGTGTTGCGGTGACCCATCTCACCGACCATCTCCCCTGCCCCCCTAATTATCGACTCAAGTTGAAAACAATGCGGACAACCGCCTCTGCCGTCTGGACAATCAAACATTTCTAGTTTTCTGGCCAATTTGATTTTTCGGCCAATTTCCAATAATTTTGATTCGGTGGTGAGGACGTCTGGTAAAAACTGTTCTTTGGGCGTATCGGAGAAGTCTAAATACCAATAGCTGGCCTTGGAAACGGGCCTCTTTTGACACCTTGCGACCAATAAGTGGTAAATGGGGAGCTGAAGTGACTCATTTGTCTCTTCTTTTTTACTCGTTTTGAAATCGATGATGTGGATACTGTCTTCACCCTTTAGATACTCGAGCCAGTCGATTTTACCGCAAAGAATAATATTTTCCTCCTCGGATAACCAGAAATATGGTAAATTTTCCTTGATCTTGACCGCTAGATTGGACAATGGACCGGGATGGTCCATAACGCGCCTAAGCATGGTCTTGCCTCGTTCCTTGTATTTGTGTTCTTCGGCTAGGTCCTTAAAACCACCTTTTTTACCGGAATAATTTTCCCAAATTTGATCAAACTTCAAGACCAAAGAATTATTGAACCGAGTGTCTGTGGGGATAGTAGATAAGGATTCAATAACCTCATGAATGGTAGAGCCAAGAGACAAGGAAGGGGTAATTATTTGAATTTTGTTTCCAGTACTACGATCTTTGTAAATATTTTTCAGAAAGTACGCTCGGGGACACTGAAGAAAATCGTTAATCGAGGAATGAGAAATCCAAACCGCTGAATATTTATCTCTTGCCATTGTATTTAATTTGATACTTAACGGCTTAATATAATTGCCAGAATCAAAAAAGCGGAACCGAGCAAGTAACCTCCCACAACATCACTTACCCAATGAGCTCCGAGATAAATTCTAGAGATTCCGATTGTCAGAATCAAGATGGTCGCAGACAAGGAAATAGCTAGTTTGAGCCATTTGGTTCTGACTTTATATATAGCCAAAAAAAGCAGGTAACCAAAAAACATAGTAAACGTAAGAACATGCAGACTGGGAAAACTCTTATCTCGGAACACTTCTTGGATGTAGACGAGTTCTGCGTCAGGCCGCGGACGGTTGACAATACTTTTGGCGAGACTGCCTGCTGTGACGCTGACTGGAATGAGCAAGAGGGTTTTGATAGCCTCTGCTTTTAATCCGACAAAAAAGAGTAATGACATTACCAGAACCACAATCATTTCCAGGCCATAAGAGTCCCCCAATCTACTCACAAGAATCATCGATGCGGAAAAGATCGGATTGTGAAAACTTTGTAAATAACGGCTGATGACCAGATCAAATCCAAAATAAGCATATTTGTGAGCTAACAAACCAAATAGGACAAAAACCAGAATAATCCCGATAAGAATAATGTTTAATATATTGGTTGGTTTATTTGATTTCTCGAATTTCATGGGTTAGTATCATCATAAAGTACGGCTGACAAAAAAGGTTAGAGTTGCACAACCGATTGCCTAAGACGATCCAAAAATTCCAATACACGCATATCCATAATTATGGATTGTTGCGTGAGTGGCCTGATCAATCTTAGCCCGGACATGGTGGTACAGCGACTCAAGGCAACATAGGTTTGTCCATGTGCAAAAGCCCCGTACCCAAGATCGATAACAACTTTTTCAAATGTTTTTCCTTGGCTTTTGTGAATAGTTATGGCCCAGGCTAGACGTATAGGCATTTGTTTAAAGCTACCGGCCTCTTTTGTTTCCAGAATGGCAGTATCCTGATTAAAAGAGGTTTTGTACGCAGTCCAGGTTACCGGTTCGATTTTCTCTATCCCGCCCCCATCCAGCTTGACATACGCAAATCCGGATTCAGCCCTAAAAAGAGTGCCAATAGTGCCATTGATCCAACGATCTTGAGTGTCGTTGTTTAGGAGCATTACTCTGGCACCGGTCTTAAGTAAAACAGTGTCGGCCGCGGGAGCCTGCTGAGGGGGAAAATCCCCGGATCGGACAGCGTGAAATGTATAGACGGGGCCTTCTATTTCATCAAGTCTCGCTTGATTGATCCTATCAGCCTGTTCGTTGATAGTGGTCAAAATTATATAACTTTCGATGGAGTCACTCTCACTGATTAAATGATTGTTGATGACTTCCAGATCATCTGAAGTAGCCCGATTGTTTCTTATTCGATTAAGAATGTCGATGAATCTTTTTTCCGACTGACGGTATATGGTTTGAAGCTCGATAAATTTTAGCTGAGAATATAAACCCCCAAAAAGCCTGTTAAAAACCTTGGAGGAAAAGAAGTAGGGGGTTTCGTAGATACTTTCCAGAGCTTGCTTCTCTTGACTGGTAACCACCGGAGGTAACTGATGTAGATCTCCCACCATGATTATCCGAACCCCTCCAAAAACTCCTGATTTCTTTCTGATTGTCCTTAAAAACGAATCGATACTGTCCAAGAGATCGGCTCTGACCATGGATATTTCGTCAATGATCAAGACATCAAGATTGTTATAGATTTTTGCTTTTTTTGAGTGTTTGGCTTCTAGGATGGCCTTTTCCGGTGTGATACTTGGGGGAAACCCAAAAAATGAGTGGATTGTTTCACCTTTTACGTTTAGAGCGGCCACACCGGTCGGAGCTACTACAGCTACGTTTTTGTCCGTATGATTACGGAAATGATCTAATAAGGTTGATTTGCCTGTGCCGGCATTTCCGGTTAAGAAGATGTTTTCCGCGCTATTTTCCAGTAGGTAAAGGACTTTTTGAGAACCTTTGTTAAAATCTATAGGCATATTATATTGAGAGTAATGAATGGTTTCGATATAGCCAACGACGATGTTCCTTGTATTTTGGATCAAGCTTGGCGACAAGCCCCCAGAAACGACTACTGTGGTTCCGATGAACCAGATGACAAACCTCGTGAATGACCACATAATCCACTACTTCGTGTGGAGCCATGATTAGTTTCCGATTGAAACATAGCCTGTTGCTTGGCGAACAGCTTCCCCAGATAGAGGAAACCTTCTTGATATCGATACGGCTATAGTCAACGCCAATTTTTTTAGAATACAAATTGACCTTTTCGGTAATCACCGAAATGCCGGTTTCCAGATACCAACGCAAAAGACCTTCTTTTATTTCCAAACCTTTCTGTTCTTCTGCATGCCCCTGAAAAAGACTTACTAAGAGGGAATTTTCGGCCAACTCCACCGAGGTTCTAACAGGCAGGTTGAAAAGATTTATTTTTAGTGGATACTCTCGACCAAAATACAGATGCTTCTCACCAGCCAAATATTTTTTGACCGGGACAGATGGTTTGGATCTTTCAAGTGCCCGAACAATCCAGGACCTTTTTTCGTCAACAAACTTTTGAATGGCGAAGGCAGGTAGCCAAAAGGGAGCGCGGACAATGACACCCTTTTTCGGATGCACACTAATACTAGTGGAGGTAGATAATTTTTGAGAGCGAATAACCTGATAAGGAAAAGATGCCACGGGGATTATTGTAAACTAAAATCAAGCTTCTAGAGTAGCTCCAATGAATAGATAATGTCGTCTGAAGTGGAAATTAATTTATCGTCGTAAATATCCGTTGAGTTGGTGATTAGCAAGTACCCAGTCTTTACCGGAACATAAAAATAAGTAATTTCTTTAGAGTCTTCTGATGCAGTGTAGGTAACACCGGTGTTCGAGCCGATAGATACAGGGGAGATTGTTTCTAGCAACTTAAACTTGTCCCCCAGTTTATTCATTTTTTGGTCAATGTCTTGCTCGGCAATAGTATTAATCGTATCCTTGCCCGATAGTATTTCACTGGAAATAATGATAGACAATCTATCTTTGGCTATTGAGAGAGAGCCGCTGTTTTCTTTTTTTGCTGTAATGCCATCCGGATATTTAATCCTAAAGCCCATCCCATCGTCAGTAAATTGTTTCCAGCTTGAGGATCTAGTGGCAAGCATAGTGGAGACACCCAAGGTTTCCGGCTGTGGGAATGTGAGAGAATTGGAGACCAGGAGCTCATCTGTTGGGTCCTTGGGTGGAGATTTTTCGGAGACCCAGATAATGCCCAAAGTGAGTACAGCCAGCAGAATCAATAGCATCACAACTTTGACCATATCTAAAAGTATACTATCTTACAAGAATTGTGAGCGGGTGACCGTAATTGGCTCGAACCACTTTAGCCTGGGCGACTATATCACACCAGATCTTTTCTTTCAGCTCCAATCTCTTAAAGAACATATGGGCATTGATTCTTTTGCCAATTATCAGTAACCCCATCCTCAGTATTTTACTTCTTTTACCACTGTCTACACAGGGAGTTCCTAAACCACCTAGGGGGCGGACTTCGTTTTCCTTCATGTCTTGCAGGGTAGCGATCAAACTTTCGAGAACTTCCAGGAAAGTTGAGTTGCCTTGGAAAAAAGTATTGCGGGCCACAGTGAACAGAGAATCAACCTTGTCCCACATTTGTGCCTCATTTGGTTGGTTGGCGGCACTTGCTTCTGCTGATGGTGCTGATCCAGCAGTAATGGTTATCACTGCTCGCAAATATCTTTTTTTGCGTTCAATCTGTATCTTGTAGCCTGTGTCGGCTGATGCCGTTATTTCTTCACCGCCATTTGCTACACTCACTCCGCTTGAAAAATCAGACGCATCAGACTCCTCAATTTTCACTTTGGTTGAAGTTTGATCACCCAAATCACCTATGGCGATATCGATAAGTCCGGAGTCGTAGGCTGGTCGGTCGGAGAGATATGTATCGACTGTAGCACCTGCTGTAGTTTCAGTGATCGCTCCGATAGGGAGAAGAGTAGCTGGATGTATGTTCTGATTAAGTGTTTTCATTTTTATTTCAGGTTTGGTTATTTAAGAAACCAACTAAAAAGGGCTGCAACTTCTAAACACACGCATAGCTGGCGTATATTCAAAAGTCACAGCCCCGATTGTTTCGTTAGGCTTTACTTCCTAATAGCTACAGTCTAGTGAAGAGGAAAATAGTTCGCAATAAACTTTGTGTCAGTTTGTGATGATATACAAAATAAGTCTTAATTACCATTGAATAATTAACGGCAAAGTCCTACACTTGTAGGTATGAAAACCGTCTCCTTAGGACCATTAGAACAGAAAGTGATGAAGTGCGTTTGGCAGAAAAAAACTTGCACAGCCAGGGACATTGTAGAATGCCTTAATGAGGACAAAGAGATTGCATATAACACCATCCAAACCGTCATGACGCGATTGGTTAACAAGGATTTACTTAAACGAACGCTTCAGGGGAAAACTCACGTTTACAAACCGATGGTAAAAAGAAAAAGTGTTTTGCAATCAATTGTCAGCCAGTCAATGGATGGCTTCACGAGCCAGTTTGGAGAAGATGCGTTGATCGCTTTTGTAGATGGTCTGGATAGTATTTCGGATGAGACTCGTCAGAAGTTAATTAAAAAATTACAAAATAAATGAAAAAAAGAACTTATATTTTACCAGTATCTTTTGTTGCTTTATCCAGTTCGGCTCTCATCCTAGGAATTTATCTGATCGCGACCAAAGCCACCCTCCATCCTCAGTTTTTTATTACAGTTTGTGGCGAGGTGTTGAAAAATGTCAGTGAGCACGTTCACTTTAATCCTGACGGAGTGCTGTCGTCTCTCATTTTGCTCATAACGGTTATTGGTGTCGGTTTAACCGTTATACAAGCCGTCGGATTTATTCTTTCACACAAACGATTGAGTGGCAAACTTCTGAAAGCAGACAGGATTCCAGAAAAATTATCCGATGTGATACAAGAACAACATCTTCAAAATGTTTCCATTTCAATTGTTGAAGGTAAACCAACTGCTTACACAATCGGACTGTTTCAGCCTTGCATTGTTGTTTCTACTTCGCTTATTCAAAAAGCGTCTCGTAAACAACTGGAGGCGGTAATATTGCACGAACTCTATCATCTTCAAAACCGTCACTTATTCTGGCTTCTGATTTCCCGACTGATTAGTTCCTTGTTTTTCTTCATTCCAATCATAGAATATTTGGCACAACAGTTAAAAATAGAGTTTGAATTAACTGCCGACTCGTATGTAATTAACAAACAAAAAACTCGGGATCATTTGTGTGGATCATTGGCATTAAATCTACAATATGCTGGTGGTGTTATTCCTCACTTTGCCACCTCTCCTATTGAAAATAGAGTCGCATTTCTGCTGTCCCAACCTGTATCTTTAGACAAAGTTGATATGATGCGTGTTTGTCTTAGTCTATTCAGTGTTACCGTAATGATTGGTTTGGCTTTAATTCAACCGAGTCAAATTGCTGCCAGTTTTCATGAAGGTACTAGTGCACTTTGTCGGATTGGGCAGAAGTGTCAAAACAAAGATTGTTCTGATCAGCTAAGTGTGGACAGGCCTACATTCACCCCATTCGCACCTGCTTCTTTTTCGCTTTCATCTTCACCATTGACAATAAGTAAATAATCTCCTACAGTTGTAGGAGATAGTTAAAAGCATTATCAAAAATAAGGAAATTATATGAGCGAAACAATAAAAGCCAAAGCAAA
>Ga0210019_1001394_pt1 | contig 26107 bp, 29 predicted proteins | sample CryGeyCG2114_020_2_FD_183969 | JGI IMG/M metagenome (GOLD analysis project Ga0210019, IMG submission 183969) | Groundwater microbial communities from aquifer - Crystal Geyser CG11_big_fil_rev_8/21/14_0.20 (SPAdes) (version 2) | ecosystem: Environmental > Aquatic > Deep subsurface > Groundwater ...
GGATTAACAGATCGATTTGGATCTTTACCAAAGAACGATTTAACCTCTTCGGCAATTCTTGGCATTCTCGTCATTCCTCCAACAAGGATTACTTCATCAATATCTTTCGTGTTTAATTTCGCATCCTTTAGAACTGCTTTGACTGGTGTAAAAGTCTTCTTTATTAATTCCCCTACAAGAGACTCGAACTTTGCACGTGTTAGTTTTTGAACTAGATGCATTGGTTGGTTATTATTGACAGTAATATATGGAAGATTTATCTCCGCCTCTTGAGAAGAAGACAATTCAATCTTTGCCTTTTCGGCTGACTCCTTTAATCTTTGTAAGGCCTGACTATCTTTACGCAAATCAACACCATGTTCTTTATTGAATTCATCAGCAATATAATTGATAAGTATTTGATCGAAATCATCTCCACCTAAGTGAGTGTCTCCATTTGTCGCCTTGACTTCAAACACGCCTTCTCCGAGTTCCAAAACTGTTATGTCAAATGTACCACCACCAAGATCGTACACTGCAATAGTGTGCGCATGAGATTTGTCTAGCCCGTATGCTAGTGCGGCTGCCGTTGGCTCGTTGATAATTCTCTCAACTTTCAGACCTGCGATTTCACCTGCTTGTTTAGTAGCTTGTCTTTGAGAATCGTCAAAATAAGCAGGAACAGTTATTACTGCTCTATCGACTGTTTCTCCAAGATAACTTTCTGCATCTTCTTTGATTTTCTTAAGAATCATTGCTGAAATTTCTTCTGGAGTATATTTTTTACCCTCAACCTCAACTACTACTCGATCATCCTTACCACTAGTAATTTTGTAAGGCAAAAAGTCTTGCTCTTTCGCAACAGCTGTATCATTTTTTCTTCGTCCCATCAATCTTTTAATTGAGTAAATTGTTCTATTTGGATTTAAGATTAACTGTCTTTTGGCCACATCTCCTACAGTTCTTTTGGTAGGGTCGACAACTGAAGGTATGACATTTCGACCTTCTTGTGAATAAATAATTTTTGGCTTACCAGCCTCCATTACTGCAACTGCAGAATTACTTGTTCCTAGATCTATTCCTATTATTTTTGACATAATATTAAATTAATTATTAATTGATAATTTTTTTCTACTAACGACGACTTTTCCGTGTCTAATGACGCGTCCATCAAGAGCATAAGCTTTCTGAGAAACTTCAACGACAACATCGTCCTCGTCTCCTTCAATCACTTCCAAAACTTCAGCGATTGTTGGATCAAATTTTTTTCCGATTAGCTCTACTTCTTTCATCCCAAGAGCCAATAGTTCCTTTTTAAACGTGCTTCTGACTAGTTTTAGGCCTGGATCTTCAATAAATACTGAGGCCTTTTCTAGATTGTCGACAATTGGCAAAAGTCTTTCAATAATGTCTCGCTTCACAACAGTTCTCATCATTTCACGCTCCTGATTGATTCTATTTTCCAAATTTTTGTAATCTGCCAAAGCTCGTAAATATTTACCATTAGCTTCTACAACTTCAGCTTGGCAATTTACTAATTCTTTTTCAATCTCAATATTATCTTTTTTTACTATTTTTTTTGACATATGTTAAATTAAACATTACTATCCTCTGCTTGAATTATTTCCTCAATCAAACCTGAAAAAAATCTTATCTGCGGTGCAACTAGCTCATACTTCAAGTGCTTTGGACCGACCACGCCAATAATTCCCCTTGTTCCAGCTGCCTCAAAATCTCCAAAAATACTTGAACATCTGTCGAAAAATGGATCTCTAAAGTCGTCGGGCCCTAAAATAAAATATAAATCACTTTGACTAACATGAGTTTGTCGCAAAATCTCTTCCCAAAGATTAATTTCATCAAGTCTTTGGAACAGACCTCTTGATATGCTGACATCAGCAAGCTCATTATCATCCAGTATGTGGTTTATTCCTGAATAGTAAAGATCGCCGTCGCTAGTCGCTACAAGTGATAGCAATCCAGTTCGTGCGGCAAGAACACGACTAGCTTGTGACAACATCTTCGACTTTTTATTTCTATCATCCCAGATACTATGCTTGTAAGCAACCTCATCAACAGTTGAAAGCTGTTTTTCCTCCATGACATTATTGATAAAAAAACGATATCCTTTTGGCGAGGGTAATCTTCCTGAAGAAAAATGAGTTTTTTGTAAATACCCTTTTTTTTCAAGATCGACCATCTCATTTCTAATCGTAGCCGGTGAAACTCCCAGCTTATACTTCCTTTCAATAATTTCTGAGCCCACTGCGCATCCTGAATCTGTATATTCGCGGATTATCGCAGTTAATATGCTTATTTGCCTTTGTGTTAACTCGTCCATATTAGTAATAATTTCAAAATATTACACTTCGCTCCCTAATTAGCATTAATATATCAACTCTGCTAATTTATGTCAAGAGCAAAGTTTGATTAATTAACTAATCTGTTATCAGGAATGTCCAAACTGGAAATAATATTTTCATTATCGCAACTCAATATTTTCTGCCAAAAAGTCAAATTTGTAATTTTATACTTTATTCTAGTACAATTTATTACATGAAATATAAACTAGGGGCTCATCTTTCAAGTGCTAGGGGTCATAAAAATGCGTTAAATAGTCTTATCGAAAAAGGTGGGAATTGTTTACAAATCTTTTCAAGTTCTCCAAGGGCTTGGAAACCAGCACAAATAGGCTCTGAATTAGTGGGAGAATTTCGTAAAATCAAAAAGGAATTAATAATCGACCCGGTATACTTTCATGCTCTTTACCTAATAAATCTAGCAGATCCTGCAGAAACAGGTAAAAAATCAATTAAAGCATTGATTAGTGAATTACGACTTGCCGCTCGAATGGGAGTTCTTGGAAGCATTGTCCATACCGGTTCGTTCAAGAATGACGAATTACGAATTACCAATTACGAATTAATAAAAGATACAAAAGAATATAAAACTTTAATTGGCAATATTAAAAATGTGCTTGAAAATACTCCTGACAACTCACTAATGATATTGGAAAATGCAGGAAATCGAAAGATTGGTCAGAGTATCGAACAACTATCTTCAATTCTTGAAAGTATCAATAATAAACGCTTGAAAGTTTGTCTTGATACTTGCCACTTGCATGCGGCAGGATATGACTTGCGATCAAAGGAAAATTTTGAAATATTTCTCAATAGATTTGACTCAATTACCGGACTTAACAATCTTGAAGTCGTTCATTTGAATGATAGCCGTGATCAATTTGGAAGTCTTCGCGACAGACATGACAACATTGGAGAGGGAAATGTCGGACTCGATGTTTTTAGAAACTTTTTAAACAATCCTCGCACTAAGCATCTGCCTTTTATTATCGAAACACCAGGATTTGATAATAAAGGCCCGGATAAGAAGAATTTAGATATATTAAAAAGTCTTTATATTGAATAAATATCGATAATCGAAAGAATCCTCCCAACCAATACAATCAAAGGGATATAATAGCGCTATGTTAGAAATACCAACTTTTGTTCAAAACTTCATGAATCAGTTTTCAAGTGCTGGGCATAAAATCTACCTCGTTGGTGGAACAGTCCGTGGATTAATAATGAATCATAAAGTCTCAGATTGGGACTTCACAACTAGTGCAAAACCAGAAGAGATAATGAGAATATTTCCACATAGTTTTTATAACAATCAATTCGGCACAGTCGGAATACCTATCGAACACGAAGGAACTTCGTATATTTTTGAGGTAACCACTTTTAGAAAAGAGTCTAATTATTCCAATGTCAGGCATCCTGACATAATAGAATGGGCTGAAACAGTTGAAGAAGATCTAGCACGGCGCGATTTTACAATCAATGCAATAGCATATGATGGAAGCAAAATCACCGACCCATACGACGGACAAATTGATATAAAAAATCATATTTTAAAAGCAGTCGGTAACCCTGATATTAGATTTAAAGAAGATGCGCTGCGGCTTATAAGAGCAATAAGGCAAGCATCCCAACTTGGGTTTATGATCGAGCCGGCAACTATGAAATCGCTTAATGAAAACTCAAATTTAATCAATAAGATTTCTTGGGAAAGAATCAGAGATGAGTTTTTCAAAATACTTACGTCTGACCATCCTGCCGAAGGCGTATTGTTTTTAAAAAATGCAGGAATTCTAAATTATATTTTACCAGAATTAAATGAGTGTTTTGGAGTCGATCAAAAAAGCCCTGAAAGGCATCATATTTATGACGTTGGAACACATTTAGTAGAATCATTAAGACACTGCCCTTCAAGAGATCCAATTACACTTTTTGCCACTCTAATACATGACGTAGGGAAAAAAGAAACTTATTCAAAAGATGAAAAAACAAAGATAATCACTTTTTATAATCATGAAGTAGTTGGAGAGAAGCTTGCAAAAAAAATTGCGCACAGATTTAGACTGTCAAAGGAACAAGAAAATAAATTTGTAACTTTGGTAAAGTATCATCAATTTACAGTATCTGAAGATCAATCTGACAAAGCGTTAAGACGTTTTATCAAAAATATTGGGAAAAAAAATATTACGGATATGCTAGATCTGCGTACAGGAGATCGTTTAGGCTCTGGAGCAAAATTAACATCTTGGAGAACAGAACTTTTTAAAAAAAGACTGATTGATGTCCAACGGATTCCGTTTTCGGTCCAAGATCTAAAAATTACTGGCCACGACGTAATGAATATGCTTTCAATAAAGCCCGGTCCACAAATTGGAGAAATACTTAACAAATTATTTAAAGAAGTTGACGACGAAAAGTTGCCAAATAAACGAGAAGCACTACTTAAACAATTAACGACTTTCAAAAAAACTTCGAAATAATACCCCGTTCATCTTCTATTGAAGTTCCAACACCATGACCTGAATACACCTCTGTATCAATCGGGAGCTTTAATATGGTTTTTAACGAATACTTCAAAAGCTCTTTATCGCTATATGAAAAATCGTATCTTCCAATACCCGATTTAAACAAAGTATCTCCGCTAAACAATGCTTTATCTTCTTTAAAATATAGAACACAACTCCCAGGAGTATGTCCAGGTGTGTGAATTAAATTAAAGGTGAAATTTGCTATCAAACATGTCCCAATATCCAAAGATTTAGTTAATGAAATCGGTACCACAACGGGATCGTATCCCAAAAAATGATTAGCTGTCTCCACTGCCCTTTTTAATAAAAAAATATCAGAAGGATGAATGAATAGTGGAAGTCTTGGGTACGATAACTGTATTTCTCCAGCGGCCATAATATGATCAAAATGGCCGTGAGTTGCAACGATTCCAACTAAATCAAGTTTTAGAGACAGGATTTTTTCAAGAAGGAAGTCGCCGCTATCTCCAGGATCAATTAAGAGTGCTTTCCCATCATTTTCAAGAAGGTAACAATTGGAGTGCATCATTCCGAGTGAAAATGAGTAGATTTTCATGTTTTCAACGACTATTTTTCGTTTTTTCTAACCATACTGCTATGGGTGTTGCGACAAATGGAGATGAGTATGTTCCTGCTATTGTTCCGATAAGTAATGCAACGGCAAAAAATCTTATTGTTGTGCCGCCAAGCAACACAAGTGCTAGAAGCATAAAAATAATTGTGAATGAATTGTTAAGTGATCTAACCATCGTATCTGTAAGCGCTTGATTAGCATGTTCTTCGATGAGGTCACTGCCAAATTTTTTTCTATAATCACGTATTTGATCAAATACGACAATGGTGTCATGCACTGAAAAAGACATTGTAGTAAGAAGTGCTGTAACAAATAAGCTGTCAAGCTGGGCACCAAAAAAATGAGAGACAACAGAATAAAGGCCTATAACGATAAACACATCATGAAATAGAGCGGCAATGGCCGCCACTGCAAAATTTACGTTACGAAATGCATAAGCAATGTAGAGTAGAATTCCCAATACGGCGATTAGTGCAGCAATGCCTGTTTTTTTTAGCGTCTCTCCCCCAATTACTGGGCCAACAGTTTCAGTTTTAATAACAACAATTTTAGTTCCAATATCTTTTTCAAGAGTATTTCGAAGAATTACTTCTCGCTGCTCGCTTATTGCAGGAAGTCGAATCAGAAAACTTTTGCCATCTTCCTGTTTTTCAATTGAAACTGCTTGAATTTTTGAAGATAGAAGAGAAGATTCTATCTCCCGCTTACTTGTTTCTTTATTAAACAAGTATTGGAGATTAGTACCCCCGACAAAATCAATTGAATAAGTATGGCCCCAATAATACATCGATGCAAAACCAAATAATAGTACTGCCAAAGAAACTGCTGTAAAATACTTCCAGTAATCTAAAAATTTAATCATTCTTTTATTCATATTTATAAAATAGATCAATTAAGCGTTTTGTAATAAATACTCCTGTGAACAAACTTGTTCCAACTCCAATTGCAAGAGTCAAAGCAAATCCCCTAACTAATCCAAATTGTGGCAAAAACTCCCAATTGAGTGGATTAAATAGAATAAATGCAACAAGTAAGGTGGTTATATTTGCATCTTTAATAGCATCGATCGCTCGTCCAAATCCAAGCTTAAGTGCGGATCTGAATGATTTCCCTTTTCTAATCTCTTCTTTAATTCTTTCAAAAATTAAAATATTTGAATCAACAGCCATACCAATTGATAGAACAAATCCCGCTACGCCAGGAAGCGTGAGTACTATTGGAACAGAACGGAAAATAGCGAAACTTATAAGACCATATATTGTTAGTGCGAGATTTGCTATCATACCAAGTCTGCCATAATAAGAAACCATAAAAATCATCACCATCGTTAGGCCTACAATACCGGCAAAAACCGATCTCTCAACTTCAATTGCGCCGAGGGACGGGCCAACGCTTCTTTGTTCAACGAGATAAATTGGTAGCGGTAACGCTCCTGAATTAATAGCTACTGAAAGCTGCTTAGCCCCTTCAGTAGTAAAATTTCCCGAAATAACTGCATTTCCGTCAGCAATTTCCTGCTGAACCGTTGGAGCAGATATCAACATCTCATCTAAAAATATTCCCACAGGCTTGTTAATATTATCTTTCGTAATTTTTGCAAATAATTTTCCACCAGCTGATGTAAATTCGAGCGCCACTTCGGGCTGTCCTGTTTGAGAATTAAATTTCACAGAAGATTTTTTTACATCCTTACCAGTAAGATTTGTGAGTTCTGTAAGATTAAGTGAACCTACTCCTGCACTCTCTGTAGCGACAGATTCTGTCATTTCTGATGGTTGTGTCCGAAAATTCAACTGGGCAGTTTGTCCGATCAAAGCGCTGGCTTGAGCCACATCAAAAACTCCAGGCATATCTACCGAAATCCTATATTTCGAACCAGTTTTGATTGTTTGAACAACTGGCTCTGAAACTCCAAACATATTGACTCTTCTCTCGATTACATCTCGCGCCGAGTTTAGTGCATCTTGCAAATCATCAAGCTTCGTAGTAGTAATGTCAGCTTCAAATACTAAATGGCTCCCCCCTCGAAGATCTAGACCAAGTTTAGTAGAAAAATCCTTATATAATTTAGTCTCTCCAATAGTGAAATCGATTACCAAGGGACGTATAGCCATGTTAATTTTTTGATTAAAAATATTGAATTTAATCGGAATAGTTAACGGCAAATCAATCCATAAAATGACAATAGCAATAATTAAAATAAAAATGTATCGAAGATATTTCATGGCAGGTATTGAATTTTGATTATGTTATTTAACAAGTTCAGATTCTTGTCCCACTAACATTACTTTTGGTTGTTTTAAAAATTTCCAAATAAAAGGATCATTATTCTTTTTTCTAAAAGCTAGCTCTGTTTCAGTCAAAACAGTGTAATTAATCTCCCAGCCAAACTCTTTCTTAGATGATGCCATAATACTCTCAATCTCAGGAATGACAAGTATTCCTACAAACAGCACATATATTTCATCATCTTTTATTGGTATTTTTTTTGAAAAGTTAGTCGACACAGCTACGTACTTTACCTTTCCTAATCTACTGCGATTCTTCTTTATCAGTTTTGCAAGCGAAGTGTGTTTAGTAAAAATCCTAAGTAACTCATCAAAAAACTCATACTGTTTATTCAATGAATAAAAAATTTTATTAGTTCTCTTTTCACGAAATAGTACTTTAGCGTTGTATAAAATGTCAAGTTCACGCTTTACCGCATTAACCTCTTCATCAGTCTTTCTGACTACCTCTCGAAGGTAATAACTATCAGAAATATTATGAAAAAAAAGTTGAAGAATTTTTCTTCGTACTTTAGAAGGAATTATACTTGCCAGCATTTATTTAGTTGAAATTAATAAAATCTTATTTCTTAGGACTAGGTAATTTTGATTGATAATCAACTTTATTTCCTGTTGGTAAAATTGATATCCAAATTTTTCCTGAAACTAGAGAAACTTCGTCACCTTTGTCGTCGTAAAAACGCATCATATCTTCTTCTGTCAATTTTTCCCATGTTCCTTTAATCGCTTTACCATTTTTAAAAATTATGACGTCGTCTGATCCAACAACGTCATAAAGGAGATGTTGACCACCTTCATATCCATCGTTTGCAGCAGTTTCATCGGCAAAGACCACAATAACATTTTTTGCACTAAGTTGCTCTTTGGTATTTAAGTCAATATGAGGTTCTCCTCCATTTGATCTTTTATAAATATTTGATACAGAGTCATACGCCCATGACACTGTGTAAGCAGATCCTAGCTCATCATCCCAAAAACCATATTTAATTGATTTTACTGTACCACGATCAGTTGTTCTAGCATCCTCGACAAACTTCCAAGGCTCCCAATTCTTAGACCATTCAACTTCATTTTCATCGACATTAGTTAGATCTCGACTTTTTTTTGCAAAAGCCCATAATTTTTGAGTATTTGTATAGACTGTATGTTCTGTAGCGCGGCCAGGTAGCCTATCATAATCTCTCCAGTAATTTGGGAAGGGCACTGCGAATTGATCTAAATCGTTATACAAATACCAATCAAGATCTTTTATTTCTCCAAGCGCATCTGCAGGTCCAGGAGTGTTAGCACCACCCACATGTGCATAAAGTGGATATTCTCCAAAACCCTGAAGTAATTTTACAAAGTATATTCTCGCAGATCTTACCGAACCAACAATTTTAGGATCTTCGCAATAGTAAATTGTCAAAAAACGAGTAATCCCACCTTCGGCAACCGCTTCATGAACAATGTCAGCCGAAGATAATCCAGATTGTGGACGAGATTCTGAATTATTCTGAACCATTATTCCAAGTGGGCGACGCAGCTTCCATTTTTCTCTCTGAGACTTCGAATATAGTTGACCATTCAATGGACAAGGCTCTGTTTTTGGATCGTTATCGACCAACTCCCCATTCTCATACACGGGTGCGCTGTAGGAAGAATCACTCGCCGCACGAGCTTGAAACACTACATATGAAGAAAAAGAGGATATTAAATACACAAGTACACCGAACGCAATAAGAGTTTTTTTATCCATTGTATTATTTTCAATAAATTCTAATATCTTCTCAAGTGTATCTTTTTTTATCACCACAATCAAATTATTTTTAATTAAGATTATTCCCAAAATCCAAAACGTAAAATACAGAAATTGAACAAATAATTTTAACATTGTAACCCCTTGCATATAGACTGTCAATATGATTAAATGTCTTCATGCCCAGAAAAACTAAGCGGGAAAAAATTGAAGCCAAGCAACGAAGAATGAGTAATCATTCTTTGTCACATCAACATAAACGTGAGAGAATTTCTACTGAAAGTATTCAAAAAAAAGCTGTATCAAAAACTATTCTCACTTCTCAAAAACCTGTTTCCTCAACTTTTGTCGAAACAGTAAGTTCGTACAACTTCAAAAAAGATTTGATTAAAAGTTTAAGCATTACAATTTTTTTAATCCTTATTCAAGTAGGGATTCATTCAGCATCGTATATGGGTCTATTCGATATCACATCGTTTATAGATATTAAGTAATATTATATTTTAGGGAGGGGGGTGAAAAAAATGGATCAAATTGAATTTTATGATGTCGTACACAAGATGAAAGTCTCAGTCAAAGCATCAGAGGTCGAAAAAGTGACCTATGAACGCCAAACAAAAAGTGGATCGACACAAATAAGATATGCAGTTAAAGCAGTAAAAGATGGCGTTAAACTCACAAAATTTGTCTCAAAAGAAACATGGGACAGCCTTGCTGGGTAAGTCAAATTTTTAGCCTTGAAGCAAGAAGGTGTGAACCTTCTTATATTCGTTGTGCGGCTTTGCTTCGATGCTCTCGTAGAGATCGACAGAGTCCACATCAAATGTAAGATCAATTTCGATTTTCTTAAGTTTTTTTCGTAGGAGGAAATACTGCTGTTTTGCTGGAGTTTTATACTTTGCAATACTTAAGTGAGGTATATATCTAGGATGTCGTTGAGGTACTCGTTCACCAACAACTTCAATTAAACGGTTGTGAATTCTTTCTATCAACTTATTTCTTTCGAGCTCAAGATGTAAGAATATTCCTTTCTGGACAAACATAGCCATCCTCAACACACTGAATTGTGTTGATGGTGTATCATAAATAATTCGTTCAATCCCTTCGATAATATCAGGCAGTTTGCTTTCACTCCTTTCTCCAATAAAAAATATAGAAATATGATAATTTTCTGGTGGCGTCCAGTCAAATTGTGGGTAATCAGATCTTATTATTTTAATCGATGATTGGATCTCATAGTGTAATTTTTCAGGAATAGATACGGCTAAAAACAATTTCATATAAATTAACTAAAATTGGCAATAATTTTTCGTGTAGCAAAACGTGGCAAAAGTGATGAAACTTCAACTACTACTCCACCAACTTTTTCAGCTTGAATTTTCTTGTTTCTAGTCTGTGGATCATCTGCTGTAACTGCTATCACTTCAGGTTGGACAAGTATAACAAGCTTTTCGTATTCATCAAACGATTTGAAAAATGGCATCAGTATAACTATATCGACAAATCTCATCGAGGATAATATCTCTGCTCTTTCAGACTGTGAATGAATTGGGTTTCTTTTTTTAAATCTCAAGACATGCTCGTCAGACTCAAGCGCTATAATTAATAAGTCGCCCTGTTTTTTAGCTTCCATCAAAAATGAAAGGTGACCATAATGTATGAGATCAAAACATCCACCAACCAAAACTTTATTTTTATTCTTAAACTGCTGCAATGCACGAGCTACTTTTTCATACCTCAAAATTAAACTTTCCATATTACAATTATATCAGGCAGTTTTTGCCGCACCATCAATGTATGTTATTTAATACCGAGATTGAAGAAAATGGTCAAAAAGTTCTCCTCTTTTCAAAGAATAACAAGAACTTTTTTGACAAGTTCACTCAAAAACTCAATCAGATGAATGCTGACATAACTGTCAAAAAAACTTTCTCTTACGACTTCTCATCTGCGGACATAGTAATGTTTTTAGGATTCTCTGACATCATTCCATCTGAGCTTGCAGAGTATCCTGATAAAAAATTTATTATTATTCTTTTTGACGATGCTGAGGCGGCAGAAATGCTTAGTTCATTTTTATATGATCATAACATTTCTCAGATAAAAGTCATCAATCTCCAGTCTGCTCCGATCTATTTCGAGAAAGACATCGACACAATATTTTGGTTTACTTTCTCAAACACTCCAGATGTATTCTTACATATTTATCATCAATCGATTGAACCCCCTAATCCTCCACAAAAAAAAATTAAGTTGAAGTTTTCCTCATTGAATGCCATCTTTACACCAGAAAAATTAATTTTTCTGGGGGTCTGTTTTATACTGATAGCTCATTTGTTATTTATCCCCCCCCTTTTGACCTCTACTTTTTTACATTTAAAAGCTGTAGAAATTGCTCGTGGTGGTGATTTTCAAACCGCACTTATAAAAGCAAATCGTGCAAATAGTAATCTTAGAATATCGAAAAATTTATTTGTTTTTGCTCGGCCATTATTACATTTTTTTTCAATTGCACTTCCATTTGAGGACCTTATTCAACTAAATGATTCATCCCAAATCATAATAATAAAAACTGAAGATTTCCAATCTACATCAAGTAAATTTTTAGAGTTATTATTTCTTAAAGACAAAACTGATGAAGAATTTGAGACGTTATTTAGAACTCAAGAAAAGCTTACAAAAAATATAACTATTCTTGCGAAACACATACAGATACTCGAACAAAAGCTGCCAAATTGGAACCAGAATCTCATTGAAACAAAAAATCAGTTGACAGAAGTTTATAAGGGTATTTCATTTATGCAAGCACTTGAACCACAATTTAATGAATTGTTTGCAAATAATTCAGAAAAAAAATACCTTTTGTTATTTGCGAACAATATGGAACTACGTCCTGGAGGTGGTTTCATTGGATCTTTTGCGATAGTAAATGTAAAAAATTTCACTATCACCTCGATAGAATTACAGGATGTTTACGATGCTGATGGTCAGTTGAAGACCCAAATTGATCCTCCAGTACCGATCACAACTTATTTAAATCAAACCCATTGGTACCTTAGAGATTCGGCTTTCACTCCAGATTTTGTAGAGAATTTTGCCGAAGCAGAATATTTTCTCGAAGAAGAAATAAATGAAAATAATTTCGATGGTGGAATTCTTATAACCACAACGGGTGTTCAAAACATCTTAAAATCAATAGATAAATTATATATTCCTGACTTTCAAGAAACGATTACCTCAGATAATTTTTACATTAAAGCTCAGCTCTATGCTGAAGAAGACTTTTTTCCTGGGTCTCAGCAAAAAAAGAGCTTTTTATCGAGCTTGCTAAATCAAATGATTTTCAAACTTCAAGATGCTTCAATTGATACTTTATTCACAGAGATTGAACGGTCTCTTAATGAAAAGCAGCTAGTACTATATTCAAAAAACTCAGAGGTTCAAGAATTGTTTGAGGGTCATTACTGGGCAGGAAGATTATTAAATCCTGTTTGTACAATCCCTGAGGCACTTCACTGTATACCCGATTTTTTGTTTCCGCTTGACGCAAATCTTGGAGTGAACAAAGCAAACTTCTATGTCCAAAGACCTCTTGAATTCGAAGTCCAAATCGATACAAACGGAAGAATTACAAACACGCTTAAACTATCTTACAAAAATACTTCAAATGATAATGTCTTTCCGGGTGGCACGTATAAAAATTATTTTCAACTTTTAATTCCCCCAAATTCATCAGAAATTACTATTGTAGTTGATAAAAAGCCGCTGGAACAATACGACGAAACAAATCTACGATACAAATCGATCGGCTTCTTTTTATCAATACCCCCTCAACAATCAAAGGAAGTAATAATCTCCTATGAACTACCAACAACACTTGTCTCTGGAGACGGAATTTATCAACTAATACTTCAAAAACAAATTGGATCTGCGAATTCAGATCTTAAATTTTCACTTAAATATCCTCCAAACATGTCAGTTGTAAGGCATAATCTTTCTACACTTGCGAAGGACAATGAAATAATTTATAATACCACAGTCTCATCAGATAAGATTTTTCTGATCGAATTTAAAAAAGATTGAATGTGACATATGGAAAAAACTCAAAAAAAAGATAGAATTATATTAAACGCTTCACTTCGTAAAATTTTTGGAAAACAAACTCGTTCAATGCGAAAAAATGGATTAATTCCGGCAAATATTTTTGGTGAAAAAATGGAGCCATTAGCAATTTCGTTCGATCAAAAAGCTTTTAATGAAACTTTCAAAATTGCTGGGGAAACTAACGTTGTATATATTGCTGTAGATAGCAAAAAAATTCCAACATTAATAAGCGAAATTCAAATTCATCCTGTTACCCAATCTATTCTGCATATTGATCTAAGAAAGATTGATTTAACCCATAAAATTGAGGCACATGTACCTATTCTTCTCGTAGGAGAATCTGAAGCTGTTGAGAGTAAAAACGGTGTGGTCATAAGTCAGATGGATGAAGTTAAGATTGAATCTTTACCTGAAGATATTCCTAATCAAATTGAGATAGATATTTCAAAACTTTCAGAAATTGGAGATATTTTTAGAGTTTCAGATTTGGTTGTTGAAGGATCATTTGTTATTTTAGACGAACCTGAAAGAGCTATAGTATCTATTATCGAGCATAAAGAAGAAGAAATTGAACCTGAGACAGTATCTGAAGATCCAGAGATAATCGGTAAAGAAGCTGAAGAAGAAGGCGCAGAAACAACTGGAGATAACAATCAGGAACAAAAAAAAGAATGATATAATTCATTTATGAAACTTCTCTCCGTCCTTGACACAACTTCTCACATAGGAGAAAAAATAACTTTATTCGGATGGATTGATACCAAAAGAGACCACCGAAAAATTGTTTTTTTAGACATTAGAGACAAAACTGGAATTGTACAAGTTGTGGGAGGAGAAAAATTAAAACCACTGACGCCTGAATCTGTCGTACAAATTGAAGGTAAAGTAAAAAATCGTCCCGCTAACCTGGTAAATAATAAAATCCCAACAGGTGAAATTGAAATAGAGGCAGAAAATGTAACACTTCTTAGCCCGGCTCGACCACTTCCGCTCCCTGTAAATACTGAAGGATATGAAATTGATGAAGAGGTGCGACTCAGATATAGATATTTAGATTTGAGACGAACTCGCATGACGCGCAACCTTGTGCTTCGATCAAAAGCTCTGATGTTCATTCGTAATTTTCTCACGAAAAAATCATTTACTGAGGTTGAGACACCCATACTCACTAAGACAACTCCGGAGGGAGCCAGAGATTTTTTAGTTCCATCTCGGCTAAAAAAAGGTCAGTTCTACGCCCTTCCTCAGTCTCCACAGCAATACAAGCAACTCTTAATGGTTGCTGGTATAGAACGGTATTTCCAGATAGCGCGCTGTTTTAGAGATGAAGATCCTCGCAAAGATCGCGCTTATGGCGAATTTACTCAACTTGATATCGAGATGTCTTTCGTTACCCAAGAAGACATCATATCGCTTACTGAAGAACTGTTTACCTCAATGGTCAAAGAGCTTTTTCCCGATAAAAAAATTTCTACAACTCCATGGCCTCGTTTGAGTCATGCAGAAGCGATTAAAAAATATGGCACTGATAAACCAGATCTTCGCAAAGATAAAAATGACCCTAAAGAACTAGCTTTCTCATGGACTGTAGATTTCCCGTTATTTACTGAACAATCTGAAGAAGATTTTTATCATGGTTCAGGCAAAGCAAAATTTGCTCCATCTCATCATATGTTTACCGCTCCCCACCCTGATGATATTGCGCTACTGGAGACTGATCCCATGAAAGTCCGAGGTCAACAACACGACTTAATACTCAACGGATTTGAGGTAGGTGGTGGAAGCATGCGTATTCATGATTCCGAAATACAGACCAAGGTATTTGAACTCATTGGATTTTCGAAAAATCAGCAAAAGCAATTTGCACATATGCTTGAGGCCTTTAGTTACGGCGTACCACCACATGGTGGCATTGCACCAGGCATTGATAGACTACTTATGGCTTTATTGGGCGAACCGTCAGTAAGAGAGCTTATTGCATTTCCTGCTTCCTCCGGTGGAAAAATTTCAGTCATGGAGGCTCCATCGAATGCTGCAGATTCACAGCTTTCTGAACTTGGCATTGAGGTTTCCAAAAATGCATAATACAATAGATTGTTGACTCAAAAAATTACCCAAAATTAAATGCCGTTTCGATTTTATTTCTTCTTCATATTAATTACTTTGTTATCTCTATCCTATCCTGGATATGATATTTATCATAAAATAATTTCTTTTGATCGTATTTCATTTGTCGCAGAAGCTTCAAAACCCCCTATAAAAATTCACCCCATTCCCGTTGGTAATTCAAATAGCAAAATTGACATTTCTGCACAGGGAATATATATTGTTGAACTCGATTCTTTCACACCAATTTTTGAAAGGAATAGCCATAAAAAATTTTTTCCTGCATCAACTACTAAAATTATTACAGCACTTGTAGCAGCTGACTTATATGATCCTGACGAAATAATAACTATCAAAAACGTCATGCAAGAAGGACAGGCGATGGGACTAATTCCCTCTGAAAAAATTACTGCAGAAAATTTGATGTATGGAATTCTTGTTCACTCTGGAAATGATGCCGCATACGCACTTGCTGAAAATTATGGTTATGATGCATTTGTTAAACGTATGAATGAAAAAGCCAAGGAACTAGGAATGGTTGATTCTCATTTCACCAATCCAGCTGGCCTTGATAATTCGAGACAATTTTCTTCTCCTTTTGATCTAGCGATAGCCGGGAGGAAACTTCTTAAAAACTCTTATCTTAGAAAAATGGTTGGAACAAAAGAAATAATTATTTCCGATGTTGATTATAAAGTTTTTCATACACTTACCAATGTAAATCGGCTTCTGGGAGAGATTCAAGGATTGGGTGGGCTTAAAACTGGGTATACTGAAAATGCTGGAGAGAATCTAGTAAGTTTTTACCGTCATCAAGAACATGATTATATCATCGTAGTAATGAATAGCGAAGATAGATTCTCAGATACAAGTTCTCTCGTTCTATGGATACAATCTAATGTTCGATATATAAATCCAGAAATTTGAAATAAGGATTTATTTTAATAAAAAATCTGCCGTAATTGCAGGGACATAACCAACAAACTCATCACCCCCTAGGAAAACATAAACTGGTTGAAAATATTCTTGGTAATTTGGTGGGTCAAAATATGCAAGGAAAACTTTTCTTATTTTTACTTCTCCACTCGTATTTAAACTCGACACAACAACTCCTTCTCCAGATTGCAGCGCTTCCCAAGCAGACTGACTTGATCTAATTGGATATAGTCCAACCTGTTCAGCAGACCGTTCAAAATGTTGGACTTGGGCACGAACAATTTTTTGACTATTAGAGCCGAGCAAACTCAACACGTAATTTTGACTACTATAATAATTAGATGAAACTACTGGAATCCCATTCAGATCTGGAAGATAAGCATTTACCTCAGCGGCATTTGCATTTTCTGCAGTTTTGAGTGGTGTCACTTCGAGGGTCAAAGGGTCAAATTTTATATATGAAACACCTTTATCTCCTTGAGATAATAAGGTTGGGTATCTTCCTAACGAACTGAAAAATGTTGTCGCATCAGAAATAATAGCAGCTTCTGAAGGTAAAATTTCTGCGGCGCTAATATCGCCTTCATCAGTAACTTTATACTCAAAAATATAATTGAATGTTCTGATGTCGATGGTCAATTTCCTTTTTCCATCGTCAAATATTGCTGTCTTGTCTATCAAACGATGTTGGGTAATGTCTGTGTCAATCCCAACCGCAGTAGCCATAGAGTAAATTTTAGATAAAAAACCAAAAGAAGCATTTCGTTGTGGAATAAAATACACCTTAGCTGCAGATGTCGCATTCTCAACATTCGCTGAACCATCAAGCGTATCCATTATTAAAGAAAAGTCAGAAGAATTTGCGACTGACTCGATCTTTGGAGCTGGAATTTTATCAAATATTGGATCAAATTTTACCAATTCGCCAGTTGAAACTTCTGAATTTGACGACTGCGACGAGGAATACATAAACAATAATCTCACCGCCACAATAAATATTAAAAGGACAAGCAACAGTATTACAATAAGCGGCCACATTTTTTTGGAGTAATAATTTACTTCAGTCAAAGTCATCATTGTAATCATGATAGCACAACTCGCAAGGTGGTATAATATTAATCTATTTTAAAAAAACCAGGGGTGGCGGAGTGGCCAATCGCAATAGACTGTAAATCTATCGGGCTTGCCCTACGGGGGTTCGAATCCCTCCCCCTGGACCCTACAGTAGAGCAAATCTCGCTACAGAGATGTGAAGTAATTTCCGATCTACTTCATAGCTCTTAATGCCTCTAAATAGGAGTCGAATAGATTCTATTAATATTTTATGAAAAAAAACTTCTCTGCTGCGTTTATGTTCTTCTTAGTCTCAAAAACTATAAATTTTACATTAGCTATATAACAAATCTATATGAAAGATTAACCTCGCATATTAAAGGAAAATCTCAATCAACTGAACCGAGAAAACCTTTTATTTTATTGTTCTGTGAATATTATCTCTCTAAACATGATGCGATCAGAAGAGAAAAATACTTAAAAACAAGTAGAGAAAAAACCACGTTTAAAACCCATGTTGAAAGAGTATTTTTACAAAAATATTTATTAAAAAGGTTCTAATCTAACTGATATAATGACTTGTATCGATGAATAACTATAGAATAGAAAAAATAATGGGGGAACTTGATCCTGAGGATAAAAAGGTAATGGTTGATGGTATGCTTGCCTACCACGCAAGTAAGGGGCATCCAAGAAAGACTGAAGTCAACTCAATTCTATTAAAAAATAAAGAAAATAAAGTAAAAGGGGCAGTGGTTGTTTCGTTTTTATGGAACGGTATGCATATTGATTCACTCTGGATTGATGAAACGCTTCGTAATCTAAATTGGGGAAGTAAACTTATGGAAATGGCCGAAGAAGAAGCAATAAAGAGGGGATGCACGATTGCTTACACAGACACATTCACTTGGCAAGCCCCTGATTTCTACAAGAAACTTGGATATACGACCTATGGTGAATTAGAAGATTTTCCAAAGGGTAACTCTTTGTATTATTTAAAGAAATTTTTATGAATCATTATCTCTCTTCGTATCAATTGGGTAACGAAATTGAGAAATTCAAAGAATTATTTAACATTTATATAAAAACCATTATAGACATTGAGGGGAAATCTGTTCTGCAGGATGCGATCGTCACTCTGATTTCGAAAAATTATTCTTGAGCAAGATTCAAAACAAAATAGTATTTGGGGTTGTGGAATAGATCTAAAAACAATGGTTATCAACCATAGTTCAGTGATCAATATTCGCCTAGAGCAAAATAATGATAGTAACGAAATTCAAGTTGCTAAAATGAGAAATGAGTATAAAGGATTAACTTAATATTTTTTTAAAGAAATATATGAAGAATAAATACATTCTAGGATCCTTAGCGTGTGATTGATGGCGAGTTGCCATCTCCAAAATTACATACTTAAGATATAAGTTAGAGCATGAGTTATGCTCTTGAACTTAGGTTGTAGCAACATAAAAAGTCCCCTTTTTAGGGGACTTTTTATTACGTTCCACCACGCAACCAATATTTACTTTGTGTGGGCCTTAACTGCAATTTTTTTAGGTTTTGCAGCTTCAGCAACTGGAGCCTTAACAGTGAGAACTCCGTTTTTTACAGTTGCCTCAATTTGTTTGTCGTCAATTGGTCGTGGCAAATAAGTACTATACTCAAACGATGATACGCGCTGCATTTTATGGATAACCATGTTTTTCTTTTTCTCCTCCTCTGTTTCTTCAGATTTTCCATGAATACGCAGCACCCCATCTTCATAAGTAATATCTAATTTTTCCTCGGGAATACCAGGCACCGAAGCTTCAACTATAACACTTCCATCTTCTTCGTAGACGTTAAGTCCATCAGTCATAGTTAGTTCTGGCCAGTCAACATTTTCCCATAATGGCTGGAAAAATTGTCGTTGTAGTGCATATGGATCAAATCGTATTATTGACATATTCTTCACCTCCTTTCCAATTAGCAGTATAACTAGTAGAGTGCTAATTGTCAAGAGGAATTAAACTTTAAAACAGCTCAATCAAGGTCATTTAAAATTTAATAATTATCATAATTGCACATAAAATATAGATTAATGATTAGTAGCTTAACGATTTACACCATAAAAGCACATAGCATTGTTATTGAGTAAATAATGTATACATATCATATGTGTGTTGACAACTTACATCAAATCTGCGTATAGTTAATAATGAAACTAATTATTAATTAAATTATCTTTTTATATGGATAACCTTAAAAAACCGTGGGTAAGCATATTGCTTATTATCATGGCCATAGGCGGAACTGCGCTTGGTTCGTACGCATACTTTACTGCAACGCGTACTGCAGAGACAAATACATTCACAGCAGGAACGCTTGACTTGAATGTGACGGGCGATAATATCGCAAATAAACCTTTTGTGATCACCAATATGGGTGAAAACGCAAACATTTCTGGTTCACAAGACTGGACTATTACAAACACGGGCTCACTTCCCGGTCGACTTCTTGTTCGTGTAACAAATCTCGACAACCAAGAAAATGGTTGTAATGATCAAGAAACAGCTGTCGAAACGACTTGCGCGAATGACACTGTAGGAGAGCTTGGCGGAGTCATCACACTAAATGTTGCAATGGATGGTGTAGACCAAGTATCATCAACTCTGACGAATGCGGATCTTTTGGTAATTGGTGATCAGTGGAATGATACTGTCCTGCCTGTAATCATGCAACCTGGTGATTCTCACGTAATTACGATGCATTGGGAAACAAATGAGAATGCTTATGGAAATGAAATCCAAAGCGATTCTCTAACTTTTGACACTGTTTTCCAACTAATCCAAGCTATTGATGGACCATCTCCAGCCAATAGAGGGATAACAAACACCTTTGGAAACCTATAGATTTCTAAAGACATAGAAACATCTTTGAAAGGGGAGGAAATATTCCTCCCCTTTCTCCTGTAATAAAAATTTACTAAAATGATCATGAAGATAATTCGAGCAATAGTAAACAGTGCATCATATATATTCTTCATCATTCTCGCTATAGCAGCTTTTTTTAGTATTACTGCAAATAGCAGCCTTCTTGGAAATTATAAATCATATGTAATACAGTCTGGTTCAATGGAAAACACAATCATGACTGGTGACATCATCCTAATCAAGTCAATGCAGCAATACAACAAATATGACGTAATAACATTCAAAGAAGGTGGAGACAGAATCGTTACACATAGAATTATTCAAGTCAATGAGGGAGAAGCAGCAAAAAGCGATTTTATTACAAAAGGAGATGCTAATAGATCTATTGATAACGATACTGTCAGACAAGAACAAATACTTGGAAAAGTCATGTTCGTTGTACCAAAAGTCGGCTTCCTAGTCGCATTTGCAAAATCTCCCTTTGGTCTAATAATACTGATTCTTATTCCATCAGCGCTATTGATAATTGATCGACTGATTAAAATGTCACAAACAACTTGACAATAAATAATTGAATATATAATGCTAAATACCAGAACTCAGGTCATGCTTGGAATAATAATGCTTATGGGTTTATGGTTTCTCAAAACTGACCTAACAAGTGCAGATCTTGTTGCAGAAAGAAAAATATCAGGTAATAAATTCTCCATCACTACTTTATCATTTGTAAATATTCATACTGCAAACTTTCAACAATTAATTAATTTTTTTACTACTGAAGGAATTGTTCCAGGTGGATTTGACGCACGAACTGTCCGCATAGAAAAGGACGGCGAACTAGATGTGAAATACTCACTGCAAGTTGTTAAACGTGGAGGAGACGATATTTTATGTAACTCGCTCGATCTAAGTATTATACGACGAGATCTAACAGAAATTTACAATGGCACTCTTATGAACTTATCTGTCCAAGATACACTATCAGATGGAGATCTGGAAGAATGGGTAATATTCTTGAGCTTAAATACAGGAGACGAGGAACTAAAACTGAAGGATTGTAGTTTCGATTTATACATGAGGACATACAGAAACGAGCCTGGAGAAAAAATTACTGGAATTCATGCAACAAGAACTTTAAAAAGTGATATTACTAGCGGAAGTTGGTGATATCTTTTGTATAATTAATCAATTATGAAGAGTGCATTTTTTTTGACTTTTAGAAACTCCATATTCTATCCCTTTTTCCTTCTATTTTTCGCCCTCAATGTTTTCTTTACGATTTTTTTCTCAAAAGGTCTCTGGGGAAAATTTAAAATATTTACAAATATCTCAAACTCAATGTCTCCGACTATTGTTCAAGGAGATTTGATAATGACAAAGAAAAGCAGTGTTAATTCATATTTAAAAGGAGATATTATTTCTTTTTATTCTGACAGATTTGAACCTAACGGAATCATAACACATAGAATAATAGGTGTTGAAAATAAATTACTCACTACAAAGGGAGACAGTAATGCAGTGTCGGATGTGCAAAGAGTAAATCCAAATTTAATAGTTGGCAAGGTAATAAGTATCATTCCGTACCTAGGCTACTGGGTTATGTCAATGAATAGCGTTGGCGGAAAGGTGTTTTTTTTGATTATGCCAATGATAGTAATCGTTTATTCAGAGATTAAAGTTATTGAAAAATATTCCAAATCATTATATTAAAATATGGAACAGATAAATATACTTGAATCAATTGAGAAATTATTTTTAATGATCACCAAGTATTTTCTAATTTCGTTCCCAATTTTAGTTTCAGTCCTCGCATTAATTTTATTTTTATTTCTTATTGCGATCTTTTTTTTGACTGGAACTCCTTTTCAAATATAAAAAAACCACCCTGTACATATTGCAGCACAAGGTGGTTGATTATTTAGCTTTTGATTACATCATCCCTGGCATTCCTCCACCCATGCCGCCCATTCCGCCCATTCCTTCAGGCATACCACCTGATTTTTTCTCTTCTGGAATATCGGCAACGAGCGCCTCTGTTGTAAGAATTGCAGTTGCGATAGAGGCAGCATTTTGAATTGCAGTTCGAACAACTTTTGCAGGATCTATAATTCCTTTTTTAATCATTGAGCCATACTCCCGCGTTACTGCATCAAATCCAAAGTCGGCTTTATTTTCTTTTTCAATCTTGTAAATTGCTTCGCCTGGGTCCATGCCGCTATTTTGAGCAATCATTTTGACAGGTTCAGCCAAAGCTTTGAAGATAATATCCACGCCTGTTTTTTCTTCATCCGACTTCATCTTAGAACGAAGCACTGGAAGAACTTTTCTAGCTTGAAGGTAAGTAGTGCCACCTCCAGCGACAATCCCTTCTTCAAGTGCCGCTTTTGTAGCCGCAACTGCATCATTAACTCTTTCTTTTTTTTCTTTCATCTCGACTTCTGTGGCGGCTCCAACTTTAATTACAACTACTCCTCCTGCGAGTTTTGCTAGCCGCTCCTGAAGTTTTTCTGTGTCGAAGTCTGATGTTGAAACGCTAATCTGTTTTTTGAGTTGAGCAATTCGTTCATTAAGCGCTGATTTGATTCCACGACCTCCAACAATTCGTGTATTCTCTTTATCGGAAGATACTTTATCAGCACGACCCAAATCCTCGATATCAACATTCTCAAGCTTTTTGCCAATCTCTTCTGAAATTACTGTTCCTCCAGTAAGAATAGCGATATCTTCAAGCATTGCTTTTCGACGATCACCAAATCCTGGCGCTTTGACAACTAGCGCATTAAATGTTCCTCGGAGCTTATTAACAACAAGTGTTGCGAGTGCTTCTCCATCAACATCTTCTGCAATAATTACAATATTTTTTGAGATCTTGACTACTTTTTCAAGGAATGGAAGCATATCTGCGACTGCTGAAATCTTCTTATCAGTGATTAATATATAAGGATCTTCTATCTCAGCTTCCATGCGATCTGAATTTGTGACAAAGTAAGGAGATGCATATCCACGATCAAACTCCATTCCCTCTTTGTGCTCAGATTCCATTTTCAGACTTTTTCCCTCTTCGACAGTCACAACCCCATCTTTTCCAACTTTTTTTATTGCTTCAGCGATTATTTGTCCAATTTCTTCACTTGCTGCAGAAATTGTAGCAACCTGCGTGATTTGATCAATGTCGTCTACTGGAATGTCTTTTTTGATTTTCTTTATCTCTCCAATTATCGCGTCAACTGCAGCTTCCATTCCACGCTTTAAAATCATAGGATTTGAACCTGCGGTAACATTTTTCATGCCATGATTGACTATTGCTTGAGTAAGAAGAGTTGATGTTGTTGTACCATCACCTGCGACATCGTTTGTTTTTGAAGCTGCTTCTTTTACCATTTGCGCTCCCATATTTTGGAATGGGTCTTCAAGTTCGATCTCTTTAGCAACGGTTACTCCATCGTGTATTACAGTTGGAGAACCCCATTTTCGATCAATTGCTACATTTCTGCCACGTGGACCTAAAGTTGTGGTTACTGCTTTTGCGAGCTGATTTACGCCGCTTGCAAGTTGTTGACGAGCTTCGTCGCCGTATATAATTTGCTTTGCCATAAGTTAAAAAATAATAAATAATAATTACTAATAAACGAATTCGCAATTCGTCTTTGAAAATTGATAACTTAACTAACTACTGCCATAACGTCTTTTTGTTCGATAAGAAGCCATTCTTCTGTACCAACTTTTATTTCATTTCCTCCCCATTTCTTATAGATTACATGCTGACCTTTCTTTACTATCATTTTGCAGGAATCACAATCTTTTTTACCACAGCAAACTTTTCCTTCTCCAACTTCCATTACTTCACCCATCTGAGGCTTTTCTTTTGTAATTGTGTCTGGAATGAGAATTCCTGACGCGGTTACTTCTTCCTTATCTTGAAGGGGTTTTATGAGAACATAATCAAACAAAGGTTTGATTTTTTGTTTAGATGCCATAAATTTGTTATAGTTAACTTATAAATATAAAACTAACGATCAGTTTTGAACGTACTCTTTTATATCGAAACTTTGACGATTTGTCAAGGGCATTATACATCTGCTAATCTTATGGACGACCAAGCCGCTTTAACTGAAATAACAAAGCTAAAAACAAAATTGCAATCAGTGCAATTACCTGCTAATTTGCAACAAAAAGCTCTCGAGCAAATCGATAGAATCAATCTTGCCTTGAAACACGGGGGCAATCTTTCACATCTTGATACTACAGAAAAATATATAGACTGGATAATATCTTTACCTTGGAATAATGAAACAGCGGATGTGATCGATATCCCAAAAACTAAGCAGATTCTTGATAAAAATCATTTTGGTTTAGAGAAAGTAAAACAGCGTATCTTGGAGTACCTATCAATCTACAAGCTTCAAAAGGATAAATTAGGGTTAGCTATCATTCGCACAAGACCAATTTTTTTCGTTGGACTTGCTGGAACTGGCAAAACAACGTTTGCTATCTCGCTTGCTGAATCTCTGGGTCGAAAATTTGTGCGAATTCCATTCGGAGGATTGGCATCAGCTCGTGACCTAAGAGGTCAACCGAAGACATCTCCAGATAGTGAACCTGGCAAAATTATCAAAGCACTTCGTGAAGTACAGGTAAAAAATCCAGTTATTCTGCTTGATGAACTTGATCGAGTAACGCCTGAAGCCCGAGCTGAAATAATGGGTGTTTTAATTGAGCTTCTTGATCCAAGTCAGAATATTCATTTTGTAGATAACTACATCGACTATCCTTTCAGTTTAGAGAATTTTCTTTTTATCGCAACAGGTAATAATACAAACAATATTGTCCCTCCCGTGCTTGATCGTCTAGAGATAATTCAAATGCCTTCCTATACTGACGAAGAAAAAATTGAGATTGGTAAAAACTTCATTTTTCCGAAATATTTAGCCATGTCTGGAATAGATAAATCTCAACTTACGATCGATGACGCACTATGGACAGAAATGATAAGACCACTTGGATACGAGCCTGGAATTAGAAGTCTTGAAAGACTTATCGAAACAATTGTCCGAAAAGTAGCATACAAACTAGTATCTTCGGAGGGTACAAATTTCTTTATCAACTCTAGTAATCTTAAAGATTTCAAATAAAAAAACACCACTTACTCAATGGGTTAACATTTTTATAAGTGGTGTTAAATTGGTTTTTACGATTAATATCTATCTCCTCTGTCGTTTCCACCATTTCCTCCAAAGTTATCACGACGCTCTTCACGAGGTCTGGCTTTGTTGACGATAATATTTCGTCCTTCAACTTCCTGCTCGTGCATAGCTTTGATGGCTGCGTCTGCTGCACTTTCTTCAGTGAAGGTGACGAACCCAAAGCCCTTTGAACGATTGGTTCTTCGGTCTATGATTACAACTGCATCGGTAATTTCGCCGAACTGAGAAAAGATTTCTCGAAGTCCTTCGTCCCTGACTGTCCAAGGTAGATTACCAATAAAGATTTTGTTATTTTGATTTTGATCCATGTGTTATTTTCACCACCTTT
>Ga0210019_1001398_pt1 | contig 26012 bp, 23 predicted proteins | sample CryGeyCG2114_020_2_FD_183969 | JGI IMG/M metagenome (GOLD analysis project Ga0210019, IMG submission 183969) | Groundwater microbial communities from aquifer - Crystal Geyser CG11_big_fil_rev_8/21/14_0.20 (SPAdes) (version 2) | ecosystem: Environmental > Aquatic > Deep subsurface > Groundwater ...
AGTCAGGCTCTCATGATTTTTTTTCTCGCTTTCCATTAAGTCGCGCTGCTCTTCTAGTCTGGCAATCAGCAAATCTTTTTCGCCCTGCAATTCGGCGATTTTTTTTATTTTGAATTTTGAGAGCAATTCTGATTCGGTTTCAATCACTTGAATAAGGCTCTCGGTTAAATTTACCATTTCGTAAAAATCAAATTTCTTACTCATTTCTTCCCCATTAGTTATTGTTCAATTTCTTGTAGTTTTAATAAACTTTTTTCAACTTGGTCGGCGATTCCGATTCCACCTGATTTAGCTACTTGCTTGCCAACTTCATCAACCATCATCGAGCGATAAATATCCTCGGCATGGCTGCCACCGAACATCGGCTCTTCAGAAGTTTGCGAAAACATCGGGCGCAGCATCTCCGCCATAAACATTGCTTCAAAATCTTCCGCTGCGGCTCTGATTTCAGCACGTTTAGCATTGCTCAGCACTGTTGGTTGACTTATCTGCGCTTGCGGTATGTTTTGTAAAAAATTTTCCATAATTATACTTCAATGTTAACTTGTATAAGCAATTTCTGTGCCAGAGTTGCCCTATCTCACCTCTATTGCTGCTTGTAATGCCCCTGCGGCTTTGATGGTTTGCAATATTGTAATTAAATCACGCGGGCCAACTCCGAGTGCGTTTAGGCCACTTACTAAATCCTTCAAATTCGCGCCTTTTTCCATAACGACCATGCGGTTTCCTTCGCTTTCGCTAACCTGTATGGAGCTGCGTGGGACGGCTGCAGTTTGTGCGCCATCAGGAGCAAATGCACCGGGCTGTGAAATCTGTGATGCCTCATCAATCCTGACAATTAGATTGCCTTGCGCAATGGCGACTGTATCAATGCTAACATTCTCACCCATAACGATTGTGCCGGATGACTCATCAATCACAATGCGTGCAGACTGGTCTGGTGATACGGTGAGATGTTCGATATCGCCAATTAGCATCGCCACACGGCTTTGATAATTGGTTGGGACTTTGAGTTTTACCGTGCCGGGGTCTAGCGCCAGCGCGTATTGTCCCTGCAATCTTTCATTTATCACCTGCTCAATTTCTCGTGCGGTTGAAACATCGGGATTCATCAAAGATAAATCCAGAGTTTCCATATTATTGAATGAGAAATCAATTTCGCGCTCAATGATTGCTCCATTTGAAATTGTTCCGGTTGTCGGCGTTGCTTTTGTCACCGAGCCGCCGGAATCTCCACTTGCCGTAAAGCCACCAATTGCAATTGAGCCTTGTGCTGCTGCATAAACTTCACCATCAGCGCCCATTAAGGGAGTTGCCAGCAAAACACCGCCTTGCAGGGATTTTGAATCACCCATAGCGCTAACGGTTATATCAATTCTTGAGCCTTGACGGGCAAATGGGGGGAGGGTCGCGGTAACCGATACGGCGGCGACATTTTTGGTTTTTAACTGTTCGCCGCGAGTGTTCACGCCTAATCTTTCGAGATAGGCAATTAAGCTCTTTTCGGTAAAGCTTGTATTGTTGAGCTTGTCACCTGTGCCATTTAATCCGACAACTAAGCCGTAGCCGATAAGGATGTTATCGCGCACGCCTTCAAAATTGACGATATCTTTGATTCGTGTGCTGGCTGAGGCGGTTGAAAAAGCAACGCAGTTAAATAATAATGCGATGATTAAGGTTAGAGCTATTTTTTTATTCTTCATATTTCCCCCGAAATAATGTTCGGAAGATAATAAGCAATTAATGTGCCAACTCTCCCTGACCCTTGCTCTGCTGCGTATTACGTGCGGTTAATATTGCGTCCTCACGGGCATATATAAATGGTAGAAGGTCTGGGTGGGAGGCAAGGAGATTGTCGATAAAGGAACGTGCTGCGGCTAGATTTTTACCTGACAAAGTCTCTCTTGTCGAATTGTCATAAGAAGAAGTCACAGCAGAATCTAGTTGCTTTTCGCCATGTGGTGTATTGCCTTTTGCATTATCTCTCGCACATTCTCTAGAGATGCATAAATTAAAAGGATAAAAGAAATCACTCTCAGTTTCGCTGGCGATTTGCCAATATTCTGTATAGCAAGTATCTCTCACATCTCGATATATAAAAATATCATAGCCACCAGCCAGAGTTTCGCGGGTAGGCTTTATGCGGTGTTTGAAAACTTCTGTACCGCGTGCCAAATCATCGCGAATTTCCAGATAAGAGCGTACTTTGTAACCATCGCAGCGGTCATCATTCTTGAGGTATAATAATCTGCTTCCAGTTAGGGTGTTTTCCCGCACCCCTTCCGGAATTGGCGGTTGTATAATCGCATCCGTATAATGCTGATATTCAGCTTCGGTTTGCCTGAATCTAATCTGATAAACCTCTGCTGTTGTCATATAATAGCTAATTGGTTAAATAGCCGTCAATATGTTCGGCAACATCTTCATGCGTGCGTCTGCCGTCATACTCCAAGCCGTTGATGAAAATGGTCGGGGTGGATTTCACTTCTAATATTTCCACCGCTTCTTTTTTGGTTTGGAGGATTTCTTCTTCAATTTTCTCATTCGCCATGCATGTATCAAAATCTTCTTCCGACATGCCGCCGATTTTCGCAATGCGCTTCAGCGTAGGAATGGATTCTTCCGTAAATGCCCAATTTGCCTGACTTTTGAAAAGAACTTTCAAGAAGCTGAAATATTTCTTATCACCCGAACATTTTGCTAATTTGGAAGCATAAAGGGCAGGGGCATTCAATGGAAAGTCACGATATATATATTTGAGCTTTCCAGTGTTGATATGAGAGGTGACAAGCGGTTCAACCACATCTGCGTGGAATCTTGCGCAATGTGGGCAAGAAAGCGAGGCATATTCAATCATCACAACCGGAGCGAATTCATTGCCCATATAAAAATCACCTGCCGTATCTTTCAGCAGCTTGTCACGGGCGCTTTCTTCTGAGCTTTCATGTTTTTGCACCACAGCTTCTTCGGAAGGTTTTGCCGCAGAAGATTCTTCCGCCATGCTGATTGGTGAGAAATCGGCTCTGGTCAGAAGGTATGCAGCGAATACGAGAATGAGAACGCCGACGAAGATATAGCTTAGTTTATTTGAATTCATTTTATGCACCTCTTAATTTGAATAAACTTAATATCGCACAGAATACTCTAAATTCAACCATCAAATTCTGATTTATGTATAATCTTGAGTCGTTCAACTGCGCGATAGCCAAAGTAGGAGGCGATTTTCTCCAGAATCATTGATTCTTTCTGCTTAATCTCCATTGCCAGCGCGCTGACGGTTTCAATATATACTGTGCCATTTTTGTTTTGTCCGGGTGGGAAGCTGACTTTTATCGGGGTGGAATATTTCGCTAGTTTTTCATCATTGATTATTAGCGCCCATTCGGTAATTATCTCAGCCGAAACGAATCCCTTTTTCTTAAAAGCGGTTTTTGTAGCCTTATTAATTAAATAGCTGAGATTTGACATGAGACCTGTAATTATAATCCCCGCGCGCTTGGCGTCAACAAGATTACCCGGTAAAATGCTGGCAGATATTAACGGTAAGCCGCTGATTGTGCGTTGCATGGAATGTTGCATGGAGGCAGATATTGCGCCTGTATATGTGGCGTGCGATAGTGAAGAGATAAAATCCGTGGTGGAAGCGGCTGGCGGGCAGGGAGTTCTAACGCCGCCGGAATTGCCAAGCGGTTCGGATAGGGTTTTCGCAGCTTCCGAGCAATTAGATGCAGGCTTTGATGTGATTTTAAATGTGCAGGGCGACCAGCCATTTATCAATCCGCAAATCGTCAAAGATTTGATTCCGGCTTTAGAAGGTGCGGATATTTCCACGCCCGTCACGACATTGCAGCCTGATGAGGTGCAAACCGATTCTGTGGTAAAAGCGATTGTCGCTGAGGATGGGCGCGCATTATATTTTACACGGGCGCCGATTGCGCATGGCTTCCACCATATCGGCCTGTATGCTTATCGCAAACCTGCCTTGGCGAAGTTTGTTTCCCTTCCGCCTTCAAATCTGGAGAAGCTGGAAAGGCTGGAGCAGTTGCGCGCATTGGAGCATGGTATGACGATAAAAGTCAGCCATGCTGCGGAATCGCTCATAGCGATTGATACTCCTGCAGATTTGGAACGCGCGCGCAAAATGGTTAAGTGAAAGCCGAATGAAAATTTCACCACCCCGCATTTAGTCGTCATCGCGCCGCAATCGTAATTCGCCCGCAGCCGTCATCGCACCGCAATCGTCATGCACCACAATCGTTATCGCGCACACAAATCGTCATCGCGCACTTGTTGCGCGATCCGGGGCTATATATCAAATAAGAGACTTGACCCAGACCCCGCAACGAGTGCGGGGTGACGTTATGGAGGTTCGGGATGTGGGAGTATGTCTGCAGGGGTGTGAGTATAAGTTGTTGACTCTATAATATTTTGCAATTAATAGCTAATGAGTATTAATTAAATTTCGAGGGGTGTTATGAGTTTTTCTGATTTTGCGGGTAGAGTTAAATCTTATCCTGCGCAAGCGCTAGGTTTGGCAAAAGATTATGTGGTGGATAATACGCAGTTGCTAAAGTACGTATTTGCCGGCGAACCGGATGAGCAAGAAAATGTCGGCAGGTATAGAGAAGAGGAGAAAGGCAGTTCAGAAAGCCTTCTCTTTCTTGGGCTAAAAATTGCTGGAATAATTTTAGCGTTACCTGTTATTATACCTGTGATGTCGGTTAAAACTTACTTTGGTGAAGAGCAGAGATTTATGCGGCGTTTCAATAAAGATTTGAACCAACTTGCAGATGATATAAACGAAACTTTTGCAGATTGTCCTGATTTGAGTGCTAAAGTTGATACAAATAGCGATATGGGTAAGATAAGTAAATTAGAGATATTTATTGTGCTGAAAACTGATGCAACGCGGCATAATGAGGCTTATTATCGAATTGATCAGATAGTGACAAGTGCAAAGGTTGGAAATTATAGTGATAAAATCTTTAAGGGGTATGGGAGGGTTGTGGTTAGCGGGTGTTATACTGCTGAACCTAGGCTTGATGAAGGTTATGACCCACGTGAAAGATCTCGCAATAATCTAGAAGCTCTTAGGACAAATATTCTGGATAATAAAGACGCTCTAAGAGAGATTTTTCAATCCTGCGGCAGAACATCAGCACCCAGAAATTTGAGAGTAGGTGACGAAATCGCAGCTAATGACCCAGACTTGATGGCTTGCAGAGAGCGTGAAGTGGGCAGGGATGGACAGCCTAAGGTTAGCGAAAAACCGCAAGACCCGCCGGGAGCTGCGCTTTAAATTACTTCAAGCCGAGCAGTACGTTATGCAGGATTCCGCCGGATTGCATGTATTTCACCTCGTCATTCGTATCAACGCGGCAGAGCAACGGCACTTCATCTTTTGAGCCATCGGCGCGGTTTATCACCAGCGTTAGCTCAATTTTCGGTTTTACGCCGTTTTCCAATCCCAGGATATCAAAGGTTTCTGTGCCATCCAGCTTCAAATCGGCTTTGGTTTTGCCTTTTAGCATTAATGGTAAAACACCCATTCCGACCAGATTGCTGCGATGAATGCGCTCAAAGCTTTCCGTAATCACCGCCTTTACGCCGAGCAGATTCGTGCCTTTTGCTGCCCAGTCGCGGCTTGAGCCAGTGCCATATTCTTTTCCGGCAATGACAACAAGCGGTGTGCCATCAGATTTATATTTCATCGCGGCATCATAAATGCTCATGATTTCACCGCTTGGAATATATTTTGTCCAGCCGCCTTCTTTACCATCGGCTAAATCATTCATAATCCGTACATTGGCGAAAGTTCCGCGCATCATAACTTCATGGTTGCCACGGCGTGAACCGTAGGAGTTCCAATCTTTGCGCTCAACTCCGTTGCTTTCCAGATATTTCGCAGCCGGAGAATCTTTGGCGATTGATCCAGCCGGAGAGATATGGTCGGTTGTGACTGAATCACCCAGCAATGCCAAGGCTCTTGCGCCGCTAATATTCCCGATGCTAACACCGCTTTCGCTCATTCCGACAAAATATGGCGGATTTTGGATGTAGGTGCTTTTATTATTCCACGGATATGTAAGGCTATCGGCAACTTTGATTTCCTTCCACTCGTCAGTTCCGCTAAATACATCCTGATATTTTGAGATGAATGTTTCGCGCGAAACGCTGGCGGCTACCATATCGGCAACTTCCTGATTTGTCGGCCAGATATCTTTTAGATATATTTTGTTGCCGTTTTTATCTTTGCCGAGAGCTTGCTTTGTAAGGTCAATTTTCATCGAGCCGGCAATTGCATAAGCAACCACAAGCGGCGGCGAAGCGAGATAATTTGCCTTCACAAGCTGGTGGACGCGACCTTCAAAATTACGATTTCCGGATAATGCCGAGCAAACTGTCAAGTCATTATCTTTGATGGTTTGTTCGATTTCCGGCTTTAAGGGGCCTGAATTTCCGATACAAGTTGTGCAGCCATAGCCGACCAGATTGAAGCCGAGCGCGTTCAAATCTTTCAATAAATCGGTTTTCTCAAGATATTCGGTCACAACTTTTGAGCCGGGAGCGAGCGAAGTTTTTACCCATGGCTTGACACCAATCCCCAATTCACGCGCTTTTCTGGCGACCAATCCGGCAGCAATCATCACGCTTGGGTTTGAAGTGTTTGTGCATGAAGTAATTGCGGCAATCACCACGTCACCATGACTCATTTTGCTGGAATCGGTGAGATTGTGATATTCCTCAAGCAAAGCGTCATCAAGCTCATGCCCCATCATTCCGTCATCAACACGGCCATCGGCAGGTGCGATTTCGGACTCGGTTTTATGGGCATTTTCTGATGATTCTCCCGCAAGCAATTGCCTGAAAGATTCGGCAGCATTGCGTAAAAATATCTTATCCTGCGGGCGTTTTGGCCCTGCAATGGAAGCTTCAACACTTGCCATATCGAGTTCTAAGCTTGAAGCAAATTGCGGCTCAGCGCCATCGCGCCAGAAGCCGTTTGCTTTGGCATATTCCTCAACCAGTTTGATTTGATTTTCGTCACGCCCTGATAAATGAAGATATTTCAGCGTTTCGTTATCAATCGGGAAGAAGCCACAAGTTGCGCCATATTCAGGTGCCATATTGGCAATGGTTGCGCGGTCTGCGAGTGGTAAACTATCCAAGCCGCTACCATAAAACTCTACAAATTTGCCGACAACGCCTTTGGCGCGCAGCATTTGGGTTACGGTTAGCACCAAATCGGTTGCAGTTACGCCTTCGGGCAATGCGCCGGTGAGTTTGAAGCCGACAACTTCCGGAATAAGCATGGAAATCGGCTGACCAAGCATCGCTGCTTCCGCCTCAATTCCGCCAACGCCCCAACCTAAAACCGCCAAGCCATTGACCATGGTTGTGTGTGAATCTGTTCCGACCAATGTATCGGGGAAAACCACTCCGTCTTTTTCGGCAATAACCGAGGCGAGATATTCAAGATTCACCTGATGGCAAATGCCTGTTCCCGGTGGTACAACGCGGAAATTATTGAATGCATTTTGCCCCCATTTCAGGAATTCATAACGCTCGGCATTGCGTTCCATTTCTAATTTAACATTCTGTTCAAATGCTTCGGGTGTCGCATATTTATCAACATTTACAGAATGGTCGATAACCAAATCCACCGGAGAAAGCGGGTTGATGCGCTTTGCATCTCCACCTAAATTTTGCATGGCATCGCGCATGGCAGCCAAATCCACCACCGCCGGAACGCCTGTGAAATCCTGCATTAAAACGCGATATGGGCGATAAGCAATTTCGTTGTTTTTTCCGGCAATAACATCTTTTATATCTTCTTCCTTAACTGTATCGCCATCAAGATGACGCAGCAAATTTTCCAATAAAACCTTGGATGAATAGGGCAGCTTGCTAAGCTCAAAGCCATATTTCTCTGCGGCCTTGGTTAGGCTGTAATATTTATATTCTTTTCCGCCGATATTTAGCGAAGATTGGAAGTCAGACATGTTTTTTGCTCCGAAAGTAAGATTTTCTCAGTAATTAATATTTCAATTTTTACACCTGCTTCGCGCTGAAAAACCAACGCTCTCGGCGTTGCTTTTTATAGCGTTTAGCAGTTGTATTTGAATTATATAATTCTAAACACTATACTTATGACATAGATTGATTAAGAGATGATTAACGAAAATGAGTTAGAATAATGAAAACGAAAAAAGGTTTTACATTAGTTGAGTTATCAATTGTTCTGGTGATTATCGGATTGCTGATTGGCGGAGTTTTGGTGGCGCAAAGCTTGATTGAGACTGCGCAGATACAAAAAACAATCAGGCAAATTCAGCAAGTTCATATTCTCGCCAGCCAATTCAAAGAAAAAACACGATATCTACCCGGTGATTTGCCAAATGCATATACTATGTTCAGTGGAGCATGTGGAATAAATGCAATTCCTACATCATCTCAAAATAGCGGAAGATGCAATGGCAATGGTGATGGGAATATTGATTGGGGCGGCGTTGTAATGGAATATTATATATTCTGGGAGCATTTATATTTGATGGGCATGCTTGATACCCCGTTTACCGGAGATGGTTACACATTAGGAAGCTTAGCCAACCAAGGTATGCCAGGGGTTAATATAATGAAATTGCCTTTTAAAAGAAATGGACAAAGTCATGGCAATTTAGGTGGGTTATCTGCTGCATATGGCTCGGGCGGAAGTGATAACTATTCTTTGCATATCTCAGCGGGATTTTCATCGGGAGGCTGTTCGCCACAATGTGACGGGATTTTCTATTCCGGAGAAGCTATGCCATATGATATTAAAATTGATGATGGAGTTGAGGCAACGGGTAAGGTTCAGGCTTATAGAGTTGGGGGGACTTGGGGTAATTGCGACTATAGCAATACAACGCAAACCTCCTGCACGTTGCGTTTTTACCAGCCTGATGAATATATAAAGTGATATTTTGAGAAATAGTCTTGACGTTATGCGGCATATTTTTTTGCATGAACCGCGCTTTAATGACTTCGTATTTGAATCCACATAACGCCAAGTGGATATATGGATAACCGATAAAACTTAAAAAAAGGTTAATGGTTTGAGATAAAATTCTCAAACTGCGCATTTACATTTCGCGCAGCCCTTTTATGAAACCCCAAACCATCGCAATTGCAATTCCGAATCCGACAAATGAGCTGATAACTCCGGTGATAATGCCGATGATAATCACCAAGCCGTCACGTCCCATATAGCCAAGGCACATGATGGAAATTGCCAAACCGGGGAACATATTGGTGAAGGGCAGGGGAATCATGATGGAAATCGCGCAAAGTATGGTAAAGCCGCCAATGATTTTTTCGCCCATTTTGGAGCTGAAATAGCCATAACGCGGTTTTAATTTCTTCTCTAGCCTGACGATATAATCACGGGTTTTTTTTGTGCCGAGCATAGCTTTTAGGGTGTCAGTTTTGATTTTCTTGTTGGCAATCCACTCGGGAATCCAAGGGTAATCGCGCCCCAGCGCCATTTGCGTGCCGAAAATTAGGGGGAGAATACCGACAATTAAGGTTAAGCCCGGGGGGGTTATCATCGTTAGCAAGCCGATAAAAAACAGAATGAAGGCAAACCCCATTTCGTGCATTTCATGGAATAATTCTCTGATTGTGATGCGCTTTTTGGTAAATGAGTTGATTATTTCATCAACAACTTCCATCGCGGTTTTTCCGGCATGGTAGCTGGGTGTGCCTTTCAGCTTGCTGAATGCTGGCTTTAAGTTCGGCTTTTTCATATTTTGCGCTACTTGCTTGTATCTTGGATATTTTCACCCAGTTTTTCAACATCTCTGCCAACACCTTTGACGGTATTGCAGGCAGAAAGGCTAGTGAAAGCAAGAATCGCAAATAAAATATATATCTTTTTCATATCTATATTTTATGGGGATTGCCCGCGATTTTGTCAATGGCTTTTATACGTTTTTGCGGATTTTATGAAGATTTTTATATAATATAGATTGACTTAATAATTACGAATAAATAACCTAACAGAAATTAATAGGAGAATGGCATGGCGTTGGATTTAGAGTATATGGAAGAGAGTGCTTATAGCAAGGAAGATTTGGATAAAGATTTGTTGGTGCTGGCATGTTTTGCCTGCCGTTCTAATTTTCAATCCGTTGCGCGGAGCTTTTGGGATTTTGATAACGCTCTCACAAGCAATGGGATGCTTACGAATGCTAACCACGTCATGCGCAGATTCATGAATTTTCCTGATGATGGGGTTAAGGTTCATTTTGCTTTGAATACCGATCCCGATGAGACTAACGTTTGGTTTGGTGTTTCTAAGATTGAGATAGGGGGAGATGATTCTGGAAATCCAAATCTCTTTCTGTCAAGAAGGGTGGGATTTGACCCGAAAAATGCTATTATGATAGCTGTGTTTAAGGACGAGGTTTTTGCCGAAAGAATGAGTGTAATCAGTGATTTTAGTGTAGAATACTTAAAAAATGCACCTGAACTAGATAAAGATAAGCTGCGTTTGGCGAATGATTTGCTTAATCCACCAAACGGCGTGCATGAGGGCAGGGCGGCGGAAATCGTGGCAAAACTCCGCAATAAATTGCTGGGAGTTATGGTTGAGGCAGAGATTCTTGAGTCGCAGACTGCACGTGAGGCAGGTTATAACCCAACTCCGCAATATACCGGAACTCAGCAAGCCCCCGCGCAGGAAGCGGAAGCTTCAACGTCAACGCCAAAACGCCCAATATTCTCACCTTTGCCGCAACGGTGTAAAACTGGGGTAGTGACCCTTGATGAACATAGATTACCTTTTGATAATGAGCCGGTCACTCCCGACGAATCCAGCCGCCTCCGATAACGCGCTCACCATCATAGATAACGCAGGCCTGACCGGGGGTGATTGCTTTATGCGGGGCAAGCAGGGTGATTTCTGCACTATTCCCACCCCCCTCTATCCCCCCTGATAGGGGGGAGGTAAGGGGAGTGATTTTTGCAGGAATCGGTTGCATAATTGAACGAATTTTAACTTGGGCTTCAAAGCTTTCTGTTGTCATACCGTCTTTATGACGGTATCCAGCCTCAACCGAATTATCTTGGCAATCGGGGCTAGACCCCGTTATGAAAACGGGGTGACATTTGTTATCAACCAGCCAATTCACATTACGGATTTTGAACTTGGTTGATTCCAGCGCCGATTCCGGCCCGACAATCACGCGTTTTGTGTCCGGTTCAATCTTCACCACATATAGCGGGTCTTCCTGTCCGCCAATGCCAATGCCGCGCCGTTGTCCAATTGTGAAATTGATAATGCCATTATGTTTGCCCAGCACGCGCCCATCCATATGCACAATTTCGCCATCATCAATTGCACCGGGGCGAAGTTTTTGCACAATGCTGGCATAATCACCGTTTGGCACAAAGCAAATATCCTGACTATCGGGCTTGTCATAAATCTCAATCCCCACTTCCTCGGCAATTTTGCGGGTTTCTTCCTTGCTCATCCCGCCTAACGGAAAATGCAAATAATCCAACTGCTCTTGGGTGGTGGCAAATAGGAAATAGCTCTGATCTTTGTTTTTATCATGGGCGCGATGCATTTGCGCTTTGCCGTCAACATCAATGCGCTGGACATAATGTCCGGTGACAAGCGCATCGGCATTTAAATCTTTGGCGACTTTGAATAAATCACGAAATTTGACGGATTGATTGCATTTAACGCAGGGAATCGGGGTTTCTCCGCGCAAATAGCTGTCGGCAAAATCATCCATAACTTCATCTTTGAAGATGGATTCATAATCCAAAACATAATGCGGAAAGCCGAATTTCTCCGCCACCATTTTGGCATCATATATATCTTGTCCGGCACAGCACGCGCCTTTTTTAGCAACAACTGCGCCATAATCATAAAGCTGCAAAGTAACGCCGATAACATCATATCCGGCATTATGCAGCATCACGGCAACCGTGGAGCTATCCACGCCGCCACTCATCGCGACCACAACTTTTGTGTCGGCAGGGGCTTTATCAATGTTGATTAGTTTTTTCATTAGATTAGGATATATAGCAAATGAGCAATATTTTCAACATTCCTGCAAGTGTGGTGTTTTTGGACTCTTTGGCCGAGGGGCTTCTGACGCGTTTTGAGGATGTCGGCAAAGTTACAATCTTTCTGCCATCCAAGCGTGCAATTGCCGAATTGCGTGAAGCTTTTGTGCGGGCAAATGGCGGAAAGTCAATGCTATTGCCGAAGATGCAAGCTTTGGGCGATGTTGATGAAGAGGAGTTTTTGCTCAAAGGATTCCCCGATATTGAGAAAATTCCCGAAGCCATATCAAAGAATAAACGGCTGCTGGAGCTTGCAGAATTAATCCGAAAGCGTGCGGGGGATAATAAATATAATTTAGTGCAAGCTCTCAACATGGCGCGTGAATTGGCGAATTTGCTGGATGAAGCGCAAAATAAAGATGTGGCGCTGGAGAAATTGCAAGAAATTATGCCCGATGATTTTAGCGATTATTGGCAGCAAATTGTGGATTTTTTGAAAGTTGTTACCGAGGTTTGGCAGCAGAAAAAAGCGGATGAGGGGATTGTTGAGCCGGTGGAGCGGAGAAATCAACTATTGCGCAATGCGGCTGAATATTGGCGCGCAAATCCGCCGAAAAATCCGGTGATTATTGCCGGAACAACCGGAACGGTGAATGCTACAATTGAGCTGATATCCTCGGTTATCGCGGCGGAGAAGGGATATTTGGTGCTGCATGGGCTGGATAGAAATTTGAGCCAAAAGGATTTTCGTGAGATTGATGAAAGCCACCCGCAATATAATCTGGCGAATATGCTAAGATCCCTGAAATATGAGCCGCAACAAGTGCAGCAATGGCAGGATTTTGAAATTACCGCGCGGGAAAAACTGATTTCCGCCTCGCTGTTTTCGGCTGAAAAATCACATGAGTGGCGGGATGTTGATTATAGCTTGGGTGCGGGCAAAATGTCGCTAATCAATGCGCGGAATATTGAGGAGGAGGCGACAGCAATCGCACTCGCTCTGCGCGAAGTTTTGCAAGTGCCGAACAAGCGGGCGATGTTAGTGACGAATAACCGCAATCTGGCGCGGCGGGTGGCGCTAAAAATGCGCTTATGGAAAATCAATATCAATGACTCAGCCGGACAGGAGATGCTTACTCTGCCTAGCGCAAATTTCCTGATTCATCTGGCGGAGATGGCCGAATCTGCCTTAGGCCCGCTAAAAGTTCTGGCGTTCTTCAAGCATCCATTTGTGCCTGTAGAATATAAGGCAAAAATCCGTGAAGTAGAAATTGAGAAATTGCGAGGGCTGCGTCAGGATAATTTATGCCTCGCAGATTTGCAGATTGAAATTGAAGGATTTGAGGAGTTTGCAGCTTTATTTAAAAGGAAAAATATTAGATTCAGAGAGCTGCTTGATGAGCATCTGAAACTGGCAGAAAATATTGCGCTAAAAGGCAGTTTGTGGGATGGGTACGGCAAAAAACTGGCCGAATTTCTGGCAAGTTTGCGCGCGGATATCAGTGAGGATTATCAGATTGATCCGATATTATATCCCGAAATCTTGCGTAGTTTTTTCATGGCAGAAAGCTGGTATCCGGAATTTGGTCAGCATCCGCGCCTAGACATATTAAGCCCGATAGAAGCGCGTTTGCTGGGAGCTGATATGGTGATTATTGCGGGGCTGAATGAGGGAAATATGCCGCAATTGCCGAGCAATGATTCCTTCCTAAATCAGCAGATTCGCAGGCAATTAGGGCTGGATTTGCTGGAAAGGAGAATCGGCCAGCAAGCCCATGATTTTGAATTGATGGCGCAAACTGATGAGTTGATTTTGAGCCGCTCATTGAAGGAAGATGGTTCTCCCGCCTTGCCCTCACGCTTTCTGGAAAGCCTGCGCGCGGTGACTGATATTGATGACAATCAACGTTATATTTCTCTGGCGAATAGCTGGCAACATCCAGAAAGCATTATGCCCTGTGCGCAACCTGCGCCAAAACCTCCGGTTTCTGCGCGTCCTCAGGCTTTGCATGTGACGAGTATCAGTAAATTAATGCGTGACCCGTATGTGGTTTATGCCAATAAAATCTTATGGCTGAAAAAGCTCGATGACATTGATGAGGAGCTAAGCCCTGCTGATTTCGGCAATTTTGTGCATTCTGCGATTGAAGATTTTGCGCGGAAAAATAGCGATAATCTGGAAGATTTGCTGAGCTGCGGGCGTGAGATTTTGAAAGATAAATATGATGGAAAGCTAGGTGTGGAAACATTTTGGTGGCCGCGCTTTGTAAGAATCGCTGAATGGCTGGTTGAGCGACAAGGACGGCAGGACGGCAAAAAAATATTGATAGAGGCGAGCGAGTCATGGTTGATAAAAACGGCTAGAGGTGATTTTACCCTGAGCGCAAAAGCTGACAGGGTGGAAATTGGCGATGAAATAACGATTATTGATTATAAAACCGGCGGCGTGCCATCGAAGAAAGATGTCGAGGCCGGACTTGAGCCGCAATTGCCGCTGGAGGCGATTATATTTGGTAAAAAATACGGTAAAAAGACGAGGGATATGCAATATTGGCAGGTGAAAGGGCTGGTGAATGATGTGGCGAAAATTCACTCAGTTAGCCAAAAGGATAAATCCTGCGAGGATATTGCTGCAGAGGCAGAAGTGGGAGTCACCGCGCTTGTTGAGAAGTTTTATGATGAAAATACGCCGTATTTGGCAACGCCGCGTCCGACTGTGGCGCTCAAATATAATGATTACGAACATCTGATTCGCAATCGGGAGTGGGATTTCTGATGAGTATAACCACAGCCCAAAAACTCGCAAGTGAGCCAGCAATTTCCGCCCGTGTTTCTGCCAATGCCGGAACGGGAAAAACCAGCGTGTTGACGAATCGCGTATTGCGTTTGCTGCTGGATGGCGTTGCGCCGGGCAAGGTTTTATGCTTAACATACACCAAAGCCGCCGCCGCAGAAATGTCAGCCAGAATCACCCAAAGGTTGAAAATTTGGGTCAAGGCGGGAGATGCCGAGTTGGTGGCGGATTTGCAAGATTTAATCGGAAAATTGCCCGACGCCGCATTGCTAAAACGCGCACGCAGCCTGTTTGTTGCCAAACTAAACTCAATGCCACCGCCGCGCATACAAACTATTCACTCATTTTGTCAGGAGGTTTTGCAGCGTTTTTCCATCGAAGCAAATGTGCCGACAAATTTCAAAGTTCTGGATGATATTTCCTCAAAAGAGCTGCTGAAGGAGGCGCGGCAAAGGCTGCTTTCTAAAAAGCAAGATGATAAAAAACTAGCGGAAGTTATTGATTATATTGCTGAAAACTCATCGGAAACCAAATTTTATGATGTTTTAAATGAGGTGATTTCTAAGCGAAATAAAATCCGTAAATTGGGGCTGGCAGATTTTAACTTTGAGAATCTTTATATAAAACATAATGTTGCGCCCAATACTTTACCTAAAGATTTAATTGCTGAGATGCTGAATTTTGATAAATCGGCAATGAATAAATATACAGAAGCGCTTGAGAAATATGGCAAAAAAATTGCGCAAAAGCACTTGGTAAAACTGGAGCAAATCATCTTGCAGCGTGACGGGCTGGCATATGCGAATTTCTATTTTAAGGATGATAATAGCGAGTATACGCTGAAGCATTTGGCAGGAAATAAGGAGGTTAGCGAGAATTTTGCCGGATTTGAGGAGTTTATGGCCACTGAGTTTGAGCGGCTGGGCGGCTTGCTGGATAAGTATCGCAGCCTGAAATTGCTAAAATTCACTGAATGTGTTTATGCTCTTGCAGCGCAATTTTTGCAAATTTATGATGATTTGAAATTCCGTCAGGGCAGGCTGGATTATGAGGATTTGATATATTTTACCAAGGAATTGCTAAATAAATCCAACGCCGCACAATGGGTTCTATACAAGCTGGATGGCGGTATTGAGCATATTCTGATTGATGAGGCGCAGGATACCAGCCCCGACCAATGGGCGATTGCGGAAATCCTGACTGATGAATTTTTCTCCGGCGAAAACGCGCATAATAATAATCGCACTATTTTTATTGTCGGCGATGAGAAGCAATCTATCTATCGCTTTCAGGGGGCAGACCCGAAATCTTTCGGGCGGGTTAGTACCAAATTGGCGCAAAAAGCCACAATCGCAGAGAAGGAATGGCATGAAATTCCGCTCGATATCTCTTTTCGCTCTGTGGATGTAGTGCTGCAACTCACCGATAAGATTTTTAATGATGAAAATTATCGCAAATATGTGAGTTTTTCAGGAAAGGAAATCCTGCATAATATTTCGCGTCAAGGGCAGGCGGGTAGGGTGGAGCTGTGGCCGCTGATAACTGAGAGTGGGAGCAAGGCGATTCCGAACTGGGAAATTCCGCTGACGCATAGTAAATATACTAGTGCCGAGGCAGAAATCGCAGAGAAGATAGCCTCGCAAATCAAGGGTTGGCTTGATAATGGGCGGAAATTGGCTTCACAAGATCGCAAAATTGAGCCGGGTGATATCATGATTTTGCTGCGTAAACGCTCAAGCCTTGCCGATTCGCTCATCCGCAAATTGAAGGCGAAAAATATTCCGGTGAGCGGTGCGGATAGGATGGTGCTGACCGAGCATATAGCAGTGCAGGATTTGCTGGCTTTGTGCAAGTTTTTGCTATTGCCGCAGGATGATTATTCGCTGGCTTGCGCGCTGAAATCTCCATTGTTTGGAATATCTGAGGATGAACTTTTTGGGATTTGCCGAGGGCGTGGCAAGGGATTTTCTATTATAAGCTATTTAGAAAAAGAAAGTAAATATAATGAGTTATATAAAGAACTTAATGCATTACTCCAAATTGTTGATTTCCTGCCACCATCAGAATTATTCATCCATATGCTTGATATTATGGGCGGGCGGAAGAAGTTGATTTCCCGCCTCGGCGATGAGGTGAACGACCCGCTTGATGAGCTGCTGGCGCATGCTGAATATTTTGAATCCAACCACACCTCATCATTGCAGGAATTTATTTATTGGTTGGAAAATGGCGTTTCAGAAATCAAACGTGACATGGAGCAGCAGGGAAATGAGGTGCGGATTATGACGATTCACGGCGCAAAAGGGCTGCAAGCGCCAATCGTATTTTTGCCCGACACAACTTCCAATCCGGTTGACAAGAGCAAGAATCCCAACCTTCTTGAGGATGATGAAGGTTATTTTTACGCTCCGCCTAACTCAAAGCTTTACAATAAGTTTGCAATGCAACTTGTTGATGAATATCAGGAAAATGCGCTAGAAGAATATTTCAGGCTGCTCTATGTCGCAATCACCCGCGCCGAAGATGAGCTATATATTTGCGGAAAAATTAGCAAAAAAGATGAGGAAAATGAGGGTAAACTCAAGGAAAATTGCTGGTATAATGTGATAAAAACTAAGATGGAAGAGCTGGGAGAAAGTGATGGTGATGTGCTGGTTTTTAAATCTGAACAAAATGTTACGCCGAATAAAAGTATGAAAAAACAAATGGTTAAGGCGCGTGCGCAAATTCCGCAATATTTATATGAGGAGGCGGCGCAAGAGCAGGGAGGTGCTTTTACGGAAATGCCGACAGAGAAAAATCCGCAAAATCTGGATGCAATTGCGCGCGGAGTCAAAATCCATAAATTTCTCGAATTTTATAACTCGAATATTGAGGTTGATAAGGGCGAGCTGGCGAATAAGTTCTTTGAGGACAAGCAAATCGCAGAGGAAATTTTGCAAGTTTTGGAGCGGGAAGAATTTCAGGAGATTTTTGATAAAGAAAAATCATTTGCCGAAGTGGGAATCGCGGGAATTGTTGAGGGCAAGCAGGTTAATGGGCAAATCGACAGATTGCTGGTGACGGATAATGAGGTGGTGATTATCGATTTCAAAACCTCCGCCGAAAAACCGCAAGCCATGCCGAAGAAATATATTGAGCAAATGCGCGGCTATAAGAGCCTGATTTCCGACATATATCCGAATCATGTGGTAACTGCAAAAATATTATGGACTTCGGTGCCGATGCTGGAGAGTGTTGACATCGCCTAACGCGTGATTATATTGATATTATATAACAATAAATAAACGGAGCAGGCCATGGGCGCACAAAAAATAAGCGATAATGAATTTGAACAAGAAGTATTGAAATCCGGCGAGCCGGTTCTGGTGGATTTCTGGGCAGAATGGTGCGGCCCTTGTAAGCAGCTTTCTCCGATTGTTGATGAAATTGCCGGAGAAAAAAGCAATATCAAAGTTGCAAAAATGAATATTGATGAAAACCCCGAATCACCGCAACGCTATGGTGTGCGCTCGATTCCAACATTGATGATTTTCCAGAATGGTGAATTGAAAGGCACAAAAGTTGGCGCATTACCAAAATCAAAGCTGATTGAGTGGATTGATTCAGTAGTCGCTTAACTATCTGTATTTACTGGTTTTATGAAAAATTCCTATATATTGGGTGCTGAGCTGGAATTCTATATCTCCACCCAAGATGGGAATTTCATTGCCGATTTAAGCACGGGCAAGTATCCGCAAAAGCGTTATCAGATATTGCCGGAATATTCGGCGGCACTGGAAGATTTTGTCGCTGACTTGAAAGATTATTCGATTGTTGCCGAAGATGGGCCGGGGCAGTTTGAGGTGAATTTTCAACCTGAGCAAGATGCGAAAAAGCTCGCAAAAGCGATTGAGGATTTTAAATCGCTGGCACGGGAAAAAGCGGAGAGCAGGGGGCTGCTGCTGCATTTTACGGCGAAGCCATTTGCTGAATTTCCGGGGAATGGGCTGCATATACATTATTCCTCAAATCTGTTTGACCCGTATGGGCTGGAGCTAAATGGCGGCGTAATGACGCCAAAAGTTGATCCGGAAAATGATTATATCCTATGGGCAATTGGCGGTTGTTTGGAAAAAATGGCAAATGATATTGGGGTTTTTCTACCTACAGAAGAATCAAAAAAACGCATTTTGCCGTGGCTAAACGCGCCGACAAAAATATGCTGGGGGAAAAATAATCGCAGCGTGGCAATCCGTATACCAGACAAAAAACCTAAAAGGCTGGAGCATCGAGTAGCGGGTGCGGATGCGGATGCGGGCAGCGTGATTGCGGCGGTGGTGGCTGCTTGTGAATATGGCATTGAGAATATGATTGAACCGCCGGAAGCGATTTTTGGCAATGCTTGGGATGAAAAATATGAGATAATAAGCCTATTATAGCTTGAAAAACTTTAAGATTTATATTAATCAGGCTTAAACAAAAATGAGGATATATGCTAGCTAATAATCCAATGGATGACACAGATGATGAGAGAATCGAGCAGCTAACAGGGGTGGTTCGGAGCTATCTTGATGAGTTTGATGGAGCTGAAGCTGACGATTTGCGGCGGATTGCTATCGAAATAGGAACTGCAACAAGATTAAGCTATATGTTAGCGCGAAGTTCTTGCGCGGAAAATCCAACGGATATTAGAGGCTTTGAAGAATTAGCGGAGATATTTCAGGAAGCGCGGACGAAAATCGAAGCGATCTCTGATGATTTAGACTTATCCCAAGCCGATTTTGCGCAACTGAATAAGGTGATTTCCGATATTGGCGATAGGATAAGAATGCTGGATGAATTGCAGAATCTGGAGCTGGATATTGAAGGCAGGCTGGAAAATGCCGATGCAATCGCCAAAGAAATGCAAGCCGCGAATGATAGAAAAAATCCATTGCGGAATGGTGGTAGATATTAATTTGTAGACTTTCTTTTGCTACACATTTATGTGCTTAGGGTTTGGCAACTCAGCCATACAACACAGCCATCCTAATCGTATAGTCATTATTATGGAAAATAATGGGAAATAAATACTGCGTAGCCTAAATGCTATAAATGCATAATCTATATAATCTATAAATGCATAATATTTAGGTTAATCTTTGCCGAGTGCGCCTGATTGGGCTTTCCCTGCAGATTTTGCGTCCACTCCGGTTTCTTGCGATTCGGCTGCGCCTTCCGGCACCGGCTTCATGGCTTTTACTGCCGCTTCAAGTCTTTCCGCTATATTATCTTCGTTAGCCGTTCTCAAAGCTTTTGATTCCGTTGCCGGAACATAACCATGCGGAATTTTCGGCTCTGATTTGCCAAAACTATCACGAATCGCTTCAACCGCCTGTTTTTCATCGTTTTTCAAGCCATCAAGCAGCATTTCTTTTGCTTCGGCGACTGTGATTTTGGTGGAAGTAGTTTCGTCCAGCCCTTCCGTCATTTCCTTGCTCATCACCGCCTTTTCATTGGGGTCGCGATCTATAACAAAATCATCAGTATCTTTTAGATTCTCTTCCTCAAATTTACTTGCACGTACATTGTCGATATCATTCATCCCGCGTGCGAACTCGTCTGTATGTTTCAGGTTCTCTTCCTCAAATTCTGGGCTGCCATTGATATCTTTTTCATCCATTTCTTCTTCTGGGCGGTGGCTATCGCTCATGCTGCCATCGCTCATGTAAGAGTCTATATCTTTTACACCGTCGCTATCTTTTTCGCCCATTTCTTCTTCTGGGCCGCTTTCATACAAATCTCTAAGATTTCCCTCTAATCGTCTTAGCGGTTGCGGGCCTGGCTCTGATCCGGCTAATGCTTTTGGCGTTTCGAAAGTGTTTTTTAGTACAGCCTTTAATTCTTCAACACTCATTTGTACGAAATCTGCAAGTTCCTGAATCTGTGCCTCAGTTGGCGCATACAGTACAAGATTATTACCCGCAGATATGCTGTCGTGCATCGCTTCTACTGAAGCTTGTATCGCCTCTTTCGATTCTCTCAGGCTCGAATCTTTAGCATTCACAGCCTCTATCAGCTCATCAGCTGTAACTCCAAAGTTTTTTGCCAAGCTTTCAATCTCTTCCTGAGTCATTACGTCTTTTAATGATTTTGGAGCTGCGCTCTTTTCGTCATTCTTTTCATCTTGTGGTGCGCCCATTTTATTCCCCTTTTGAGATTATCTATAATTTATTATCTTTAACTATATATGGTAAATATTACGGTTTTATTAACTTTAGAAGAGTTTAGCTGCTTTTTGCTGAAATGATTGCACGTACGGCTTCGGCAGAATTCTCACATTCGGCGAATTTCTCTTCTCTGTGCAGTAAACCCGCCAAATGTTCGGGCAATTCCGGATGTTTGCCGCAAGCTTTCACAACTGCATCGGGGAATTTGGCTGGATGCGCGGTTGCCAATGTTACTACGGGCGCTGCGCCTTTATTTTCTCGTGCTGCGAGAACGCCAATTGCCGTGTGCGGGTCTAATATCTCGCCCGATTCTTTATATATTTGTGAGATGGTTGTGATTGTTTCTTCATCATCAACATTACTACTTGCGAATATCCCTTTGATTTTACTTAAGATTCCCGCCTCAACCTTAAACGCGCCCTGCTCTTTCAATTCATTGATTTTTGCGGATATATTATCTCCATCGCGCCCGTGATATTCAAATAATAAGCGCTCAAAATTGCTGGAAATCTGGATATCCATACTTGGCGACAGGCTGTGCTCGACTTTTGTTTTGGCATATTCGCCATTCTGCATAAACCTATGTAATATATCGTTTTTATTGGTGGCGATGACGAGTTTTTCAATAGGTAAGCCCATTTTATGCGCAATCCACCCCGCGAGAATATCGCCAAAATTTCCGGTGGGAACGGAAAATGCGGTGGGCTTATCAAGTCTGCCCAACTGTGCGGCGGTATAAAAATAATAAACGATTTGCGCGACAATTCTGCCCCAATTAATCGAGTTTACTGCGCTGAGATTGTGCTGTGCTTTAAACTCCAAATCACCAAAAATCTCCTTAACGATATTTTGGCAATCATCAAAATTCCCGTCCAGAGCGATATTATGAACATTATCGGCCAAAACCGTGGTCATCTGGCGGCGCTGCACTTCTGAAACTTTGCCTTTTGGGTGCAGGATGTAAATTTCCACATGCTCCCTGCCCGCGCATCCGGCAATTGCGGCTGAGCCTGTATCGCCCGAAGTTGCGCCTAAGATACTGATTTTTTTATCGCTATCGCGCAGGAAATAATCAAAAAGCCTGCCAAGAAGCTGCAAGGCAAAATCTTTGAACGCCAGAGTCGGGCCATGGAAAAGCTCAAGCAAATATTCCCCCTCGGCGATTTTGAGCAGTGGCGCAATTTTGGGATGACGGAAGTTTTCGCTATAAGTCTCGGATAGGATTTTACGCAAATCTTCGTCAGGGATGTCGCCGTCAATAAACGGGGAAATCACCTCAAATGCCAGCTCGCTATAGGATAGATTTGCGAAGCTTTGGATTTTTTCGGCACTGAATTTGGGATAAGATGCAGGCACAAAAAGCCCGCCATCATCGGCCAAACCTGCCAGAACCACTTCGCGGAATGAGGAAACTTCATGCCCTCCCCTTGTCGATATATATTTCATATGATTATTCTGTTGTTTGCCGAGTAACTTCCACTTTTTCGATGCGGCGATTATCAGCCTGTAGCACCTTGAATTTTAGGCCGCTCGGATGCTCCAGCTCTTCGCCGATTTCCGGAACTTTGCCCAAGAATGTGAATATTAATCCGCCAATAGTGTGGAAATCTTCCTTGCTATCCTCAGAATATATGTCCATGCCAAATTCTTCTTCAAGCTCAGCGATTTCAACGCGCGCCATTACTTCAAATATGTTTGCGCTAAGTTTTTTGATGCCGGAAACTTCTTCTTCGTCATATTCATCTTCAATTTCGCCGACAATTTCTTCCACCAAATCTTCGATGGTAAGTAAGCCGTCAGTGCCGCCATATTCATCAACGACAAGCGCCATATGGGTGCGTTCCAGCTTCATTTTCTCGAGCAAATCGATGATTTTCATTGAAGGCGGGACGTAGATTAGCTCGCGCAAAATGGCTTCTAAGCTAAAGTTTCCGCCCTGCACCCAGAATTTTATCAAGTCTTTTATGTGCAAAAAGCCAATCACATCATCAAGGTTGTTTCTGTATACGGGAAGCCGCGTGTGTTCCATTTCTGCAACAAGGGTTTTCAAATTCTCCAGAGAGATATCAATCGGCACAGCGTCAATATCGGAGCGCGGGGTCATCACCTCGGTGACGCGGACATCGCTGAATTTCAGGACGTTGCGCAATATCATGTTATCTTCGGGCGCGGTATCGCCTGCCTCTTCATGCTCTTGAATGATTTCTTCTAATTCAGTCTTGAGGGAGTTGTCGCCGCTTTTTCCCAGCAGGTTCTTCTTGAACCAGTGCACGACTCCCTTCTTATCTGCTTTTTCTGCCCCATTAGAACCATTACGGCTCTGTCGAGGCAATATACTGCCCTCTTCGGGCGCTACGGAACTTTCTTCCATTAACTCGACTATGTTGTTAAACTAACTCTATCATATAAGCATATTCGCAATTTTTCTTCAAGATTTTCTTTTCCGTTGAAATATGAGTTGAGTTGGCTATAAACTTCAGGCAAATAAAGGATTACTATGGAAGCTTATATACAGGAATATTTCCCGATACTGGTTTTTCTCGGCATTGCGCTGGGAATCTCGCTAGTGATGACGGTGATTCCTTTTATATTAGTCGGGCAAAAGCCGGATAGTGAAAAGGTTTCAACATACGAATGCGGGTTTGAAGCCTTCGGCGATTCTCGCGGAAAATTCGATATACAATTTTACCTAGTGGCGATTTTATTCATTATCTTTGATTTGGAAATTGCATTTTTATTTCCGTGGGCAATTACACTCGGTAAAATCGGCGTATTTGGCTTTTGGTCAATGGTGGTATTTCTCGGCGTGCTGACAGTGGGCTTTATATATGAGTGGAAAAAAGGAGCGCTGGAATGGCAGTAATACAACCAAAGGATTTGAAGAATCAGGATGCGCTGCTTGAGCGGGCATTTCAGGATGAGCTGAATAATAACGGGTTTATTATCACGCAAACCGATAAGCTGTTTAAATGGGCGCAAGCCGGAAGTTTGTGGCCGATGACATTTGGGCTTGCTTGCTGCGCTGTGGAAATGATGCATACTGCTGCCAGCCGTTATGATTTAGATAAATATGGCGTGATGTTCCGCCCTTCTCCGCGCCAGAGTGATGTCATGATTGTGGCCGGAACGCTGACCAATAAAATGGCGCCGGCTTTGCGTAAAGTATACGACCAAATGCCGGAGCCGCGTTGGGTGATTTCGATGGGAAGTTGCGCAAATGGTGGTGGCTATTACCATTATTCATATTCTGTGGTGCGCGGTTGTGATAGAATTGTGCCTGTGGATGTTTATGTGCCGGGTTGCCCGCCAACTGCCGAAGCGCTTTTATACGGAATTATGCAGTTGCAGAAGAAAATCAAAAAAGTGAGGCGCTTTCGTGCCTGAGGGATTGACCAATAGCGAGTTCAGAGAATATTTACTTAGCCAGATGCCGAAAACCATCAAGGATATCCGGCTGGTTAAAGATAATTTAGTTATTTATACCGGCGCTGAGAATATCAGCGATTTGCTAAATTTTCTCAAGGGCGATTCCACCTCAAAATTCTCGCAATTAATCACGCTAACTGCGGTGGATTACCCTGAAAGAAAAAAGCGTTTTGAAATAGTTTATTGCTTGCTGAGCCTTGTATATAACCGTCGTGTGATTGTGAAAATCAGCACTGATGAAGAAACGCCCGTGGAGTCAATTGTACCTATATATAGTGCCGCCGGATGGTATGAGCGTGAAGTGTGGGATTTGTATGGTGTGAAATTTGCAAACCATGCCGATTTGAGAAGAATTCTCACCGATTATGGCTTTGAAGGGCATCCAATGCGCAAAGATTTCCCGCTGACCGGATATTTGGAAGTGCGCTATGATGAGGAAGAAAAGAAAGTGGTTTATGAGAAGGTGAATCTGAATCAAGAATTCCGCAGCTTTGATTATTTAAGCCCGTGGGAAGGTGCAAAATATGCATTTGAAAATGAGGAAGCGAAGTGATGAAGCCTATATATTTGCTATCAGCTATGTTTCTAATCTCTTCCTGCGCATCTATAATTCAGGGTGATACTCAAGAAATCGCGGTGAATCTGCTCGGCGCTGAAAGCGCGGAATGTAGCGTGACAGATTTGGACGGTACGAGGAAATTTACCGCACCCGATACAATCACCATCCGCCGCTCATATAATACTGCGAGTGTTTTTTGTAGCACCTCAGACGGCGAAAGCGGTGACGTGAAATTGCTTTCCGATGTTTCTAATTGGGGATATGGCGGCGCGGTTTTGGGGCTTGGCGTTGGCGCGGGAGTTGATACTGCAACCGGAGCAGCTTTTGAATATCCTGATAAAATCACGGTAAAAATCGGCGAGAGCATAACGCTTGGAGAAACAAGCACAAACAGCAATGTGGAGCGTTAGAAGAAATGGCAATTAATTTAGCAGAGCATACTTCCCTTACCTCCCCCCTAATAGGGGGGGCAGAGGGGGGTGTTGACGACGAAGGCAACGTTACCATCAATTTCGGCCCGCAACATCCTGCGGCACATGGGGTTTTGCGCCTTGTGCTGGAAATGGATGGCGAGGTTGTAAAACGCGCCGACCCGCATATCGGGCTTTTGCATCGCGGAACAGAAAAGCTTATTGAGCATAAAACTTATCTGCAAGCCGTGCCATATTTTGACCGCTTGGATTATGTTGCGCCAATGAATCAGGAGCACGCTTTTGCGCTGGCGGTGGAGAAATTACTGGGCTGCGAAGTGCCTCTGCGCGGGCAATATATCCGTGTGATGTATGCGGAAATCGGCAGAATCCTGAACCATATTTTGAATATTACCACAGGTGCGCTGGATGTCGGTGCGATGACTCCCCTGCTCTGGCTGTTTGAAGAGCGCGAAAAAATGATGGCGTTTTATGAGCGTGCATCAGGTGCGCGTTTGCATGCCGCATATTTCCGCCCCGGTGGTGTGGCGCAGGATATCCCGCAAGCATTGATT
>Ga0210019_1001402_pt1 | contig 25970 bp, 30 predicted proteins | sample CryGeyCG2114_020_2_FD_183969 | JGI IMG/M metagenome (GOLD analysis project Ga0210019, IMG submission 183969) | Groundwater microbial communities from aquifer - Crystal Geyser CG11_big_fil_rev_8/21/14_0.20 (SPAdes) (version 2) | ecosystem: Environmental > Aquatic > Deep subsurface > Groundwater ...
CATTTCTGCACGATTTGTTTACCTTCAATGCTTAATTCAACGCCAAACATTAACCCCATCCCCCTCACCTCTTTAATTACCGGGTAACTATTTTTTAATAACTGTAATTTTTCTAACAGATACTCTCCCATATTTCTGCAATTCTTCAAAATCTTATCCTGCTGCATCGCTTTGAACACTCCTAAAGCTGCTCTGCAGATCACCGGTCCGCCGCCAAAAGTCGTGGCATGCATTCCGGGAGTGATCAAATCACTTAGCTCTTTTTTAACAACCATCGCACCAATCGGCATGCCTCCACCCAAAGATTTTGCCAAGGTCATTACATCCGGAACTATGCCGTAATTCTGATAGCAGAACATCTTAGCCGTCCTGCCGATGCCGGTTTGTACTTCATCAATAATTAAAAGTAATTTTTTTTCATCGCATAATTTTCTTAAAGCCAAAACAAAATCTTTGTCCGCGACATTTACACCGCCCTCGCCCTGAATAAGCTCAAGCATAATCGCAACCGTTTTATCTGTAAGCGCCTGCTTAACCGCCTCCAGATCATTAAACTTAACCTGCTTAAAACCTTCAGGCATCGGCTCAAAACCTGCCTGATATTTCTTCTGACCGGTAGCAGCCAAGGTAGCCAGGGTTCTACCATGAAATGCATTCTCAAAAGTAATTATCTCATACCTACCCTTACCGAATTTTCTGGCTAACTTAATCGCTCCCTCATTAGCCTCTGCTCCGGAATTAGCAAAAAATACTTTACCCGGAAAGCTCTGATAGATCAGCTCTTTAGCTAATTTTGCCTGAAAAGGATGATAATAATTATTCGACACAAAGATCAGTTTGCTGATCTGATCCCTGACCCCTTGCATAACTTTAGGATGACAATGCCCTAAATTACCCACACCCCAGCCCGGAAAAAAATCCAAATAAAGCTTCCCCTGGATATCCCAAAGCTTGGAGCCTTTACCTTTAACAAATACCAACGGAACCTTGTTATAGGTAGGCATAATATTATCGGCATAAACTTGAAAAATCTCTTCAATTTTCATTATTTTATAATTTCAGTTCCAATACCCTGATCAGTAAAAATCTCCAAAAGTAAGCCGTGCGGCGTGCGCGCATCAATAATATGGGTTTTCTTTACTCCGCCGTTTAAAGCATCTACGCAAGCCATAACCTTAGGAATCATTCCCTCTTGAATAACCTTATCTTCAATCAATCCCTTTATTTCATCAACAGTTAAAGTAGAAAAAAATGAATTGGCGTCATCGGCATTGCGCATAATCCCTTTAACATTAGTCAGCAAAACAAACTTCTCCGCTTGCATATTAGCGGCAATGCTGGCAGCAACTTCATCGGCATTGACATTATAGGACTTCTTGTCTTTACCCCGGCCCATCGGCAGAATTACAGCAATCTTATCTCGCTTTAACTCGCTTTCCAATAATTCTGTATTAATACCTTTAATATGTCCCACTAAACCTATATCCACTTTAGTTTTCTTTTTCTCCACCTGAATTAGATCCCCATCTTTACCGTTTAAACCAACAGCTTTTACACCTAGCTCATCTAGCTCTTTGACGATCAATCCATTCAAAACCTGCAATTCTTCTTCAACCAATTTTAAGGTTTCCTCATCAGTAACCCGCATCCCCTCGACGAATTCCGTCTTTATTCCGGAAGAGCGCATTCTTTCGCTGATATTCGGGCCGCCCCCATGCACAAGGATCGGCCGTAAACCCATAAAATTTAAAAATACGATGTCCTCTAAAACTCCGGCCCGGATATTTTCATCACCCAAAATACTCCCGCCGTATTTAATCACGATGACTTTTTTATTAAATCTCTTGATGTAGGGTAATGCCTCAATTAAAACATCTGCTTTTCTGATTGCCTCTTCCATTTTACCTCTCTAGTTATAAGCGGCGTTAATTTTTATATATTCAGGGCTAAGATCAGAGGTAAAAACTCTGCACTTAGCTTTACCGCTAGATAAACTTACCTGAAGATGAACAAATTTTCCTTTTAACGAACCAAGTTTAATTTTTAACTGCTCTTCTTTGATTTCAATACCGCTGGCGCCCACTGCCGCAGCTATCCTGCCAAAATTCGGATTCCGGCCATAAACAGCAGTTTTAAAAAGCGCAGAATTTGCAATACTCAAAGCTGCTTTTTTTGCCTGGAGAAAATTTTTTGCCTGGGCCACATCAATTTGAATAAATTTAGTCGCTCCTTCAGCGTCTAAAACTACCATCTTGGCTAATTCCAAACATACGGTTCCTAAGGCTTTAGAAAAACCCTGCAGCTCTGTACCTCCAGAAATAGATTTGTTCCCGGCAGCACCATTGGCAAGGACTAAAACCGTATCATTGGTGCTCATGCAGCCATCCACAGAAATACAATTAAAACTTGCGTCTACAGCCGCAGTCAATGCCTTATCTAAAACCTTCTTACTAATTACCGCATCAGTCATAATAAAGCAAAGCATCGTTGCCATATCCGGAGCAATCATCCCTGCTCCTTTAGCAATTGCACAAATATGCACAGGTTTGGCTCCCAGATTCAAACTCAAACTTATTTCTTTAACGAAAGTATCCGTAGTCATAATTGCCAGCTCTGCTTTGTGAGCTCCTGCAACAGACAATCCGCTAACTAAAGCAGGAATGCCTTTTTTAATTTTTGCTATATCCAACCGTTTACCAATGATCCCCGTAGAATTAACTAAGACGCTGTTTTTGGCGATTTTTAATTTTTCGGCAACGTATCCGGCAGAAGCCTTGGCATCCTTAATCCCTTCCTTACCGGTAAAACAATTTGCATTACCGCTATTGATTAAAACAGCCTGAAATCTCTTCGCTGATTTTAAATGCATTTTGGAAACTACCAGAGGCGCAGCAATAATACTGTTAGTGGTGAATTTGGCGCACGCTACAGCCGGTAATTTTGAATAGATTAAGGCTAAATCAGGTTTTCCGGATTTTTTTAAACCGCAGGAGATTCCGTTTGCCTTAAATCCTACAGGTAAAACTGCTTTTAATATTTTTTTCATAATAAACCTGCTGTCTCAGGCAGTTTATACATAATATTCATATTTTGGACTGCTTGAGATGATGCGCCTTTCAACAAATTATCTATCGCACAAATAACAATAATCGTTGAGCCAAAATCCTTGACCCCAATATCGCAAAAATTAGTCTTGGCCACATCCTTGATTCTTGGAAATACACCATCCGGCTTAATCCGGATAAAAGGCTCGTTTTTATAGAATTTTTTATATAATTCGACCACGTTTTTTACCTTAAGCTTAGCGCCTTTGGCCTTTTTAAGATAGATGGTGGAAAGAATCCCCCGCTCGATAGGCAATAAATGCGGTACAAATACCGCGGCAATCTTCTTTCCGGATACTTTAGAAAGAGCCTGATCTATTTCCGGTGAATGCTGATGCACGTTAACTTTATAAGCCCGGAAATCTCCCTGTATCTCGGAAAATAAATATTCCTTCTCTACCTTTTTACCCGCCCCACTTACCCCGCTTTTTGCATCAATAATAATCGAATCCGTATCCACTAAATTTACTGCCAATAACGGAGCAATACCGAGGATTGCAGAGGTCGGATAGCATCCGGGATTAGCCAGGAGTTTAGCGGTTTTAATCTTAGCCCGGTTTAATTCAGGTAATCCGTAAACTGCCTCCTTTAAATTTAATTTATCCTGATGCGTCACCTTATAAGCTTTTCCATATACCGACGGATCTTTGATTCTGTAATCTGCGCTTAAGTCGATAACTTTTTTCCCTAATTTTAACAACTTAGGAACAAATTTCATCGATACCGTATGAGGTAAAGCTAAGAAAACTAAATCGCAATCTTTTTTAATCTGCGTAAAATCAGGCTTGCCGCAGATAAGATCTAATCTTTTTTTAAATTTTGGAAAAATATCCGAGATAACACAAGTACCCTGGCCGCTTTTTCCACTATTGTAAAGATGGGTAATCTTCACATTTGGATGGCCAAGCAAAAGTTCGATTAGAATTTCTCCGGTGTGCCCGGTTGCTCCGATAATCCCCGCATTAACAATCATCTTATTCTCCTCATAATTGAATCATCATAGAATAAAATTAATCTTCCGTCAAGGATTTTCTCGACGGAATAAAGCTACGCTCCAGACGAGCAAAATGACCACGTTTCCCGTATAAACAAAAAAATCCCGCTTCATCAGCGGGACTTTTTGAAAAATTAATTTTATAAGATAGTCTCTTTTACCTCTTTGTCCACTGGAAGCGTTTACGTGCTCCTTTTTGTCCGTATTTCTTACGTTCCTTCATGCGCGGATCACGAGTTAAATATCCGTTTTTACGGAAGATATCCCTAAAACTCTCATCGGTATTTAAAAGCGCTCGCGAAATCCCTAAACGTAAAGCCCCGGCTTGTCCGGTTAATCCGCCACCGTTAAGCTTGGCTGCGATATTGAATTTAGCTTTACTCTCGGTAAGCGCTAAAGGCTGTAAAACAATAATCCTATCGGTTTCGCGTAAGAAATATTTCTCAAAAGGCCTGCCGTTAATCGTAATGATACCGGTACCCGGTTCCATACGCACTCTGGCCGTTGATTCTTTGCGCCTTCCCAATGCTATAATTTTATCAGTTGACTCACTCATTTAACTCTTAGCCTCCAAAACAATCGGCTTTACGCCGGTCAGTCCATGCTTATCATCAGCATAAATCTTTAACTTTTTAATCAAATCCCTGCCCAAAGGCCCGCTAGGTAACATCCTCTGCACGGCTAAATGCATCACCGTAGTAGGTTTCTTAGCTAAAAGCACCTCTAATTTTACCTCACGCTGCCCACCCGGATAGCCGGAATATCGGCGATAGACTTTTTGCTTAAGCTTACGTCCGGTCACCTTAATTAAAGCCGCATTAATCACAATCACCCCGTCACCGGTATCAAGGTGGGGAGTAAAAATCGGCTTGTGCTTGCCTCTTAAGATCGTGGCGATCCGGCTTGCCAACCTGCCCAGTATCTGGCCTTTGGCATCGGTGATATACCACTTCCTTTTAATATCCTCTGGTTTGGCAACATAGGTCTTTTTCATAGAAAGGTAATTATAACAGAACAATCTGTAAAGTCAAACACTTTTTAATTTTTTTTAACCATTTTATCAGGTGTTGGATTTCTTCTCCAACCTCTCAAAAATACTCCAACTCCTGCTCCAATTATCATCAGAATCATCCAAAATGGAATGTTGGCTTTTCTTACCCTTGTTTTAAGCTCGGTAGCTGGATTCTTATATATAAAAAATATTCTCGTTTCACCGATTTTTTGTAAATTATAAGCCTTGACTAAATCTTTGAGAAATACATCATCCAGATCATTGGTTAATACAGTGATTTTCGAAGCTAATATCGGATCAAATCTTTGAGAAGATTTGACTTCTGTTAATAATCCATTAGCGGTAGCCCTGCCAGTGACACTCCCTAAAACTGGACCAAAAATCCCTAAACTACTATAGATGATATCTCCCTCATCCGAATTCGCTTTTATCAAAGAGGCTGCCGGCAAATAATCTTCCGGAAACCAAATTGTCGATCCTTTTGCTGATAACATGCTGGTAAGTACCGAATCAGAAAACTTTATTCCGGATACCGCTACCCATTTATTCTCTAATTTGCTCAAAGAAAGCGTCGGAGAAAAAAATAAAAGTAAAACAACCAATGAAATTAAGATTCTCCTTAAAATAATACTTGTTTGCCATTTTCCCCATAATTTTAAAAGGAAAAAAGCGGAGAGGATAATTATCGGAAAGTATCCTTCGCAGGAGATAAACCTGTAGGGGTAAGGCAGGAAAATCAAGCTAGCCAGCAAAAAACTTAAAAAAAGATAATATCTACTTTTCTCCTTTAAAACGAAAAACAATCCTCCGGCAGCTAAAAAATAATCAATAAATTTAATCTGACAGAAAAATTTCTCTCCAAGCCTTGAACCTGTAATGGTAATAAAATTCAGGACGGAAAACTGCGCTATTAAAATAGGTAAAGCTAGGGCTAATGCGAATAATAGAATAAGAAAAATTTCTTTTCGATATTGCTTATCAAATAAAGCATAGGTAAAGAAACTTACTATAAAAAACCATGACGCTCCGATGTGAGTATAAAAACATAGTGCTAAAATAATTGATGCCCGGAGTATATCTCTCTTAAACATCTGATCAAGTGCGAGTATGCCAAAAATAAACACTAGCGTCGAAGGAATATGGTTCATCAGAGAAAGATGGAATGAGAAAGCTGAACCAAAAGTAACTAAGGTAAAAAAAGCAATCGATTGGCTGTAATGCTTTCTAATAAACCACCACACTACAATTAAGAAAATAATCGGAGTTGTGGTTTCAAAAAATTTAGCTAAAATTATTGCATTAAATCCTAGCTTCATAAGTAAGGCCAGAAGAATTTGAAAAAATGGCGGGTAAATATTGACTCTGCCAAATGGTGCATACTGCCAAAAATCCCAACCCGAATAACCTCCTGCCTGGATAAAACCCCAACCTGAAAGTAAATGATAAAAAATATCCATAAACTGTGGCAAAATACGCCACCTCATAATTTGAAAAACTGATAAAAGCAATATAAAGAGTTTGGAAAGAATGTCCCAATTACTCATATTTTTAAAATATTCTCTACGCATCATTTAATATTTTACCTTCACTAAGCATAGCCCTTTTGCCGGTAAGGTCGGACCGGCAAGCTTACGGTTACGCGATTTAAGAATTTTTTGCATACTTGTCTTCGCAAATCTCCCCCTGCCAACCTCAAGCAAGGTACCGGCAATGTTTCTGACCATATTATACAAAAAGCTGTCTGCTTCAATATCAATATAAATAAAATTCTTTTGTTTGCTGATTTTAATCCGCTTGATCGTGCGTACGGGATTTCTCGGCCTTAATTCTGCCGCTTGAAAGGATGCAAAATTATGCCTACCTAACAAAAACTTTGCTTCGCTGCGCATTAATCGCACATCAACAGGATGATGGAAAAAATACACCCGGTTAGCCAATAAAGCCGAAGAATACTTGCGGTTTAGAATCGTATACCTGTAAACCTTGGATTTTGCACAAAACCGGCTGTTAAAACCTAATGCTACTTTCTGAACACTCGTTACTTTGATATCCGGCGGAAGAAGGCAATTTACGGCCCAGCGTAATCTTTGGAGCGAAATTTCAGTAGCACTTTTAAAATTAGCAACTTGAGCAAGTGCATGCACACCTGAATCTGTGCGGCCGGCAACAATAAGTTTGATATTTTCCTGGAGGATTTTTTTAAGAACCTTCTCTAAAACACACTGGATGGTTTTATTCGACTGATAAACGCAGCTTCTACTATTCTGTACCTGCCATCCGTAATAATGCGTGCCGTCATACTCTATCTGGAGTTTGAAATTAAGCATTCGGCAATTTGAACGGCATTTGTTGCAGCACCTTTACGCAGATTATCCGCAACTACCCACAACCATAATCCTTTTTTATTAAAGGCATCCTGGCGGATGCGGCCGATAAATGTTTCATCTTTGCCCTCAACATCTTTAGGCATAGGGTATAAATTATTCCTTGGTTCATCGATCAGCACAACCCCCGGGGCTGCGGCTAAAATCTTTTTAGCCTGCTTGGCAGTTATGGGTTTGGCGGTTTCAATGTAAACTGACTCTGAATGCCCGGTTCTGACCGGAACCCGCACAGTGGTCGCAGAAATTTTAATCTTCGGCGCATGCATGATCTTATGTGTCTCATGAACCAGCTTCCATTCTTCATTAGTGTAATCACCCTCGACAAAAGAACCAATATGCGGAAAACAGTTATAAGCTAATTGCTGAGGCATAGACTTATTTACAGCCTTGACATGAATATTCTCAAATCCGCCTTGGCAAATTAATCCAGTCTCTTCTTTTAACTGCTCAACCGCTCCTTTTCCTGCTCCGCTGGAAGCCTGTAGCGTCGTGATAATGATCTTCTTAATCCCCACTTTTTTATGAATAGGATTTAAAGCCGCAACCATTTGAATCGTCGAGCAATTAGGGTTAGCGATAATTCCTTTATGCCTTTTAACATCTGCAGCGTTGACTTCCGGTACAACCAAGGGGACTTTCGGATTCATACGGAAATCCGCCCCGTTATCAATAACCACTGCCCCTCTTTTTACCGCCTCAGCTGCATAAATTACTGCGGCTCCTTTTTCTCCCTCGGTTCCGGCAAATAATGCAATGTCAATACCGTTAAAACCATCCGCAGTTATCGACTCAACCGAATAAACATCTCCGTCAACTTTGATATCGCGAGCGGAACGGGCAAAGACTTTTAAGGTATGGATAGGGAAATTACGCTGTTTTAAGACCCGCAGCATCTCGATCCCGACTGCTCCGGCTCCGATTACCGCTACATTATATTTTTTCATCAATATACTCCTTGATTATAAATTTTTAACGACTAAATCTCCGATTTCGGTAGTCGAATATCCCATCTTACCGGCAGCTAAAGATTTTATCTCACCGCTGACTAATTTAATCACCGCATTTTCAATTGCCTGGGCAGCTTTCACTTCGCCTAAATTCTCAAGCATCATTGCGGCTGCACAAATTGCCGCCAGCGGGTTAATTACGTTTTTGCCGGTATATTTCGGAGCGCTTCCGCCGATAGGTTCAAACATCGAAACCCCCTGCGGATTAATATTTCCTCCGGCAGCAATTCCCATACCGCCCTGGATCATCGCCCCTAAATCCGTAATAATATCACCGAACATATTGTCGGTTACGATTACATCAAACCACTCAGGATTTTTCACAAACCACATCGTCGTAGCATCAACATGAGCGTAATCTGTAGTTACATCCGGATATTCCTTAGCAACTTCATTAAAAGTACGCTGCCAAAGATCCCAGGCAAAAGTCAAAACATTAGTTTTTCCGCAAAGCGTCAGTTTCTTTCTTTTATTGCGTTTACGGGTGTACTCAAAAGCATAACGGATACAACGCTCCACGCCTTTACGGGTGTTATAAGAAATCTGGGTCGCCACTTCATTAGCCGTCCCTTTATCTTTAAATTCTCCCATGCCTTTATAAAGGCCTTCAGAATTCTCGCGCACCACCACAAAATCAATATCTTCCGGCTTTTTATCTTTAAGCGGGCAAAAGTTGGAATTATAAAGTTTTACCGGACGTAAATTAATATACTGATCCAGAGCAAACCTTAATTTAAGTAAAACACCTGTTTCAATAATACCGGGTTTTACATCCGGATCCCCAACTGCGCCCAGATAAATCACATCATATTTTTTTAATTCTGCGACATCGCTGTCACCAACGAGCTTGCCGGTTTTTAAATATCTTTGGCCGCTAAAATCAAATTCCTTTGTTTCATACTTAAAACCGAATTTCTTGGCAGCTGCGTTTAAAACCTTTAAACCCTCACGGACCACTTCAGGGCCTGTGCCATCACCAGGAATTACTGCAATTTTGTACATTGAGCACCTCTTAGTTTTATCCAGCGAAATCACGCTTTGGCGAGACATAAGCTCATTCTCTAATATTCTTTTTAATATAATTTATCAAACCGCCACTGGCAACGATCTGCTGCAAGAAATCCGGAAAGGCCTGCGTTTTATAATTTTTAGCCTGTGTTATATTTTTTATTATACCGCTAGACAGATTAATTTCAATCACATCTCCGTCATTAATTTTATCGACATCCGATGACTCCAGAAAAGGTAAGCCAATGTTGATCGCATTCCTAAAGAATATCGCCGCAAAACTTTTGGCAATTACAGCGGAAACTCCGCAGCCCTTGATCGCCAGAGGCGCATGCTCGCGGCTTGAGCCGCAGCCAAAGTTATTTCCAGCAACAATGATATCTCCCGGGCTTACCTTCTGAGCGAAATCAGGAGCAATAGTTTCCATACAGCGCTTACCTAATTCCTGCGCATCGGTGGAAACCAGGTATTTCGCCGCAATAATATCATCAGTATTTATATCATCGCCGAATTTATGAACTTTGCCTTTTAAAATCATAGTTGAATTTCCCAAATAATTCTCATTTTGTCCTGTGGGTGTCCCTTTTAAGGACGTCCCCTTTCATAACTTCCTTCGGGTGGGTAATTTTACCGGTTAACGCACTTGCTGCAGCTACTGCCGGATTAGATAGATAGACAAAAGATTTCGGACTGCCCATTCTACCTAAAAAATTCCGGTTGGTTGTAGCAATCGCTACCTCACCATCGGTTAAAATGCCCATATGGCCGCCGAGGCACGGCCCGCAGGTCGGCGTTGAGAAAACACCGCCGGTTTTAACAAAAATTTCTGCCAAGCCCTCTTTTACTGCCTGTAGATAAATTTTTTGAGTTGCCGGGAATACAATTAACTTTACCCCCTTAGCTACTTTTTTACCCTTAAGTAGTGCAGCGGCAATACGTAAATCCGAAATCCGTCCGTTAGTGCAGGAACCGATAACCACCTGATCAACCTTAATATTCTTCAGTGCACTAGCCGGTTTAACATTGCTGGGTAAATGCGGACAGGCGACTTGCGGCTCTAATTTTGAAATATCCCATTCATAAATTTTTTCATAGTTAGCATCGGGATCTGAATGATAAAATTTAGATTTGCGTTTGAAACCGGCTACATATTTCTTCGTAATAGCATCCGGAACGATTATCCCTGCCCGGGCTCCGGCTTCAATTGCCATATTTGACATCGAGAAACGGTCATCCATCCCAAGCTTCTCAATCACCGGACCGCAAAACTCCATTACCTTATACAATGCTCCGTCAACACCGATCTGGCCAATGGTATAAAGAATCAGATCCTTACCACCGACCCATTTATTCAGTTTACCTTTATATATATATTTATGCGTTGGCGGAACCTTCAACCAGCATTTACCATCAATATAAGCGCGGGCTAAATCCGTTGAGCCCATTCCAGTGGCATATGCGCCTAATGCCCCGTAAGTACAAGTATGTGAATCTGCTCCGATGACTAGATCTCCGGGCAAAACAATTCCTTTTTCCGGCAAGAGCGCATGCTCAATTCCCATTGAGCCGATCTCAAAATAATTTTTGATCCCCTGCTCCTTAGCGAAATTCGCCAGAATTTTACACTGGTTGGCGCTTTTTAGGTCTTTGGCCGGAGCAAAATGATCAGGAACCAAAACGATTTTATTTTTATTGAATACCTGCTTAAAACCGGATTTTTTAAATTCGGAGATTGCCAGGGGGGCGGTAATATCATTAGCTAAGGCAACATCGACATCCGCCTGAATAAATTCATGCGGCTGAATTGTTTTCTGATGACAATGCGCCAATAATATTTTTTCTGCAATAGTATAACCCATATTTCTTTAGAAAATTATTTAAACTTTTTGACGATCAGAGAGGCATTATGCCCGCCGAATCCCAGAGAATTGGACATACAGGTATTAATCATTGCCTGGCGCGCCGTATTAGGCACGTAATCCAAATCACAATCCGAATCAGGGTGATCATAATTAATTGTGGGAGGAACAACACCGTCTTTGATTGCCAAACAACAAACTACAAACTCAACACCCCCGGCTGCACCCAAGAGATGTCCGGTCATTGATTTTGTAGAAGAAACCATGACTTTCTTACTATGCTGGCCAAATGCCTTCTTCATCGATAAAGTCTCAATCTTATCATTAAGCTTGGTTGATGTACCGTGCGCATTTATATAATCTATCTCTTCCGGCTTCATCGCAGCATCCTTCATGGCTACAGTCATCGCCGAAGCTGCACCCTGGCCATCAGGGTCCGGAGCGGTTATATGATATGCATCACAGGTCATACCAAAACCGACAATTTCAGCAAGAATATTGGCACCTCTTTTTTGTGCATGCTCTAAACTTTCTAAAACTACTAAACCGCTTCCCTCAGCCATCACAAACCCATCGCGCTCAAGATCAAACGGACGGCTGGCTTTTTGCGGTTCATTATTATTTTTTGAAAGAACTCTTAAAGCACAAAAACCTCCTACTGCAGTAGGAACAATACAACTCTCCGTGCCTCCGGTAATCATCACATCTGAATCACCATAAAGAATAGTGCGATATGCTTCTCCGATAGCGTGGGATCCTGATGCACAAGCTGTGGCAACACATGAATTCGGCCCTTTTAATCCGTGAATAATCGCAACCAGTCCGCTGGCCTCATTAACAATCAGCATCGGAATAAGAAACGGAGATAATCTGGAAGGCCCCTTATTAAGGTAAATCTTATGTTCCTCTTCAATGGTATGCAAACTGCCGATTCCTGAGCCGATAATAACACCGATACGGGTTCTATCTTCTTTATCTAAAATAAGTCCACTGGATTCAACCGCCTGCTTTGCAGAGGCTACGGCATATTGCACAAATTTTGCGGTTCTTTTTACATCTTTGAGGGAGATACCGTAATGGGTAGGATCAAAATTCTTTACTTCTGCAGCAATACGAGAGTCAAATGCTGTTGCATCAAAGATAGTAATCGGCCCAACTCCACATTTCCCGTTCTTTAAAGACTCCCAGAAACTGGAAACATCATTACCTACGGGAGAGATTATTCCTAAACCGGTAACTACTACTCGCTTTTTCATATTTATACCAATAGAAATTTACCCCGCCAGGTCAAAAATTGCGGGGTAAATTATATATTTGCTATTATTTAATTATATTATTTGGCGCTTTTCTCATCAATATACTTGATGGCATCGCCAACAGTAGTAATCTTTTCTGCATCCTCATCAGGGATCTCAATACCAAATTCCTCTTCTAAAGCCATAACCAGCTCTACGGTATCCAGAGAATCCGCACCCAAATCATCAACAAATGATGCTTCAGGAGTAACCTCTTCCGGCTTTACACCTAATTGCTCTGCGATAATTGATTTCACTTTCTCAACTAATGCCATTCTTATTCCTCCTTGGTTGTTTACCTAAACAACACCCGCGCAATTCCAATTAACGCGGGGTGGAAATTAATATTCTTTATGCCATGACCATGCCGCCATCGATCGTAATTGTCTGCCCCGTTATATAACTTGATTCCTCAGATGCTAAAAATAAACAGACATTTGCTACGTCTTCAGGCGTACCTAACTTCGCTAATGGAATTGCCTCCAGCATTTTCTTTTTAATTTCTTCAGGAAGCTTGTCAGTCATCGCCGTTTGAATAAATCCCGGCGCCACAGCATTAGCGTTAATATTACGACTGGCTAATTCCTTAGCCACTGTTTTTGTAAGAGCGATTATTCCGGCCTTTGAAGCAGCGTAATTTGCCTGGCCCGGGTTTCCCATTAATCCGATAATTGAAGCGATACTAATGATCTTGCCGCTTCTTTGTTTAATCATCGGACGGGATACGGCTTTAATACAGTTAAATGTTCCCTTTAGATTAACATTAATTACCGCATCCCAGTCTGCCGGAGACATTCTAAGCAAAAGATTGTCCTTAGTAATCCCAGCATTGTTAACTAATATATCAACCTTTCCCATTTTGTCAAGAATTTTGTTTATTCCTTCTTCCACTTTTTCAAAATTTGTTACATCCATCTCTAAAGCCAAAGCTTTAACCCCTAATGCCTCAATCTCGGAAGCGGTTTGCTGGGCTGTTTCCTGGTTAACATCAGCCACAACAATATCGGCTCCTTCTTTGGCAAAAACTATGCCAATTGCCCGGCCAATGCCTCTTGCCCCACCGGTAATCAAAGCTACTTTATTCTTTAATCTCATCATCTTCCTCCTAATAGGGGACGTCCTAAAAAGGGACACCCTACTGCAAAACTAAAATATCTTCTTTTTTTTCAATACTAGTTACCTTAACAGCCGGATCAATCTTACGCATCAACCCCTTAAGCACTTTACCAGGTCCAAACTCAACAAAACTAGTTACCCCTTGCGACAACATATACCTTATCGATTCTTCCCATTTTACAGGTTTATATAATTGATAAACTAAATTTTCTTTTATTTGCGTAACTTTAAACTGCGTCCAAGCAGTATAGTTACTAATTACAGGTATAACGGGAGAAGATGCAGGCGTTTTTTCTAATCTTTGTTTTAATTCCCCTGAAGCCTCAAACATCAATGAAGAATGAAAAGCACCACTAACCTCTAAGTCGATTACTCTCTTTGCACCGGATTCAAGACATAAATCTCTGGCTCTATCTACCGCATCCTTCTTTCCGGAGATAATAACCTGTCCCGGAGCATTAATATTAGCAACATCAGTTCCGCTCTTTAAACAAATATCATTCACTTTATCAAAAGACAAATCTAAAACCGCAGCCATTTTTCCAGGATGCTTAAGAGTGGCTTCCTCCATTATCTCAGCTCTTCTGCGTACTAACCTCAAACCATCCTCAAAAGTGAAAACTCCCGATACAATTAAAGCAGAATATTCACCCAAGCTTAAACCTGCCATAAAAGACGGCTTCATCTCTATCCGAGATTTGAACGCTTCATAAGCAGCTATAGTTACCGTAAGTATAGCTGGTTGAGAAAAAATTGTCTGTTTTATAATTTCCGGCTGACCATTAAAACAAATCCCGGATATAGAAAATCCTAAAGTTTTATCCGCGCGCTCAAAAATAGCCTTACTTTCAGGAAAAGCTTTATATAGATCTTTTCCCATTCCCGCATATTGACTGCCTTGCCCGGCAAAAAGATATCCTACCACTCGATGATACAGGCGCCCCAAACTAAACCTGCTCCGAATGCATCCAGGAGAATAATATCGCCTTTTTTAATTTTGCCTTCCTGCACCGCTTCGCAAAGCGCGGTAACCGTTGAAGCACTCGACATATTACCGCAGCGCTCGATATTAAGATAAACTCGGTCTTGCGGAATACCTAATTTTTTGGCAACCGCCATAATAATGCGCGCATTTGCCTGATGCGGAATAATCAGATTAATATCGGCGAAAGTCATCCCTGCCTGTTTTAAAACAGTTTCTGCGGCATCGGTCATCGTATTAACCGCGATCTTAAATAATTCATTGCCCTGCATTTTTAAATAATGCTGGCGATTCCTTACAGTTTCACTGGTTGCCGGATTACGCGAGCCTCCGGCAGGCATATTCAATATACCGGACTTAGATCCGTCGCATCCTAAATATGTCGAAATAATCCCACCTTTTTTAACTTCTGATAAAACTACCGCTCCTGCCCCATCGCCGAATAGTACGCAGGTATTACGATCCTGCCAATCAGTAATCGAAGTAAGTACCTCAGTACCGATGACTAATGCATTTTTGTAAGTAGCGGTTGCAATAAATTTTTCTGCTACCGAAAGGCCGTAAACAAAACCTGCACAAGCAGCAGAGATATCAAAACAGGCAGCTTTTTTTGCTCCGAGCTTATCTTGAATAATCGAAGCCACCGAGGGGAAAGGCATATCCCCGGTAATCGTTGCCACAACTATAAGATCCAAATCTTCAGCTTTAAGCTTAGCATTCTCCAGTGCCTGCTGAGCGGCCTTAAGAGCTAAATCTGAAGCAGCCTGGCCAACGGCGGCAAGATGCCTTTTTTTTATGCCGGTACGCGTAGTAATCCACTCATCAGAGGTATCCACCATTTTCTCTAAATCGGCATTAGTAAGAATTCTTTCCGGCAGGTATTCGCCTACCCCGATGATCCCTACTTTTTTCATTTTATTTTATTATTTTAACTGTTCGAGGATCTTAGAATTAACCTGACGTTCTACTTCTTCCTTGGCTACCCTAATCGCATTCTTAATCGCCCTTTTGTTAGAACGGCCATGGCCGATGATCACCACGCCATTTACCCCCAGCAAAAGCGCCCCACCATATTCAGCGTAATCCAACTCTTTCTTAAAACGTTTAAGGCTGGGCATCATAAAAATCAATCCGATCTTGCCCCAAATATTGCTTAAAAGATGGCGTTTTAAAAATGTCTGCATAGCTTCGACTGCGCTTTCAGAAACCTTTAAAGCCACATTGCCCACAAAACCGTCACAGACAATAATATCGCATTTACCTTTAAAAAGATCTTTGCCCTCAACATTACCGATAAAATTTAATTTACTTGTCTCCAGTAATTCATAAGCCTCGCGAATAAACCCCGTACCTTTTTTCTCCTCTTCTCCGATATTTAATAATCCAACACTGGGATTGGCTTTATTAAGAATATTTTTACAGTAGGCATCCGCCATAATACCATATTGGAGTAACTGGGAGGGCTTAGGGTCAATATTTGCACCGACATCAATAATCAGAGATATTCCTTTTAAAGTAGGAGTGACGATACCGATTCCCGGCCGCTCGATTCCCGGCAATAACCTTAACTCTAAAGTAGCCGCGCAAACAACCGCTCCGGTATTGCCCGCGCTGAAGAATGCATCAGCTTTACCTTCTTTAACTAAGCTCAGCCCGACAACAATAGACGAATTTCTTTTACGGCGCACACTTGTCGCCGCAGACTCACACATTTGGATTACCTCAGATGTATGATACACGCTGATCTTATTACCGGCATATTTGGCTTTCTTTAAAAGGGCTTCGATTTCTGGTTGATCCCCAACCAAAACAACCTCTACATCATATTCTTTTACCGCATCTAAAGCGCCATCAATAACTACCTTAGGGGCATAATCGCCGCCCATAGCGTCAACAGCTATTTTCATTATGTTTTCCTTTTTGCTTAACGGGACTTTTTCTTTTTCTCTTTTATTTTAATTTCAATGATTTGACGGCCGTCATAATATCCGCAAACCAAGCAAACCCGATGCTTAAGCTTTAACTGCTTACATTGCGGGCAAGCGATCAAACTGGTTGCCTTAATCTTCCAATGCGTACGGCGTTTTCTGCCGCGCGCTGCTGAATGCTTTCGTTTAGGTAGAGCCACAGTGACATCCTCCTTCGTTTTTATTTTTACCGCATTTTACACAAAGTCCTTTACAATCCACTTTACATAAAGGCTTTATGGGGTAATCTAAGATTACCTCTTCTCTAATACCGGGATCAAAATCAATAACCGCTGTGCTGCTATCCAATGGAAAACTTAACTGAACATCTTTGTTAAATTTCCATTCAAAATTTTCAAGGCAGCGAGAACAATCCGCATAGATAAGCGTACTGATATTTAATTTTACGGTAAGCGCATTAGTGATCCGGTAAACCTGCGCTTTTACCAACAGATCCGAACGTAATTTTATTAAATCAGTTTCCAGGTCTAACTCCGCCGGGTTGATCTTTTCTTCTAAATACAGGCCCTCTGCGGAAACCTGATTAGCAATTATATTCACTATTTTTTACGTAATTTTTTCTGCAGGGCAGCGGCCACAAAATCCGGAACAAAATCAGATAAATCCGCACCCAAGGAACCTGCCTCTTTGATCAACTTAGCAGAAAGATAGCTGTAAGATTCATGCGGCATCAGAAAAATCGTCTCAATATCTCCGGCAAGTTTACGGTTAGTCAAAGCCATTTGAAATTCATATTCAAAATCCGATAGCATACGCAGGCCGCGCACTAAAACTTTAACTTTCATTTTATGCGCTAAATCTACAACCAGCCCGTCAAAATGTATAACCGTTACTCCGTCCATGCCATAAGTAGCTTTTTTAAGCATCGCCACTCTTTCGGCAACACTAAAAACCGGCTGCTTATGCGGATTATGTGCCACGGCGATGATTACATCATGAAAAATTTCATGCGCCCGGCAAATTAAATCAATGTGGCCGTTAGTCACCGGGTCAAATGTTCCTGGATATAAAGCAGGTTGGCACATTTTTACTCTTTTTCACGCCTTGGCGTGACGGAAAATGGAAAGCCAGGTATCTCCATACTTGGCTTCTTTGATTAAATCAAAAATTAGGCTAGTTCCCGGTAATATTTCCGACTTGGAATGCTGTACAATTATCAAGCCATGAGGCGCTAATATATCATAACCCTCAAGTGTTTGCAAGATTTTTTTTGCCATATCCGTATGGTACGGCGGGTCGATAAATACTATATCAAAGCGCTTTTTATCCAAGAATAGCAGCTTTACCCCTTTTTCTGCCTCCAGATGATATAAATTACAAGCAGGGGCTTTAAGCAGTCCTATATTCCTTTTAATGGCTAATATGGAGTCACGGTTACTCTCAACCATGGTCAGTTCACTCACGCCCCGGGAAAGCGCCTCTAACCCGACTGCCCCTGAGCCGGCAAAAAGCTCTAAAAATGCCAATCCGCTGATATCACCCAAGATATCAAAAACAGCCTTACGCACCTTATCCTGGGTAGGACGGATTCCTCTGGGCATATATATCTTATAATTACGGTATTTTCCTGTAGTTATACGCATTATATTCTCTTCAAATTATCCTATCAGCATTAACTTCTCATACTCCGGAAACCTCTGTAAAAGTTTTTCTTTTAATGGTTGGTGCGCCCGCTCTTTTAGCCCGGAGTCCTGCTTAAGCAGATTAATCGCTTCCTCGCGGGCAGCTTTAAGCAGCTGCATCTGCGTCAGTGGATTAGCAATCTTTAGTTCAGCCAAACCATGCTGGCGCCTTCCGAAAAATTCACCCGGTCCTCTTATCTTTAAATCCTCCTCTGAAATACGGAAACCGTCATTTGAATCTACCATTGCTTTCATACGCGCCTCTGCCTCCGAGCTTGGGCAATCAGAAATAAGTAAACATGTTGAGGCAAACTTACCTCTGCCGATTCTACCGCGTAACTGATGCAGCTGGCTTAAACCAAAGCGTTCGGCAGATTCGATAATCATACAGGTAGCATTGGCAATGTCAATACCAACCTCTAAAATCGTTGTGGAAACTAAAAGATCCAACTCTTTATTTTTAAATTTAAGCATTACCGCATCCTGCTCTTTAGTTTTTAACTGGCCATGGATTAAGCCGACTCTAAAATCCCTGAATTCTCCGCTTTTAAGTTCAGCAAACATTTTTTTGGCTCCGGCAATATCCAAGGCATAAGACTCTTCAATTACCGGATAAATAATATAAGCCTGACAGCCGAGCTTAAGCTCTTCTTTAGCCAGTGCATACGCTTGCTGAATATTTTTCTGCTCAAAATGCATTGTTTTTATCGGTATCCTTCCGGCGGGAAGCTCATTAATCACGGAAATATCTAAATCTCCGTAAAGAGTAATTGCCAGAGTGCGCGGAATAGGAGTTGCGGTCATAATCAACACATCGGAATTATCCCCCTTTTCCGGCAAAAGCGCTCTTTGCCCGACGCCAAATTTATGCTGCTCGTCAATAACGATAAGGCTTAAATTTTTAAAACTTAATTCTTCCTGAAGTAAGGCGTGGGTACCGATAATTAAATCAATATTTCCCGATTTTAAGTTACGATATATATTTTCCTTTTCTTTATCTTGTCCAATTAATAAAGCAACTCGTAACTTGCGTCCTTCAAAATTTAACTTGGACAACTGCGAAGATATTTTTTCATAATGCTGACGGGCAAGTATCTCTGTCGGAGCCATAAAAGCCGCCTGATGCCCGCTTTGGATAGCTACCAGACAAGCCAAAGTAGCCACGACAGTTTTTCCTGACCCGACATCACCCTGCAGAAGCCGGTGCATAGCTTGTGAGGCTGCCATATCCGATTTTATTTCCGCCAACACCTTTGCCTGAGCACCGGTCAAATTAAAAGACAGGCTGGAGATAAAATCTTCGGATAATTTGCCTTCGACAAGATGCGCAATCCCGCTTCTTTCCTTACGGCTTAATTTTCTTAAAACCAGAGGGAGTTGAAAAATAAAAAACTCCTCAAAACTTAAACGCCGGTGCGCCTGTTTCTGTAAATCTAAATCCGCTGGAAAATGAATATTCCGCAGGCTCTCAGCCAAATTAACTAGATCATTGCGACTGCGTAAATCAAAAGGCAAAGGATCATTAATTTTCGGTAAAAACTCATCAAGTGCATTTTTGATTAAATGGCGCAGACTGCGCTGACTGAAACCCTGAGGCAAAGTATAGACCGGAACGATCCTACCGACATTCAAAGAATCATCATCCTGGCCATCAAGAAATTCATATTCCGGATTACTCATCTGCAGCCTAGCATTATACCGCTCAACCTTCCCATAAAGGATCATCGAAGAGCCAGCCTTAAGATACGCCTTAAGATAGGGCTGATTAAACCAAACACAGGAGATCTTTCCGGTACCATCCTCAAGAGCTGCCTCGGTTATGCTAAAAGAGCGCCTGCGCCAGGAATGCCGCTGGCCGGCAGCTAATACTTGAGCTTTTATGGTATAAATTTGACCTTCTTTAAGGCTGGATATGCTGGCAAAATTAGAGCGATCTTCATAACGGCGCGGAAAATAATAAAGCAGCTCCTCGATTGTGTTTACCCCTCTGGCCTCAAAGCTAATGGAGCGTTTTGGTCCAATCCCCTTAAGATAGCGAATAGGAGCGTTTTGCATGAATTTATTATACTATAAAACTAGGAGACGCTTCTATGTTTCTTTTCAATATATATTTTCAGGAGGACTTGAAATTTGGATATTTATGTGGCATACTAAAGTTGAGAGGTGAGAGAAACGTACCGCAACAGGAGGCTAGCAAGGATAGCGAGAGCTATTAGGCCTATCACCTACAAAGAAACCCCGGTAACATTCGGGGCTTTTTTGTTGCCTAGCGCTTCTGTAATGATTTCTACTACTTCCGCCCTAGTTTTAACCCGTGAAGAACGCTCCCTTAATCGACGCACCTTGCGTAACCCTTTGGTATACCAAGTGTAAAACTTGCGGAAAATTACTATACCGTTCCTTTCGCCGTAAAAATCAACACAAGCATCTAAATGCTCAAACATAACCTTAGCAATCTCATTTTTCTCAGGGCGGTTAACGATTTTCCCATGCTCCAGATATTCCTTGATCTCTTTGAATATCCAGGGATTTCCAAAAGAGCCACGGGCAACTGCCAAGCCATCGCACCCGGTCTCATCCATCATTTTTTTAGCCAATAGGCCGGAAAAAACATCTCCGCTGACAATTAAAGGTATCTCCAGAACTTTCTTAACCTCTCTGATTGCATCATAATCAACCTTCCCGCTATAACCTTGGGTTTTGGTCCGGCCATGGATAAACAAAGCGCTCGCACCGCAATCCTGAGCAATCTGGGCGATCTCTCTGGCATTAACCGAATCCTTATCCCAGCCTAAGCGGATCTTAACACTTACCGGAAGCCAAGACTCCTTCACCACTAATTTAAATAATTTTGCAAATTTTTTTGGTTCCCGCAATAATCCTGAGCCCTCTCCTCTGCGCACGATTTTTTTTGCCGGGCAGGCGGCGTTAAAATCCAGAATATCAAATTTATAATTTCTTAAAACTTCTAAAGATTTTAAAATATACTGCTCCTCGCATCCTAATATCTGAATACCTAAAGGCTTATCTTTAGCCTCAGTAGAAAGCATCTGCTTAGTCCTTTTGCTTTTAAAGCTGACCGAGCGGCAATTGATCATCTCGATAAAAGCCAGCTCCGCGCCAAACCTGCGGCAGAGCAGGCGATAAGGCAAATCCGTAATGCCAGCCATCGGCGCCAAAATTAAATTAGACTTAAGTTTTAATTTTCCAATTTTTAACATGTTAAAAAAGTTTTAGCGGGTCCTGTCTTGAGTATTTTCTTGCGCTGACGCGCTGCGAAAACACCCAAGCCACCCGCTAAAAATATATTTATAAAATATACTTGGAATCTTTGATTAACGGCTTGTTCTTAATTCCTTCGGCAACTGCCTGCGAAATTCCGGGTTTGCCTAATTTATAGTACATATAGTTTTTATACCCTTCGACACCCGGTTGATCAAAGGCATTCACATTTTGCAGCTCACCTTCAAAGGCAGTGGCCATTTCAAAGAAAAATAATAAAGCACCCCAATTGTAGGCATCCACCTTGGGCATAATCACCGTGCAATTAGGCCGGTTCTCAGAAACCAAAGCCCACTCTGTAGCTTCCTGGGCCAGCTGCATAAGAGCGCTGAAACTTTTACCGGAAAGAAAATCAAATTTAGCCGGTACTATTAATTCTGTCCTGAATTTTTCAACCCGGATAAATGTAACCACCTTATTATTTTCACCTTCAACATTATTCTGCTGAATAGAATGCAGGTCATTAGTTCCTGCTGCTGATATCGGAGTACGGCCGCGATTACATAAATTCGCTTTATCCACCAACCAATTTTCCAGCCCGTCCTTCCCTGTTTCGATTTTACGGTGATATTTCTTACCTATGCTTTCTGCTAAAAGCTGAACATACCAATCTGCGGTAGATTTCAACGTCTGAGAAAAGGGCATTAAGATCGCTAATGATTTTGCTTTTTTACGATAAAGTATGGTGTGCAATAAGGCATACATATAAGCCGGATTTTTAAGCACATCCTCCCGGCTGCATCTAGTCAGCATATCTTTGGCGCCGGAAAATAATTCCGAGATATTCACTCCGACAATCGCCAAATGCAAGAGGCCCATATTAAACTCTGAATATCTGCCTCCAACTCCTTTTAGCAGCGGCAGAGACTGAAAACTTAAAGGATCATTTTTCTGTTCAAGCTCGACTTTCTTACGCAGAGATCCTGACTTAGGATCGGTAATAGCTAAGATCTGCCTGCCATATTTTACACCTGCTCCCTTTTTAAGCCAGGCCTCAACCAGGATAAAAGCTACCTTAGTTTCAGTGGTCTCTCCTGATTTAGAGATAACAACAACAAATGTTTTTTTAGGATTAAGATTCTTTAATAAAGCAACTAAGGTATCCGGGTCAAGGTTATTGCCCTCTAAATAAATTCGCGGCAGCTTCTTCCTTAAAGATTTAAATTCATTATAATAAGGAGCGCACAAAGCGTCTTGAGCAGCTTTAAGCCCAAGATAAGATCCTCCGATCCCCAAAAAAAGCACATTTTCATATTTCTTGGAAATCTGACGGGCTATTTTCTGGATCCCGGTAATATCTTCCTTACTCTGTTCAGGTAATTTTACCCATTCCAAATTCAGTCTCACCCTCGCAGAAGGATCAGCAATAATTTTCTTTAAATGCGCTGCGGCTTTTACAGCATCCGCAATGACCTCTTCAATATCCTGCTGGCTTACCCCATGCTCTCCGACACTGAAACTGTACATATTATTAAAATCGAATTTTAATCCCATCACGAGCTCCTATTTATTATTTTCTGCCAAGGTTAAGATCAATTTTTTGGTATCAGGCCATCCCAGGCAAGCATCAGTAATTGACTTTCCGAACATTCTGCCGCCTACCTCTTGTGAACCCTCTTTAAGATAACTTTCAATCATCAGCCCTTTAACCATCTTCTTTAGATCTTTAGATCTGTTTAAACTGCGCATTACCTCTTCGGCGATCCTGGGTTGCTGCCGGAAATCTTTATCGGAATTGGCATGATTGGTATCGACAATTACCGCAGGATTTAAAAGTTTGCGTTTTAAATAAGCCTGGGCAAAATTAATCAGATCTTCGTAATGATAATTGGGAATACTCTGGCCATGACAATTAATTGCTCCGCGCAAAATACAATGCGCCAGAGGATTACCCTGCGTATTAACCTCCCAGCCGTTATAAATAAAAGTATGCGGAATTTGTGCAGCTTGAACAGAATTTAACAAAACATTTAAATCGCCACTGGTTGGATTTTTCATTCCTACCGGAATATCCAACCCGCTTACTGTCAGACGATGCTCCTGATTCTCTACTGAACGGGCACCGATAGTCACATAACTTAGAATATCTTCCAGATATGGATAATTTTCCGGGTAAAGCATCTCATCGGCAGCGGTTAACCCGGATTCTGCCAGCGCCTTAAGATGCATCCGGCGGATAACAATAATCCCTTGGGAAATATTCGGCCCCTCTGAAGCCTTAGGCTGATGCAACATGCCTTTATAACCGGCTCCGGTTGTACGCGGTTTATTTGTATAAATACGGGGAATCAGGATCAATCTATCTCTGACTTTATTTTGAAGTGGGGCCAGGCGTGATACATATTCACAAAGAGCAAGCTCATTATCTGCCGAACAAGGACCGATAATTACAAGCAGGCGTTTATCTTTGCCTTTTAAAATATTTAAAATTTCTCTATCTCTACCGGCCTTTATTTTTTTCAAGGTAGCAGACATAGGCATTTTCTGCAAAATCTGATCCGGAGTAGGAATTTTTTGTATACGCTTAAAACTCATATTTTTATAATTTATTGTTGAATAATTTTTACTGTAGTATGCTGGCCGTCTTTCCAGGGCCAAAGCATAGCAAAAACACTTTCTGCTCCTGAGGCCTTATGATAGAGAACTTGCCCCGGCATAATCCCGCCAAATCCATCTACTGTTTTCTGCACGTTCAGAGCCATCCTGTTTTTTGACGGAAACACCGGCTCCCCGAATAAATTCCCCAGTTGCGTTTTAAGCTTATCTATCTCCTGCTGAAAAATAACCCCTTCAAAAAAATTATCGCAATCATTGCGCAATGTTTCAAAACTAAGCAACTTCATATCTTTTCTAATCGCGTCAAAATCCATAAAGTCTCCTCTCAAAGAATCCTCAATAGGTTAAGCCCGGTTTTAGGATCAATATCCTTACCGGCCTTTATCCCTTTTAATTCAAAAACCACAGCTTCAATGACTAAAAATACCTTTGAGTTTTCCCGCACGCATCCGATTAGTACCTTGTTTTTTTTGCCCAAACTAGCATGGATATGTATTTGCGGCCCCTTAGAATTGGTAAAAATCGTTCCGACCCCCATTACTTCCCAACCGTCTTTAAAAATTATTTTATTCGGTTGCGGGGGGATAACCGGCTGCTTAGGACCGGTAACTAAATTACCTTTTCTAAGCGCACCGATAAAAATCATGGTCGCAGCCTTAACTTTTTCTTTTTTTACAAAACTACTTAAATTGTCAATTAATATATCGTTATTGTCAAACTTTAAAAGAAAAACCCTGCCAACCGTTCCTTGGGTATATTTCATATTTGCTGTTGCATTAACTGATAATAGTTAGTAATTGATTTTAACGAAGAGGCCAGCATTAAAATTAAGAAATATGTCAGGATAACGATAACTATACTAACGGTTATTTTCGCTTGTTTGCTGAAGCGCGGATTGGTCCAAACCAAAGGCAGCATAAATGGGCCCACACAAAGAAAGGATATAATCAGCGACCAATCCTTAAAATACCATTTTGGCTTATCTTTGTTTTCCATGCTTACTTTTATTACGAAGTTTTTTCTTTCTGAGATTAGCTCTATGCACTGAGCACAAAACATTGGCAAAAGATGATACCCGGCCACTCTCGTAAGGAAACTCTATGCAAGTTACCGGCTTAATAGAATAATTAACCTTATGAATACGACATAAACCATCCCGGTCCAAAAAGACGCATTTCTGGTCTTCAATGCTAGTGCCCACCTTGAATCCAGAGGGGAACTCCTTATCTATCTCCAAATGGAAAAAATCCCCTTTTATTCCGTGCAGCAATATCTTCTTGGCTTCCTCCAAATCAATCCAGGCCCCATACCTGCAGCAGCCTGACTGGTCACGACAAACATTGCAATCAATAATCATTTTCTTTTTCCTTTTTATTTTCATAAGCAACATTATACACTTTTTTACGTAAAACCCAAGTAAATTAAATACAATAGCTGTGATTTAAAAAAAATAGTCCGGCCTCTTTTTACAGAAACCGGACTATTTCCACCTTAGTTTTAGAGCTTTACTACGTTAGTAGCCTGCTCGCCTTTAGGTCCTTTTTCGATGTCAAATTCAACATCCTGACCCTCAGCTAAAGATTTATAACCCTCACCCTGGATTGCGCTGTGATGAACAAATACATCGCTACCGGATTCAGGCGTGATAAACCCAAAACCTTTTTGGTCTGAAAACCACTTTACTTTACCTTTTGCCATTATTTACTACCCCCTCTCCTCTAAATTTTTAGTAAATAACGGCAGAAACAAAAAACCGCGAAG
>Ga0210019_1001408_pt1 | contig 25911 bp, 14 predicted proteins | sample CryGeyCG2114_020_2_FD_183969 | JGI IMG/M metagenome (GOLD analysis project Ga0210019, IMG submission 183969) | Groundwater microbial communities from aquifer - Crystal Geyser CG11_big_fil_rev_8/21/14_0.20 (SPAdes) (version 2) | ecosystem: Environmental > Aquatic > Deep subsurface > Groundwater ...
GTACTCCCACTCCCATCTCTGCTCTTTTGTTCCAAACCTTCATGACTCTACACCCCACCATTCAACAATAATACAAAATGAAAAAAAGTTCCCGTCTCTATGGGAACAATATCATGTTCTGTCTGCTAAGGACTGACGGTGTCCTGAATTCGACAACTGATTGCGTACCAATCCTTGGTATGAATGTGATCCTGACGCTTTCATCTGATGTAAGATCCCGTGGAGGAAGGAAATTTATCTCTACAAGATCCCCTCTTACCATGAAACCCTCTCTGTATTCAGTGCCAGTCACATGATACGTGACGTTGTATGCTGTCGTGCTTCCTGTTGAAGTCGCATCATACCTTAGGTTGCCAGTGTTGTCGCTAAGCGAGATAGTCATCAATGTATCGCTGAAAGAGATTGGGTCTGAACCTGCTGACAATCTCAGAAGGATACTCAGGTTCTCAAGATCTCCATCCTGTCCATCTGTTCCAGACACTTCGACAAAGCTTGCATGTGTCGAAATCTCTGCTTTTGTCTCCTGTCCTGTCGTCAGCGCTTTCTGCTGTAGACTAGTGACAGTCGTTATCAATACTCCTGCTGCGATCGCTGCCACAAGCAGCATCGCTATGAACACAATAAGTACTCCCACTCCCATCTCTGCTCTTTTGTTCCAAACCTTCATGACTCTACACCCCACCATTCAACAATAATACAAAATGAAAAAAAGTTCCCGTCTCTATGGGAACAATATCATGTTCTGTCTGCTGAGGACAGATGGTGATCTGAACTCGACGACAGACTGTGTCCCGATCTTCGGGATGAATGTTATCCTGACACTCTCGTCTTCGACGATGTCTCGTGGAGGCAGGAAGTCAAGCTGGACAAGATCTCCTCGTACAAGGAATCCATCTCTGTGTTCTGTGCCGTTCACGTGATAAGTTACGGTGAACGCAGTTGCTGTTGCTGTCGTGCTATATCTTAGATTTCCAGTGTTATCATTCAATGAGACAGTCATAAGAGTCTCGTTGAATGAGATCGGATCTGATCCTGCTGAGAGTCTCATCAGGACAGATATATTTTCGATGTCTCCATCCTGCGCATCTGTACCAGACACTTCGACAAAGCTCGCATGTGTCGATATCTCTGCTTTTGTCTCCTGTCCTGTCGTCAGCGCTTTCTGCTGAAGACTTGTGACTGTTGTGATCAAAACTCCTGCTGCGATTGCTGCGACAAGCAACATCGCTATGAATACAATCAGAACTCCTACACCCATTTCAGCTTTCTTATTTTTCCAAACCATTATTTTACACCCCTAATTTTTTTATTTTACTATGTTTATCCATCCCGTTATGGAAATAATACCATATTTTGTCTGCTCAGGACAGTTGGTGTCCTGAACTCGACAACTGATTGCGTACCAATCTTTGGTATGAATGTGACTCTTATACTTTCATCTTCTACAATATCTCTTGGCGGGACCAGATCAATCTGGATGACATCGCCCCTCACGAGGAATCCAGCTCTATTCTCTGTCCCATTCACTTGGTATGTGACTGTGAATTCTGTGGTGCTCGCTGTCGACGCATATCTCAGATTTCCAGTCATATTATTAAGAGAAAGTGTAAGTAGCACGTCGTTAAGATCTATTGGATCTGATCCTGCCGCAAGTCTGATGATCATGCTCAGGTTCTCGATATCTCCATCTTGTGCATCGCTTCCGCTCACTTCGACGAAGTTGGCATGCGTAGAAATCTCAGAACGTGTCTCTTGTCCTGTCGTCAGCGCTTTTTGCTGAAGACTTGTGACTGTTGTTATCAATACTCCAGCTGCGATCGCAGCAACTAAGAGCATCGCGATAAATATGATAAGAACACCAACGCCCATCTCAGCCTTTTTGCTCTTCTTCCAAACCAACATGTTATACTACCTCCCAAACTTCCAATGAAACTGTATGATAATAAAATCAAAAAATAAAAATCATGGGAACAAGACCATGTCCTGTCGTGAGATGACAGATGGTGACCTGAATTCCACGATCGATTGTGTCCCGATCTTCGGGATGAATGTTATCCTGACGCTTTCGTCCTCGATAAGATCTCTTGGTGGGATGCAGTCCACTTCAACTACGTCTCCCCTAACTAAGAAACCATCTCTGTTCTCTGTCCCGGTGACTTGATATGTGACGTTGAATGTCGTCGTGCTCGGATCACTAGCAGGATCATATCTCAGATTGCCGGTCATGTTGTTCAACGAGATCGTCAGCAGCACATCGTTCAGGTCTATCGGATCTGAACCCGCGGCAAGTCGCATGATGAACGACAGATTTTCAAGATCTCCATCTTGTCCGTCGGTGGCAGAGACTTCGATAAAGTTAGAGTGCGTCGAAATCTCTCCTCTAGTTTCTTGTCCTGTTGTCAACGCTTTCTGCTGTAAACTAGTCACAGTTGTGATCAGAACGCCAGCAGCGATCGCCGCGACAAGAAGCATCGCGATAAATATGATTAGAACTCCTACACCCATTTCAGCTTTCTTTTTTATTGTAATTATTGATTTCATTAACGATACACCTCCCAAATCCCAAATAGGGTCGACTTTATGGAAAAATCATGATATCCACCCAAATATGAATATCCCAATACCCTTGAATGTAACCTATGCGCTAACCCATATATAAATTTTTCGGGAAATGTGTCACTACATAAAAATAGGTCATCTTACTTGTCGACGAGAAAAAAATATTATTGTCTAAAACAAAAGATTGTGTCTGATAAGTGAAGTATACAAGATCATATGAATAAAAAAATCTCCCTCTCGTGGAGAATGAAAAGACCTAAGTTGGCAAATGGGAATATATACTATTCAAGCCTGCTTCTATTTATTTGTCTGACTTTTTGGACAGCGCCAAAAAAGGGATAGATATATATATTTGTTAATGAAATAATGAATTAGGTGTAAGGATAGTGGGTGGAATTAGATTTATTGGATTCAATAAAAAAGGCATAGGTAGTAGTCTTGGAAATATGATCATGCTTATGGCTGCGCTTATGCTTGCGGCGATAGCGTCTCTTACATATATCATGCAACAGAATTATATGCAGGTGAATGTCGTCAAGGCGTATGGGGAAGTCAATAATGATCTCACTATCGGTCCGAATATAGTCCAAGTCGAAGGTATTGGCGGTCTTGATGGCGACCTTGATAATCTCACTATGCTTGTGCGTGCTCAGCCTGGCTGGCCGGATCCAATCGATATAAGGAAGATGTCGATAAAGATTACCTTGAGGAATCTTTCGAATTCATACATCTATTATGGTGGTGTTCTCAATGGTGACACATATGATTTTGTTTATATCTTCAATGGGACAGAACATCTCCATAATTTTCTTGTGAGCGGTGATCTTGTGCAGATATCTGTGACGCTTCCAAGAAAAGTGGTCCCAGGTGAACCGATCGGTCTGAGTCTTCGTCCTGATGTCGGCAGTTATTCGGTCGCAGTGATCAAAGTGCCTGAAGCCATAAGTTCAGATACAATGATGATATTCCCGTGATTATTGGTTCTGCCTATTTCGATTCTTTCGACTAAATCCAAGATTGATCTTCATCCCAATAAATTTTTCAATGGTCTCATTTCTGATCTCTGTCTCTCTTTAGAAATCATATGTCAGAAATGGATGCTAAATTATGCAGTAACACCCAGCTTGGCCCGTCTCTGAGCACAAGGAAATGTTCCATTTCCTATGTAAGAAATGTTAAAGCATTTCTTTGCATCCTGAAATACTCAGAAACTTTTGGTTTCTGCGCAAGCTCTGCTTGCGTGTGATCTGGTATTCAGGGTGCTTAGAATTAGTTGATCATCTTTCTGAACAAGTTTTTGTTATCGTGCTGTGTCATGAAAGAATATGTTATAGGTCGATTTGCATAGTCAGAAAAAAACGATATCAATCATGGGAACAATGTAACTCTCTGTCTGCTGATGACAGATGGTGTCCTGAATTCGACCAGAGACTGCGTACCAATCTTCGGGATGAATGTTATCCTTACCATCTCATCTTCAACAAGTGATCTTGGTGAAGCGACAGCAAGGTTGACTATGTCTCCTCGTGTGAGAAATCCCATTCTGTATTCTGTTCCTGTGACTTCATATGTGATGTTGAAATGCTTTGCACGTGAGGTTGCGCTGCTAAGATCCATGCTCGCGTTATATCTATAATTCCCAGTCTGGTTATTCAAAGAGAATGTAAATAATACATCACTAAGATCTATCGGATCTGATCCAGCAGAAAGACGCATGATGATCGTCAGATTCTCGATGTTGCCGTCTGTTCCATCGCTTCCTGATACATCGACAAAGGTCGCATGGGTAGATATCTCTCCTCGGGTCTCTTGTCCTGTCGTCAATGCTTTTTGCTGCAGGCTTGTGACTGTTGTTATCAACACACCAGCAGCGATCGCCGCGACTAAAAGCATCGCTATGAAGACTATAAGAACACCAACGCCCATCTCACCTTTTTTATTTTTCAACTCTACACCTCTAAGGGGCACTTATACTGGGGTATACTTATCCTAGTATACGATTCAATATACTATTACTCCTTGTGTACTATATAAAACTTTCGCTTGCCTATTCTAAAAGTATATAAATCCCCTTGGGCATTTGTAGAACAATGGCAAACAAGGCTCTTGTGAATTATATCGCCGCAGGGCTTAAGAAAGGTTATTCGGCAGCTTCTTTGCGTAATTATCTTGTACAGCAGGGTTATCAGCCAGGTATGGTTGATCTGGCTATTATGGAAGCCAATGGAAAGCCTGGAGCCAAAGGCTTCTTGATATTCTTCATGTTATTGGTCATAATCGCAGCCGGTGTTGTTGTATATATAGTAAAGATAATGCCTGAGCAAGATTCTTCTGCTCTTCCGGTGTTCTCTTCTGAGACAAGCCTTCCTGATGATTCGTTTAAGCCTGTGCAGAAAGAGACAATCCCAATCACCACGGCTGAAAAAGCGACTCCTGCAAAGAGCGTTAGTGATAAGACTGTGGGTGATGCCAGCCTGAATACTCCGACAACAATAAGAGATAACGACGATGTGGAGACTATAACAATCAATAAAGGCACAATAGAGATAACAAGCTCTGCCACAACAGCGCCAGATTTCACGACGACGCGCAGTGTGAATGATTGCGAAGTGTATTCTGATGATAATAGAGATAAATGCATAATGGAATTCTCATGGCAAAAGGATCATGATACATTTTGCGAGAGGATAATAAAGCCAAGTCTGAAGGATGATTGTTATAGCCGATATGCGCTAAGGCACGAGAGCAAAGCAGGATGCGATAAGATAGATAACACTTATTCACGGGAGATATGTGTCTATTATCTGATGACTGCAGATAAATTGAGCACATTAAAAGTACAATATACTATAGATCCAAAGAAGCCTGATATAATCTTTGATGAGAAGCTTGCCATGCAGAAATTGAGTTCACCAGCAGGAAAGCAGGCGATCAATTCTGCTAGTCAATGATGGCGCATTTCTAATCTGTTTTCATCGATTCTTGGAAAATCGAAGGATATATATAATTTATCAATCCTGTCCTTGGCCTATGGTATTACATATGATCGGTATAGGGCTCTGCGATGAGAGAGATATAAGTGTGAAAGGTCTTGAGATCGTGAAGAGATGCGACAGGATCTTCCTTGAATCTTATACATCTAGATTATGTTGTTCAAAAGAGGATATGGAAAAATTATATGGCAAGGAGATTATCCTTGCTGACAGAGACCTTGTCGAGAAGAACTCTGATGAGATAATCATGCCGGCAAAAGACAGCGATGTCGCTTTTTTAGTGATTGGAGATGTGTTCAGCGCGACCACACACACAGATCTGTTGCTGAGGGCACATGAGAATGGTGTTGAAGTTGACATTATCCATAATGCATCTGTGCTCACTTCGATCGGAGTGACTGGGCTTGAATTATATAAGTTCGGCAAGACTACATCTGTCCCGTATCCAGAAGATGGTTTCAGGCCTGAGACTCCATATGAAGTCCTCATGGATAATCTTTCGCTTGGTTATCATACTTTGTTGCTTTTGGATCTCAAAGCAGACCTGAACAGATTTATGACTGTCTCTGAAGCAGTCAGGTATCTTCTGGAGATCGAAGAGAAGCGTTGCGAAGGCGTGTTCACAAAAGAGACACGATGTATAGGATGCGCGCGGCTTGGGTGTGGTGATATGAAGGTTGTGTATGGTACTGCTTCTGACATCGCCATGCTTGATATGGGTGGTCCGCTTCATTGCCTTATCGTGCCAGGGAAGTTGCATTTCATGGAAGAAGAGGCTATTAAGAGGTTCGATATCTGATGGACATCATGTTTGTAAGTGCGAAGGCTCAGGTGGAATTAGGTCTAGTCGATTTTTCCAATGTGCCTGATAGCTGCGGTCTTGTGAGCACGCTTCAGTATAAGCATCTGCTTTCTTTGTTGCAGAAGAGACTCACTGGTTCAGTGATACTTGGACAAGTGCTTGGCTGCAACCAAGATGTCTGTCTTGACACAGATGTCTCGTGTTTCTTATATGTCGGTACAGGACGTTTCCATCCGTTAGGGATCGCGGCTAGGACTGGCAAGAAAGTTTTCTGTTTTAATCCGCTTGATTCATCAGTGACTGAGATATCGTCTGATGATGTTTCTGTTTTTGAGAAGAAGATGAAGCGAGCGGCCTCTTTGTTTCTCTCTAAAGACAAGATAGGCATTCTTGTCTCAACAAAGAGCGGTCAGATGATGAAGAATATACCTGATCTTGAGAAGAGATATCCTGATAAAAAGTTCTATACTTTCGCATGCAGCACACTTGATTTCTCTGAGCTTGAGAACTTCTCTTTTGTCGATTTGTGGGTGAACACGATGTGTCCAAGGATCGGTTATGATGACACCAAACGATCCGAGAGACCCATAGTCAATATATCTGATATCAAAAGCATCCTATGATCTATCTGCCGATCTTCACTTGGGCAATTTCGTGCTATTTGGATCCTCACGCACGATGAACCATGCTTTATGTTCAGCAGTGTCTCCATCAGGATTCACATGGATCATCCCATACATATCATAGACCTTCAGATCAAACTCATATTGTCCGGTCTCTTTTGGGATGAAATCCTTAAGCGCATCAGCAAATGAAATTCTCTCTCCAGGCCCTATATCGACTGGAGTCGGTGGGATCATATCCGGCATCGCTTTTGGCAGGCATTCAGGACATTTCTTCCAGACAAGGTCGCCTTTCAATGTGACTTTTATATGATTTCCATCGGTATCCGCTCTCAGAATATACGATTGCTTTGGTTTGAATAGATTATGGCTGAATGCGAGCGCATAAGGCTGGCTGCCAGTCACAAGATCATAAGCATTGACTCTGACTTCCCAAATACCTTCTTCTTTTTCGGCCAGGCTATCGATAGTTATCTTCTCTATATTATTCTGATGATCCACATATCGCTTCGCACGTTTGGTGGGATTCGCAGGGTCAAGTACATGCGGCGAATAGATCGTGCCTGACGGAGAGACAAGGGTGATATCAAGATCATTTATCAGATATTTTCCGGGATGATCGAGATATGCAAGAGTCACTTCGATATCTCTTTTGTCTGTGACATTGAAGAACTGGCTGTGGATTGTCGAGGTGTCTGTGAGTGTATCTTCACTGAATCTCTCATTCTTTATGATCTCATGGGCTTTCAGCGCGTTTATCATGCCAAATCCAGTCTGGAAATCGACATATTTCGGTCCGACATCATCTGCTGAATCGACAAGGATCGCATGGATGAGCTGTGGGCTTGGTTCAGAGTCGCTTCTTTTCATAAGATCCCTATAATCCTGGACGATGAGCAACGTAGTTCCAAGGACCAGAGGTTGAGACATCGATGTCCCTGCCATCGCTTCGTATCCACCACCGTTTGTGCATGAGAGTATGCCCTGATTCGTTCCACCGCCATAATGGACGAGTGTCGGCTTGACTCTTCCGTTGGATCCATCAAGAGGGCCAAAGCTGGTATAAGACGCGACTACAAGTCTTCCATCTTCGTCAGCCATCATGGCTCCGATCGCGAAGACATTTTTTGCAGATGCTGGTCCTCCTCCGATTGAATAATAACCATAATCTATCCCTTTTTTGAAGCAATATGGATCTGTTTCATTTCGATATCTTTCATTGCCTGCAGAGAACTGGACATGCATAGGCTTATTTCCAAACTCTCCGCTCACCAAAAAATCCATAGCGGTCGCGACTGAATCGTACATGCCAAGTAGGCTGCAATCAAAATGATTCCATCGTACGTTCGGTCCGATAGATGCTCCACCAGCAGACGCACCTTTCTCTTTTGCGCCCAGGAACCTAGATACCATCTGATTCGGATTCTCGACAACACAATATTTAGTGCAGTTTCCATGATCCTCTGATATTATCTTCGCATTCGGTGCGACACCACGAAAGATCGCCTTGAATGATTTTTCCGTGTCTGATCGAAATTCTTTGCAGATGTTCTTGAAGTCGCTTGCATTCCATCCGATATCAGCCAGGACATATCCGCAATTTTCTTCTAAGAAATCTTCACTGCCTGCTCCATCTCCTGCGACGCTGCAAGCTACATGTGTGGGATGGTCTGAATATTGTGGATAGGTCACATCATCAGAGAAACTGACTCTGCCTTTGAGATCTTGGTGCGTATCATCTACATGTCCTGCATCATAGACAAGCGCAGTCACACCTGTACCGTCAAGGCCAGGCACTGTCTTGTTCAAGTCAGTGATCTTGCCAAATTCCCTTGCAAATAGATTATTTTCCATGGCGCGATATCTTGGTCCTTTTGAAGTGAGCACACTTTCTATCCCTTGCATAGGCACTGCTTGTCCTAGCATGAAGACCGAATCAAATTTCGCGATCTTCTTTGCGAGCATGACATCTCCGTTCTGAGAATCATCTTTTGATCTCACTACCAGGGATCTTGCTTTTGGGAGTGAATTGATGATCATCCCTCCTTCTGCTTCTATCGAACTTTTCACAGTTTCGATATCTGTGTCTTTATGCAATAGGATATGTATCCCAGATGTATAGCCGCTGTTCTTTGCATCCAATGGACTTGATTTATCCCCCACCTTCCATTCACCTACAAATCTTGCGCGATGCTGTGATGTGTCGAGTATAGATTCCAGGTCTGTCCTTGTCGGAACCGATGCAAGATAAGTCTTGCTTGCGACAGCTTCTTTGATCTTTATCCCTTTATCTTTCAATTCCTGCTGCTCTGCTAAAGAGAGATTTCCTGTATATTGGAGCATCACATGCTTTTGTGGTTCTGCGCTCTTTAGGAGGATCTCTCTAAGTTCTGTGCTCATAAGATTTTTCCCATCAGGTGTGAAAGTCCTTCCTTGTGTCCGTATTGTATAGCTTCTGTTGAAATTGTCTGATCTTGATATCGTTGGCATATTTTCCATGAGTGATTGGACAATAGCAGATGTGTCTGTATCTTTTTTTAGAAATCTCACTGTCTCTCCTGGCCTGTAATCGACCTTCTCTGTTGTTCCTTGTATCTTTATATCTGGTATAGAAGCAGGTTCTGGTTGACATGCCCCAAATGCAAGTGGGCTTAGCAGAGCTAGAACTTTAGCAAGTTTATCAAATCTCATCAATAATCCCCTCCAAGTAAATTGGAATAAAATGTCTATCTTATTCTAATATATTAAATTATCGATAGATTCTCTGGATATGTCACTTAATGATGATAGAACTGGAGTATTAATTAAATCCTCAAAAAAAGAAAGGTAAAAACTGAAAAGATCTATCTCAATAGATCATCGATTGGTTTGTCAGTCTTTGGCGGTGCCTGTGCTGTAGGTGCTGCCTGCTGTTGCTGGGCCATCCGTTCAAGATCGACTCCAAGTTCCTTCAAAGCCTGGATATGCATCTGCATAAGCTGCTCAACGATCTGGACGATCTTCGCCATCTCCTGTCTCTCTTTTGCTAAAGTAGAAAGCGCTCCTTTGTGAAAGCCGATCTGTTCATCTGCGCTTACCTGTGGTTGTGCAGGAGCAGGTTGTGCCGGCGCAGCCTGTGGTGCTGGTTGGACAGGCGCTGCTGGTTGTGGTGCTGCAGGCGCAGCTGGTTGTGGATTTTCTTCTGCCATGATATCACCTTATTAGTATGCTTTTAAACATGGAATTGAACTACTATATATAAGTTATGAATAAAAATTGAGAAAGCTTATTAATGATTCTGCGTTATTTATTGTTTATATGAGCGAATTCATGTCATTTGTCAGGTCTGCGCGGGCGTTTTTTGGAAGCCTTCCTAAGAATTTGAGTAAAAAAGTTTTGAAGCCGGATATGCGTGTGAATTCTGTCGCAGACATCGATGTGAAATACCTGAAGAGAAAAGGGATGACACATATCTTCTTTGATATGGACAACACAATCACATCATTCCATGGCGCGAAAGTGCCGCAATCGATATCAAAGAGATTAAAAGAGCTATGCAGGATGTTCAAAGTGTATATCATGTCTAATTCTGATTCAGAGCATGTCAAAGCATTTATCAAACGGAATCCTGCGTACTTATTGAACTATATGGAGATGGGTGGCAGGAAGAAACCTGCTGTGAGCACATTTGAATATGTACTCAAGAAATCAGGGGCTCTCGCAAAGAATTGCGTGATGGTGGGCGACAGATATTTCACAGATATCGCAGGCGCGAAGAAATCCGGTTTTGGATTGGTCATAAAGACAATGCCTCTTTTGCAGGAGACAGAACCGCTTATATTGAAGGCAGTGCGTGGACTGGAACGGGGTTATGTGAGATTGAGACGCATAAGGTGATCTGATATCTATCAGAACTTATTTTTATCATCAATTCTGGAGCGACTCATTTCTTCTCATACTTCCCGATCACATAATCTCTTCTTCTGCTCATGTTCTCGCGTTCTTCTGTTCGTCTCTTCCCTTCTTTTCTGTCTTTTAAGAACTGGTATCCTTTCATCCCACCGTATCCGAAAAGACCTATCCCCAAAGGTAGCCACATGAAAGGAAGAGCACCAAGATATGGGACTTGAGAAATGACCCCGATTGCGACACCGCTCCCCATATACATGCCTGCTTTCTTCTTGTTCTTCTGCGCTTGTTCTGGGTTCGGTTTGTATTCAGTGACATTGTTTTTCCAGTAGTTCTTTGTCGCTGTGATTGTCGCGTCTTTAATCCATCTTCCTGCCCGCTTCAGGTAGCTTGGATCCTCTTTGATCTCTTTTACCTGTCTTCGCATCTCTTCTTTTAGTATCCTGCCTGCGAGTCTCTTTGCTTCTTTTCTGTCTTCGTCAGTGAGAAGATCATCGATAGTTTTCTTGATTGTCATGTTGTTTTTTGGGATATTTATGTGATATTTAAACCTTGCCCCTAAGTGTCCATAGTTTCAATTGCCTCTTTTTTGCATCTTTCAATCGGCATTATCGTTCTCTGAAAAAGAAAGTTGATGGTGGTTCAAAAGACCATATTTTCTGATGAATCTGGACTTTTTCGTACTTTCATTAATCAATAATATACAAAAAAGACTATTTTTGGCAACTGGAAGTCTTTTGCGATGGCTGAAGAATATCCTTAAACACTTTTTCTAATCTGTTATACTATTGCAGTCTTTCTCTCACACAAATACAAAGTAAAAAAGAAAGGAGTGGCGGATCATGCTTTTTCGTACATTATGTTGATGTTGTGGGACATCAGAAAAGCACATTCCTTTTTATGCCACCCCTCCCATGTTGTTCTCTTGGTTGAATATTGCCTCTGCCTGATTCTGGATCTTGTTCTGCGGCGGTCTCTTGTTCTTCAGGCGTTTCATAACAAATACCACCAGGTAGATGTTTGCGCCGATCAATACGATGACCAATATGACGAGTGTCGTGTCACGTGTCAAGAAGCCGCTCTTGCCGCTGATAGCCTGGCCAGTAGAATCGAATTTTGTCTGTATATCATTCGCCGCGACATAAAGATCGAATTTCACAGTCTCCTGCTTGTCGCCATAATTCAGGTCGAGCTGCATGACATATGAGCCTTCAGATAGTCCGAATGTATCCCAGTAAGCACGGATGATCTCTGGCACATATGGTTTCACATCCGAGCTAGCTGTCTTGAACTCTCCGACTTTTGTCTCTTCGAGACTGTCAAAGACAGTCATATCGACATATACGCCTGGTATGATCTGGTTCCATTTTCCAAGAAGAGTCAGATCAATCTTCGCGACTCCACCGAGATTGAACTCATTGACACTGATATTCTTCACTTCTATCATCGGATCGCCGACTATGAATACACCTTTGTATTCGACTGTGTTGTCATCAAATACAAGATGCGCGACCGCAAGATATGCGCCCGTGTTAGGGTAATCTTTCCATATCGCACGGAGATTGACATCTTTATGTGGTGGAAGAGATACTGTCTGTGTCTTCACTTCATCGATCCTTTCGTTTGTCGGGCTCAGTATCTCAATATCTGCATACACTTTGTCAATGGTCTCGCTTCCAAGACTATAAGTTGGCAGCACGAATTCGATAGGTTCGCCAGGTCTTCCTCCTCTGATATCAAGGCGTGACTGGACAAATTTTCCCGGATAAGGCACCTTGACCTGGACTTTAGAGATCACGCCGTTCTGTGCAGACACAGTGCTTGTCTGCTTGCCTGATGTGACAACTACCTCTCCGTCATCTTTCACGACGACAGTCTGGTCTCCTTCTGGAAGCTCAAGAATTACTATCTCACCTTCATTAGTGCCGGGTTTGAGTTCGGTCGGCATCGAAACAGTATAGAACAATCTTTTCTCCGGTTCATCGCTCTTTATCTCGACGATGCTCTCATCAAATTTGATATATTTTCCAAGATCTCCTTTCGTGTATATCAGCACTTTGAAGTCTTTCGCCTCTTTGTTGAGTATCCTGAGCCTGACAGATTCTTCTGCTCCAGAATTGTAATCGATCATCTTCAATGCGGGCGCGACAGAAAGCGCATGGACTATCGTGACAAGCGACAGCAGCATCAAGGTTACCATGATATATCTTGCGAGTCTCATGTTATCGACCCCACAAAATAGACTGTCGAACTCTTGGTGCCTGTTGTCTCGTCGTTAGGCACTTCTACACTGATCTCGACCTCTGCTGCGTCATTCGCATCAGAATAGTTAAGGAATGCGAGCACGAGATGCAGGTCTGTGCTGTTGCTTATATTTATCCATGATGTCGGTGATTGAGAAATGTTGAATGATCCAGATTCATTCTCGTCAGGCATAGCCTGGAAGAAGCTTAAGTTCAAAGCGCGCATGTCCCAAAGATCATCGTCAGCATAGATCGTCACATTAGAATATACATTCCCTTCATTCTCGATGATGAATGGTCTTGGTGAATCATCTGTTGTGTTTTTTATCGCTTGTATCACCATACTCCCGAAATTGATGTCGCTGAGTGTGATGTTTGTGCCGATTGTCGATTCGATCGTGAAGTTCCAGTTGGTTGAGTACGGACCCCATTCGTATGTGTCCCAAACTCTGACTGACCAGTTCCACCATGTATCGACAGCAAGCTCTGGCATTGTGTAATTCCTGTCGCTTGAGTTGACACGTATCTCATCGACAAGACATCCCCATAGATCGCCGCATGATCCTTGTCTGAGCAGCAGGACTTCATACGTCAAAGTATCTCCATCATCAGTCGGCGCGCTCCAGTTTAGCGATACATTTCTGTAGAACAATGTGTCATTGGCGTCTGTCGGCTGGTCAAGAGTGACTGCGCCCGGGATCTGGTTTACGATGAATGTCCGCTCTTCTGTCTGGTTGAAATTGCCTGCCTGATCGACTGCATAAGCGCGGTATGGATATGTCGCTGAATCCAGATCAGTGAAGTTATGGAACAATGGCCATGATCCTGCGTCGAAAGTCGCGTTTATCTCCTGTGGCGTCAATGCTCTGTCCCAGAAGATGGCTTCGTCGATAGTGCCGTTATAGTACCCGGATATTCCACCGTATCCAGCTCCGATGCCTTCGACAGATCCTGGTCTTATCGCTGGATAAGTCCCACCTAATGTGACTTCAGTCGCAGCGCCGATTCCAACTCCATCGACATAACATTGTATATGTGTGCCGTTGAATGTCCCAGCGATATGCTGCCATTTGTTGGCCACTATGCCTGTGCAGCTGTCGCTCTGGATATCAGTGCCGTTTCCTATCGTTATCACATGTGTTCCGCTGATAGATACGATTCCGTATGCCCACCACGTGTTTGTCCCACTGTGCGTCGCTCCTATGATCCCTTTGTTTGTTCCGCTCAATAAACTTGGATTGACCCATGCGCTGATCGTGAAATCGCTTCCGTTCTTCAGGCTGAAATCAGAATCTGAAAGATTGATGAAATCATCTGTGCCATCGAAGTCAAAGGCTTTTCCTCTTATGCCTGCGGAGATGTTTGGGCATGTTGTGTCATCGCATATGCCGTCATGATCATTATCTGATTGATCCTGGAAATGTGTCCCATTTGTGCCTTCAAGACGCCACCATCCTTTCAGCGAATTGTTGAAGTCAAGTATCGCAGATAGATTGCTGCTTGCGTCGGTGATTGTAACATTGATATATATTGAATCATTCGTCGACGGTCCTTTGTGCGTATCATCTGGTGTCGGACTCATAAATCCAATCGATGGCTCGGTCAGGTCTATTGTCGCTGTCCTATTATCTGCGAACACACAAGTGTTTTCATCGCATGCCTCGCATGTGAATGCGATATCTTCTTCTTCTTCTGTCGTGAATCCAGTGATGTTGAAGATCGCTTCAGCGAATTTGCCAGATATATTTATGGTTATGTTCCTATGCCACGTCGATACATTATGCCAGAGTGTTATGTTCTGCAGTGTCCCTTCTGATGAGGCATTGCACCAGACGACCAAAGATTCGTTAATCTCCCAGCTAGTCGGCGGTGCGATTATTTGGGTATCCATGATCTCTAATGTTTCATATCCTATGGTGACATTGTATAGCTGCGGCGAGAAGAGGATATTATCTGTCTCCATGTTCACTTTGTATTGGAAGTATCTGTTATTCGACACAGAAAGTTCGTTCACAATGGATTTATTGTATGTCTGATCCCATGTCTCTGTATCACACGCCTGGTCATCGCAGCTTCTCACAGATGTATTCATCCTCAAGCCACCGCGCATGTATATCTCCGCGACTTCTGAAGCTGTGAGAGACCTGTCCCATATCGCGACCTCATCTATCGTGCCATTGAAGAACTGCGCATTCTTGTTCGCTCCGATCTGGATCTGCAGATTCATCCCATAACGGATGGAATCTGGTATAGATGTGTTGCTGTCCTTTAGGGCACCATCAAGATATATCTTGAGCGTATCGTCCATATCATTGAATGTCGAGACAACATGATACCATCTGCCCGCAACGATACTGTCGCCAACTTCTACTGTGTACCATTGACTGTTATCATCGCCATGTATGTATTGTACAAGCGTTCCGCCTTTTAACTTGAGCAGATATCCTTCATCATCACCACCCGCAAGATTTTGGCTATATGATATGAGTGTATCATCTTCCTGTACTTCATCTGCCTTGAACCATGTAGATATCGAGATATTTTTCGCTTTGAACGCTGAATTGTATGACAGATTTATGAAATCATTTTTCCCATCAAAATGCATTCCTTCATCGAATTTTCCGTCGGCCCATGTCGCATTTGTGACTGTTCCATTCAAGTTGTTTCCTGACTTGTCGAAAACAAGCTCTCCGACATTGATGATGAAATTATCGAATGTCGCGTTCGGTGCGACACCAGTATCTGCTGCATTGTATGTCATCATATATTGTATATACATAGGGGTTGTATCTGCGCTCAGATCAGAAGCATATAATGACCATGCAGCTCCAGTCCAACGATAGCCATATATCGCGGCGCCTTTTCTCATGATCCTGAACTTTCCTGTCGCTTCATTTGCCGCATTCGTTCCCCAATCTCTTCCTCCGTCTTCATTTGTCCACGATAGATAGGTATATACGTTGCTTGGAAGTTTTCGGTTCTGTAATCCATAATAATAGGTGGTGCCGTTCACATTAAGTTCAGTCACGATCGGATTCACTGATGGCGTCGGCTGGTTGCTTGCGTCGAAATCTACCTGAATATCGAAATCTCCAGATATGTACCACCTATTACTGGCGCTGGTCAGGAGGCCTGATGAAGACCATGCTACTGCTGTGCCTTGCGCAATAAGCTTTCCATTCTCTATATCTGCCAAATTAGCAGATATCTGTCCCCATCTTGCCGGATTGATCTCACCAGATTCAAAATCATCATCTAACTGTAGATCCTCAAATTTGAGGAGCAGGATATTGTCAGTCATGTCCATACCGCCTACTGTCTCTTCATCAGTCTCATTCTCTGGAAGACCGACACCGTATGGAATGCCTGGTGTCCACGTGATGTTTTTCCAGCTTGCAGTGGTTTCTGCGTCGAATATCTGTGAAGTGAATGTCCCGTTCTGTTCACCAGATACCAATCCGATGTATCCAGTCCCGAAATCATAATGTGTCCGGTTCTGTATGCCATCTCTGTAACCATATCCTGTGATTGTTGTGTTCATTTCAAGATATGTGATGTTGTAGTCAGTCGAGTCTACCTGGAATGTCTTGTTTGTGCTCCAGTTGATGACATCTTCAGTGTCATTGACAAAACAGCTCCATGTGTATGGCCCGTTGGTCACAAAATCGACTGTGAAGACCGTCGAATTCGCTGTACCTCCAACTGCGACTGTCTGATTCGCATGCCATCCGCTCCAGTTACCAAATAATGTTATGGATTTCAGCCCTTCCACATCAGTCGCTGAGCAATAGAAGGATATGGTCGCGTTTGTCGAATTGTATCCATCGGCCGGGCTTCCTGATGTCGCGATCGGCGCCAGGTTCTTTATTGTCACATTGTTAGAACACACCGTGTTGCCGTCTACATATCCATCGTTTGGAGTGACACATGCTTTCCATATATCTTCTAATGCAGTCTCTTCTGAAAGGATCATGTCTGTCCTATTATGATATAATATCAGGATCTGTTCAGGAGAGAGCGATCTGTTGTAGAGCATTACTTGATCGATTGTGCCATTGAAATAATCTGTCGCTATAGATGATCCGATAAGATTGACTGTACTGTCTCCGGTACCACCATTTGCATTCCATTTATTCGAGGCACTAGATATCCCATTGATATATATCGTTTGATTGCCAGTGGCATCATCATACGTGGTCGCTATAAAACACCATTCTGTCGCTGTGCATGGATCTGTGCTCTGTAGCAATGTCCTAAGTGTTCCTGTAGAATTCCAAGTCCTGAAATTTATGAGATCATCATCTCCATCATATGTGATCAAAAATTTATTGTTGAACCTTGTAATGTATTGACTTGTCCTTTCATCGATCTTTGGTTTCACCCATGTAACAAATGTGAAATCTACCTCGCTGAATTCACCAGGAACAGATATTTGATCTCCAAGACCATCAAATTCATATGCGCCCCATCCATCATAACCACCAGTCAGATTCCATAACGCATTTTGGACAGTGCCATTATTTCCATATCCAGAATAGTCGATAGTCCCATCAGATTCATCGTCCCCAGTCGAATTTGTGGCCCATGCTTCGAATGGCATGTTTAAGGTCATTATGGAGATTTCATCCAGATACCAGTTAGTGATATTCTTCACATTGTCATCATCAGCATCACTGACTCCCTGTGGATATGCTGTGAGGTTCTCTGAACTGAAATTGGTGTCGAATGTTGAATTGAGTATCACAGATGTGATGGTGGGGGGAGTTTCATATTCAAATCCGATAGTTACGTTGTAAAGTTGTGGTGTGAATAATATATTGTCTGTCTCCATATCTACCTTATACTGGAAGTATCTGCTATCTGATACAGTCAGTTCGCTCACTATGGAATCATTATATGTGTGATCCCATGTCTCTGTATCACACGCCTGGTCATCGCAGCTTCTCACAGATGTATTCATCCTCAAGCCACCGCGCATGTATATCTCCGCGACTTCTGAAGCTGTGAGAGACCTATCCCATATCGCGACCTCATCGATTGTGCCATTGAAGAACTGAGTGCCCTGTTTTGAACCTATCTGGATCTGCAGATCCATCCCATAGCGGATGGAGTCTGGTATTGTCGTGTTGCTGTCCTTTAGGATACCATCTAGATAAATCTTGAGCGTATTGTCTATATCATTGAATGTCGAGACGACATGATACCATCTGCCTGCAACGATGGTGTCGCCAACATCCACAGTGTACCATTGGCTGTTATCATCACCGTGTATGAATTGGAAAAGTGTTCCATCATGGAACTGGAGAAGATATCCTTCATCATTGCCACCAGCTATATTTTGGCTGTATGATAGCAAAGTGTCATCATTCTGGATCTCATCAGCCTTGAACCATGCTGAGATAGAAAGATTTTTTGCCTTGAAGATCGGGTCATATGAAATATTTATTAAATCATTCTTGCCATCAAAATGCATCCCTTCATTGAATCTTCCGTCAGTCCATGTCGCGTTTGTGATCGATCCATTAAGGCCGTTTCCTGACTTGTCAAATACAAGCTCTCCGACATTGACTATGAAATTATCGAATGTCGCGTTCGGTGCGACACCAGTATCTGCTGCATTGTATGTCATCATATATTGTATATACATAGGGGTTGTATCTGCGCTCAGATCAGAAGCATATAATGACCATGCAGCTCCAGTCCAACGATAGCCATATATCGCGGCGCCTTTTCTCATGATCCTGAACTTTCCTGTCGCTTCATTTGCCGCATTCGTTCCCCAATCTCTTCCTCCGTCTTCATTTGTCCACGATAGATAGGTATATACGTTGCTTGGAAGTTTTCGGTTCTGTAATCCATAATAATAGGTGGTGCCTTTCACATTAAGTTCAGTCACGATCGGATTCACTGATGGCGTCGGCTGGTTGCTTGCGTCGAAATCTACCTGAATATCGAAATCTCCAGATATGTACCACCTATTACTGGCGCTTGTCAAGATGCCTGATGAAGACCATGCTGCTGTTGTGCCTTGCGCAATAAGCTTTCCATTCTCTATATCTGCCAAATTAGCAGATATCTGTCCCCATCTTGCCGGATTGATCTCACCAGATTCAAAATCATCATCGAACTGAAAATCCTCAAAATTGATGAGCAGAATATTGTTTATCATATTCATGCCGCCTATGTTCTCTTCATCAGTCTCATTCTCTGGAAGACTGACACCATATGGGATCCCTGGTGTCCATGTGATGTTCCTCCAGTTGGTAATGCTTCCTGCATCGAATATCTGCGAGATGAATGTGCCATTCTGTTCATCATATGCGAGTCTCATGTATCCAGTCCCGAAATCATAATCGGTCCTGGCCCTTATACCGTCCTTATATCCATATACAAAAGTTGTCGTGCTGTTTTTCAGATAGGTAATATTATAATCTGCAGTGTCAACTTCAAATGTCCTGTTTGTGCCCCAGTCAGTGACATCTTCTGTGTCGTTTGCGAAGCAGTTCCATGTGTAGGACCCGTTCGCGATCAGGTTGACTGTGAATGTTGTTGAATTCGCAGTCCCTCCTGATGCGGCTGTCTGGTTCGCATGCCATCCGCTCCAGTTGCCAAACAGTGTGATATTCTTCAATCCGTCCGGATCGATTGCTGAGCAGTTGAAGAACATCGTCACATTTGTCGAGTTATATCCATCGACAGGACTCTCCAACGTGGCGACGGGGGGTCTGTTGACTAATGTCACATTATTTGAGCATGTCATGTCACCGTTCACATATCCATCGTTAGGTGTGACGCAGGCTTGCCAGGTCTCGCCCATTGTCGTCTCATCAGACACAATCAGATCTGTTCTGTTATGATATAACGCAAGTATCTGCGCGGCAGAAAGGGAGCGGTTATAGAACATGATATTATCGAGTGTTCCGTTGAATCTATAATCCGAGACTCCTTTTTTTCCGCCTATTGTGAGGACATCGTCTGATTCTATGTCGTATGTCGTGTCATTGATAAACACACTTGATTTCAATACTGCATCTTTGTAGGCGTAACCATAGCCAGTGTCAGGATCAAGCACGAACGCCACAAAATGCCATTTGCCATCTGATACGTCACTTGTGTTTAGCGGGTATTTGGTCGAAGTGAAGTTCCAGAAGTATCTAGTTCCGTTCGCGACGATGAAATCATGTGCTCCGCTCGTAAGACGTCTGACCATATAACCTTCGTCTGTTTTTGAATTCGCACCTTTGTGTATCGGGAACTGGTACCCCTTATTTGTGCTGTTTACCCAATAAGTTATCGAGAACGCATGATCCCTGATCTCAAGAGTGGGATCGTCAGGGATCGTTATCTGGCCATTTGTCTCGAACCTGTAGGCACCCCATCCGTCATGACCTCCTTCAGGAAGCCATGTGATATTGTATGCAGTGCCATTATTACCATATCCGGAATAATCGACTGTCGCATTGTTCTCGTTATGTCCTGTCGAATTTGTGTCCCATGCTTCGAACGGCATGTTCAATATCATTATCGAAGTCAGGTCTTGTGTCGCATTTGCCATATACCAGTTCGTTATGTTCTTCACACTGTCGCCATCAGCATCAGTGACTCCTTGTGGATAAGCAGTGAGGTTCTCTATTGTATAATTTGTTCCGTATGTCGAATTCACTATGACTGATGCTATCTCTGGGTCAGTCTTGAATTCATATCCAATAGTGACGTTATGTATTTTGGCTACTACTATCGGGTCTTCTGTGAATAGTTCTGTTTTATACTGGATGTATCTATCTGGCGTAAGTGTCAATGTATGTATGCCATTTGTGGTGAATGTCTGCGCCCATGGTTCAGTGTCACAAGCATCATCGTCACAGCTTCTCACCGACATACGCATCCATGCTTTTCCGCGCGCGTATAATCTTTTTATGTCTTGTTCAGAGAAAGCAGAGTCCCAGATCGCGAACTCGTCATAAAAACCATTGTGGTCAGCGTGTTCACCTAAAAATATATCATTGAGGGCGCCGATGAAGAATGCTCGATTATTCAATACATCATCCGCATATAACGATGCCTCTTCGATGCCGTCGACATAAAGCACGATGGCCGCGCCATTGTAACTTACGGCGATGTGATGCCATAACGCATCATTTATCTGCGTCGTGGTCGATAAGTATACTCCGTCTCCACCAGAGCTATTCAGTCCATGCCACATGCCGATGTATCCATTGTTTGTAGTTATGGCAAAATCATTTGTGCTCGAACCATCTGTCGCCTGGCCAAACATAGTGGGTCTTTCATAGAAATTTCCATGTGCTCTTGATTCTGTTGTATTTATCCAAAATGATACTGTGAAAGCAGAAAGTCCATCTGTCACAGATGATGGGACGCTCAGATGATCATCGGTGAAATTCATGGACCTGTTGAACTTGCCCCCATAATTGTACGTTGCGCCGTTATTTGTGCAATCTTTGCCGTTGCCAGATGAATCTACAACAATTCCGCTGGTCTCATCTAGATGAAGGAGCAGAACGTTGTCTGACATATCGATTCCGTCAATGGTTGTTTCGACACCTCCTAGGTCTGGCAGTTCATCTCCATAAGGCATCCCGCCTGCCCAGGTCATGTTTTTCCAGTCTGATGCATTGACAATATCAATTATCTGAGATATGAATGTCCCATTGTTGTATCCTATCGCAGGGCGAAGCAGTCGATCATGGAAATCATAATCTGTCTGGTTTCGCACGCCATCTCTGTATCCATAGACTGTGGTGCCTATGCTATTTTCTACATACGTTATGTTGTAATCTGCGGTATCCACTTCGAATGTCCTGTTCGTACCCCAATCGGTCTCATCTTCTGTATCATTGACGATGCAGTTCCAGGTGTATGATCCATTGGTCACAAAATCGACTGTGAATATTATGCTGTTCGATGTCCCGGCTAATGCTACTGTCTGATTCGCGTGCCATCCGCTCCAGTTGCCCCATAGGGTCATGTTCTTAAGTCCTTCCGCATCTGTCGCTGAGCAGTTGAAGAACATTGTCGCGTTTGTTGAATTGTATCCGTCGACAGGGCTCTCGAGTGTGACTGTCGGAGGTGTGGTTACAATTGTGAGTTCGTCAGAACATATCATCGTACCGTCATCTGTGCCATCGTTCGGTGTGGTGCATGCTTTCCAGACATCTCCGATCTTTGTCTCTTCTGACACAATCATGTCTGTCCTGTTTATGTATAATGCAAAAATCTGTTCTGCTGAAAGTGACCTATTGAATATCATGACCTCGTCAATAGTCCCATTATATATCCTTGCCAAAGATTTCTCGCTGCTTCCAATTGTCAGATTGAAGATGTTGTTGTTGTTGGTCGAGATATTTGTGCTTGTGTCCACAAGTGTCCCATTGACATAAAGCTTTCCACCTGAGTCTGGATCATATACCATCACGATATGATACCACTTATTCAGGCCAAGGATTGCACTGCTCTGAAGATCTGTGCTTCTTGCGATATTATCATACATCCCAATGACGCGGGAATCACTTCCGATTGCGATGGCTGGACCATCTGCATCTCCAGCGTTACTATATGCTAGACCGCTACTCTTATCGATGACTGATCGATATATTATTGTTGTCCACCAATTTTTAGGTGTCTTCACCCATGCCATCATCGTGAATCCGCCAGTGCCGAAATCAAATGTGGGGTCATCTGGGACTTTCAGATATGTGTTTCTTGTGCTGTTGAAATCAAATGCCCCGCTACCCCCATATCCGCCAGAACTGCTCCAAATAGAATTATAATTTGTCACATTCCTGTCAGATGAAGAATAATCTTTAGTTGCATTTGAAATCCCGCTTCCGCTAGTGCCATTCAAAGATCCCCCTTCAAATGGCAGATATAATGTTGGATACGATTCACCGTTGATATACCATGTAGTTATGTTCCAGATATAATCTCCATCAGCATCCTGGATATTCTGCGGATATACTGTAAGGTTCTCATTTGTGTGGTTTGTTCCGTATGTGGAGTTCAATATAGGTGTCCCTTGTGTTGGGATCGAGTTCAATATACTGAGATTGTTTGAATCTGTCCATGCGGTTGCATTGATTCCGTCAGTCACTATGACACTGCAATACCATGTCTCTCCTCTTGTCGTGTTCGCTGATGCCAGCGTCGCATTTAGAAGAGTTCCGCTTGAATAGCTGTTGTTATAGTCTTCTGATAACGCGAGGATTGTCTGATTGTACCATCGCACTGTCACATTGAAAAGGTCTTTTGTATCCTCATCTGTCAATGTCGCAGAACATGTCAGATTCTCTGTCGTCAGATTTGTGCCAAATGTGGAATTTAATGTTGGTGTCGTCAATTCTGGTGGTGTGTTCTCTATCGTGAGTTCGTTTGAATCTGTCCATGCGCTGCTATTCGTCCCATCTGTCACAATCATACTACAGTACCATGTCTCTCCTCTTGTTGTATTGGCAGATGCCAAGGATACATTCACCATGGTGCCTGGCGAATAGTCGTTGTTATAATCTTCAGACAGCGCAAGGACTGTCTGGTTGTACCATCGCACAGTCACGTTCAACAGATCGCTACTATCAATATCACTCACCACAGCGGAACATGTGAGATTCTCTGTTGTGTAATTAGTTCCATAAGTCGAATTCAATATCGGTGTGGTTACAGTCGGCACTGTGTTCGCTATTGTCAGTTCGTTTGAATCTGTCCATGCGCTAGTATTGGTTCCATCAGTCACAAGCAGACTGCAATACCATGTCTCTTCTTTTGTTGTATTGGCAGATGCAAGCGATACATTTACCATGGTGCCTGGCGAATAGCTGTTGTTATAATCTTCAGATAGCGCGAGAACCGTCTGATTATACCATCGCACTGTCACGTTGAAAAGGTCCATCTGGTCATTATCTGTCAATATCGCAGAGCATGCGAGATTCTCTGTCGTCAGATTTGTGCCATATGTGGAATTCAGTGTCGGCGTCGTCAATTCTGGTGGTATGTTTACAATCGTCAGATCATCAGAGCATACTGTCGTTCCATCTTCTGTGCCGTCATTTGGTGTGAGGCATGCTTTCCAGACGTCTCCTTTTTTAGTCTCTTCTGACACAATCATGTCTGTCCTGTTTATGTATAATACAAAAATCTGTTCTGCTGAAAGTGACCTATTGAATATCATCACATCATCAAGTGATCCATTGAAAGTGTTATTGATCGAATAATATCCGATCCTATCAGTTGTGTTCAGGAACACGGTGGATTGTGATGTGGTGTTTGAGCTTATGAATGCGCCGTCCAGATATAATGACATATTCTTTCCTTTGAATGTGGCGGCCATATGATGCCAGACACCGTCGTTGTAACCTGTCGGAGAAGAAGTGATGCCCCATGCACCCCCAGTGATTCTCTTGTATATTCTTACCGATGCTGTCTTGCTCATCAATATATTGTACCCATCAGCACTGCTCGCATGGCTGAAAAGGCCCATGAATGAATTCTGCACTGCTGCGTCAGATCTGAACCACATCATTATCGTGAGGTTCTCTTGGTTTGTGATATTGTTTGGATCGACGCTCAGGTATAGGTCTGTGGAACTGAAGTTATATGCGCCGCGTCCATCGAAACCACCGTCGCTTTCCCATTGTGGTCCTGCATCCGTCAAGTCTGCGACTGCTGTCGCATTGTTCCCTAAGCCAGAATAATCTATTGTCATTCCATTTGCAGGGCTTGTGTCACCCGATGTGCTTCCGCCTTCGAACGGCAGGTTCAGAAACATGATTGGGATAGAATCAAGATACCAACTTGTGATGTTCTTGACCGGATCGTCGTCATCATCGTTGACATTCTGCGGATGTACGGTAAGGTTCTCTGTCGTGTAATTGGTCCCGTATGTGGAGTTGAGTGTAGGTGTTCCTTGTGTCGGGATCGAGTTCAATATAATGAGATTGTTTGAATCTGTCCAGGCGGTTACATTAGTTCCATCAGTCACAATCATACTACAATACCATGTCTCTCCTCTTGTCGTGTTCGCTGATGCCAGCGTCGCATTTAGAAGAGTTCCGCTTGAATAGCTGTTGTTATAATCTTCTGACAACGCAAGTATTGTCTGATTGTACCATCGCACAGTCACATTGAAAAGATCCGTTGTATCATTGTCCATGAATGTTGCAGAACATGTGAGATTCTCTGTCGTCAGATTTGTGCCAAATGTGGAATTTAATGTTGGTGTCGTCAATTCTGGTGGTGTGTTCTCTATCGTGAGTTCATTTGAATCTGTCCATGCGCTGCTATTTGTCCCATCAGTCACAAGCAGACTGCAATACCATGTCTCTCCTCTTGTCGTGTTTGCAGATGCAAGTGATACATTCACCATGGTGCCTGGCGAATAGTCGTTGTTATAATCTTCAGACAGCGCAAGGACTGTCTGGTTGTACCATCGCACAGTCACGTTCAACAGATCGCTACTATCAATATCACTCACCACAGCGGAACATGTGAGATTCTCTGTTGTGTAATTAGTTCCATAAGTCGAATTCAATATCGGTGTGGTTACAGTCGGCACTGTGTTCGCTATTGTCAGTTCGTTTGAATCTGTCCATGCGCTAGTATTGGTTCCATCAGTCACAAGCAGACTGCAATACCATGTCTCTTCTTTTGTTGTATTGGCAGATGCAAGGGATACATTCACCATGGTGCCTGGCGAATAGTCGTTGTTATAATCTTCAGACAGCGCAAGGACTGTCTGGTTGTACCATCGCACAGTCACGTTCAACAGATCGCCTGGATTATTATCATTGACCACA
>Ga0210019_1001409_pt1 | contig 25910 bp, 24 predicted proteins | sample CryGeyCG2114_020_2_FD_183969 | JGI IMG/M metagenome (GOLD analysis project Ga0210019, IMG submission 183969) | Groundwater microbial communities from aquifer - Crystal Geyser CG11_big_fil_rev_8/21/14_0.20 (SPAdes) (version 2) | ecosystem: Environmental > Aquatic > Deep subsurface > Groundwater ...
AAGTTGAAAAACCAGATGAAGAGATCCTTTATTTATTGGCGCTCGCCGAACGACTTTTTCAGCAAAAACGAGAAGATTCAAATAAGCTCTACAGTATTCACGCGCCGGAGGTGGAGTGTATTTCAAACATGGCACAGAGCTTTCGGAGAATCTAGCATTTGAATCGCCTACTTCTTAGCCCGCGACCTTCGGATAACATCGATAATATCTTCACTAGTTTACCAGGGTGTCATGATGTTATTATCGGCAGCCCTCTGTCGCAATCTGGCTGAATCATTCCACTCCTCCATGCTTTCGTAAGTAACAAGTGGAATCTGAAGCACTTCCCACAATTCATCTTGTGTAAGTGAAACGGGAGAGACTCCCGCGCTTTGTTTGGCAGCAAAAGCCAAATTCAATCGAGCCAGAATCTCCCGATCCGAATAAATATCGCCACCGGTTAATTTATTAGCCAATTTAACAAACTCACCTAGCGTTTCGAAATCCATACGATATTGATGGGCCAAAGCCATGAAACGAACCGCATTTGGATCCTTAACATCACGATCTTCAGACAACTCATCTAAGGCATCGTACGCACTAAAGAAATCATCAATCTCGACCTGAACAGAATCTGTATTAACGCCCCTCTCAAAACTAAATCTGGTCAATGCAAGACTGGCTTTCTTGTTTATATAAAAATCCTCGCGACTCTCGTCGCCCAATCGGTAGATTTCAATAAATCTCGCCACCGCCTCATCAACCGAAACTCCAAACATTCTTCTGGTTTCCATTAGATGGACTATTTCGCCATCCCTAAGCTCCAACTCAATTGAACTTTCCAATACTTTATTGTAAATCTCAGAACTTTCGCTCACCAGGGCTTCTGTTGAATCCCCATAGTCCAGTTGAATCTTTACTAGCCGCACAACGGCCGAGTCGAGAAGGTTCCAATCCTCAACTAAATTTTCTCCCTTGTCATCAATATCTCGAAAGCGATTGATGAGATCTAGGTTGCTCAGTCCTCTATCCAGGCCAAGATATAATAAGTAAATAATATATGAGTCATAGACATAGTCGACAGTTCTTCCATATCCGAGTCCACTCAGCAAATAACCCATCGCATCCAATTCTTGAAAACGCCTTACGAGATCAACTATGGGAATTTCATATTGTTTAGAAAGCCTCCAAAGCATTGCAGAATTGAATCCATCCATATCTCTTCCAAGTAGGCCGTCAATAGTCGCATCATTTTCAAAATCTGTTTTGGTTTTAAGGCTTTTATTCAGTGCTAGAATAAGTGGATTTTTCGCTCTAGCATCAGTCAAATAAAATCGTAACTTTGCAAGGTCCGCTCTCAACGCTTGCTCATTGGCTTCAAACATGGACGATTCAGAAGTTCCCAAAATTTCTTCGGCAAGAAACTCAAATCGGCCCAAAAGCCAATCGAAAACCTGAAGATCGTGGGCGCTCAAAGATTTTCTTTTCATCATCTGCGCCATATCCAATAACTTAGTCGCAAGCTTTCCGTATTCTTCTAGCTCGCTTGCAGACCTACGCGCCTCTTCAAAGTCAAACTTAATTCGTGATTTCGTTGGATCCACAAATCCAAGCGTAAAAAGTCGAATCCAAAAATCACTCGGCGCCCGATAAGCATCCGGCAAATTATCGTATCGAGCTCCCTCCGGAATATTTAGTGCACTTGCTTTATCAGAATGAACACGAACAGCTGCTTTCAATCTTGCTTTGAGATCGTTTATTTTAGCGACTCTGTTTGAAATATGGCCGGACGAGTCTTCAATTCTAAGCTCAATACCGGAACGTTTCGACAATTGTTCAAAGTAATCCCCGCAAGGATCGGAATGTGCCAAGACTTCAGTCAATGAAGTAAGCAATAAAATTGCTATAATTGCTCCAAATATACTTTGATAAAAATTGAAAGGCGTCCAAAGACCATCCAGGTTATAATTCTTGCAAATTGCATGCTCGAAAATTACGGGATTTTTTCATATACTTGCCAAGACACCTGCGACGACGATTTCCCGAAAAACGGCTATTTCGAGGCAAAAGTTCTCAGTCCTTAATACTTACGAAAGACGTTCGATCGAGCTGCTTGGTATCGGAAAGAGCGCTTAGAAGATCAAGAAGGTCATTAATCTTAGCTCTCTGATTTTCTTCGAAGTAGGCCCCATAAAAATAAGCTTGAGGCTCGGGCTTCCAACAGTCCTCTACTTGATACATGATTTTGCCAGAGACCGAAAGTCCTCTAATGTTTTTACCTTCCCAAGAGAATTTGAGCTCCACATCTATATCTGACAAACTCTCATCTGACGAAAAACCACACCCACCCTCGCCAAACTCCCGAAGTATGAATTTAGCCTTGCTACCTACGAGCTCAATCGACAGCTCGAAACTTTCGTGGATTCTATACCGAGGGAATCTACGTTTTTCAAGCATCGCGCAACTCCTACTTTCTTTTTACAGACAAAAGTTCTTTGGCGGACTTTCGAACGGGACCTGCCACTGTTTTTGATTTGGATACGCCCTGCAAATCACGAAGATTCAAAAATTTTATAAATTGCATCGCTATGGGAAGTGGAGTCTTGGGGTGGTTAATAAGATTCAATTTAATATTATAATTCTTTGTCCACGTGGGATTCGTAGAAATAATTCTTACAACATCGTCGCTCAGGCTCTTTAGGTTTGAATAATGAATCACTTCATTTTCGGTAATACGAGGATTTTTGAGAACAGCAACCGACACTGACTTATTGGCATCTTTAATTAAGATATTTCGAGCCTCCTTATTTCCTTTTGTCGAAAGCTTCACTTTCGCCCCGGTAGATAGGGTCGCAATATGCTTTAGAAGGCTCATACGTTTTTCGTCAGTAAGATCTTCTGTCTCGGCCAATTCCTCGAACGCTTTTTTCTTCTCTTCTTCCGTTTGAACTGCCTGAGCCACAGAGGCATCCTGGTCGGCTTTTTTAGCGGCCTCATCAACCTCACCGGGAACAAAAATTCCGGCCAAACGCAGGAACTGTCGTAGTCGATCTGTGGTGCTCTTAAGATTCCTTGGATTTTTTTCAAGCTCCACGATGATCTCAGGACTTTCAATAATTCTCTCTTGGTTGTTTGCAATGATATTCACCAAACGCTCGGAGCATTTGGCACTAACTTCCACCACCAAAGTGTTGGGGGATTCTTCGTTAAGGAGAATAACTTCCAAGATCTCCTCTTGGCTTTCAAAAAACTTCCCCGCCCGATAAAGAGCCCAAGCGGGAATCTTTGATTGCAGAATCGATTTCATTGAGGGCAAGGGAAATGCCGCGATAGATTTTGAAGTGGCTTCTTTTACTTCCGCCTGATCATCATCTAATAAATACATCCAACAGGGCACTAACACCTGGGGCGGCAAAGGTGCTACCCCACGAGCCAACAGGCCAACAGCTTTGGCGTTAGCAGGATCAACAAATCTTCGATATTCAGGCTCTAGGTCGTTGAAACTTGGGCGATGCATACTTCTCTTCCATCCAAATGGCTTCCATCGCCATCCGATATAGTTGAGGATAACATAAAGCCTCAGGAACTTTGAGTAGCTTCGAAAATCCGCCCGTCAAAATAATAGAAAAATTCTCATGCTTTGCAGAAGTTTTATTAACGCAGGACTCCATGATTACTTTGCTGCGCTCAATCAACGCTAAGGAGTTTTGATTGGATCCAACAAGGAGACTGGAGCGCGTGTCTCGGCCAAGTTTTTCTTTCGTTTTTTTCCATTTTAGTTTTGGCAAAAGCCCGGTCGATTGATGAAGTGCATTCAAACCCATCTGATGGCCCGGCAAGATCCAGCCACCGAGGTGCTTGTGTCGTCGTACAAAATCAATTGTCGTAGCCGTACCAAAATCGATGACGACAAAGTTAGATACGGCCAGCACCTTCGAACAGGCTAAGATATTAAGCGCCCGATCAATACCAAGAGTTTTTGTGTAGGCAAATCCATCAAACCTAAGAGAGTTCGTTTTTAACTCGATAACTCGATGGAGTTTTGTTAAAGCCCGGATCTTTTTTGTAAGCCTGGGAACTACACTTGCCACAACTATTGGATTGGCATCACCCACAACGCCTTTAAATCGACTCGTCCATTGAGAGTTTTTTGAAATAGATCCTGATAATCCATTCCCATTCCAATAAGTGAGTTCAGAGTTTCCAATTTTAACAAACAATGGATTCAAATTTAGTTCTCGCTTCGACACCGGTTAACTCTCATGGATAATTTCGGCGTTCAAGTGAAGTCTCAGCTTTGTATTATCTTGAGTAACTAACCTCCCCTTCTCATCAACGCTCTTTAGCAACACACGACTAAGCTCACCTTCTACTACCAAATCTATCTCTTCGCCTCTCTTCCAAAGAACTCCTTCAAAATCTCTATGAAAATGTGAGAATCCAAAATTTTCAAAATCCTTCAAATCACGCATCAAGAAAATCATAAGGTCATCAATATTGATGTTTCGCTGAATGCCCTTATAAGACTCGTCACTCATATCAAAGCAATTGATTCCCACGCCTATCGCAAGGTCCGCCACAGATGATGGGCGCGAGCGTGATTCAATTAATACACCCCCCACCTTCGAGTCGTTGAGCATAAGATCGTTAGGCCATTTCAATTTCAAATTTTCATCCGCTAGATAATTGCGAAGACTTAGACCGACCACCAAAGATAGTCCTTCAAGTCCGGTGACCGGCATCTGGCAAGCCAAGCTAAAGGCCAAGGACCTTCCTTGCTCATAGTGCCAAGCTCGCCCCCGCCTTCCTCGAGGTGATACATGATAATCGGCCGTCACAAAAAAGGGCGGTTCGTGCTCAACAAGAAGTTCAAAGGCTTTGTCTTGGGTCGACCCAAGTTTTTCAAAATGAAAATGCTTCATAACGTCCGCGATGCTCTAGGATTTCTGTGACAACTTGGCAAACTCCTCTTTAAGCAGTCGCTCCGCAATAGCCGGAAGTTGTTCATCCACCCATTTGCGGATTTCTTGTCGAACAATAGTCTCTCGATCAATCATATCTGGTTTAATCACGGCGCTCGCAAGAGAAGGAATCACGATCTTAGTTTGATTAAAATCTTCTTGTTCTGAATCCGAATCAGCCTTGTCACTCCCGAAATCTGGTAAATCCCGGTGAGGGGCGGTATCGAATTCCTCTGCTTTGGCTTCTTCCTTGGTTTCTGGCATCTTCTCGGCTGGAGTTTGAGCGGTCACTTCGTTAGCTATCGCCTCCAATCGCGACGAAAGTCCCGAGCCTTGAGCAAAAGGCTTGTCGGTAATCTTCTTTGTAACCGTCTCCTCCTCGAGGTCGGCTTCCCGAAAAGAGCTAAACGGCCCTTTATCGACTTGAGCCTTAGGAACAAATGTTGGCTCATCATCCGCGAGAGCCATTTCCAATCTCTTGGCCGGATTCATAATTGGCGCCGCGGTAACCGTCGTTGTTTCGTCCTCGAGTAAAAGACGATTGAGCGCGCTCAACAAAAGCTTAGAGTCAAAGGGCTTTTCGATCACTAGGTCAAAAACTTCCGCCTTCGATTTCCATTTTGAATTCGCAGATTGCATCAAAAGTACATGCGTATTTAAAAGCGAAGCGTCTGCTCGAATTAATTCTACCAACTCCAGTGGCCCCGTTTCACGAATATCCGCATCGATCAAAACGAAGTCAGGCTTCAAGCGCTTTATCTTAAGTCCCGCATCATGGCCATCTAAGGCCGTTATCACTTCGAAATCCGTGTCAGCTAATGTGAGATTAACTAGCTTTTGAACCGTGATTGAATCATCGGCAACAACCACCCGCCTCTTTTTCGACTTTTCTCGCGACATTAGGTTGTTATGTTAGCTGAAAATACTCCTACGCAAAATCTTGAATCCAGGCCTAAATTGTCCCCTTGATGTCGCGGCGTCTCCATCCTGAGAGCCATTAAAACAGCATTAGAGCCCAATTTGACCTGGTATGCCCCTTGCAAGACCAAAGTCATACAATGTTGGCATCGAGCTCTGAAATTACTCCAGACGCGGCGCCCAACACTTAAAGACGAAAGAAAATTAACGATTTCGGCAAAACGAGTTATAAGAGAGGGAAGTCGCTGGGATGAAAACACTAAGCAAAAAAGATAAACGAGCTGGAATAAGGGTACCTCTTCTCTCCGAAAAGGTTTTATTTTTTGTAAGTACAAATCAGTTTGATGCTGATGTTGGTGACATTACAACTGAGGGCGTTTTTTTGAAATCAACAGAGCTCCTTAAGCCTCAAACTGCAGTGAATATTCAATTTTCACTTCCTGGTGATTTAGGCTTGCTAAGTGTTGAAGGAAAAGTTGTTCGAGTGAATTGGGCCATCAACCGAAAACGCGGCAAAGAGCATCTTGGACTTGGAATAAGATTTGAGAACCTAACTGAAGGCACCAAGAAGATCTTGGACGCCTATGTTGTGTATCTTAGAAACAAGCAAATTATCAGCGTATCCAAACGAATCATTGAAGAATTCTTCGGCGCTAATAAAAACCCAAAATCTTAAATTGCTTAAACAATTATTCGACCGTCACTGATTTGGCCAAATTCTTTGGCTTGTCGACATTGTTTCCACGCAATACAGCCATATGATACGCGAATAACTGCAAATAGATATTTGTCAAAAATGGACTCAATTCCTCACGAACTTTTGGAATTGGAAGAAAGTCATCCGATGCATTCTCAAGAGTTTTATGGCCCTCGGTTCCAATCGAAATAATTTTACCGCTACGAGCTTTGACTACTTCGATATTCGACATCATTTTGGGAAATAATCTGTCATTAGGTGCCACACAGACTACGGGCCACTGATCAGATATTAGAGCAATCGGTCCGTGCTTCATTTCTCCAGCCGAATAAGCCTGAGTGTTTATATAGGCTATCTCCTTCAATTTTAACGCCCCTTCCAAGGCGATCGGATAAGAAATTCCCCGGCCCAAATAAAAGTATTGATTGTAGTTCGCATATTTTTTAGCAATCTCCCGAACCTTGTCCTCGTGTTTGAGAACCTTTTCAATCTGCCGAGAAATCGACGAGAGATCCTTCAAGAATTTAGCAATCCAAGCTTTCGACTGCGCTCGACGAGCCTGGGCCAACTTCACGGTTACCAACGCCAAATTCATTAGCTGCGCCGTAAAACATTTGGTTGAGGCCACCGAAATTTCCGGACCGGCATGAGTATAAATGACATTCTTGGTTCGGCGGACAATCGAACTGTCCACCGTGTTGGTGATGCTCAACAAACTATGACGAAGCTTCTTAGCCTCATCAACCGCCGCCAAAGTGTCGTAAGTTTCTCCTGACTGAGAAATCGCAATACTCAAAGTCTTTGGAAATTCCACAGGGCTTCGATAGCGATACTCAGAAGCCAAATCAACATCTGCGTGAATCTTGGCAATTTGTTCCATCCAATATTTCGTAATCAACCCAGCATGCCAAGCGGTCCCACAGGCTACCATCGAAACAGACGAAAACGATCGCCACTTCTCCGCCTTCCAATCAATGGTATCAAAGATCACATTCTTGAATCCTGGGACGATTCTCCCGCGAAGGCTGTCTTGAAGCACCCGTGGTTGTTCATGAATTTCCTTGAGCATGAAGTGGTCGTAACCTTCTTTTTCAGCCATAGCCAAAGACCAATTAATTCGCTGAGTTTTCTTTTGAATTAATTTTCCACTGAAATCCATGACACGAATTCTACTGGGCTCAATAAATGCCATTTCACCATCATTTAAAATCAAAAATTCCTTGGTATATTCCAATAAAGCTGGAATGTCTGACGCGACAAAGTTTTCGCCTTCGCCGCGACCAAGAAGAAGCGGGCTTCCTTGCTTCGCCACAAACAAATTGTCGGGGTCATGAGACCACAAAACCGCTAACGCAAATGCTCCCTCCAAACGCTTAATCATCGTTCGACAGCTCTTTTCAAAATCACCTGTTTCGCGAATTAGTCGGTCCAACAAATGAGCAATAATTTCAGAATCCGTTTCCGAATCGAATCGATGACCCTTTTTAATAAGCTCCTGTCTCAATTCCTTGTGGTTTTCAATGATGCCATTGTGAACGATAACGACATCACGAAACCGATGGGGATGCGCATTCTTCTCCGAAGGACGGCCATGTGTGGCCCATCGCGTATGACCAATCGCCGTCGTGCCCACCATGGGCTGTGTGTCCAAAAGATCCTTCAAGCGATCGATCGAGCCTTCGCAGCGACGGATCTGAAAGTTTTCGTTTTTTTCAGCGCCGTTGATTCGAATTCCCGCAATACCGGCACTATCGTAGCCGCGATACTCAAGTCGTCTCAAGGCCGAAAGAACGATGGGAGAAGCTTCTCGATTTCCAACATATCCGACAATACCACACATAACTATTTGCTCTCCTTCTGTCGCTTTTCTCGAAACCGCGTCGCGCCATCTTTAATTTTTTGCTGCGAGGAGCGTTCCAGTGCTATCGAGTTGGGATCAACGTTTTCGGTGATAACTGAACCGGCCCCAACAATGGCACCAGCACCAATTTTTACCGGCGCTACCAAAGCGGTGTTTGATCCAATAAAAACATTATTTCCTATTTCGGTTTGATATTTGGCGATTCCATCATAGTTACAAGTTATCGTACCTGCACCAATATTGCTTGATTCGCCAACTTCTGCGTCACCAATATAACTAAGATGATTAGCTTTAGAGCCTTTCTGAAAATGTGATTTTTTGGTTTCAACAAAATTTCCAATTTTTACATTCTGATCAAGACGACTTCCCGGACGTATCCTTGCAAAAGGTCCAAGTTGACATTTCTCCCCAACTTGCGCGTCCTCGATATGACAAAAGGCACCCACCTGCGTTCCTCGAGAAATCTTGCAGGCACCTTGTATATGAACATTGGCAGCAATATAAACATCTGCCTCTAATACGGTATCCTCAGAAATCCACACAGAAGTAGGATCCTGAAATTGTACGCCTGCACTCATCCAACGATCTACGATTCGATCACGCAAGACTCGCTCTGCAAAAGCCAAGTCCTGTTGTGTATTGACACCCACAGATTCTTTCCAATCCCCGAGTCGAAGTCCCATCACCAAGGCTTGGCGCCTCAATAAAATCTCGACGATATCGGTCAGATAGTACTCACCGGATTTTTCATTGGGCTTAACGAGAGCCAAAGCTTCGTTCAAGGCATCCCAAGAAACCAAATAAAAGCCGGCATTGATTTCGTTAATCTGTAATTCCACACGGCTAGCATTTTTGGCTTCAACAATTTTCTCGACAGCATCCTGCGAGTTTCGCACCACGCGACCGTAGTTATGCGCATCTGGAAGTTGGGCGGTCAAAAAAGATAAAACGGCTTTTCGGTTGATATGATCATCTCGAAAAGCTTGCAAGCTTTCGGGCTTCACAAAGCAAGCATCCCCCCCCATGATAAAAATTTGTTTAGGCTTAAGATTATTTTTCTTGATCGATTCAACAGCGATTCGAACAGCATCCCCTGTCCCACGTGGCGGATCCTGAACACAGGCCATATACTCGTTGCCAAAAAATTTATTTAACTCCTTCTCGACCTCTTGGCGCTGATGGCCAAGAACAAAAACCGGAGCTTCCGAGCTTACAACTCGGGCCTGCTCCCAGGCCCGACGCGCCAAACTCACGCCCGCGACTTCATGCAAAAGCTTCGACTTTGAGCTTTTCATGCGAGTACTTGCGCCTGCGGCTAAAACGATACTGATAATAGCTTCTTGACCCATCTCTCGCTGAATAGTCTTGCCTAAAAGAGAACGCGAAGCAACTTCACTTGCTGATGAACTTCCTTGCCAAAACATAGACGTCGACCCTATTAGCCCGTGTTTTAAGCAATTGAGCCCCCCACTCCAGGCTCGCCCCACTCGTCATCACATCGTCCACTAAGAGTAAACGGCCGGAGGGCAAAAATCCCGACCGCAAGCTAACGAGTTTAGTAATAAAAGCGCGCCTTTCGTTCACGCCAAAATCCTTTAAAGTACCTAGAAAAGCTCTCCGAACGAAAGCTCCTGAAAAAAAATTTTGCCCCAAAAGCTTCGCCAATCTCCGTCCTAAGTAGTCGGCCACATCGAATAGGCGTCGGCTTGATCGAGTCGGATCCCCAGGAAAGGCAACAATGGCATCATAGGAACACTCCAGCATGTTCGGGGGTAAGTGCTCAAACTTAAGGTCCTGTAGACGCTCCGCCTGTGATTTTTCCTTGATCCGCCACAGCCAATTTTGAATCACTTTCGAGTCGTAATCAAAAGAGATATGGGCTTGATCCCAGGAATTCCGGAGCACAGGTCCAAAGTAAAAAGAAGATTTAGAACGTTCTATCGATAAGCAAGATGTACAAAGAAAAGAGGGGCTTGGCTTCCCGCAGCCTTCACACCGAGGCATCAATTCTTGGATGAGATTCTTGGCCAAATTCATCTCTATAGAAAAAGTAATTTTTCAGTTGGAATCAAGCTCTGGTTCGAGTGCGGCAGGTATCTCTAAAGCTTTTTTTGCAGAATCGCCAAGCTGGCGAATTTTTTCCTGGTAGAAAACACGAAGATTCTGTTGAGCCTTTTGATGAGAAGCCACAATTTTATCAATCTTTCTCTCATTATTATTCTTGACCTGTTCCAGCTCCTTGATCCGCGCTTCTCGGTCCAAAAGTTTGGCTTCGATTTCCGACAGCTTAAATTTTAAACGCTCAGTCTCGGTTTGCAGCTGAACCTTCTGACCGTCCAACAGGGCTTTTAATTTTGGTTTATAAAAATTCCGCTGAGCCTCTAAAGCTTTATCCATCACTGAACTTGCTTGGCGAAGATCCTCCAACTCTTTATTTAATGAGCTAACCTGGTCTTCATAGTTTTTAATTTTTTCCAAAAACTCAGGATCTGGAGATCGAAAAGAACCGGTGCTTAGCTTCATCTCCGGAGGAAGGGGTGTTCCTAGGATGCCGTCCACAACATCCAACAAAGGGCTTTCAGATTCGCAGTTAAAAACATAAGCATCAGCTCGCTTTTCTTCATGCTTATGATTGATAAAGTCTGGTGTTGGTTTATTCCGATTAACCAGAACAATTGGGGTAAGAAATTGCGCTGATTTTAGTTTTTCGCAAGTTTTGAGAGCCTTCTGGGAATTCTTAGATTCTTCAAACGAAAAGATATAAAGCGAATGCTCCCCTACCGAAATCGATCGAAGTCCTTCAGGCCTAATCTGATCAACGAGAAAACCTAAACGCGAGAGAACATCAGCAAACCGAAATTCACCATCGTAATCACAAAACAGCAGTCTTTCTGGACCGTGATCCATCACCCCAATCCATTATATCGGACCAGAAAGTCTGCGCGATGCGTCAGCGGAAGGACTCGTAAGCTTCGGCCACACCTTTGTGGGTAATTTCACCGGCATGAACGTTAAGACCTTTGGCCAAGGCGGGATCTTCTTTCAAAGCTTTGCGCAATCCAAAATTCGCCAATTTCCTCAAATAAGGAAGGGTGGCATTGGTCAGCGCAAAGGTCGAAGTTCGTGACACGGCGCCAGGAATATTCGAAACACAATAGTGCAAAACGCCACTATCCATATAAGTGGGATTCGTATGCGTTGTGGCTTTTGAACTTTCAAAACAGCCCCCTTGATCGATGGCAACATCTACCGCCACGGAATTCGGTCGCATTCGACTGAGCATTTTGCGCGTAACCAATCGAGGCGCGCGGGCACCGGTCACGAGTACGGCGCCAATCAAAAGGTCAGATAAGGCCACCTCTTCGGCAATAGCCTCAGCGTTGGCAACTATAGTTGTAATACGACCTTCATAAAGATCATCCAAATAGGCCAGGCGAACAGGATTAATATCAAAAATCGAAACCTGTGCTCCCAAACCTACAGCCATTTTAAGCGAATTTGTTCCGACGATACCGCCTCCGATAATCGTTACACGTCCTTGCTTCACACCTGGAACGCCTCCAAGTAAAACACCGCTACCACCCTTATCGCGCTGCAAGTAGTGGGCTCCAATTTGTGTCGCTAATCGACCCGCTACTTCAGACATCGGCCGAAGCAAGGGCAGTGATTTATCGTCAAGTTCAATCGTTTCGTAAGCGATTCCCGAAACTTTTTTATCAAGCATGGAACGGGTCAATTCCGGCGCTGGAGCCAAATGTAAATACGTAAATAGAATTTGGCCTTCGCGGCACATCTCGACCTCAATCGGCTGGGGCTCTTTTACTTTAACAATAAGTTCAGCACGCTCATAAACATTGGCAGCCGTATCCAAGAGCTTAGCGCCAGCCTGAATGTACTGCTCATCAAGTAGACCAGAGCCAATTCCCGCTGATTTCTGAATAAAAACTTCATGACCATCCTGCACCAAAAGCGCCGTGCCCGCAGGGGTTAAGCCAACACGATACTCGTTATCTTTAATTTCTTTGGGCACGCCTATTATCACAAATGACTCCTCAAATTGGGTTATAAACTTGCAACATAAATGACGGGCTTTAGATTAACTGTCAATTCATTGAGATTGCTTCTTGAAATACCAAAAACCTTTCAACTTCCGGGCGCACTCGGCGCTATGCGGCATTTTTAGAGCCACTACGGGCTTGGAATAGAGCTTGAAAAGCCTGGGATATGATCCTTTTTCTTTCCGGCCTCGCAAGCCTCTTAATAGGCGCATCCGCTTTATTCATGAATTACCTTAGCGTTTGGAGCCTAAGTAGCCTCGATCAAGCGGCTATGGATGCCAGCCTCATTTCGCTTTGCCTGCAATCTAAAAATTATCTTGAAAGCTTCCTCGAAAGGACCAATGCCCAGATCGAAGCCCATCAAAAACTCATGAGTACGACCGTCAAGATATGTCAGGTCGAAGCACACGGCCTTGGAATGGCAGCCGCTGCTAGCGCGGGAGGATTGCCTCTGGGCGTAGGAGCTTATGAGCGTGCCTATGAAACTCGAATGAGAATCTGCAATCAGATAGATATTCATGGCCTAGAGTTTCGAGGCCAGCAGCTAATGTTTGGACAGTATCGAGAATTGCTAGAATTTAAGAGTACCGAACCAAAGCGCTGGCCCAAAATTTTTAAGATTAATGGTCTCCAATTGGCTTGGGTTCATAACGAAAATCACAAATATTCAAGCTTGTGGCTCAGCGCTTGGAGCCGTCAACGAAGTTCGCTTTCACAGCATATTTTGAGCCAACGACGGATCGCTAGATATGGGCCGAATCGTGACTGGCCTTTAACACTCGAAGCTAATTCAAATCTTCCAAATGCCAGTCTGCTGAAGTTTTCGTATCAACCCCAAGTCAAACTTCTGAATGATAAATTGAAGTCCAAGTCAATTTTAAGCCGGCCACGATCTAGCGCCTATCTTCGATCGGCTTGCCAGCTACGCCTTAAAACTCGCCACCAATTTTTTGTTCAAGCTGTGGGACGCTAACTGCATGTACCCAAATTCCAACAATGAAATCAAAAATGCGGGAAATATTCTTTTGGAGTGTTTCCTAGGAATGGCCCTGATAATCCCGATACTTAGTATTGGATTTAGTTGGAATCGCGAAGCAACTTTACGCCTTCGACAGAGCGGTAAAGTTCAAAATCGCCTGGCAAAAAAAACCCAAATTTTTGGAACTACGGACTCCGAATGTTTTGACATCAAGGCACTAAATTACTTTTCAACCCGTAGAATCCTAGTTATTTCAAAGGTCGAGCAGCTACCTAGATGGGATCTCCTTGTCCCAGCTAAAACCGCGGCCCCATTCCGGAGCTGTATAAAAATTGAATAATATCAAGCCCTTGCTGTCACTCCCCAATGGCCGCCTCTGGCACAAGGCTTGCGATAAAGAGATGCGGAGGTTTGTCCTCGTCTCATGAGAGGCGTGGACGGTTCTCTTTAATCGTTGAAAAACGAGGAAGGGGTTAGAAAGAAAATGAAAGCAACATCAAACAAAATAAAATACGGCCTTTATCTCGGCCTTGTAGCTGTCATCACAGCTTGCGGCGGAGACGGAGGAAACGGTGATTTACCGGGGATTTCAGATTTCGTCTTGAGTCAATTCGAAATCCTTACTCCCCAAAACGGAAGCGCGGGAGCTTGTCTCTTTCCCAAGATTCAGGTCCGAGTCGAAAAGAAAACAGGGCTTTGTAATCACGCTGACAAGGTGAACGAGTTTTTAAGATTACGTCTTAAAGATGAAGTTGATGCCTGGGAATTAGTTCCTGGCTTTGTATCAGTAGATTCTGAATCTCAAGCAGAAGCAGACTCGTGTATTATTGAGACTTCTGCAAAAAATAATCTTTTGCCAGAGCAAGATTGGATTATCGAAAAAGCTATCAAAAATGCCGGAAGCGTAACTTTTGACGCCGCAAGCGCCATTAGGTTCACAACTGGAACGTTTGACGAAAACAAAGCTTGTCCAGGTAACTTGGCTATTTCACCAAATGGTGAAACATGGATCGAAACCGATCTACTTAATATCGGAACTTATGATGCCCAAGGCGACTTAGCGTTTCAAGACGAAATGGGAGATCTGGGTCAAATCGTCCTTCAAGCCGCCATTCAAGGTGGATTGCAAGGAGCTTTAGGACTCGGCAGCACAAGCGGTTATCAAACCGAAGTGGCCTTTAACTCAAAGGTGGATACCTTTGGCTTAAGCTCACGCATTCTTGTTTACCGAGTAAAGAGCGCATTAGAATTAATTAGCGGAGTCCTCCAAAAACTTAATGGAGAGCCATTTGATCCTCAAACTGATCTTCAGTTGTTTAGCGGTACGAGCTACTTAACAGGTTGCGCCTCTGGCGGCGGGGATTGTATCTACGTCAACCCTAACAACCAGCGGGTGGTTCGCATTGATGCACCTCCAGGGGGTTGGGAACCAGGTGCTTACTTAGCCATCGTTTCGCAGAAGATGCGAAGTGAAACCGGACGCTTCTTGAATAACACTTACTATAATATGTTTGTGATTCAACAATAGTCGTCCAAATTGATTTTGAAATAGTTTGATTGATGCTTTGAAAGAATAACGACCGATCTCCCACAAGGAGGTCGGTCCCTTTCCAAAGCCGAGTGAGTTGAGATAAGGCGCAGGAACCGGATCCTTTTTGGCAGAAAAAGGGCCCCGTAGGAGGAATGTTACCGGTGAGAGCCCAGTCTAAAATTTGGTTATGCCTACTCAGCCTCAGCACGATCTTAAATGCCTGCGGCGGAGACTCCGGCCCCTCAAAAAACAGCAAGCTATTCCCAGATTTTGCTCAGCTCGAAATTCTTTCCACTTACCCAGAACATGAATCCACAGGATTTCCCCTCGATGGCGAAATCATCCTTACGTTTGATCAAAAGGTAGATTCCTATTCGGCCATTCCCGAAAATTTTGAGTTATGGACCTCAGATGGAGATCGAGTCGCCACGCCCAAACTCATTAGTAGTCGGTTCATCGCCAGTCCAAACAATAAAGACCTAGAAGTTTCCGAAATGCGATTTCGTCTTGATGGCGAGTATTTACTACCCAGTACTCAGTATATCTTTATGTGGGGCGATCTTAGCCAGTCATCGCCTGATGTAGACCCGGCAGCCTTTGGCATACAGAATCTCTATGGAGCTCCACTTCCAAATGGCGGTATCAAATTTACGACTGGAACCGAGCTCACACGTTTTCCCATTGAGGACTTAGAAGTTCTCGCTATGTCCCCAGGACGTATTATTTCTAAAGGCAAAGCTTTTGAATTCGATTCAAGCTTAGACTCACTCCTCAACCGAGGCAGCAGTGATAGCTATTTAACAGTTTCAAAAAACGCACCCATTCGAATCAGATTTTCTGAACCAATTGTCGATCAAATTTCTAAATTCGACCTGGAGGATAATGGTTTTAGTGAATTGAAAGCGACTGCTATTGAAGATTTTCCAAATATGATGGTGGCCTTGTTCGATACGCAAACCAAATATAGTCAGATCTTTGCTTCGATGGCTAATATGGCCACACCAGAAGGTGAGCAAGCCTGGAATGAATTTCGAACGAGCTATGAAGGACGTCTCAAAGGAAAAGTCTGGACCACTGATGGCCGACGAACTCTAAACTTTGCTTTGAATAGTGGCGAAAGCTATCCCGATACAACCACCCAAGCGGTGGTTATTATTATTTGGGATCTTTATAGTTGGCAAACATTTCACCGCTTGCCCGATAATTTTATGGTCGGAAGTTTTTTACATTTTTCTGGCGTTCAGTTTGATGCAACCTTTCCGTGGCACATGCTCAACGGAGGCGGGTCATGAAGGGCTTCGTAAATATACCCACTCCATTTAACGCCCTGATCTTAGGCTTTCTTCTATCAGCTTGCGCGGGAGAGGATCTGCCCACTGCAAAATTTTATCAACGTCAAGATCCCTTGTCGCTCGAAAATACAGTGGCCGTCGTGAAAACCACTCCGGCTGCAGACTCAATGAACGTAGCTCTGACTACCGAAATCATTGTCGACTTTTCTGGGCCCGTTACATGGGGTTCCGTTGATGCATTTCGATTTAGAGTTGAAGACGAATTCGGACTTCCCGTTGAAGGTGTTACCTCGGCAAATAAAGAACGAACTCAGCTTCGCTTTTCTCCTCGACGTGGAAACCTTGTTCGGCCTCTAAAAGAAAGTACCGTCTATACTGTGCATGTGCGTTACTTAAGAAACGACGAAGACATTCTTGTCTCGCCCTATCACTTTCAGTTCCGCACCAAAAAGCAAGATGCGCCCTCAGGAAATTTTAATATTGTAAAAATCCATCCCGATAGTCGGGTCATCTTTCCGAGCAATAAGATTGGTGTTGAAATGAATGAAGGAATAGCTCTACCAACTGCGAATGATCTTCCGGATCCCTACTGCAGCCGCGTCCAATATGCAGACCTATTTCAGATCATCGTCGTTCGAGTTTACGATAATGATGGCCTTACAAATATCTACCCGATACAGGGCAAAGCTTGTGTTGATAAAACAAATCCTAAATTGATTGTATTTTATCCCGATGCTGATTTCCCGATCTTTCCTGAAGTTTCTTATGTTGATATTGAAATCAAAGCTTCCGATGGCTTGCGAGCGGCGACTAGCGACGAAGCGCTTTTAGAAGGTAGGAGAGAATCAAGATGGGTTACGCCAAATCCTGTGACCATTTTAGGTTGGCTATTTGGAGGTCAAGCGCCGCAATAAGTTTCCTAGGGGGTACGAATAGGTCAGGTCTGGGGCCGAAGGGAGTTCAAGTATTGGAAAGTAGGCCCCGGACACTCGACCCTTGTTAAATCCGCTATCTAGATCTGATCTGATTGGAAAAGTTTGCTCGACTTCGCATTGGCATAAGATTTCTTGGATCGCTTTACAAACTCAGCAAATTTATCATTCAAAAAAGCATCTACCTGCTTGTCAGCTGCTCCCACAAAGATCTTTTTCTTAGAAGTCTTGGATTGGGCCGCCATTTTTCCGGACATTGTTTTCTGTCTAATCCTTTCGTGAAGCTCTTGCCTCGAACCGCCACCGAGGGTTCCATGCATCATGGCTTCTTCTGTTTCAAAAAAAGTCTGATACAGTTGAGTCGATTCGCTGATTTTCTTTGTATCCGCTTCCATGCCAATAATCAGTCTATAAAATATTTCTAAAAGTGCGTCAGTCGCCAAGAATGTTTCCGGCAAAACAACTCTTCGATTGGCCGAATCATCCAAAGACCTCTCCAACCATTGAGTTCCAAAGGTCCAAGTGGCATTATGCGAAAAATTAATTACAAGTCGTGCCAAACTTGTCATTCGCTCAGCCAAAACTGGGTTCCGCTTGTAAGCCATTGCTGAACTTCCGATCTGCTTCTTTCCAAAGGGTTCACGCAACTCTCCGGTATGTTGTAAAAGTCTAAAATCATAACTAATTTTTGAAAAACTGGCTGCCAAGTTCGCACAAGCCTGCAGGAACCAACAATCTTGCTTTCGACTCAAGGTCTGTCCGCTTAAGGCGACAGGCTCCGTAAAGCCAAGTGACCGACAGATCGCCTCGTCTAAAGCCTTTACCTTTTTAAAGTCCCCATTAAATAGCACCAAAAAAGAAGCTTGAGTGCCCGTTGCTCCCTTGCATCCCAGAGGTCGCAACCGAGTAAGCCCAAACTCAAATTCTTCAAAATCCCAAATTAAATCTTGAGCCCACAAAGCCAGGCGCTTACCCAAGGTCACGGGCTGAGCAGGTTGAAAATGCGTGTAACCCGTCATCGCTAAGGCCTTCCAGGTATTGGATCTTCGCGCCAATATTTCCAGACAGGCATAAAGCTTCTTAAGAATCAGCTGAGTCGCTTCTCGCATAATTAAAACATCCGCATTATCCGTAACAAAACACGAGGTCGCCCCCAAATGAATGATAGGCTCTGCTGCCGGTGCCAATTCGCCAAAGGCTTTAACATGACTCATGACATCATGATGGGTCTTCCGCTCCCAATCTCTAACTCGGTTAAAATCGATCTGACTTTTCACTTTTTTCATAGCTTGAATTTGAGAGTCTTCAATCGGGAGACCTAGGTTTTTCTCTTCACTAGCCAATAAAATCCAAAGTTCACGCCAGATTTCTGCGCGCCTAAATTCCGAGAAGATATGAAGCATAGATTGACTTGCATAGCGACTTGCCAGGGGATTACGGTATTCTAAGTGCGATTGAGGTGGTCTAGCGATGTTTGGTTTTTTTAAACTTAAATCTTTTTTCAGTTTCTTTGTTGTTTTGCTTTTTTCAGCTTTAGCGAGCTTAGCGGACTTTCGTACAAATTTTGGCATAAGTCCCCTTTTAATAAGTTCCCTTGGGTTCGAGCAAGTCTTTGCAATGACAAAAGAGGAGAGAATCGAACGTATCATGGAGATTTTTTACCTTAAATCTGAAATTAAGAGCCCCTACGATAGCATCGAGCTCGAAAGGGATACGGCTAGCATTAGCGCCTGGAGAGAAATACCCCCCAATCCGAACCCAGACTCCATCGAGTGCCTCGGATATCAATGGCTACTTTCGGGACGCGGCACAAAGATTGGGAGCGGGGCTGCGAAGGTCTTTGATGAGTTTCCCGAGTTAAACAGCCTAGAACTTCGATTCGTAGATCTCGATTTTGCATCCGAGTCCAAGGACGGACATGGCAAACTAACAAAGCAAGCCAAACCTAGAACCTATCTCAAGTTGCGCGTCCATCGCTCGGAAATCGAAAAATATCGAATCGATAACGATAAACTCAAAAAACAATTGCGCCAGGACGTCTCGAGTTGCGTTCAGATTGGACGGCGACTCAAGATTGAAAAGGAGATCCAGCTATGATGGGAATTCTATTGCTCTCTTTTTTGCAGCTAGCAGATTTGGATGCAAATCGAGATCAGAATATTGATTTTTGGATCAATCAACTTGATTCGGAGTCTGTCGATCTTAATATAAATGCCATTGAAAAAATGGCTGAATTGCAGGACCCCAAGGCTCTAAGTTACTTAGCGAGCGCGCTCCGCACAGCGGGACCTGAAGTTCGTTTCCATATTGCTAAAGCCCTTAGCCGATTTCCTACGGAAGCTGTCGCGACTCAAATCTTGGGTCCGGCACAAGCAGCCGAAAAAGATGTTTATATAAAAGCCGAAATAAATCGATCCATTCGCTTCATTAGGGACTATTTAAATAAGCAGCAGGAAAAGCTCCGGGGAGAGCCCTGATTGAAAAGCGATATATATTGTCCAGGCTCAAGAATCTTAAGCGAGTCCTCTTCGTATTATAGCATTGGTTCTGTCGTAGAGCGTAAACTTCGACTCCTTAAGAAACGTCATTTGGGTAAATTTTATTTTTCCCTCTTGTCGCTGACGGCAATTGGATCGGGCATTGCCATCGGATTATGCGAAAATTTTCCCAAGCTAGGCATATGGAGTTCTGGGCTGAGCCTCGCTTTTTTATTTTTCTGGTTCTTGCCCCGAAGCCTTGTGATGGGAATTCAATCCAGTCCGAGCTTTATATTTAAAATTTTGCACCCCGATACAGTGATCGCGATTGCCATTACTGTCGCGCTAGTTCTCGATATTGCCAGCATTCGCTCCTTTAGTTGGACGGCCAAGTTTCAGATTGGGATAGATTTGGCTTTGGTGGCATGGCTATGGCTTGTCTACCGAATCTATGAAAGCTTTAGATTCCGTTCTCGCTTCCCTGCGTTAGATGACAAAATTTATCCGCTTGAACGAGGGTTGCTATTTGTGTCTTTAAGAAAGATTCAGTTGTTTCAGATTCTAATCGGCCTTGGCCTTTTTTGTTCCACTTACTGGCTTCAGCACTGGCTTGAACCCGAACGCCCCATGCGATTTGCTGTGATTTTGTCTTTGGCCTTGGTTGCGACACCCACGACATGGCTTTTAGCATCTCGACTCCTGCGATTATCGGCCTCAGCAAAAATCCAAATAGGAGATTTCAGTAAATTGCGAAAATTTGCGCAAACTTCTAGCATTCGGTCGCATTATCTCGGTGTTTTAGCTGAACCCGAACTCGCTACCGCTAAACAATGGTACGATCCGTCGTCCGCTTGGTCAGAGCAGGAGCTTCAAGCATTCACAAAAGGAATGGCGCAAAACTCCTTGCACCCCATATGTCGGGCTGTTTATCGAACGCTCCCCAGCACGGAAGCGATGGACATTCGGTTGTCCGAAATTATTGAACGCCCCCACATCGGCCTACAAACCAGGATGCGAAATGAATCTGGAAAAGATCTCGATGTTATACTTGGAAATCCAAGTTGGATGAAATTGCAAGAATTTGACTTTAGCCCGGAAGCTCAGCGGCTCCTCGTCGATGAAGATCGATTGGGTGTTCAAATCCTTGCGCTAGCAATCAATCAACGACTTGTAGGGCTCTATTTTTTCCAGGCCGAAGTTAAGGCGGGCGCCGCAAAAGAAATTCAAGAATTAAAAAAAATGGGGCGCGAAATTGTCGTCATCTCTTCGGGGGCATCAAAAAAATTATCTGAAAACTCCTACAACTTGGATGACTTAGCCCAAAATCTAAGCCCCCTTGAACGAAAATTACAAAAAGAATTTTGGTTCGATCGAAAAAGTGAGTTTATTGAATTGCGAGCGGATTGGGATCCTGAACCCGACGCTTGGGAATACCAGAATGTTAATCGAATTTGTTTTCGCCAGGATCTCTCGTTTTCGATTAAGGACGAAATTCAGATTTGGGGGGACGGTGTAAAAGGACTTGGATTTCTCTTTAAGGAACTCGCCCTGTGGGAGGGCCGCTTGATCTGGGCGTTTGTTATCGTTTTGCTAGGCATTATTGCCCTGCAAGCCTTTCAAAGCCTCTGGATTGGCCTGCTTATCTTCTACCTAACGCAAGCTCTAGTATTGGAGTTTTGCCTTGGCCGGTCTGCTGCCTAAAAGACTTTATTCTCCATCAAATCGGCTTTAGCCTAATGAAGTAGATGAGAAATCTGCTTGGCGTATTCTTTGTTTGTTTTCTGCTCTTTGACCTTGTTGGGCCAAACTTTGCTGGGCTACCACTTGTAGATCTTAGTTTGATTTTGTTTTTTAGTTGGTACTTCTGGACACTCGTTAATAAGCGCTGCTTTTTAAAGGGTCTTAAGATAATTCGCTGGCTTTTATGGGGTGGGTGTCAGGTTTACCTCGTGGCTCTTCTGATTGAGTTAGTCAAAAGCCCTGACATGCTCTTGCAACATCCAGGCGCTCAATTCCATGCTATTGTCGAAGCCTGGCTTATCTTGGGCTTAGTTTTTATGGGAGCAACTTCGCCTCGTGTTGTTCGATTTTTCTCCAATATTCAAAACAATCCAGCGCAATTTATCGCTTTGACATATTTTGGAGTCGCGCTTGGAGCGGCACTTTTGCTGATTCTTCCGATCAGCCTCAATTACGGGCGCGAATTGTCTCCGCTCAATGCTCTCTTTACAACAATTTCTGCAATTTCGGGAACAGGCCTTGTCGTTGTCAATACGGCAACGACTTTTAGTATGTTTGGAAAATTCATTATTTTGATCGTAATCCAAGCGGGAGGCATCGGCATTATCACTTTCGGGGGCGCCCTCTTGCTATCAATTGGCAAAGAACTAGGTCTTAACGAGCGAGTACTCCAGGACACGACCGAACGACTTCACTTTTTGGGGGATCTTCGTTCGTTTTTTAAATTGGTTGCCATCGTTGTGTTTTCTATTGAAATCGTGGGCGCCATTTTACTATTGCCCTGGCATCTCTCGATCATTCAAAACCCATTCGATGCGGCATTTCAAAGTCTTTTCCACAGCATTTCCGCCTTTTGTACGGCTGGATTTTCGACTCTGGAACAGGGAATGTTCGCGGCTCGACAAAGTTATTCAACCCTACTCACGATCGGCGGCCTGTCGGTTCTGGGAATGCTAGGAATTCCAACAATCGTCAATATTTTGGAATTATTGAAAAAAAAGCAAGGCTACCACAAACTGTCAGCAAATTCTAAACTCGAACTACTCGTTAACTCAGGCGTCCTCATCTTCGGACTGCTAAGCATTTTTATCGTGGAGTTTATGAATCCTATTTATAATTCTACGGCTGATCAGTTCATGCAGGCCTTATTCCATAGCAGTCAAAGAAGTGCGGGCTTCAACTCAATGGACATTGCAAGCTATACGCTACCCTCCATATTTATTTTAGTAAGTTTGATGGCAATCGGAAGCGCGCCCATGTCAACAGGGGGTGGCGTTCGCACGTCGTCTATTGGTTTGTTTATTGTTTTTGTAATTTCATTTCTCAGGGGTCAGACTGAGGCGAGCTTTGCCGGGCGACGAATTCCCCTGTTTATTTTTTTAAAAGCCGCGAGCCTTATATTTTTACATTTCTCCATTTTATTTTTTGGCTTTATTGCCCTCGTTCTCACTCAAAAGGCCCCGCCTTTAGATTTGCTATTTGAAGCGACCTCGGCCCTATCTCTAACAGGATTGACGCTTGGCGCTACAGCCTCCCTTGATAGCATCGGCAAGTGGATACTCATTTTTCTTATGCTCATTGGACGGATTGGAATACTAACGGGAATTTACGCACTAATTCGTTCTCGACGTCCGGCTCGATTTCGATATCCTCAAGGAGAGTTTTATGTCGGTTAAAACACAAATTCATCAACGTATCGCCGTCATTGGCTTAGGAACTTTCGGTAGTAGTCTAGCGCGCGAACTCACACGTGCTGGGATTCAGGTGCTCGCCATAGACAAAAATATGGACGCTGTGGATCAGATTGCAGAATTTGTCGATCACGCCGTCTGCCTCGACTCGAAGGACCCCGAGGCTCTTGAGCAAAATGGAATCTTCCGTGTGGATGCGGCCGCTGTTTGTATCGGGGAGAGTTTTCAAGAATGTGCCATGGTTACGCTTAAGCTTTTAGAAATGAAGGTGCCTCGAGTCCTCGCCCGTGCCGCGGGTGAGGCCGAAGCAGTGATTTTAGATCGAATTGGAGCCCATGATATTTTGTTTGTTGAACAGCAAATGGGTCGCCATTGGGCCTCTCTTTTGGCTCGCCCAGGTGCTATCGAGGACTTTGAAGTATCGCGCAACTACAGCATTGTGCGAATTCGTCCCAGCCCAAGCTGGACAGGTCAACGACTGGAACAACTTGCTTTGCCCAAAAAACACGGGATTACGGTTCTAGGAAGCTATGTCCACGACCGATTTGAGTTAGTGAAAGGTCCCGAAGAGATCGTCGATCCCAGCAAAGACTTATTGGTAATCGGTCACCACCAGGATCTGGATAAATACTTTGCGGTGCGACTCAAAGAGGACGAAATCTCTGCTTCCGGATCGAAAGCCTAAAACCTTCCCAATTGATGCAACTGCCGATTGACCCCCGATTTTCCTTCGTTCAATAATTGCGCTTTGATGTGCGCGGGTGGCGGAATTGGTCGAGCCTCTAAGGCGAGCCTAAATTAAAAGGGCGTCTACCAATTCTGACAGCTACGCTTTGACAACTTATTGATGTGCGCGGGTGGCGGAATTGGTCGAGCCTCTAAGGCGAGCCTAAATTAAAAGGGCGTCTACCAATTCTGACAGCTACGCTTTGACAACTTATTGATGTGCGCGGGTGGCGGAATTGGTAGACGCACCAGCTTGAGGGGCTGGCGGGGCAACCCGTAAGAGTTCGAGTCTCTTTCCGCGCACCAAAAGGGGTCAGGGCGGTTAAGTGCCAGGTAAACAGCAAAATCTAAGCAAGCCCACGGCCAACTTCATCTTGCTGTCACGGGTTTCTGGGGAAGCAAGTCCTGCAATCGAGACTCAAATAGTCGTGGGGCCCCAGTTAAGGCACGCAGAATTACTTTCTGAAATGCTATGACCGGCTGTGCCGACCCACTGATGGCATGATGAAGTTGGCCGTGGGCTTGAATTAAAAACCTAGTTTACCTGGCACTTAACCGCCCTGACCCCAAAAACAAGCGGGGGATCGTATGATCCCCCGCTCAGCTTTCGCTTCTTAAATGAATAAGATTAGAAGCTCAAAGTTCCTTGAAGATAAACATCATGGAAGACCTTGTTAGCGCCGGCAGTGTCAAATCCACCTTGTGGTTTGAACATGTCGTAGCCAAAGTCAAATACCAACATTTCTTCAGGTTGGTAAGCCAAGCTAAGATCCAACTCTAAGCCCAATGGTCGGTCAGTTCCTGCAGTTGCAGCACCGTTAAGACCAGTATGGCCAACATCTGTATTAGCTCTCATGAAGTAGTAGCCATCGATTCCAGCACTGAATTCATCAGTAAGACCGAAATCTGCCATCAAACCAAGAGCGTAAAGATTGTTACGAGCAATCACGTCAGCATTTCCAAGGAATTGATGAGTGTCACCGTATACGTTTACATACTCAGAGTTGGCGTAAGCTACATTAACTGCAAAATGGTGTTTTTCCATAACGTCAGCTCCAACAGTCAAATCAGCTGACAAGCCTTTTTGAGAGTCAGTTCCAGCAACTTCACCAAACTGAGTTGTTAGCTCAATTTCGTAGTCAAGCATCTGAATATCGCCAGTAGCCCGAGCACCAAGAAAGAAAAACTTCGTAGCGACGCCAGCAACACCACCCACATCAGAATCCCATGCATAAAGAGCATAAAGATCCAAAGCGTTCATGAACTCAACTTTGTCACTCATATTGAACGCATTGTAGAGACCGAAAAGGTTGTTATCAGTAACCGCGCTAGGAGCCGCGTTTCGCTCATTTTGCTTAGCCCAGAAGAAATCGGTTTTGCAGAGATCATAGCTAACAACCATTCGAGCAGCGTCAAAAGTTGGAGATACACCAGTCATATCCCAATCTTCAGTGCCAATTACTCGGCCACTACCATAGCTTAAAGCTTGGCGACCAACATAAAGGCTCATCATATCGGTAGGCATCCATGCCATCCAAGTTTCATACATTGCAACATTAGGTCGAGCGGTGTCTAAAGAACCCCAAGTCCAGATGGTCTCAGGAGTAATTCGAACTTTCAATGTATCCGTAGGGGTGACATCAAAGTTCAATCGAGCGCGGTTATAGAAAGCTTCAATATAATTCGTGTCCGTAAGGGCCGCATTATCTTGAAGCACAAAGCGTGTCCGCACGTGTCCCGATACAGTGTGCATCGAGCCTCCGTGGTTATCTGCTAGTGCAAAGCTCGCAAAAGCTGCTACACCAGCAATAGTCGTCATGAAGAAGCGTAAAACTGTTTTCATAAAGCAAAATACCTCCAAATCAAATGAAACATTAAAACGCAGGCAGAGGTCGAGCAAAAAAACCCAAAAAAATCATATGACTCTCCTGGGTTGGATTGCTCGGCAACCTCGCCGTCGCCAATCCTATGTGGTCGTTCCGTTTCACCAGTCCGTCCACGATCGTATTTTTATAGAAAACTCAGAAATTCAAAAGTTCGACTGTGATTTGCACACAATTGTGCGGGT